>Ga0209722_1000076_pt1 | contig 112805 bp, 94 predicted proteins | sample BioC12SIPDNA_2_FD_185745 | JGI IMG/M metagenome (GOLD analysis project Ga0209722, IMG submission 185745) | Anaerobic biogas reactor microbial communites from Washington, USA - Biogas_R1_A C12 SIP DNA (SPAdes) (version 2) | ecosystem: Engineered > Bioreactor > Anaerobic > Unclassified | place... | reverse complement strand
TGCACTTCCGGCAGGTCGCTCTGCCGGTAGAACGCGGTGCGGGCCGGGTCCAGTCCGCAGGCCAGGAAATCCAGGGCCACGTCCCACGTGCCCTGCCGCATGGCCGCCGCGTCCGCAACGGACGTCAGCGCGTGGTAGTTGGCGATAAACAGGTACGCATCGCCCTGCTCCTGCAGGGCGAGGGCCGGCCGCATCATCCCGAAGTAGTTCCCGATGTGCAGCCGGCCAGACGGCTGGATGCCCGACAAAATTCTCATTCCGCTTCTCTTTCCAGTTTGGGAAAACAACCGGCGCATCCTACTCGCCCCCCCACCCCGCGCAAAGGAAAAACATCCCGGGGCCGGCACGCGCGCCGCGGGGGGTCAGAACGACAGCCAGCGGAGTTCCGCCAGGCGGAAGACCGTCATCCGCATGCCCATGAACTGGCGGAACAGCGGCGCCCCCCCACCGCGGACACTTTTCCACACCGTGGAAAAAATCGGCTTTTTTTTCCACACAATGGAAAAATAATTCGGGCCGGTCAGGATTTGGCCGCCGGACGGGTTTCCGCATCGATCCAGCCCAGATACCCCGCGGCGCCGGCGGCAATGGGCAGCAGGATGATTTCGGGGGTTTCGTAGGGATGAAGCGATCGGAGGCGCGCCGCGACCGCGGGATACAACGCGCGACGGGTTTTGATGACCGCGAGGACTTCGGCGGCGCGGGTCAATTTCCCTTTCCAGTGGAAGGAACTCCGGACCGGCAGGCGCTGCACGCAGGCCGCGAGCCGCTCCGTCAGCAATTGGTCCAGGATCCGCCGGGCGGTTCGGGTGTCGGGAAACGTGGTCAACACGAGGCAGGCTTCCGGTTTCATGTTCCGGAGTATAGGAGCCCGGGGATGACGGCGTATAGAAGAAAGCGCCGGACATGGGATTGGCGCCGGGGATTACAAATTGGATTGGGTCAATTCACTACGGGGCAATGGGATGGCCAACAGCGAGTAAAACGATTTACTTATTTCCTTGTCATCCCGTCCCGGGCCCGCTAGGGTGCGCAGGCAAACCACACCCCAGCCCCTGAAACCGAACAAGGAGTGGATATGCCGGATTTCTCCACCGTGTTGATGATCGTGGCCGTTGGAATGCTTGCGTGGGACTGCCTCGAGGTCGGCAAGAACGATGCGGCCAACCTGATCAACGGCGTCTTTGGCGCGCGCGTGATGACGCACCGGGCCGCCGTTTGGCTGGCGGGTCTCGCCGTCCTGGCCGGCGCGATGTTCTCCTCCCCCGTCATAGAAACCGCTCGCACGGGCATCTTCGAACCCGGCCACCTCCAGCTTCACCAGGCCATGGTGGTCTACGTGTCGGTCTATATCGTGGACACGGCCCTGCTCCACGCCTACTCCGCCTACGGCATGCCCGTCAGCACCACCGCCTCGCTCATCTTCGAACTCGTCGGCGCGGCCATCGGCGTCTCGCTCTCGCTGGGTCTTGTCCACTGGGACAAGGTCGGTTCCGTCCTCAACGCCATTTTGGTTTCCGTGCTGCTGACGGGCATCGCGGGCTTCCTCGTCCAACGGGTGTTCCGCGCGGCCATCCATGACGAGCACACCGACCATCTGCGGGTGCTGCTGCACGGCCCATGGATCGCCGGCCTCATGCTGACCTGGCTGTCGTGGTTCATGATCCTGAAAGGCATGAAAGCCGTGCCGTGTATTGTCACCTTCCGCGAACATTTCGTCGAGCGCCTCGGCATGGGCGGCTTCCTGCTGGTCGCCTGGGGCGCAATGACCCTGCTGGTCCACATGTTGGTGACGATCTTCCAGGAACGGCTCACCCAACGGCTGTTCGGCATTCTGGCGATCCTCGGGATGCTGTGCCTGGCCTTTGCATTCGGACAAAACGACCTGGCCAACGGAGCTTCGCCTGGGCTGTCGGCCTTCTGGCTGTGGCGGCACGCCGACATCGGCACCGCGGAGGCCTCGAAAATGTCCCTCCCGATCTGGCTGCTGGCGGTCTGCGGCGCGATGCTGGTGGCGGGCATGCTGACCCCGGCCGCCCAGCGCGTCACCCGCGCAGCCGTGAACACGGGCAGCCAATTCGACCATATCGCCCTCTATGCGCCGGGCTGGTGCCGAGCCATCGCCCGCCGGCTCCTGCGGTTCCGCTCCGCCGGCCCCGACCTCGCCCCGCCCCCCCAACGCACTGAGACCGGCAAGCGCGTGCACTTCGACCCGCTGCGCGCGGCGGTCATCATGTCGGTCAGCGCCAGCGTCATTGCGTTTGCCTCCAGCAATGGCTTTCCGGTTTCCACGACGTACGTGACCTTCGCGGCGGTGGTGGCCACCGGCATGGGCGATCGCACCATGTCACGCGGCGACGCCGATTTGAAGATCGGGCGCGCTCTCTGGGTGGTATTCAGTTGGTTCGTGGGCGGATTTCTGGCGTTGGTGGCAGCGGGTACCGTGGCCTGGGTCCTGCTGCGGACCGGTACCGCGGGCCTGATCCTGGCCCTGGGCGGCAATCTGGCGCTGCGGATTCTGGTGAAGCAGCGCGCCGACCGCCACGAACAGCGGTACCATCCCAAGACCCCGCAGGAAATCGCGCTTGAAGCCAAGGGCTGATGCGGCCCCCTGACGAATGGAACCGCCGCTTGCGGAAACCTGCTTCATGCACGCCGGTTGTTCGCCATTCACCCGCCGGCTGGATTTCGGCGCCGGATCGCCAATGCCTGCTTCCGTGTCCCGCCGCCCCCCGACATGCGGGCCCGGATACAGCCCAATTGCTTCTGCCAGCAATAACCGATGTCCCGACCAGAAAGACTATTATTAATTAAACATGAGATGATTGAATCCGCTTATTTTCTAGAATGTATAGCTTAATATGGACATGTTTAATTAAACATAGTTTCCTCCAGGAGCAAGAACGGTGGCAGGATTCGGCCAGGGCGCATCGGCGATACGGTGGGGTTCCGGACCTGGAGGAGCCACCGCCGGGTTGCCCGCCTGGGAATCGGCGAGTATGCCAGAAACCGGGCGGGCCCTGCCCCTCCAGAACAGCCCTCTTTGGGAAGCAAAGTCCACTCCAGACGTGTGCCCAATCGCTGGTGCGCTTGCGCCCCCCGCCCGGGCGCATCCCTGTTTCATTGACAACGATCGGCCAAATTTGGAGTGCGGCGGGAAGCGAGACTCGGCGAGCGCCACGCCGCCATGCACCTTGTCTCCGCACTCCTCAATAGCCGCCCATGGGAGAAGGCGGTTCGATTCCGGGCGATCAATGAAACGGGGATGCGCCCCCCCAACCCGCCCTGCGAAAAACGGATTGAGCGATCAGTTGGATTTGAATATGGACATTGTCCTCAACCATCAGGAGGGCGGCATGTATAGATCATCAAGGAAATCATGGGCGTACTGGCTGTGGACGGTGGTCATCGGACTTGGGCTTTTGGCGCCGGTGGCCCGGAGCGCCGAAGATCCGTTGCAGGGGCAACAACCGGTGCCCATGTTCGGAAACGAATTCCAGTTCATCCCCGGAGTCTGGGGCAGGTACCGACTGACAGGCAAAGAGGTACCGGCTGGCTCTCAGATGTACTTTGCGGTACTGGAAAAAGTTCCCCAGTGCAAGGGTCAGGCCTTCTGGATTGAGGTCGAAGTCTATACGAACGGACACTCCGCGGTGGTGACGCGCCTGCTGGTACCGGATACCGGCGCGGGCCCCGGCGACGCGCACAAGGCCTATGTGCAGATCACGGGATACCGGCCATTTGAGGTGCCGCGGAAGTACCTGAGAGCTTATCCGAAACAACCCCAGAAGCAGGTGGGCCGGTTCCAGAAATACAACCTGGCTGGAGAACCGAAGGAATCGGCCCTGACATGGCGGGGCCGCCCGTTGAAGGTCACAACCGTGGAAGCGATTGATCCGCAGGGGCGGCCGGCCACGGCCACCATCAGCCGGGAGGCGCCACCGCTGTGCGTGGTAAAACTGGATTCACCCGATACCCGAATGGAACTGCTGGATTGGGGCACCGGCGCGAAAAGCAAGCTCACCGGCAAGCCGGTGGGCCTATGGCGCTGGGTGTGGGGCGTGGCCTGGCAGGCGGCAAGGAGCAGCCAGTCTGTGCAGCCGTAGACTCCGCGCCCAAATGTGCGGCCGCTGACGCGGGCTTGCCCCGCAGGGCCAGCGCCCACCCGAACGGCCACTGCGGCAAACGCGGGCAAGTCTTCAGGCGATTAATCCGGCGCCCCGGGCCCATACCGTCAGACCAGAAACACCAGGCGCGGGTGCATTCAGTTTGGTTCCTGGGCCGCTTCGGGAATGGGCGGCGGCTCTATCGCCGGTTCGGATTCCGGTTCGGAGCCTGTGTCCGAATCGGGCTCGGGGTCCGATTCGGAATCCGGTTCAGATTCCACTTTGGATTCGGACTCGGGACCGGATTCCGGATCGGGTGGACGGATCACGGCCGCCCGTTGCAGGGTCATGGATTCCACTTGATATGTGGGAATCAGGAAAATCCGGCCATTGAATTTTCTGGCTGCCTGGGCGGCCAGGGCCTCTTGTTCCGGCGTCGCTTCCGGGACCGGCGTGACGTCGATTTTCACGAACCGGCTGGCGGCATTGTTGGTATCGACGGCTCCGATTTCCAGCCGGTAGGCGGCGGCATCCGTCTCGGCGCGGCAAACCAGGACATCGGCGAAGGCGTCGGCCTCCTCCTCGCCGCTGGCCAGCTGGCGGTCAGCCCGCAGATTGCGCAGGGACCCGAAGAGGCGGTTGGCGGCGGCGGCATCCACTTCGCCCTCGCCGGAATCGACCGCCAGCGCGAAGGTCCCCTCTCCGGTTCGTTCGACGCCGTAGGACCCGTCGGCTCGTTCGATCTTCATCTTCCGGATGGCGTCGGGTTCCAGTTCCAGCAGCCGGCGATCCCACCACTGGCCCGAATCGGCCTGAACCAGGCCCAGGTCTTCCTTGATCAGGAGAACGGGGCCCTCATCCACCCGCACATAGCGGCCGGGGGGCGGCCCCCACATTTGGTTCTCGCTCCTCTGCGGTTCGCGCAACCGGCCCAGATGTAAAATGGTCGTTCCGCCCGCATGTTCCAGGACAAGCTGCCGGGGCGCGGGATCGGAATCGCCGGTCAACCCGAATTCAGCCAGCTTGTCCGCACCCGGGTCGGCCACTTGCGGATTCCTGGCCTCATCGATTTCGCGGATCAACCGCTGGAGCCGATCGAAATCGGCCGGATAGCCGTCGAGGCCCTCCACGATCCAGATGCCTTCCGCCCGGACCAGGCGGGTGGTCGCCGTGCCATCGGTGATGGTGATCGCGCGGACGCTGTTCATCTCCACATCTGTGAGCAACGTTCCGGCCGCGGCCTCCTCTGCGCCGGCGGGCGCGGCGGAACGCCGCCCGGCCCCCCAGAGGGCGGCCATCAGCACCGCCAATACAATTGCCAAGCCCAGCAAGGTCTTTTTGGACATGATTCCACTCCCTTCTGATCAAGCCACAGCCCGCCGCCGGCGGCGCCATCCATATCCGAGGCCGAATGCGGCGACCAGCACGGGCACCGCGGCCATGTTGAGAACCTTGAGCGAGAGCCCCAGCCGCTCGATGCTCCGGCGCAGGTTTTTCCGCACCTCCTTGAGCTGCCGCTGGGTTTCGAAGCGTTCCTGCCGGAATCGGTCGAGTTCCTGCTTCTGCGCGGCGCTCAACACCAACTGCTGGTCGGCGCTTTTGGCCGACTGCAATTCATTGAGCCGCTGCTGGGTTTGCATCAGCTTCTGCTGCAGCTTTTCCTCTTCCTCCTGCCAGCGTTCCTGGGCGGTGCGCTCGAGCGCCAGGACCCGCTCGAAGGGCCGGTCAAACCGCCCGCGGCTGCGCAGGCCGATCAAGGCCGGGTTGCCCGTCAACTGTTCGGCCAGGTTCAGCACGAAATTCAGGTTGTCGTTGAAGGGCTGGTACAGGGTCTGGCCGAAGAAATTGACGCGCCGCGCGGAGTAGTCATTGACGAGCAGATCGGCGTCGGCCACGAGGATCACGGCCGCCTCCTGTTCGGCCGCCTGGAGCCAGGCGTTCGTGGCTGCGGCCACCTCGTTGGTCTCGTCGGCGGCCGCGGGCGGTCCGTCGGGAAACGCGGTCGGGAAGCGGCCCGCCAGCCGTACGGCCAGCGCGGCACCGGCAGCGGGCAAGCCGCCGCGGGTGTTGAGAGCGGCCGGATTCCGGGCCTGGCAACTGTCCAGCGTCACCGCGCCGTCCGAGGCCACCACGAGGGAACTCATGGTCAATCCATCCGCCGGCGTGCCCGTGATCGTCCCGGCGAATGGCAGCATCAGGCTTTCCAGTGCCGCGGTGACGATGTCCTGGCGATCGAGGTTGAGGCCGCCGCGCAGCGAGAGCCAGGCCGGCAGGCGTTCCGCCCGGCCGTCGCCCAGATTGACCGGCGTGGCCGCGTCCAGATCCGCCACGACGCGCGCAACATCCACGGTGACGCCCCATGCGTTGGCCAGGCGATTGATGTCCGAGGACAATTGAGGCATGGCCATGGGGTCGTCCGGCGACTCTTCGCCGATGCACATGGGATCCACGAAGGCCACCAGCCGCCCGCCCTTGAGCACGTACTGGTCCAGCGCGAACAACGACTGCTCGCGGATATCCTGCGGATGGATCAGCAAGAGCGCATCCAGGTCGGCTGGAATCTCCGTGGCATCCAGGGGGACGGAAACGATTTCATACTGCTTCTTCAGTTCGCTGACGAACAGCCAGTCCTGCATGCCGGGCGCAACCGGCATGAACGGGGAGGCGGGGGGGGCCACGACCGGCAGGCCGCTCATGATGCCGAGGCGGGGCCGACGGTCGCGGGTGACTTCCTGCACCAGGCGCGCGACGAGATATTCCATCTGGGGCTCTGCGGTGGGATCCAGGAACGGGATCGCGGCTTCGCGGGAGCCCGCCACGGCGACCAGCCCCAGGTACAGGTCCGGCTGCAGGCCGAGGCCGCCGGTTGCCTGCGGCACCAGGCCATAGCGCTGAGCCCATTCCTCGGCGTCGGAATCCGGCTGGGGATCGTGCGTCTCGAGCACGACGCGTCCGTTGCTGCGGTCGGCGACCTCCTGCAGGAAATCCAGCGTGCGCTGCACGTAGTTTTTCAATCCGATGGGCACGTTGGGATTGCCCTTCGAGAAAAAGAACTTCAGCGTGACGGGCCGCGGGGCGGCCCGGAGCATGTCGACCGTGCCCGGTGCCAGCGTGTAGAGCCGCTCGGCGGTCAGGTCCTTGCGCAGGCGGATGCCGGCGAAAAGGGCATTGACGACGATCAGGATGCCCAGCACCACCAGCGCGCCGGCCACCCCGGTGAACAGTTTCGAAGTCGTTTTCTTCATGCGGATCACCTCTGGTTCAAATCGATGAAAACTTCCGGTTCAACGTCCCGTGCGGTTGCCCAGCACCAGGTGGGTCAGGAACAGCATGAATCCCGTCACGCTGGCGAAATAGACGAAGTCGCGCGCGTCCAGCACGCCCCGCTGCATGGCTTCGTAGTGCGGCATGAAGCTGAAGGCGGCCACGCCGTCCACCAGCCAGCCCGGGGCCCACTGGGAGAGCAAGTCCGTCACCGGCTGGAACCCCGCCAGGATCAGGAACAATCCCAGCACCACTGCGAGGATGAAGCTGATGACCTGGTTGCGCGTCAGGGCGGAGGTGAACATACCCACGGCCAGATAGGCGCCGGCCAGCAGGAAACTGGCTACATAGCCGGAAACAATCACGCCCCAGTCCGGCCGACCCAGCCATCCGGCCGTCAGCGGAATCGGAAACGTCAGCAGCAGCGCCAGGCCCAGAAACGCCCACGCGGCGGCCATTTTGCCGGCGATGGCCTGGGCGGGGGTGACGGACGTGGTGAAGAGCAGCTCGATCGTGCCCTGCCGGCGCTCCTCCGCCCACAGGCGCATCGCCACGGCCGGCACCAGAATCAGGTACAGCCACGGATGCCAGAAAAAGAAGCTGCGCAAGTCCGCCTGCCCGACCTCGTAGAAGCCGCTCACCGAGAACGTGAAGAATCCGGCCAGGACCAGGAAGATGACGATGAAGATATAGGCGACGGGCGAATTGAAGTAGGCGCTCCATTCGCGCTTGGCGATCGCCCGGCCGTGGGAAAGCATGTCCATGGGGTCTGCTCCTTTCGCTGGGGGCTATGCGGTTTTCCGGCCGACGTCGTCGGTGATGGTGATCTGGCGGAAGACGTCATCGAGCCGCCCTGGATCGGACCGCAGTTCGGTGACCAGCCAGCGCCGGGCGGAGGCGACTTCGATTGCGCGGACCGCCAGCGACTGCCGGTCTTTGGGCACCAGGCGGAGAACCTGTTTTTCGCTCCCGCTGGAAAGGGACACCACTTCGGCGACGTCCGGAATCTCGGCGAAGGCCTGCAACGCTTCCGCGGCGGGGGCCACCACCTCGATGGTCAGCGTATTGTAGCCGCCCGCGCGCTTCTTCAGATCGCCCGGCCGGCTGTCTACCTGCAAACGGCCCTCGCTGATGATCATGACGCGCGAGCAAATGGCCTCGACTTCTTCGAGCACATGCGTGGACAGCACGATGATCTTGTTCTGCGCCATGCGTTCGATCATCTCGCGCACGACCTGCTTCTGGTTGGGATCGAGTCCTTCGGTGGGTTCATCGAGCAAGAGCACGGCCGGATCATGGATCAAGGTCTGGGCCAGGCACGTCCGCCGTCGATAGCCCTTCGACAGCGTTTCGATGGGCTGGTGGCGGACGGAGGAGAGCATGCACTTGTCGATGATGGCATCCGCCTGGCGGCGGCGGTCGGCGCCTGCAAAGCCGCGAATTTCGGCCAGAAAATTCAGGAAGGCCTCGACGGTCATCTCGTCGTAGAGCGGTGTGTTTTCCGGCATGTAGCCGATCTGTTTCTGGGCTGCGACCGGATCGGCAACCACGTCGATGCCGTTGACTTCCACCGCACCCGACGTCGGCGGCAGGTACCCCGCGATCATCCGGATCGTCGTCGTCTTCCCGGCGCCATTGGGTCCCAGAAACCCCAGCACCGTGCCTTTTTCCACGCGGAACGACACGTCGTTCACGGCCGTCCGCAAGCCGAATTTTTTGACCAGATGCTCCACCTTGATCATTGTTGCTTCCTTGTTGTTGGCCGGAGACCGACGGGCCCTCTGCGGCGATGAGACTCATCCGGAGCAGACTGCATGCCAGCTGCGCCGGATCGGCCTGAAATCTGTTGCATTTCCCGGTCTTCCGCCAGCTTTTTGCCACATTCTGACGGCGCGACCGTCAGAGCCAGCGCCAAGGGCGACAAAAATTCCCAGCCCGCCTGCGACAAAATGTCCAAATACGCCCCCTGCTCCCCGCGGGCACATCTGCAAGCAGATACGGAATATGCCCTACCAGCCAGGCACCACTCATTCACGTTCCCGTGCATGAGGCACAACCCCCAGGAGTTCGTCTGATATGTCCAAGCTTTGGCAATACCTTGGCTGGTGTCCACGCCCCTTCCGGTTTCTGTTCCCCCACCGTTTGTACTGGTACCGCCCCAACACCTCCAGCGTGGGGCCAGAAGGGGTCGAGGTCAGGCTTTGCCCCGAAGTTCAGCGGCGTCACCGTCCCCGCCCGGCACGCATATTCCCACTGCGCCTCGGTGGGCGATCCAGGGCCGCCAGCCCCGTCTTCGCGCGCAATCTGCCCATGAACGAGTTCGACAGGTAGCCAACCGCGTAACTCGTCGCCCCGGTGCCATCCGAAAGAACAATAACCATATAGAGATCCGTTGGGCCGTTGGTCACGGCCGTTTAGACGTGATAGAAGACACCGCCCGCGCCACATCGACCGATTTGCTCCGGCCTCCGAACCCGGTGGGGGGAATCGCGGCGATGCCGGGCGGCGCCGAGGTGCTCCACCCCATTGTCATCAGGTTGGTCGTCCACTTTACCCGGTAGACCGTGGCATTGCTCACTTCGCCGAAGGTCATTTCCCCGCGGGGATCCATGGACTGGATTTGCACGTTTGGTGCCCAGGCCGCCCCGCCGCCATGCATGCCAGCGCCAGGATCGTTGCGATTCGTGTGCTCATGCGTCCTCTTTCGGGCGGGGCGACCTCCCACCGCAGGGGATTACAGCCCCGCGCCCGGCAGGCGCAATTTCTTATGTCCGGAGAAGGGACCACGGGCGTATTCCGGTTGGTTGCGACGGCGGGTTTCCCTGGCAGGATCCCATGCGCGGGACCGTTTGATGCGCCAGGCGCGGGCCGTGGACGCGTTCGGCCCCGCCTCTTTCTTCACCTGCCCTCAGGCGCTGAAAATGCGCCGCACGGCGGCGATCTGGCTGACATCCCCCATCAATAGCACCCGGTCGCCCACCTGCAATGGCCAGCTTCCATCGGGATTCAACAAGATGTCCGAGCCGCGCTCGATGCTGACGACGGTCGCCCCCGTCGCTGTGCGCAATTGCAGTTGAGGGATGGACATTCCCACCACGGGGGAGTTGTAGGGCACCAGGACCGCGGTGACATCCCGATCGAGCAGGGCGCCGATCGTGGCGGGCATCGACGGCGATAGCGCGCTGGGCGCCTGCCGGGCAAACAGATCGCCCACTTCCCCCTGGGCCCGCGCATATACGCGCACCAGCATTTTCCAGCTCAGACCCGTGACCAGAGCCACTACCGCGACAAGGACAACCATGACACGCGGGGAAGGCAGGAAGGCGGACCCCAGCAGGAAGGTGAGCAGGCCCATGCCCGCCACGCCGAGGAACAGAGTCAACGCGCCAACGAACGCCCGCAGCTGACGCGCCCACAAGGTGCGGTTGGTGGACGGCAGCGTCACCTCGGCCAGCATCATTCCCAGCGCCTGGATCTTGCGGAAGCTGGCCACGTAAAACGGAAGCCCCAGCAGGAGGGTGGCCAGCCAAATCAATCCGCGCTGACCGTCCGGCCCGAACGGCAGCCGTGCCAATACACCCTCCTGCCTGGCAACCACTCCTGCGGACAGGAACAACCCCGCGATGAAGGCGTTGTTGATGGCAACCGTCCAGAGCGAACGGCGAACCGCCCGGCGAATCGGGTTGTCGCGATTCTCTTCCCCCATCTGGTGGAGCCAGTGCGTATACACCCCGAGCGTCTGGACCACGCGCGTGGGCACGAGGAGGCGGGCACGGGCCGCCAGCCAGTCCGAGCACCGGATCAAATACGGGTTCACCACCACCGAGAGAACAGTCGCGCCCACCGCCACCTGATACACTTCCGGTCGCGTGGCATGCATCGCAAGTCCCAAGGCCGCGATGATCAAGGCGAACTCCGCGACCTGCCCCATGGCGATGCCGACGCGGAACGAGGTGCCCAGGCTGCCGCCCGTCAAGAAACAACCCAGGGTGCAGTTGATCCATTTCCCCACGATGATAATGGCGGCGACGCCAATGATCGGTCCCGCGTGCTGCACCAGCAGCATCGGCTGGACCAACAGGCCGATGGCCACAAAAAACACCGCCGTGAACATGTGCCGCAGCGGCGCCACCAGCATCTCCACGCGCCCGATCATCCCGGATTCGGCCGTGATCGCGCCAATCAGGAACGCGCCGAGAGCCAGACTGAGATGGAGCTCGACGGCGAGCAGAGAAACGCCGAACGCCAGCGCCAGCACGACGATGACAAGTAATTCGTCATTGCGATAGCGGACCACCCGCGTCAGAAGCCGCGGCACCAACAGCAGGCCGGTGATGATGACCGTGACGAGGAAGATGCCAAGAACCCCCATCCGGCCCAACACCGGACCGGCCTGGAGACTGCCGGTCGAAATAACGCCCGTAAGGATCGCGATCAGCCCGATCGCCAGCAGGTCCTCCACCAAGGTGGTGGCATAAACGATGTGGGCAAAAGACTCCTGCGACTTGTGAAGGTCCCGCAACAGCTTGGCCAGCACCGTGGTGGAGGAGTCGCAGATCACGGCGCCCAGGAAAAGGCTTTCGAGCGCGCCCCAGCCCAGCCAGATCCCGACGTGATAGCCCAGATAGAGCATCAGGACCACATCCAGCACAGCGATGATCAGCGCCTTGCGTCCGACCGCCCGCAAGCGGCGCAGATGGAATTCCAGTCCCAGGGAAAACATCAGAAACAGGATACCCAGATCGGCCAGGGTCTGGATCGTCGTCTCGCTTTGCACAAACGAAAACGGGGGAGTGTGGGGACCGATCGCGATGCCCGCCAGAATATAGCCCAGCACTTTCGACTGGTCGAACATGTGGGCCAAAAAGGCCGCGATGCCCGCCGCGATCATCACAATCGCCAGGTCATGGAGGAGCGTCACCTCGTTCATCGCACGGCACCGATGTTGTTCACAGGAGTATTGTTCATTTTCAACCGTTTTCTCGCAAGGCGATTTTCCATCTGTTTCGCGCCGGCTCGTGGCAACGGGAAGCGGCGGTCGTGCGCAGCGGCCTTTCCGGGAAACCCGCCCGGCTGATCCCGTCGCGGATCCGCGAATCCGCCCGCGCTTGCCTTTGACAAGCCATCTGCCGTATAGGATGTTTCTGAAGTGCGCACATCCCTGCCCATGGAGAATCTGGATACCTGCCTGGACCAGGTCCGGCGCCTGATGGCCGAAGTGTTGTCGGAAACCGTGCTCGGCCGGCTGGCGGACCATAGCCGTGCACTGACCGGCTCCGGCAAGATGCTGCGCGCCCGGCTCCTGCTGCGGATTGCGGCCGTCCGGAAAATTCCCCGCCCGGCGTGGTTGTCCGCCGCCGCGGCCGTGGAAATGATCCATGCCGCCAGCCTCCTGCACGACGACGTGATTGATGGCGGCATCATCCGCCGGCATCTGCCCGCCTTCTGGAAGCAGCGCGGCATCGCCGGCGCCATCCTCGCGGGCGATCTCATGCTGTTCAAGGCGCTGGACCTGCTCGTGCGCGCGGAGGAAACCCGGCTCCTGGCCGAACTCATCCGCCACACCGGCACGCTCTGCGATGCCGAAGCGGAACAGGAACTCCTCTCGCGCGGCGGCCGGACGGCCTGGGCGCAAATCCTGGACGTCAACCGGCGCAAGACCGGCTCGCTGTTCGCCTTTGCCGCCAGCGCCGCCGCCGGCGGGGATAAATCCCTGCATCGCGCGCTGCTGAAGGCCGGCTACGCCCTCGGAACCGCCTACCAGTTGGCGGATGATATCCTGGACGCCTCCGGTGCCGAAACCGCCGCCGGCAAGACGCTGGGCACCGATCGGGCCCGCCGCAAAAACACCGCGGCGAACCCGGCTCCCCCCAAGGCCGCCGCGCCGGCCCGCCATTGCCGCGAACTCCGGCGCGCCGCGCTGGCCGCCGTCCGGCGCTGGCCCGAGATCCATGCCACCCTGCAAGACTACTGCCGCCAGGATTTTGATCCGGTCGTCGAACCCATGCTGGCCGGACGGACAAACAAGCAAAAACACCGGAACGGAGGCCCCCCATGAAGGCCGTTGTCGTGTACGAGTCGTTGTGGGGCAATACGGCGACGATTGCGCGAGCCATCGCCGCGGGCATCGGCCCGGATGCCCGGGCGCTGTCCACGGCGGAGGCCACCGCCGAAGCGCTCGTCGGGGTTGATCTGATCGTGGCGGGCTCGCCGCTCTTCGCCTTCCAGCTTCCCACGGACCGGATTCGCGACACCATTCGCAAGCGCGCGGGCTCGTTTCCCGCGCCGCCGGACCTGTCGCACCCCGCGCTGCGCACATGGCTGGCTGCCCTGCCCCGCGGAACAGGCTGCGGCGCGGCCTTTGAAACGCGCATGTGGTTCTCGCCCGGCGGCGCCACCGGCGCCATTCTTCGGGAATTGAAGCGCGCCGGCTATCCGCCCGCCGCCCGCGGCCAGCGCTTCCGCGTCACCGGCATGTTCGGTCCCCTCAAGACCGGCGAACTCGAGCGCGCACGGGCCTGGGGCACCCAATTGGCGCGAACGACCTGAAGACCGGCATGAGCGCCCGGGCCGAAACAAAACCGGGATGGCCGCGCAAAACGGCCCGCCGGGTCTTCGCCGGCATGCTCCTGGCGCTGGTCCCGGGCTGCGGATTGCATTTTTATTACGGCCCGGTCCAATGTCCGCCATCGGACCCCGGACTTTCCCCCATCGCGCGTGCCCTGTCCTACCTGGATGAAACACAGGTGAAAGAGGTGCTCCGCCCCCTGGCGGGCGGGGCGGATTTCCCCGGCAACTGGCCTCAACATGTCCTGATCAATTTTCCGGCGCGCATCCGCGCGCGCGATGTCAGCCCCTTCCTGCCGGCCTGCATTCATCACTCCCTCGCGCTGATTCATGAAGAAACGCAGGCAGCCCTGGGCCTGCCGGGGCAATCGATCGACCGCGCGCGCGCGCTGCGGCAGGCCGCGGTGGAGTTCATGCGGCGGTTCGAAGTCCCGCCGGGATCGCCCCTGGCCGGGGCCTATGGATTCTGGTTGCGGGCGGAGGAATGCGCCGCTTGGCGCAAGCCATGGCTCGAGCGGCTGCGCGGCGACTGGCTGGCCAAACCGATGTTCTGGCTCTTCATGCACGGTCCGGCCATGCAAGGTCCGCTGGTGGCCCTCAACGTCCCCCAAATGCCGCCCGCATACGGCATCCATCCGGATGCCGACGACACCGCGATGATTCATCTGGCGCTCCTGAACGCGCATCGGTTCGATGGCGGCGCGGAGCCGCGCCCACCGTTTTCCCTGCTGGCCGACTGGCGGGACACCGGACGGGAAGAACTCTTCTCAAGGCCGGACTGGCTGCCCGAAGCCAGCGGCGCTTTCCTGACCTGGTTCGGCGCCCCCGTCAACGACGTGGATCTGGCGGTCAACGCCAATGTCCTTTACCTGCTGGCCCGCTGCGGGCGACGGGATGCACCGGGGGCGGCCGCAGCACAGGCGTTGATCTGCCAGGCGGTCCCGGCCTTCCTGGATGGCACCGCGCGGGACACCATCGAGGTGTACTATCCCAACCCGATGATGGCCTATCGCTGCATCGCGCGGGCGTTCCGCGCCGGGCCGGTGCCCGGCCTGGAACCGGCCGTGCGGCATATTGCCGACATGCTCCGGCAACGCGCCCGCGTCCGGAAGGACGGCACGGTCCATTGGAACTTCGGCCAGCCGGCCTTGGACACGACTTGCGGAATTCTGATCCTGATCGATGCGCAACAACACCTGGATCTCGTGCCCGGTGCTGCCCGGTTCGTGCTGCAGAAACAGGATCCGCGCCGGGGCAACTGGCCGGAAGGCTATGCGTTCGGAGGGCGCAGCGGCCGGGGCCATCGCATCAACTGGGTTTCCGCGCCGTTCAGCACCGCCCTGGCCCTTGAAGCCTTGTGCCGCATCGTGCTGGCGGCCGAGGACATGCCCGATCCGGATTGGCGGAAGGTGGCGCAAAGCGCCCGGGCGGCCGGTCGCAGCCAAAACGGCCGCCGCTGAAGGCCCCGGCGAATCAGAAGCTGACGCGCCAGCCGATGGACGCGCCGGCAACCTGCGCCGGATTTCCCGCCCCCGATGATTCCATGCCCAGCGGCGCGGTCACGGCTTGCAGGACAATGGGCGACTCTTCCGCCGCCCGGACGGCCCGGGCAATGGCCGCCTCGGTATCCGCCTGCGAGTAACGCTCCACATCGGCGCGCAGCGAGACCAGCGCATACACGACCACCACGGCCGCCAGCAGGCCCACCGTCACCGCCGCTCCCGTCGAATCGGCGCCCATCTCCGCGCGGGCCGGTGCCGCCGGCAGTCCGGCCCACACCAATGCCGCCACCAGTACCAAGGCCGTTCCGCTCCATCCCTTCCGTTTCATGGCATGCCTCCGCTCCGGTCCCGTCCCTAGAAAATCCCGAAAAACACGCTGGTGAAGGTGGTGATGGGCGAAGTCTCCCGCATGTCGTCCACCGCCGCCCGGCCTTCGCGCAGCAAGGCCTTGAAATGCAGATAGAGTTCCTCGTCCGCCACCAGCTTGCCCAGCGTGCCTTCGCCGTTTGCGACCGCTTCGGTCATCTGGCGGAACGCCGCCAGGGTGGCGGTGAGATCTTCGTAGGCCTGGTTGTCTTCGGCCAGCAGCCGGCCCAGCGTGCCGTCCCCCCGGGCCAGCCGCTCGCTGATGCCCTTCAGGTTCGCCGTGATCTGCTGGACGTCGCCATAAATCGCGTCATCCGTCATCAGCCGGCCCAGCGTGCCTTCGCCTTCGCCGAGACGCGTGACGACCTTGCGGATTTGCGCCAGGGTGACCTGGATGTCTTCCAGGGCGTCGTCGCTCAGGGTCTGCTGGATCCGCTGGACGGTCTTCGCGGCCGTGGACATCAAATCCGGGGTTTCCGTGCCCCGGAGCTGCGCGTCCGGCGGCAGGCGGGGCGCCGCGGGATCGCCTTCGTAGATGTTGAGTACGTTGCCGCCGATGAGCGAGCCGCCCTGGATTTGGATGCGGTAGCCTTCGTGCAGTACCAGCGGCTGGTCGAGCCGGGCCTTGACCCGCACCTGGTGATCCTGCAGCCCGATCTCCTGGATCTTGCCGACCGGCACGCCGCGCACCATGACCGCATGCCCGACCGCCAGATCCTTCACAGAATCGAAAACGACCTCCAGCGGGTAATAGGTCCGGAACAGCTTTTCTTCACTCAGTACGGTGGTCAGCGCCAGCAGCACGAGAATCATCGCAAAGGAGAAAATGCCGACGGCAACTTCCGTGATGATTTGTTTTTTGTTCTTCATTTGGCAAAAGCCTGATGGACATCCTGCAGGGTGACGATGCCCTGCGCCCGGAGGAAGTTTCGCACGACCGGATGCGGCGATGCAATGAATTCTTCCGGCGGGGCGCACACCACGAACCGCCCCTCGTGGAGCATGGCCACGCGGCTGCCGATCTGCAGTGCGCTGTAGAGGTCATGCGTCACCACCACGCTGGTCACGCCCAGCCGCCGCCGGAGGTCGTCAATCAGCAGATCGATCTGCCGGGAGATCATCGGATCCAGGCCGGAGGTGGGTTCGTCGTAGAGGATGATTTCCGGCTGGGTCACGATGGCCCGGGCCAGCCCGACCCGCTTGCGCATGCCCCCGGAGATGTCGGCGGGCATGCGATCGCCCACGCCCTCCAGTCCGACCAGCCGGAGCATGTCGGCGGCGCGCTGGCGGATTTCGGCGTCCGGCAGGCGCGTCTTCTGCCGCAACGGCAGGCAGACGTTGTCCTCCACGTTCAGCCACTGCAGCAGCGCCGCCCCCTGGAACAGGACCCCGAACCGCGCCAGGATGCGTTCCAGCGGGCGGCCCGTCGCCTCACTGATGCAATCGTCCCCAACCCACACCCGGCCCTGTTCCGGCGTCAGCAGCCGCACCATGTGCCGGATGCTCACGCTCTTGCCGGCGCCGGAGAGGCCCACGATCACAAACGTCTCGCCGGCCTGGATCTCGCAGGACACGTCGTCCAGGACGAGCTTGTCGCCGAACCGCTTGGTCACGTGCTCGAAGCGGATCATGAGTACCACAGCCTCGTCACGAAATAGCCCAGCGTCAGGATCAGCAGGAAGGAGACGATCACGCTGCGGCGGGTGGCGCGGCCGACGCCCACGGCCCCCTCCTGCGTGCGGAATCCCTGGTAGCACGACACCGAAACGATGATCAGCGCAAACACCACGGCCTTGACCAGCCCGACGTAGAAATCCTTGTTGTAGGTGAATTCGAACAGCCCGTCGTAGTAGGTTTCGGGCGCCACGCCCAGCATCGTGGCAGCCACGATCGCGCCGCCCAGCAGCCCGAGCACGTCCATGTAGATCGTCAGCAGGGGTGCCATCACCACCAGGCCCACCAGCCGCGGCATCATCAGGTAGCGCAGCGGCGAAACCCCCATCACGTCCAGCGCGGCGATTTCCTCGGAAACCGTCATCGTGCCCAGTTGCGCGGCGATGGCCGAACCCACGCTGGCGGCCAGGATCAGCCCCGTCATGAACGGGCTCATTTCCCGCAAAATGCCGTTGCACACCAGGGTGCTGACGTACCGCTCCTGCTTGACCAGTTCCAGCCCGAGGCCCATCTGCACCGCGAGGATCATGCCGGTGAAAAGCCCCACCACCGTGACCACCCCCAGGCTCTTGATCCCCATGGTGTAAAGCTGCGTCACGACATTGGCGCGGTTGCGCGGCGTGAACGCCTGCGGCACGTAGGCCAGGGCCCCCAGCAGCATCAGCAGCGCCTGCCCCGTGCCCTGACAGGCGGCGATCACCCCGCGGCCCAGGGCGGCGACGGCGTTCACCGGGGGATCGTAGTATTGCTGTTCACGGGTGATCATGGCGGGGCCGGCGCCGCCGGCTGCAGGCGAATCCGCCCCAGCCACAGCAGGCGCACCTGACGATTTGTAGCCGTTCGGTCGTAGGCCAGCAAGCCTTTCAGCACCGACCAGCGCCGCGCGCCGTCGTCCGCAGTCCGCTCGTGACCCCACAGCGGGAAGAGCGAAAACGCGCGCGCGCCGCCGCGCCGGGTGTCGCGATACAGGCCCCACAGCACGTCCAGATCGCTGTCCGCCCCGTTGACGCGATAATCCAGCACGGTCCACAGCGGGGCCCAGCTGCGCTCCACCGGCGGCGGATGGCCCGCCGGCCACAGATCCAGCAGGCGCAGGCGATAGGCGTCTTTTTCCAGATCGTAATTCCGCGAATACAGCGGCCACAGCTTCGTGCGGTTCGCTGTCACGCGCGCGGGGGTCGCCGGCTCGCTCTCCTGCGCCGGCGGCCGCCGGCGGCCCGCGGGGCGGGGATTCTCCGACTGCGTCACGTTGTGGTAGAACGGAATCAGGCTCCAGCGGTTTTGTTTCCGGAAGCCCCACTCGTTCTTCTCGTTGACGATCAGCGGCCAGAGCCAGAAGCGCCGTTCCAGCGCGCCGTCTTGCCGACGGCCGTAGAGCGGCCAGATCACCAGCCGTTCGCGGAAGCCCGTCTCGCGCTGAAAAAACGGCCACGGGCAATACGTGCGCGTCATCTTTTCGCTGCGGATCTGCTGGATGAACGGCGGCAGGAACATCCAGCCCTTCTGGTTTTCCAGGTTGACGCGCCCGACCAGCGGGAACAGCACCCAGGCGGTGCCGTTGGCCTTCGGGTGCGTGTAGCGCGCGTGGGTCCAGAGCGGCCACAGCACCGCATGCTTCTCGTACTGGCGAACGTTTTTCGCCCAGACGTAGAACGGAAACACGCGGAATTTTTCCAGGTGCCGGTCGGGCGTTGTCGTCCGCGACCAGATCGGCCAGAGCACGTCCGTGGTCTGCACATCATGGATCCGGCTCTGCGCCCACAGCGGCCAGAGAAAAAAGCGAATGCGGTCCTGGACCAGGATGTTGCGGACTTCCCCGCCCAGCGGAAACAGCGCCGCGTAGGACGCGCCCTGCTCGTCGCGCCCGTGGAACCAGATCGGCAGCAGCCAGAAACGGTACTGCGATTCCGGATCCGTCCGGTCCTGGTCCAGGAACCACGAAATCAGCACCCGCCACGACTTCTGTTTTCCGAACGTGCTGCCCGCCGCCAGCGGCCACAGAACATCCCACGACTCCCGGTCCGCCGCCGGATTCCGCGCCCGCGTCCACAGCGGCCGCGGCGACGCCCGCAGGCTCAGCCCGTTCGTCCCCTCGGCCCGTTCCCAGAACGGACCGACCGCCCGGAAGCGCGCATTGCCGTCGCTGTCCGCCAGCCACGAGGCCACCGGCCCCCAGTCGCTCTCCACCACCCGCGGCTCCACTGCCCCTTGCGCTCCGTCCGCCACCAGCAATGGAAAAAGAATGACGAAAAAAAGTTTTCCACACCGTGGAAAAAAACACCCCTTTTTTTCCACACAATGGAAAAAATTTTCGCGGTTTTTCCACACAATGGAAAAAAAGTTTCCACAGTGTGGAAAACCGCTTCCGCCCCGCCCCGCCGGCGCGCTCACAACAGCAGCCGGCCCTTCCCCGGCGACCCGACGAACTGCCCGTGGCGCACCATGATTTCACCGCGCACGGTGACGACTTCGGGCGCGCCGTGGACATCGATTCCTTCGTAGGGATTGTAGTCCGTGGCGATGCTCTGGGTTTGCCGGGAGAGGGTGCGCCGCGCGGCGGGATCCCACACCACCAGGTCGGCATCCGCCCCGGGGGCAATCGTCCCCTTGCGCGGCCACAGGCCGAAAATCTTCGCGGGATTTTCCGCCGCCGCCGCCACGAGGCGTTCGAGAGATATCTTCCCGCCGACCACCCCCGCCGTGTAGGCCAGCGCCACGCGCTCCTCCACCCCGCCGATGCCGTTGGGAATCTTGGTGAAATCGCCGCGCCCGAGCTCTTTCTGGCCCTTAAAGTCGAACGGGCAGTGATCCGTGCCCAGGGTGTCGATGCGCCCGTCCGCCAGCGCGGCCCACAGCGCCGCCTGGTCGGACTTCTCGCGCAAGGGCGGCGAGAGCACCCATTTGGCGCCCTCGAAATTTGGCCGCTCCGCGCAGGTCTTGTCCAGCACGAGGTAATGGGTCATCGTTTCGAGGAACAGCTCGGAAATCCGGTCGCGGAAGCCGTCGGCCATGGTGAGGGCCGCGGCGCTGCTGACGTGCACGATGTAGGCCTTTGCGCCGGTGGCGGCCGCAAACGTCAGGAACCGGCAGACGCCTTCGGCTTCGACCAGGGGCGGCCGGCTCGGACCGTGCCATTCGGGCCCCGTTCGGCCCGCCGCCAGCAGTTTCTGCTGCAGCGCCGACACCAGTTCGGCGTTTTCGCAGTGCGCCATCACGATCAGGTCGCGGGCCGCCGCGAACTCCAGCACCCGGTACAAGTCCGTGTCGGACATCGCCAGGGTGGGCTTGTAGGCTAGATAGATCTTGACCGACCGCAGGCCCCTGGCCACGTAGGCCTCCAGTTGCCGGCGCGTGGTTTCATCGAACCGGGTCAGGGTCAGATGCCAGGCGTAGTCGCAGTGCGCCTGGCCGGCGGCCTGTTGGTCCCAGGCCGCCCAGGCCGCGTCGGGATCGGGCTCCAGGCCCGAACCGGCGAAATCCATCACGCAGGTCGTGCCGCCCAACAGCGCCGCGCGCGTGCAGGAATCATAGTCGGATTTCACCGTCACATTCTTCAGCGGCATGTAGGCGTGGACGTGCGGATCAATGAAGCCCGGGAACACCAGTTTGCCGGCCGCTTCGATCACCGTCGCGCCCGGCGGCGGGGCGATCTCCGGCGCCACGCGGGTAATCGACTCCCCCGCGCACCAGACATCCGCCGCCCGGCGGCCCGCGGCCGTGACCACTTCGCCCCCGCGGATCAACAGGCCCATCGGCGCGCTCCTATTTCTTCAGAATCTTGGCGATGCGGTTGCGCGCATCCACCTTCACCACCGTCGCCTTGAACTTCCGGGCCTCCGCATCTTCCATCGGCGCGTAGGCCAGCACGATGATGGTGTCGCCCAGCACCGCCAGCCGCGCCGCGGGCCCGTTGAGCATCATCTGTCCCGTGCCCCGCTTGCCGCGGATCACGTAGGTGATGAAGCGCTCGCCGTTGTTCAGATTCAGGACCTGCACCTGCTCGCCGGCCAGCATGTCCGCCGCCTCCATCAGGTTCTCGTCGATGGCGATGCTCCCCTCGTAGTCGAGTTCGAGCCCCGTCACCGTCGCCCGGTGGATTTTCGATTTCAACATGATGCGCTGCATCGTCGGTCCTTTCCTTTAAAAAAACGTACTGTATCCCGATCCCCGCCGCCACTTCAAGAGCCGAGAATGCGCGGCCGGCCCTCGGCATCGAAGCGCGGGGGAACAATCACCGGGGGATGAAGATAGATCGGCTGCCGTTCCTCGCTCGGCCCCCCGGCGAAGAACAAGCGTCCCACCCACTCCGCCTGCGGGACGCGGCCGGGCTCAATCCAGTGCGCATCCGGCCACTCCCGGCCGCGCAACTCCGCCGGCAGCAGCCGCCACGCCCCCGTCTGACGGAGGAGATGCAATGGCTCGCGCTCAAACCGCCCCGCCCAGATTTGTCCCCGCCGCGCGTCGCCCCACACGACCACCGACATCATTTCCGTTTTTTCCGCCAGAATCTCCGCCGCCAGCGCGGCGCCGCTGGAGACCGTCCACACCGACTTGTTTTGCGGCAGCGCCCACCCACAGGCCGCCGTGAGGCTCACCCGCAGACCTGTATAGGAACCCGGCCCCCGACCAACTGCGAAGGCACCAAGGGCCTCCCACCCCCAGCCCGCCCCGGACAGCAAAGCCCCCCCCGCATCGAAAAGCCCTTGGCTGCGACGCTGACGGGCATCCATCGGCACGGACGCCACCACACCGCCATCCTCAACAAGCGCCAGGCTGCCGGCGTCGGACGAGATTTCCACGGCCAGAACTTTCATGCCCTACACGTTGTCCGCTCCGGCCCTTCCTGTCAATGACCCAGAACACAACGTTTCCATGGGGCACATCCGCGATTGGGAATACTACCCCAACGATGCAGGGGGCAATGGACGGGAGCACGCGCAGACGAGTACACCAAACGACTCCGGTTCGTCGTTCAGCGATCAGGCTGAATTCTTGCACTTCATTGCCGAAACGTTTGTTTCAATGTTTATAAACATTGAAATTATTCGAATATTTATAAACATTGATATACTTTTCTTATCCAAATGCCGTGCATCTGGTTACTTTGGCAGGGCTGGAAAATATTCCGGACTCGGGTCAGTCGGGCGGACGGGCGGCGGCAAGCTCGGGCCCAGCGAGTGCGGTGCGCCAGGCGGCGAGTTTGCGGGCATAGGTGCGGGAGGCATGGGCGGGGCTGGTGGAGGGCAGGCGGACCAGTTCAACGCCATTCAGAAGACGATTGCAACGGGGTGCCACATGCCGCCGGAACAAGTCCGCCGCGGAACTGCCGTTGAACGCGATCCGCTTCAAGCCCGGATGACGCCGCAGCAACGCGGGAATGTCGTTGGGGATGAGTCGCCGGGGATGAATGTCGGAATCCAGACTGCCGGGACGATGCGCCGCATGAAGAACATCCCACAGCATGACTCCGCAGGCGGCCAGCCGACGCAACCGAACGGCATAGGCCCATGACCGCCCCGCGCCGTACAGATCCCCCATGATCTGCCAGAAGCAATTCCGGGGATGGGCGTAGTACTGCCCCTGCCGGATGGATTCCGCACTTGGCAATGTGCCCAGGATCAGTACCCGCGCGCGGCGGGGCTCTACGGGCGGGAAGCCCGTTGCCCAGGCTGGGGCCTTGGCCTTTGGCTGCTTCATGGATCTGTCCGCCGGGACACGAAGCGCAGGGCGACGGAATTGATGCAGTAGCGCAGACCGGTGGGGCGCGGCCCGTCGTCGAACACGTGGCCCAGATGGGCGTCACACCGCGTGCAAAGCACCTCGGTCCGCACCAGGCCGTGGCTGCGGTCCGGGCGCATCGTGAGGTGCTCGCGGGCTACCGGCTGGAAAAAGCTAGGCCAGCCCGTCCCGGAATCGAACTTGTGGTCCGACGAAAAGAGCGGCAGCCCGCAGCACACGCATTCATAGGTACCGGATTCGTGGTGGTCGTGGAACGGTCCCGAACAGGCCCGTTCGGTGCCCTGCTGGCGGGTGATGCGGTATTGCTCCGGGGTCAACCGGGCACGCCATTCGGCATCGGTCATGACCAGCTTGTCCATGGAAACGGCCTCCCTTTGTGCGGGCCCGGCCCCCGGCCCAGTGGTCCCGACAACCAGCAACCAGCTGATGACCAGTGCGTGCTTCATGCCGATACCATACCCCATCGGCCCGGCCGGCGAAAGGTTGGCACTTGCGCCGTTGCGCGCTGCGTGGCAAATTGCCGTCATGAACAGAGCCTGGACGGACTATTTCCAGCAGATTCCCAACCCGGGGGTGGGCGGACTGCTGGAGATTCTGGTCCTGTCGGTCATGTTTTACTACGCCATCCTGTTCTTCCGCGGCACCCGCGGCGCTCAGGTCCTGCTGGGATTCGTCACCGCCGTGGTGGCCATGCTGGTGGTGACGCGGATTTTCAACCTCGATACGCTGAACTGGCTGCTCCAGCAGATGTCGGTCTATCTGGTCGTCGCCTTTCTGGTGATCTTCCAGCCGGAAATCCGTCGCGCGCTGGCCGAGCTGGGCAAACAGCACGTCTTCGCCACCACCGAACGCGAACGCGGGGTCCTGGACGAAATCCTCCAGGCGGTTTCCCGCCTGGCGGCCGACAAGATGGGAGCCCTGATCGCCATTGAACGTGAAATCGGGACCCGGGCGGTGCAGGAGACCGGTGTCCGGCTGGATGCCGCGGTCAGCGCCGAACTGCTCGCCACCATTTTCTATCCCCGGACGGAATTGCACGACGGCGGCGTGATCATCGCAGGCGACCGCATCCGTGCCGCGGGCTGCGTCTATCCGCTGTCGAGCCGGGACATCGGCAAGACGGGCACCCGCCACCGGGCCGCCGTGGGCCTGTCGGAGGAAAGCGATGCGCTGGTGATCGTGGTGTCGGAGGAGACCGGGGCAATTTCCCTGGCCTACCGGGGCCGGCTGATCCGGGGCCTGGAAGAAGAACGCCTGCGTCGCATTCTTTCTTCCGTGCTGCTGCGCAGCGCCAAGACCCAAAGCCGCTGGCAGCGGTTCCGGCGCAATCTCGACCTGTCTGCCGAAGGACTGGCCCGCACGGATGACATGATGGAGCGTGAATTTGAAAATCCGCCGCCGAATCCTTGATTTTCTCGCCACCCGCAATGGCCTGCGTCTGCTGGCGCTCGGCGCCGCGGTGGTGGTGTGGTATGCCATCCGCGCGGCGACCAGCAACGCCACGCTCATCACCGACATTCCCCTGACGATCCAGCCGCCGGCTGACTGGAGCGTGGTGGCTGGTTCCGCCAAAACCGTGGACGTGGCGTTTTTGGGAACCCGCAACGATCTGCGCTACCTGAACCGCGAAATGATCAAAGCCACGGTGGATGCGCGCGTCCACGAGGACACCCGGCCGCTCACAGTCACCCTGAGCGCGGCGCACATCAATGCGCCCGGCAGCGCCCGCATCGATTTCATCCGTCCCGCTACCATCACCTTCCGGTTGGACCGCCGGATCACCAAACAGGTGCCGGTCACTGTGGAAACCCAGAACCTGCTGCCCGACGGCTACGAAACCGAAAAGATGGTGGTAACGCCGGCAACCGTGGAACTGTCCGGGCCCGCCCAGATCCTGGATCAGATCGAATCCATTCGCACGGTGCCGGTGGATCTGGATGGCCGTATCCGGTCCATCAACAAGCGCCGCCTGCCGCTGGTGCCCGGCGAGAACTTCGCCGACGTGCGCATCGATCCGCCCGCCGTCACGCTGGACCTGACCATCGTCGAGCGGTCCGTCAGTCTTGTGTTCCCCGACCTGCCGATCATGGCGCTGCTGCCGCCGGGCCGCTCCGGACAGGCGGAGCTGGATCCGGAAGTGGCGACGCTCACGGTCAAGGGCCGGCCGGAACTGATCAAAAACCTGTCCGCCGGGGATCTGCGGTTGTTCGTGGATGCCGGGGAGGCGTCCGGTCCGGGTCCGGATACCCTGCCAATCCGCGCCGTCCTGCCCAACGGGGTAACGCGGGTGCGCACCGAACCGGCCACCGCCACCGTTCGTTTGGAGGACTGACGATGCGCCGGGTGTTGATCATCGCCGCCTGGCTGCTGCTGTTCGGGGAGCTCTGGAGCGGCGCCAGCGAGTCCGCCTGGCGGAGGATGGAGCTGCCACCCGAATCCGCCCGACTTGTGCGCCTGGCCGAAACCACCCGGGATCCCCGCGCCGCCGCCCGCCTCCATGCCGAAGCGATCCGCCTTTGTCCCTCCAACGGCCCCGCCCTGTACGGATTGGCGTACCTCATGCTCGCCCAGGACCGCCCGGCGGACGCGCTCAAGATCTTCCGGCGCCTCAACGCCCTCTTTCCCGGCGAGGCGGACATCGCTGCCGGCCTGGCCGCCGCCATTGTCCGCCTGCCCGGTCTACGACGGCCGCTGGCCCGCGAAGGCCTGGCCTGCGCGGAGCGAGCGGTTGCCCAGCAACCCGAATTCCCGGAAGCCTGGCATCTACTTTCCCTGCTCCGGCATTTCGACGGCGATTATTCCGGCGCCGCCGAAGCTGCCCGCCGGGCAATCCAATGCGATGCACAGAACCCCTCCGATCCGGAAACCACCGCTCGCTATCAACAACAGGAGATCGCATGCACCGATGCTGTTTTGGCATTCTCGCCCTTGGACTGATCGCCATTCCGGCCGCCGCCAGTGACGAACCCGCAGCGGCCGCGCCGCCGCCGGCCGCGTCCGAACCCGTCATCTACCGCGTCGGCGAAGAGCCACAGCCCGAGCCGTCCCCCGTACGGTGGGAAGGCTCCACGGCCATCCTGGGTTCGGTGAAACTGGACTCCGCGGCCAGGACCGTGATCGCCACCGGGTGGGTCAACCAGATCGCGGGTCCGATTGAAGTGCTGGCCTGCGGCCCCCAGGGCAAGGTCCATGAATCCGTTTTTGTTCTGACCCTCAATCCCCTTGATCTGCAGGCGGCGCTGCTGCTCGCCGGGCTCAAGGGCGGCGCCCCCATGCCCGCCCTGGGCGAGGGCCCGCCCCGGGGCACGCCCGTGGACATCCTCGTGGAGTGGACGGCCGCTGGGGAAACCCGGCGGGCCCGCGCCGAAGAGTTTGTCTGGAACATCGAGGAAAATGCTGTCCTGCCCGAAACGCCGTGGATCTTCACCGGCTCCGTCGTCAAGGACGGCGAGTTCAAGGCCCTGGTGGAAGAGTCCCTGGTGGTGACCTACTGGGATCCCTACGCAATCATCAACCTGCCGCTGCCCTGCGGGGCCAACGACGAAATCCTGCATGTCAACACCAACACCGTGCCCCCCTACCAAACGCCGGTGACCATGCACTTCACGCCCCGCGATTGAGTGCGCCGCCGCCGCCCCCCCCTTTTCAGGCCCCCGTCAGGAAGCTACCAGTTCAGCACGCAGTTGGTCTGGTACGCCCCGCTGTTGATCTTGAGGTAGCGGGGCTGGATCATCGGCACCACGATCTGCTGCATGGCACTTTCGGCCCCGGCGGGAATGTTCACCGTCTTGCCACTCATGATGGCCGCCATGCTTTTTTCGCAGGGAATAATCCGAATGACCCGGGCCTCATCGGTCAGGTTCCGGACCGAAAACCTCACCCAGAAATTATCATCCGGAAGCTTTTTGGTTTCGATGCTGTGGATTTCGATGTTTGCGGGCACTGCGGACACATCCGGCTGGGGTTGTTCTTCCGGCGGCGGGCGGCTGGCCGCGGCCATTTCCCGCTGATATTTCCAGGCGACGACGGGATCGTAGCCGTGCTCGCGCCGCAGTTCCTCCGGCAGGGAGGGAAACCACAGCTTGGTAACGCCCCCATCGTGATGGAACGTCAGGCCATCGGGTTCCACGCGGGTGATTTTGATGTTGCGAAAGATCTGGCCGTAGGTCGTCACCAGATCGTCGGCATCCGGCGGCGGATCCGGCTGCACCGGCATTTCCTTGCGGTATTTTTCATGCAAAGCGGGCGGAATCACCGCAAAATAGACCGTGGCCAGACCGGTGTCGTGGCCGATGCGCAGCGTGTCCCGGCCGACCTCCTTGACCACGACATTCCGGTAAATCTCGCCGGAAAGCGTCGCCAGGTCCTGGGGCCCGGGCGGTTCTTCCTGTTCGCCGGCCAACCGGTCCGTAGCCACCGGAAGCTGCGACCGCGACTTGTAGTGTCCGCGCAGCTCGGGATGGATGTCCTTGAACAGCACGCGGGCGCTGCCGCCATCGTGCTCGATGAACAGACCATGGCGGTCGAAACTCTGCACCACGATGTTGCTGTAGGTCACCCCCGCCAGGGTCGTCAGGTCGTCCGCGCGCACCGGCCGGGACACGCTCGCGAGCAGGCACAGGAGAATGCCAACCAGGCAAAGATCTGGCTTGTTCATGAAAGTATCCTACGCCCCGGTGCGGATCGTGAAAAGCCCTCATTCCGGGCGGGGGGCAAATTCCCCGGCGGACTCCTCAGGCCCGGCGGACACCAAGCCGGCCAATGGGAACCTGGGAAATATAGTAGCGTTCAAAATCGGTCTGTTCCTCCGGCGGCGGCCCCCAGGGGGCGATGGGCACAAAGCGCGGGTCCCGGGCGAAAATATCCACAAGCTGCCTAAAGTAGGGCTGGTGGTCTGTGGCCACGTGTATGGCGCCACCCGGCGCAAGGGTCCGGTGCAAGGCATCGAGAAAGAGGGCATTGAAAAGCCGGTGTCCCTCGTGCCGCGCCTTGGGCCAGGGATCGGGGAAAAAAATATAGTAGGTATCGACCGCGCCCGGGGGCAGCAGGTAGGCCACCGCGTAATAGGCTTCGACGCGCATCAGCCGGATGTTGTCCAGATCCAGCCGGCGGGCCCGGTTGTCGACGGCCCGGATGCGCCGCAGCATGCGGTCGATGCCCAGGAAGTTGGTTTGGGGATGTCGGGCCGCGTGCGCCAGCAGGAAGCGCCCCTTTCCGCAGCCCAGATCCACCTCAAGCCGCCGTTCCGGATGCGCGAACCACTGCCGGACCGGCACAGGCCCGAGCCATTCCGTCTCCGTCGCGGGCCCCGCCCGCAGGCTGTGCGCAATCATGCCATGCCTCTGATCGGCGGCGGCGGCGCGCGGGGAACCGGACGGTGCCGCCGCCCCGGCGACCCCGGGCCTTACGGGGCGGATTCCGGCTTGAGTTCCGCCAGCGCCTTCAGGTCCAGGGCGTTGGCGGAGGCCGCCAGTTCATCGAACGAATCCAGGCCTGAGCCGGTCACCTTCACGCTGAACCGGCCGCCGACATATACTTCGATTTCGCCGGAGCCGTCGGTCCGGTCATAGGTTTCAAGGGATTTGAATCCCTGGCAGGTGGCCGTGCGTTCGAAGCCGCTGCGGGTTTCCTTGTCCACCTCGCTGTTGGTCCAGCCAAGCATGGCCATGGCGGCCAGCCCGCCCATTCCGCCGATGTCGGTGATTTCGATTTGGATGGATTTGTCGCCGCTTTCATAAACGCCGGTTGCCACGACGGTGTTCATGCCGAACGCGCCTTGTTTTTCCGAACCGGCCTCCACCCGTTCGAAACCGGGCACGGCGGCCGGCAGGGCCTCTTTCAGGGCCTTGGGCGAGACCGTGGCCGGGGCATTCGTGGCCTGTTGCGACTGCGCCATGCCGCCGAGCGCCTGCATCATCGCGCCGAGATCCATCGTTTCCTGAGCCTGAACCGCGCCGGCCACGCACGCCGCCAGCAAACCTGCCCATATCCTGTTCATCCTGTCCTCCGGGGTGTTGTGTTTACATTGGTCATCGACATCAACCATACGTCATTGCCACGGGATTGCGCAACAGGCCGATGCCGTCGATTTCGCATTCGACCACGTCCCCGTCGTGCAGGACCACCGGCGGGCGGCGGGCGGACCCGATGCCGCCGGGCGTGCCGGTGGACACCACGTCGCCGGGCTCCAGCGTCATCACGCGGCTGAGGTCGGCCAGCACCATATCGAGGCGAAAGATCATCCGGGAGGTTTTCGAATCCTGAAGGACTTCGCCGTTCACGCGCTGGCGGATGCCCAGGGCATGCGGGCGGCGGACTTCCTCGCGCGTGACCAGCCATGGGCCCATGGGGGCGAAGCTGTCGGCGCTCTTGGCCAGGAACCACTGTCCGCGCGCCTTCTGCAGGTCGCGGTCGGTCACGTCGTTGAACACCGTGTAGCCGGCCACGCAACTCAGGGCATCCCCCTCCTGGATGTCACGCGCACGCCGGCCGATCACCACGGCCAATTCGACTTCGGCATCCACGCGGTCCATGCCCGGCCGCAACCGGATGGGATCCCCCGCCCCGCACAGCGCGCCGGGCGCCTTGGAGAAATAGACCGGGAATTCCGGCATCCGGGCATCGAATTCCCGGGCATGCTCGCGGTAATTCTTGCCGAGGCATACGATTTGACGCGGCCGGGCCACGGGCGGCCCCAGACGCACGCCCGCGGCCGGCATGGTTTTGGGCGGCTTCTCACGCAGGAGGCCTCGCAAACGTTCCAGGCCGCAGGTTCGCCAGAAGCGCGCATCGTAATCCTCAATGTCATAGGCCATGGCGCGCACATCCACGATGCGGGCGGGCTCCTTCCGGGTGGCCTCCAGCCAGATGCCCGGCCGTTCTCCGCCGGGCGTGCCGAACCGCACCAGTTTCATGACGAGGGCTTTCGCGGAACGAACACCTTGCGCACCGGGGCCGGGGGCAACCCGGCGTCCTTGCGGGTGGTCCCGAGGGTCGCCAGCACCTGGTCCGTGGTCTGGAAATGGCACTTGGCCGTCTCGAGCAGCACGGCCGGACCCCGCTTCTTCACGAGGTCGGCGGCAACGGCCTTGACCTTCTCCGAAGCGCCCTTGGGCAGCGCGGCACCGCAGTTTTCGCCCAGTTTGGCCAGCGCCGTCAGAAATGCGGCGCGTGCCAGGATGGAAGCAGCCGCGACGGCGACATCGCTTTCCGCCCGGGGCCGCTGTTCCAGCTTGATGCGGCGGCCCTTCTGCTGCAACGCGCGCTGGATCTGGCGGGCGGGGCCGAACTGGTCGCTCAGGGCCCGGGGGCAGTTCGGCACTTTTTCCAGCAGGTTCTCGATGGCGCGGGCATGCCCCCAGGCCAGGATACGGTTCACGCTGGTCATGGTGGCATGCAGCCGGTTGTAGGCCACCGGGCCGATGGTCACGACGGCAAACCGGTCGCCCAGCCGCGTCCGGATCTTGCGGGCGAGATCCTGCGCCGCCTTGTCGCTGGTGATGCTCTTGCTGTCGCGCACGTTCATCGCCTTGAGGTCGCGCGCGATGGCTTCGTCCACGTAGGCTGCGGCGATGACCAAGGGACCGAAAAAATCGCCCTTGCCGCTTTCGTCCACCCCCATGTGCGGGGCGTTTGCGCCGGGATCCAAAACATCCTCGTAGCCCAGCCGCGCTTCCAGCAGCACCTGCGGTTCCAGGACAAAGGTGATCCAGTCGGCCGCCCCCTTGCCCTGTACGAGGCATTTGCCGCTTTTGTACAGCGCAATCTGGCAATCGGGCGCTTCGGCCGCCGCCACTGTATGTTCCACCCGCCGCGGCCGGTAGTTGCCCTCTTGCAGAATCCGCGCCGCCTGGTCCATCTGCGCCGGGGTCAGTTTGATCGTGTATGAAGTCTTTTCGGCCATTTGCTGAGCATCTTATCAGCCCCCCCCACTCTCTGGCAACCGTGCCGCCGTTGACATTCCCTTGCCCGGGGTCTACAGTGATCAGGAATTGATCGCCGGTGCGACCGGTTGACGCGGCGACGGAGAGCCCCATATGAAGACATTCATACCCTTTGCCTTCCTGGCCGCCGCCGCCCTGATGCTGGGCGGCTGCGCCGCCTTGGAAGGCCAGGACCTCAGCGACGAACTTGTCTCCAACGAAGGCGTGACGGCCATCGCCAACAGCCGCCTCAACGACGACTTCATGACCGGCCGGGCCACCCTGAGCGTCACGGTTGTTGACGGTCTGGCCACCCTTTACGGCACGGTTCCGGACGAAGCCACCCGTCAGCGCGCCATCCAAATCCTGGAAAATTCCCCCGGGGTTTTCGAAGTCCTCGATCGCACCCGCCGGCGATAGGCTCGCGCCGGCCCCATGGCTCCGCTCCCCGTCAATCGCATGGGCGCCATGCGGGGTGTGGCCGGCTGCTTCATTCTGTTGCTCGCATCCGTCCTGCTTGCCGGCTGTGCAACGACCAGCCGCCCCCGCCCGGAGGAGAGCCGGCGCACCTTGCGACCCATCCCCCGGGTTCCGGCCGGAGATTCGCGCCCGGACCGCGCGCTGGTCGGTGCGTTTTTTGCCGCCAACGGCATCCGGCTCGCGCCGGCACAGGCGGAAGAAATCGTTCCGCCGTCCGCCCGGGCCGGCCGCTTTGACCGCGCCGCCTTCCGCCGGGCCGCCCGGCAGCACAACCGCCTGCTGCTGCCGATTCAAGCCGATCCGGCCACCCTCTGGACCGAACTCGGCCGGAACACGCCCCTGTTGGTTCTGCTGCCGGCGAACTCCTCCCGCCATCCCGATGTCCGTCCCGGCATGCCCGTTGCCTGGGATCGCGGCGCGGGGACCATTGAACTGCTGGACGGCACCGGGAACATCCAGACCATAGCGGAAGATGTATTTTTCAGCCGAGGTGAATCCCTTGAGCATACCGCCCTCTGCCTGTTGCGGCCGGGCCAACTGCCTCGCCGCCAGCCTACCCGGGAGCAGCAACTTCTGCTGGCCGATTTCTGGTTCGACCGGGGCTTTTATCGCCGGGCCGCGGCCGCCTATGAAGCGCTCCATGACCAAGCGCTGCGGGACCGCGTGAATATCGACAGCCTTGTCGGCAGCGGGAACGTTTTGGTCCGTCAAGGCCGCCCGCAGCAAGCCATTCCCTTGTTCGATTCCGCCCTTACTTTGGATCCCGGCAATCCCCGGATCCTGAACAATCTGGCCTATGCCATGCATCAGGGCCACGGCAACCTGGCCGCGGCCTTGTCCCATGCCGAAAAGGCCACCGAACGGGCTCCGGGCAATCCGATCTACCTCGAAACCCTCGGCAGCCTCTACCTTGATCTGGGAGACGCTCCGGCTGCTGCCCATTGCTTCGAACAGGCCTGGGCCCGGGCGGCCGGGCATGCCCCCGAAGTTCAACTTCCCATCCTGGACCAGCTTGTTCGCGCCTGGCTAGCCGCCAACCGGAGGGATCTCGCCTGGCAGGTTGCGGAACACCGGCGCCGCTCTTTCCCCGGACATCCTTTTCCCAAAGACATCCAGCTCGCTTTCCCCGCTCTGAGAAATCCCCTCCCCAACCGCCGATAAAACCGTATACGGCTGGCCAGGCATCTTCCCGCCATCCGCCCTTGCCGGACCAGGCATCGCGCTGCCATTTTGGCGACTGTATATCTGGTGAACAAGCCCTCCACCCAGAAAATTATCTGTATGTAATTTCCGGATAGATAATAAGATCGATGTTTTTGCAAACAGCATAATATTTGAATTATTAGGTATTTGTTTGACTATTAAGTGATTTGTATTAGTATTATATTAAGAACGCAGAGGATTACCCGTATACCCGAAATCCCATGTCCAAAAATATCTATATGAGCACAAGGCAGGTTGGCCATGTGGTCGGAACATATTGGGCGACCGGTTGGACTTGGATGTTGACCGCGGGCCTGCTTCTGGCGACCGGGACGGGCTGTGCCACCTGCCCATCCGCCCGCGATGATCCGAACCGATGGGCTTTACGAACGGTGCCACAGGTTTTCGACTCCGATCACCCCGCAGATGCCAGACTGATCGCGGCTTTCTTCGAGGCCCATGGCATCCGGTTGTCCGATGCGCAGGTAGCTGACATCGTGGATGCCCCAGACGCCCGGGACGGCCTTGATCGGAATGCCCTCCGTCAAGCGGCACTCCGACATGGCTACCGGTTGCTGGCCCTCCGGGCAACCCCGCGCTATCTCAAGGACCAACTGGCCGGCAACCGGACCCTGTTGGTGTGGTTGTCGCCGGACCCGTCGTCTGAGCGCCCCGCGGAGGCGGTGATCCCGCTGGCCTGGGACCAGGCGCAACGGCGCATGGAACTGCTGGATGGGCGCGGCCAGATCCGGTCCATGCCGGAAGATGAATTCTTCTCCCGCCACGAACCGCGCAAGCACGCAGCCCTCTGCCTGGTCAAAACCAAGGGCGTGCGGCGGTCCGATCCGCCCCGGGAACAGCAGATGCTGCTCAGCGATTTCTGGAACCCGCCTGGCTCCGCGCCCCAGGCGCAGAATGGCCCGGCGCACGATCCGCCAGTGTACCAAAGCAATGACCTGCAATCCATCATGACCTGCGGTCGCGCCCTGTTCCGGCAACGCCGCTACCGGGACGCCATCGGGGTTTTTGAGGCCGGCCGGCACCTCGCCCCGGACAATCCCGAGGTCCTCACCCACCTGGCCCATGCTCTGCTCATGGGAAACGGCGGAGTCATGACCGCGTTGCGCCACGCCAACAAAGCCCACCGGCTGGCCCCTCATGATCCCTTCGTCTTGGAAACCCTCGGCAGCATCAATCTGCAACTCGGCCTCCCGGAGGAAGCGGTCCGGTATTTCGAACTGGCCTGGGCACGCGCCCTGCGCCAATCGGCCGAGGTACAGGTAGTGATCATGGATCAGCTCGTGCGGGCCTGGCTCGCCGCCGACCGGCTGGATCATGCCCGCCAAGTCGCCGAGCAACGCTGTCGCACCTTCCCCGACTATCCCTTGCCGCGCGACATCCGTGTGCAACTTCCCGGCCTATATGGTGCCCGCCGAACCGCTCCGGTTGCTCTCCAGAAACAGTTGGCGGCAGCAGAATGATCATTCCCCGGCGCCAGCGGCCTTGCGCCGAAACAGGCGGCGGCACACATTGGGCCGCAAACGGAAAACGGCAATGGTAAATTTTGAGAAAATGACGAAAGGGGGGTTGACATCCATCCGAGGTCGATTATAGTTGATGCACAAGTTGGGGATGGTGGTTCCCTTTGGATCTTTGCCAGATCGATTTTGGACATCTTGCTGCTAACCACGCAGCAAGCAGATGGGATTACGAGGGTCCCCCCATACCTCCCCCATCTGCATTCATCCGTGCCAGGCTACCCCCCCCCGATAATGCCTGGCACGGACCTTTTTTGCCCTGATGGACACAACGAATTCCCTCCCGGACGAGCCCCGGCTTCTCCGGCGATCGAACTACAGCGCCGGCGGATATTCCCCCGCCGCGACCAGGGCTTGGATCGATGCCCGCACCCGGTCCCGGTCTTCACGGTACGTCACCCCAAACCAGCGCGCGCGGGTTTCCAGCACCTGGACCGTCCCCCGGCCGGAACGGATGAGGCCGTCCACCACGCCCGGAATGGTGAACTCCAGCTTCTGCGATGTCCCGCCCGGGCCGCGAAAGAATACGGCAAATGCGGTCTCCAATTCCCCAAACACCGATGGCATGAAGCCCCAGCAGTTCATGGATACCGGCTCGGTTCCGGTCAACGGCGTGGCCAGAGCCCCGTCTGGCTCATCCCACAGCGAACCGTCAGAACGGCGGCGAATATTGGTGTATTCCCGAATGCCCGTCAGGCGGCGATCCGCCCCGCATAAGCAAACCCCGCGGCTCACGCTGCCGTGCTCGGACAATGTCTGTCCAAGCTGAAACGCCACCATGCAATGGCCGGCAGGACCCGCCCCCGCCGTCAAATGCTCCGCCAGCGTGCGAAACGACGCCGCTCCATAAAAATCATCGGCATTGATGGCGGCAAACGGTCCGGACACCTCGTGCCGGCCGGCGCGAATGGCATGGGCTGTGCCCCAGGGTTTTGTGCGACCTGCGGGCACCCTCCCGCCTGGGGGAACATCGGCCAGGTCCTGAAAGGCGTAGGCGCAGGAGATGCGCTTCTCCCATTTCGCGCCGACCATTTCCCGGAAAGTCTGTTCGATGTCGCGCCGGATCACGAAAACCACGCGCCCAAAGCCCGCGCGCAGGGCGTCGAAGATGGAATAATCCAGCACGATTTCGCCGGTCGGTCCCACCGGATCGATCTGCTTGAGTCCGCCATAACGACTGCCCATGCCGGCCGCCAGAATCATCAGAGTCGGTTTATCCATGCTTTTGAGTATATCCGGAGCCGTGCCGCGGGAAAATCTTTTCCTGTACCCGGATACGGCTCCGGGAACGGCCGTGGAACCATGATGCCGCAGATGCCACTGCCGGAGGGATCCGCAAACCAACAGGCCAGTTGATGAACCGTTCGGGCTAAAACACTTCCGGCACGAAGTTTTGGGCCGAGAGCGGCGGGCGCACGTAACCCTTGCGCTTCTGCCGCGGCGGCAGCTCCATGGGTTTGGGAGTGAGGTCCTGATAGGGAATCTGCCGCAGTAGGTGGTGGATGCAGTTCAGGCGCGCCCGCTTCTTGCTGTCCGCGTTCACCACGTTCCAGCGCGCCTGCGGGATGTCGCAGACTTCGAACATGGCGTCCTTGGCCTTGGAATAGTCCACCCAGCGGGCGCGCGATTCCAAATCCATGGGGCTCAGCTTCCAGCGCTTGGTGGGATCTGCGATCCGCGCCCGGAAACGCCTCTCCTGCTCTTCGTCCGAGACTGAAAACCAGTACTTGATCAGGATGATCCCCGACCGCACGAGCATGCGCTCGAATTCCGGACAAGACCGCAGGAATTCGTCGTATTCGGCATCAGTGCAGAAACCCATCACGCGTTCGACGCCGGCGCGGTTGTACCAGCTGCGGTCAAACAGGACCATTTCGCCGGCGGCGGGCAGATGCGCCACATAGCGCTGGAAATACCACTGGGTTTTTTCCTTGTCGGTCGGTGTCCCCAACGCCACGACCCGGCAGATGCGGGGATTCAGTGATTCCGTGATGCGTTTGATCACCCCGCCCTTGCCGGCCGCGTCGCGCCCTTCGAAAATCACCACCACCCGCAGCCCCCTGGCCTTGATCCACTCCTGCAGTTTCACCAGCTCCACCTGCAGTTTGGCCAGTTCTTTTTTATATTTAAACCGCCATAATTTCTTCCCGGATTCCCGCGGTGTTTTCATGGGCTGCTCCTCCGTGTTGTCCGCCGACCCATCCAGCCTATGCCCGGGCCGCCCGGATGCCAAGTCCTGATTAGGCTTGCCCATGCATATCCCGATAGCGTGATGTCAATACTATAATATTTGCAAATATTATAGTCCGCCCCCGGGATCAATTGCTCTTCGGCGGCGGGGCCAGGCCCGGGTCGGGATTTATTCCACCGCGATCTGGATGTGATCGCCTAACCCCCGGTCCGTGCTGCACACGATCTGGTGCCGGCCACGCTCCAGGGGCCAAAACAACGGTTCCCCCGGACGCGAACGGCCCACCGGCCGGTCGTTGACAAACCAATAGAGCAGTTCTCCGGGCCGGTCGCTGGCACCGGTGAAGGCCAGGCGCTGTGCGGGCAGGTCCAGATCCGGCAGCCAGCGGAAGATGCTGTCGCGGGCCGGCGCCAGGATCCGCACCGATTCCGCCGGCCCTTCCGGTTGAGGCGCCGCGCGCCGGGCCAGGAACGACGCCACCGGCGCAGGCCAGACATCTTCCGGCCCCGCGCGATGCACCGGGCAAACCTCGTGACGCGATATCCGGGCAATGGCCCAGTCCTCGATCCGGTGCCGGCAGTGCGATCCCGGAGCGCAGCCACTGGTTGCGCACAGCGCGCGTTTTTCAATGCCGGCCGGCCTGGCAAACCATGGCCCGACGTTGCCGGGATAGAGGCGGCGGAACAAATCCCACGCGACAGGAGTGGCCGCCTCGCGCCCGACCAGCCCCTCCGCCGAGGAGCCATCTGGATTTCCTACCCACACGCCGATCACGTATTCCGGATTCCAGGCCACAGTCCAGGCGTCGCGCAGGCCGGCCGATGTCCCGGTCTTCCAGGCCATGGGCGGCAGGCGCACGTCCGCTGCATGCCCGGTAGTATCCATTGTGCGCTCCTCGCCGGCGAGCATGTCGCTGACCAGCCAGCAGGCCTCGGGGGAAAAGATGGGCTGCGTGGCCGGCCACGGGGCCGACTCCACGAACCGCGCCGGGGCCCAGCCTCCGCCGCGCGCGAGGCAGGCGTAGGCATTGGCCAAATCCAGCAGCCGGACCTCGGCATTGCCGAGCACGAGGCCGAGTCCGTAATGTTCCGGCGACCGGTCGATCGTCCCCAGCCCCAGCGAACGCAACACCGCGTGAAACCGCTCCTGCCCCACCCGTTTTTCAATTTCGATGGCGGGCAGGTTGAGCGACAGCACCAGGGCATCACGCACACTGACGAGTCCGCGGTAATCCAACGAAAAATTGCGTGGATCAAGATCACGGAAGCGCGTCGGCACGTCCGGAATCACGGTGGCGGGGGTTACCAGCCCGCGGTCGATGGCCAGGGCATAGGCAAAGGGCTTGAGGGTCGAGCCCGCCGCGCGCCGCGCCGTCGCGCCGTTGACCTGCCCTGCGCGCCGCGCGTTGAAATAGTCGGGCGAGCCGGCCAGGGCGCGCACCGCGCCGGTCCGCACTTCCAGCAGCACCACCGCGCCACCCGCGGCGGCACTGGCGGCCGCATGCCGGCGCAGGACTTCTTCGGCGGCGCGCTGCAGGTCGCCATCGAGCGTGGTGCGCACCGTTGCATCCGCCGCCGCGCGCGCCGGCACCCCGACCCAATCGCAGAAATGCGGTGCCCGGAATGGGTACGGCACCGGGCGCACCTGCAGCGTCTGGGCCAGCGCCTCAGCCCGCTCGTCCGCGGTAATGGATCCGCAGGCCTCCATCCGGTCCAGCACATAGGCCTGGCGTTTCTTCGCCGCCGTGGGCCGGCGGTCGGGCCGCAGGCGCGACGGCGCTTGCGGAACCCCGGCCAACAGGGCCGCCTCGGCGAGGCTCAAGTGACCTGCACCTTTTCCGAAGTAGCGGCGTGCGGCGGCCTCGACGCCCACCAGGTTGCCGCCAAACGGCGCACGGTCGAGATACTGCGCCAGGATTTCGCGCTTTTCCAGCCGCCGCTCCAACTGCAGTGCACGGAAGGCTTCGATGGCCTTGGTTGCCACGGTCCGCGGGCGGGGTTCCATCAGGCGAATCACCTGCGTGGAGATCGTCGAAGCGCCCGACACGCGCCGCCCGCCGGCGAGATTTTGCACGGCGGCGCGAATCATCGCGACGGCGTCCACGCCCGGATGCGACCAAAAGCGGCGGTCTTCCGCCGCCACGATCGCCTTCGTGATCCAGTGGTCCGGATCGGGCACATAGCCCGGCCGGCAATCGAACCCGCCCGTCGCCAATTTCACCCGCAGCGGCTCCCCGTGGCGGTCAGCGAGGACCACAGCGGATGGCAGGCGCGCGAGACTCTCCTCGGGAAAGGGCATCCACCGGACAGCCGCCATTCCGGCCGCAACCAGAAAGACGACCGCCCACGCGGTCCGTTGCATCCAACCTGTCCGCCCGAATCTCACGGCACCACGCGCACGGTCCCGCCCGTTCCCACGCCGCGGATTTCCGGTTCGTACATGCCCGAGACCACGACGGGCGGCCACGCGAAGGTACCGGGAGTCACCGCGCGGGCTGCATAATGGAATGATGTCCGGCCCTGGAACGGACCCGTGAAAATCAGCATCCGGTCGTCCCGCGCATCGCGATGCCGATCCGCTTCGGTCTCGTTCTTCAGCCAAGCCACCTGCTGCGACGTCGCCAGATTCGGATTTTCGATTTCCCAACCCGCCGGCAGCAAATCCTCCACGACCATCTGGTCCAACAAGCGGTTGTGCGTATCCACCACGATGCGCACGACGAACGGCGTGCCCTGCGACAGTTCGGCGGGATCCAGCGGCGTATTGTCCATGCTGACGATTTCGCGATGCACTTCGAGGTGTTCATTCTGTTCCGGCTCGGTTGCGGAGCCCACACCTTCATACTCTGCACAGAGATACAGATTGCCTGGCCCGGTGTTCATGACCGTCACGATTCCGGCCGCGCCGGGTTCCAGCGACCACGCCACTTCGTTGGTTGCGGTGAATCCGCGTTCCAAGCCGGGCAATTCCAACCGACCGGTGATGGGCGTTTCCTCGTCGGGCAGGTGCCGGGCCATTTTGCCGAACGCGAGCAGGGCCAAGGCGTTGTCCTGCGTGTTGCCCCAGTGTCCGTCCCGCTGAGCGGCCCGCAGGAATTGAGCCAGCCGCGCCACGATTTCGCTGCCCGGCTCGACTTCGAGCCAGGCGGAAAGCAGCAGGGCCGCATCGCGGATGTCGCTGTCGAGCAGGCGTCCCGGCACCCGCGGCCGCTTGACGGGCAGCGGCAGCGATTCGAGCAGCGGCAGCGCGCGCCGCGGTTCGCCGGCAAGCAGCAGGGCCGAGGCGGCATGGATGCGCGCCGCGTAGTTGAGTCGCGCGGTCTGCTCGCGCAAGCGCGCGTTCCAGCCGGCATCGGGCCGGCCCGCCAAGGCCAGCACGTGGCACATATATGCCCGCCGCTGCATGTCGAGCAGCCAGGCATCCCGGTCCGCATCGGTCGGGGCCGCCTGATCGAGGCTGGCGCGCAGCCAGCCCAGCGCAGCCTCAAGGCAGTCGGCGGGCACATCGTAGCCGGCGGCCTTGGCCTCCACGAGAAAATGCACGGCGTAGAGCGAAGCGTCTGCGTTCACCCCGCGCCAGAACGGCCACGGCGCAAAGCCGCCGTTTTCCTGTTGCATCGCTGCGGTGCGCTGGATGGCCGCCGAGACAAGGCCCGCGGTATCGCCGATGGCGCGGCTTCCGGGCAGCAGGCGGCCGGCCCACTCGGGCGCATGCAGCAGCGGGAACGCCCCCGACACGGTTTGCTCGAGACAGCCGTAGGGATAATGCACGACATAATCCAGGGCGCGCCCGAGCTGCACCGATGGCAGCGACGACAGCGTACCCGACATAGACACGGATTCCGGCAGCCAATCCGCCGGCGGTTCCAGCGTCGCGCTTTCCCCGGGCTTCAGCACGCTGCTGGTTGCCGCCACGCGGCTGCCCGCCGCCGGCCGCACGGCCAGCTCGATGGTCTCGCGGTACGAATTTTCGCCCGCCTCCGCCTCCAGCGTGCACAGTGCCTTGCCCGGCCCCGGCCCCGCCACAAGCGGAATCGCGACGTTTGTCGCACCGCCCGCGGGCAGCGAAATCCGGTGGTCCGCGATTTCCGCGCGCAGCGGCCCGCCGCAGACGGTGCGCAGCGTGGTCTCGAGCGGCGCCGCCCCTTCGTTGTAGAGCGTGACCGTCCCCTCGCTGCGATCGCCAATGGCCAAAAAGCGCGGCAAGGCGGGCTGGACGATCAAATCGCGTTTCACTTTCACCGGTATGGAAGTTGAGCCCGTCTGCTCCGCGTTGTAGGCCACCGCCATCAGCCGCAGCTCGCCGTTGAATTCCGGCAGTTCCAGGGCAATCGCGGCCTGCCCGTTGGCATCCAGCGGCAGCGCGGCCCGCCACAGGGCGACGGGCTTGAACCGATTGGCCTTGATGGGATTGAGCCGGCGGCGCAACACATCTTCGCCATCGCCGCCGGGCGCGGGCACGGCTTCCATGTGGTCTTCGGTCACAGGCATCAGCTCGGCATACAAATCATACGCCGCCACGCCCAGGGCCCGCTGCGCTGAAAAGAGTTGCTCCGGGTCAGGCGTCTCAAACGCCGTCAGCATGCAGATGGCTTCATCCACGGCCATCACCGTCACCGCGCCGCGAGCGGGCTGGCCCGCGGCGTCGCGCACGGTCACCGTGCCCGACAATTCCGCCTGCGGGCGTACCACGGCGGGCGCCTCGAACTCCACCCGCAGACGGGCCGCAGGCCGGTCCACCGGCAGCGCGATGGCGCCGATCGCCCGGTGTGCACTCCAAACCGGTTCCGCCACGGCCGGCCGGATCATCGTCAACGCGCAATAGGCGTTGGGCGCATAGCCGGCTTCAACGGGCACCTCCAGCTCCGCGGTGTTTTTCTCCAGTGTCACGAGCCGCGCTGCGCGCACTTCATCGGTTTCGATCGTCAACAGCGCGGGCCCCGCGAACGGGGCGCGCACCTGGAGGCGGGCCATGTCGCCGGCCATGTATGTTTCCCTGTCCCACGCCAATTCCACGCGGCCGGGCTTCTCGCGACTCCACGCCACCCACTCCGCATCCGCCGAACCGGCATGAAAGTCGATCCGCGTCGAAGATCCCGAAGCCGGATCCAGCGCCGTCAGCGTGTAGGCGCCCGCGGCATCGACAGCGAAGGCCCAATCGCGCGCCTCACCGCCGGCCGCCAGCGTGTCCTTGCGGATCTCGACGACCTGGCGTTCCGATTTCCACTCGTAGCGGCCGTGGGAATTGCGGCGCAGCACCGAATTCCAGGACACCCGCGACAGCGCCAGTACCAGGGGTTTGCCGTCGGCGACGGCCGTGCCGTCGGGTGCGATTTCAACCACGGCCACGCGCTGGGTGTCGCCAACGCGAACCGCCCCCTCCCAGGCGGGTTTCAGGCCGACGTAAAACGGATAGGGATCCAGCCGGCACCCGCCATAGGCCGTCACCGACCGGCCGCCGGTTTCCGTGACCGTGGCCTGCTGCACCACCTGCAGCGCCGCAGGCGGGCGCCACGCCCGTTGGCTTTGCACCTCGAATTCCGCATGTCCGTTTGCGTCCAGCGTCTTCGTGCCCAGATTACGGTAAACGGGACTGAAGTCTTTTTCGGCATCGCCGAACTGCCAGCCCGGCCAATTGGACGGGGCAAACGGCGCGGTCTTGAACGTGGCGGCGCCGGTGACCTTCAGTCCGCTCGCCGCGCGCCCAAACAGGTGAGCGGCCGTGACCCGGAAGCTGACCATGTCGCCCGCTTCGCCGCCTTCCGCGGCCGGGTGCACATCTACCCGGATTTGCGGCGGCACAAAATCCTCCAGCGCAACCGACGTCTGCCCCAGCACGGTGTGGGTACCCGGCATGGCCAGTTCCACGCCGTAGCGGCCGGTCGGCAAATAATCCGGCAGGACGACTTCCGCCTGGGCGGCGCCGAATTCATCGATTTCGACCGGCACATCACGGAACACCCGACCATCCGGCCGCCGTACCCGCAGCCGCGCGGGGAACGGTTCCGGGGCGCGATGGCCGCCTTGGCGCGCGATGGCCTGCGCAAAAAGCGTCTCGCCGGGCCGGTAGACGCCGCGAGGGCTGAACACCGCCGCCTCGATCTGGTCGGCATCCAAATACGGCAATCCGGAGAGTCCCTCGCCCTGGTCCACGTGCGTGCGCTCCAGATCCAGAACGGTCAGATCGCCATCGAGTTCGGCCAGGACGACGAACGGCTCGGTCCCCTCGCCCGGGTCCCACGCCAGGCGCGCCAGGCCGTCCGCCCCGGTTTTGCCGCGCGCCAGCACCTGGTTGTTGCGCGCATAGACGGTGACGGCCGCCCCGGCCGCCGGCGCGGCCGTCCGCAGCGAATTTACCCAGGCCAGCAGACCGCCGCGATATGTCCGCACCGCAAGGCCCAAATCCGTCACGACCACCAACCGGCCTTCGCCGTCGGCATTTTCGCCGCTGACCTCGAGCCAGTAGGCGCCGCGCGGTTCGCCCTCGGCCAACGCGCGCAGATCGACGGCTCCGTTTACGGGGGCGCCATCCTTCGACTCCGGCAGGTCATGGGTCTGGCTGCGTTCCGTTCCGGCCAAATCCGCCTTGAGCGTTTCACCATGATACCTGTCCAGCCTGCGCCGGGCCATTTCCACCAGATTGTTCGCGTAGACTGGACGCAGGCCCGCGCGAAAGTGCTTCAGGTTCACCGCCAGCACCGGCACCGACAGCTTGCCCTGCGGCGACAGATACCGCCCGGGCGAATCCACCCGCACGGCCGGCTTGGGCAGGGGAAACTGCACGGTGCGGGTGATGGCCTGGGGCAGGCTCGAACTGTTGGCGGCGGGAAACCCGGCCTTGAACGTCACCTCGTAGATCTGGCCCGGTTTGAAATCGCCCTTGAGCCGCAGGCCGGTCTCCCACCAGCGCTTGACAACTTCTGCCGTGAATGAGACTTCCGGCTCAACCGCAATGTATTCCTTCAGGCCGTTCGGCTCCGGAAAGGCATTGAATTCCGCCCAGAGCTCCGGGGCTTCAAACGACGGCGACGATGCCTCGAGGTCGCGCAACTGCAGGTTGTGCTGCAATTCCAGCGAGCCCTGGCGCGGCTTATCCTCGGGCATGACGTCACCCGAGGCGGCCGGCAGACCGGGATCCAGCGCGTAGTCCAGGCGTTCCGCCAGCACCGGTTGTGTCTCCACCCACACCGCGCCGCTTCCGGTCGTGCCCAGCATCCAGTATTCCACCTGGTCCTGTCCCGGCGCCGACAGGCGGAAAAAGCGCGTAATCTGGCTGCGGTCCGGTTCCTCGTTGAATGTCAGCCGCAGCGTCAGTTCTCGATCCGGCGACACATCCACCTGCTCCACATTGCGCAGGCGCAGCACGCGCTCCACGGGACGTTCCGGTTTGGCGGCCGGCTCCCGGGCCGGAGGCGGTTCCGGCCGCGAGGTCCACTTCCATACCCCGTAGGCATTCACCAGCAGGAAGCCCAGGGCGAGCCAGAACCACCGGCCGCCCCCGGCCCGGATCGCCGCGGACCCGGCCGCCGCTGCGGCCGCGGTGGCGACTTCGATCGCGGCTTCCGCAAACGTCTCCGGCGGATCCATCTCGGCGAGCACGTGTTCCACGGCTTCCAGGCCGATTTCACCCCCGGCGGTTTCCAGGCGCCGCACGGTTTCGCCGATCTGATCACGCAGTCCCGCGACGATTTCCCGGCGGACATCCGCCGGCTTGTGCCTCACCTGTTGTTCCACCGCGCGCAGGTATTCCTCCACCCGCCGTTCCGCCGCCGCGCTCCACTTCATGTCTGGGGTTCCCTCTCTGGTTTGCCGGACTTCAATTCGTTCAAGGCCTTCGTCAACATCGGCCAATAGGCGTTCATTTCCGCAAGACGCACCTTGCCGCGCGGCGTCAGGGCAAAATAGCGGCGCGGCGGGCCCGCGTCCGACGGCACGTCGCGCGATTTCAGGAAACCCTCCGCGCGCAGCCGCCCCAGGATCGGATAGACCGTGCTTTCCGAAACCGCCAGGTCTTCGATGCGCTTGAGGGCCTGCACGATCTCGTAGCCGTAGCTTTCCCCGCGCCGCAGCACCAGCAGGACGCAGTACTCGAGCAGCCCTTTCCGCAACTGCGTGATCCAGCCCTCGATCATCCGCTACTCCGCATCATGTATTACGCAATGCATAATACCGGGGCGGATGTCAAGCCCGCTTGCCTCCTCGGATGTGTCCTGCTCGCCGCAGGGGAATCGCGGCTCGTTGCCCGCCCGCCGGTTTTCCACACCATGGAAAAAATCGGCGTTTTTTTCCACACAATGGAAAAATATTTCGCCGGTTTTCCACACAATGGAAAACTTTTTTCCCGGAATCCCGGCGGCGATATTGCGCGGCGGGAATTACGGCGGCGGCGGCGCGAACGGCGCGATGACGCGGTAGAACCGGGTTGTCTCCGCCGCGTTGGTATCGGTCTGGGTGTTGGCCGGGCCAAGCACCACGGGACCCCACGTTGTCCAGGAAACGTTGCTGGCGCTCACGAGGTTCGACGCCCACTGCGTCCAGTAGGTCACGTTGCTTTCGCTGGCCCACCAGATCGTAGCCGTGCTGGGCGCGGAATAGACGATGTTGGTGATCCGGAACGTGCTGGGGTCCGGGCCGTTCTGGAAGACGGCAACCTCGTAGTCCTCCACTTCGCCATCCGTTGCGAAGCCGGTGGGCCCGAGGCCCCGGTAGCTGCAGAAGCGCACCCGGCCGAACGTGGTTCCCAGTTGAGCCGCTTGCGGCGTCGCAAATACCACGTCGTTGGTGCCCGGCACCAGGGCTTGATCCGCCACGACCTGCTCGCTGGCATCCCAACTGCCGTTCTGGTCGAAATCGATCCAGATGTTGAGGAACCCGTTGGTGGAGGCGGTAGCCACGATTGTCTTGGTTTCGCCCTGCACGGCCTTGGCCAGCGTGACGACCAGATCCTCGTCATCCACGTTGGCGTTGTCATCGCCCAGCGCCTGGGCATCCGGCTGCCCATCGGGTTCGTCGTCGGGCGCGATTCCCAGGTAGTAGGCCGAGGGCATGCGGTGCCGCGCGCCGTCGTTGGCGAGCAATGTGGGATACCTCGGATCGGGGGCGTCGCCGAAGTCGAGGACCTCGAGCCGCACTTCATAATCCTCCACCTCGCCATCCGTTTCCGCGCCCATGAACATGGGGGCCACCAGTACCGGTGGGTAGGTGGTGAAGCGCCAGCGCGAATGGGGGCCGCCGGACATGGTGGCGGGATATGCCGGAATTGAAAGCGGCAGGACGTTCAGGCCCGGTATGAGCGGTTGGTTGAAGAACGCCTGTTCGCCCGGATCGATCCAGGTGCCATTGGCGTTGAAATCGATCCATGCATTGAGGAAGCCCGGCACGGAAGCGATTACCTGCACCTGTGCGACCGAGCCGGCGATCAGGAGCGGTGGAATGATCACGCCGTCCTCGTCGTCAATTCCCATCGGTGGATTGTTGTCGTCGCCGTCGGCATTGAGCGTCGGCTGGCCATTGGGTTCAAGGTCCACGGAATTGCCCAGGCAGATGCCGGGCACGACGGCATGGCGCGCGCCGTTGTTGGCGAGGAGGGTCGGATAGCCGAGGGCCGTCATGCTGTCCCAGGCATCGCCGAAATCGAGAAGTTGCACCTCTTCCTGGATCGCAACCTCATAATCCTCCACTTCGCCGTCCGGGGCCTGGCCGGTGACGGCCAACCCGACTTGCTGGGTGGTGTACCGGAAGCGCATGAAGGTATTTCCCACGATGGCGTTGCCGGGAATGACAAAGGCGAAGGTGTTCGTACCCGCCACCACGTTATTGGTGGCGAAGATGTTCTCGCCCACATCCGTCCAATCGCCGTCAGCGTTGAAATCGATCCAGACGGAAAGGAAGCCGGCGGCCGAACAGATCACGTCGAAGGTGGCCGACCCGCCCATGTAGAGAGGCGAAGTGAAGTTGACGCCGTCCTCGTCATCGGCATTGTTGTTGTCATCTCCGGTGGCGGTGGCATCGGGCTGGCCGTCGCTTTCGGCGTCCACAAGGCTGCCCATGAAGACGCCGGGCACAACGCTGTGGCGGGCGCCGTTGTTGGCCAGCAGGGTTGGATAGCCAACGATGCCGGGGCTGTCCGGCGCATCGCCAAAATCCAGTTCACCCTCGATCCCGGTGACGGCCAAGGCCAGGTCCATGGAATTCTCGATCACTTGGGCATATTCATGCCCGTTGCCATAATGCAGATCGACCCAGACCTGGCGGTCGGGATCGAACCAGACCGCATCGTCTTGCCAACGCTCCTCGATCGGGCAGCTCTTCCAGCCCATCGCGGCAGGTTCCTGAGACAAGATGTCCTGATAGCGGACGGCGAGCCAGTAGATGGTGCCTTTGGTCTGCACGAAGGCCACGTCGGCGGGGAAAGTGAAATCATATTGGAAAACCTGGGTATCCCCGGGGAAAACCCACAAATTCTGCGCGGGGTCGAACCACCACTCGGGAGCGCCGACGGCGATCCGGCCGGCGGCATAAGAGAAAGGCGGCACATCCCGCGCCCACAGCAACTCGCCGGGATGGCTGTACAGATTTTCCGGGCCGGCCGGCACATCGCTGTAGATTTCCAAAGTGAAGGCCAGGCTGTTGAGCCCTTCCGACGGCAAAAGATCCTGATAGAACGAGGTCCAGATGTGCAGATCGGTGATGGGGCCGGTGAGCGTGCAGCGAAAATCATTCGCCAGCATTTTCTCGACCAGGCTCACATCCACGCCATTGGAGGTCAGGTCGGGCGGTTGCAACCATTTGACGGGCGCGATGGGGATGATGTAGTCCTCCACTTCGCCGTCAAAGGCCGGTCCCCGATCGGTCAAGCCCTGCACTGTGCTCAAGCGGCAGCGGACAAAGGTCGAGTTCGTGGCGGTGATCGCGCCGGGCGTGAAGGGATACCACTGCGTGCCGTTGAATGCTCCGTTGTCCACGACGACCTGTTCGCCGGCATTCGTCCAATTGCCATCGCCGTTGAGATCGATCCACATGTTGAAATAGGCGGTGACCCCGGCCGGGACGCTGGCGACCACCTGGACCCGGTTCTGCACGCCAGAGAACAATGCCGTCGGGAAGGAAACGCCGTCCTCGTCGTCCAGGCCGGTCGGCGGATTGTTGTCGTCGCCGAGCGCTTGCGCATCGGGCTGGCCATCCGCCTCGGCGTCGACGAGGGCACCCAGACAGAGCCCCGAACCAAGCATGTGCTGGGCGCCGTTGTTGGCCAGCAGGGTGGGATAGCCCAGGGCCGCCACGCTATCCGGCGCGTCGCCGCAGTCATACTCCTCGCCCGCCTGGATTTCGACGCGGTAGTCCTCGACCTCACCGTTGACGGCGAGGCCATCATAGCCCAAGGGTACCTGGTCGGTGGTGAAGCGGAACCGGGCGTAGCTGGGCCCGACGCTGGCCGTGCCCGGCACCGTTATTGGATAGTTGAACGTGCCGGCCCCGGGGGCATTGGCAACGAGAATCGCATCTTCCGCCTGAGACCACGAGTTGTCGGCGCCGAAATCCAGCCAGCCGTACAGCCAACCCGCCGTTGAGGTCGTGATCTGGATGATGGCGGTTTGCCCGGCGACAAGCGGGGTCATGAAAATGACCCCATCCTCGTCATCCGGCCCGGCCGGAGGATTCAGATCGTCGCCGTCGGCATTGCCGGTCGGTTGGCCGTCGGGTTCGACATCGACGCTGGCACCCAGATAGGCCCCCGTCACCACGGGATGCCGCGCGCCGTTATTGAGGAGCAAGGTGGGATAAAGGATCGCCGAGACCCCGTCCGGCGCGTCGCCAAAGTCGAGAGATTGTGCCGCTCCCGGCTGAATCCCCAACAAACCCGCACCCACCCAGAAAACTGCAACCGTCAGCTTCGTTTTCATGCCGACCTCTCCCTATGTTCGCCACGCTGAAGGCGTCTTACCCCGGCCCGCCAGACGCGCGCCTGGGCACATCCGGGGAACCACGTCTCCCACCACGCCTACAGCGTAAATACCCCCACACAGATCTGTCAATGCATAGAATGTTAGATTTGCGTTTGGACGCCCCCCCTCATCCCTTGAAGCTCTGAAAGCCCCCCCCTTCCACTCGCATGGTGGATAACCAGATAAGTCGGGCAAACCGCCGGTGGGGGACCTGGGTCAGGGGGGCAGCAGGATGCCGATGACGGCGCCGGTCAGAAGCGTGGCGAGGGTGCCGGCCGCCATCGCCTTTAAACCCAGCGAGGCGATGGTGCCTTTATGCTCGGGACACAGGGCCGTCAAGGTGCCGGCCAGGATGCCGATGCTGCTGAAATTGGCGAAGCCGCACAAGGCGTAGATGGTGATCAAGCGGCTGTGGAAGGAGAGCATCTCCGCCGGCTGCCGGGCCAAGGCCACATAGGCGACGAATTCGTTGAAGACTGTTTTGAGCGCCATGAGTTCGCCGGCGGCCCGGGCCTCGGCCCACGGCACGCCCACCAGCCACATCGCCGGGGCCATGATCCATCCGAACATCCGCTCCAGCGACAGCGGCGTTTCGAGCGGCAGCAGTCCCAGCGCCTTGTTGACCAGCGCGACCACCGCAATGATGGCCACGAGCATGATGGCGACATTGACCATCACCTTGGCGCCGTCGTTCGCCCCGACAAGCAGCGCATCCACCACCCCGTGGGTTTCGGCCTTCAGGTCGGGGATTTCCAGGTCCACCTCCCCTGGCTCGGCCGGGACCATCAGCCGGGACACCATCACCGCCGCGGGGGCACTGATGATCGACGCTACAACCAGATGTCCCAGCACGATCCCCGGCAGGACGGGCTCGAGCATGGTGGCATAAACGATCATCAGCGATCCGGAGATCGTTGTCATGCCGGCGGTCATCGTGCACATCAGCCCGGCCCGGCCCAGTTGGCCGACATAGGGCTTGATCAGCAGCGGGGCATCGCTCTGCCCCATGAACACATTGGCGGCGACCACGACGCCCTCGGCCCCGCCGAGGCCCATGGTGCGCCGCAACAGGTGCGCAAAGGCGCCGACGATCTTCTGCATGATGCCGAAGTGGAACAGCACTGCGCTCAGCGCCCCCACCACGATCAGCATCAGCAGCGGCCCGAAGAAAAACAGCGCGGGGGCCGAGGAAAAGCCCTCCTTCAGCGCAAAGGGCGCCTCACCGCCGGTCAGGTAGCCGAACACGAAGGCCCCGCCCTCGTGACTGGCGCGCTCGATGGCGCGCACGACCCGGTTCAACTGTGCCAGCGCCTGCTGGAACACCGGCACCTTGACCATGAGCCAAGCGATGGCGAACTGCAGGCCCAAGCCCCACGCGACCACCTTCCACTCCACCCGCCGCCGGTTTTCACTCCAGAGCCAGCTTAGCGCCACCAGCACCGCTATGCCTAGCAATCCGCGCATGATCCACATGATTTCACTCCCAGCTCATGAACATTGCCCGCATCCTATCCCCGCCGCTGCCACGTGCCAATGCCGGAATCCTGCGGCCAACCATCACCTGTCAGGGCCGCACGGTCCATCATTCCGGCAGTCCCTCTGCCGTGCTTTGCGTCTCCGGATCCGCCCGGGGATATTGCCGCAGAAGAGGCCTCGGCAAACGACAAGATCAGGTTGATGTCCGCTGCGCTGGCAAAGAAGCTGCCGGAGGCGGAAAGACCAAGGAAAGCCGGGACGATGGGGCGACTGCGTTGTTTCCCCGAAGCCCCGTCGCATCATCGGGGTTAACATTGCGGTTTCCCGGATTTGTCGGTAGTTTCCATGGGTAACAAACCACTCATAGCCTCCCATCAACGGAATCCAGACATGCAAGTCATTTTGAAAAAAATCAGGAATCGGCTTTCCCGGACTTTCCGGCGGTGGCTGGTTGGGCTCCGTCTGCAACCGCCGACCCTTGAAGACTACGAGGACCAGGTTTTGCAACGGGTCGTAAGCCCGGGCGACATCTGCTACGATGTGGGTGCCAATATCGGCAACACCGCCAAACGACTGGCGAGATTGGCCGGCCCGCGAGGTTGCGTCGTCGCCTTCGAACCCGTTTGGCCCACCTATGAAACCATGTGCCGACGTTTGTGCTGGCCCGGCTGGCGCAAAGCCCCCGTCATTCCGATCGCCGCCGGGCTGTCGGATGCCGAAGGCACTTTTCCCCTGCACGTGCCAAATGGAAATTTCTTTCGAAGTTCCCTGGCCGACAGCCAGAAATGGTCGCGCGCCCAGTCCGAGGCCCGCATCGAATCCTTCGAGTGCCGCCTGCTGACCCTGGACGGGTTTCTTCGCATGTCCAGGTTTCCGCAGCCGGCCCTGATCAAGATCGACGTCGAAGGAGCGGAGCTGCTGGTTCTGCGGGGAGCTCGGGAGTTCTTTGAGGCGGGACACCGTCCGCTCCTGTTTCTCGAGCTGCTCGCGGCCTGGCAGCAGGCCTTCCACTACGCGCCGTGGGACCTGCTTTCCCTTTTATCGGACTGGGGCTATCGTTTCCTGTTCATTTGCCCTACGGGCTTGGTCGAACACCACCCCAGCCCGACCCAGCCGGTTCCACCTGAATTTGCACAGGGGGTCAATGTTCTGGCCTATAGCCTCCCCCAGCATTCCCAGATCATGACCCGCTTGACGGCATTGCGCATGAATCCCGCCTGATCCACCAATCCCCCTCCGCCGCCGCATGACAACTGAAAAATCCGCAATTTCCACATGGAACCGGACGAGCGCGCCCTGGGGCACGATGCCGACCCCCGGCATGGCGGCATTCCCCCGCCCCAACGAGGTACAGGGCACATGCGCATGACCTCAGGCACCGCCGGATACGCCCCCATTCGCGGGACGCACATCCCCCCGGTCGCCCCGCCTCCGGTTGCGCGACCGGGACAAACAGCCATCCAACGGCGGGCCTGAACCCATGCGCATTCTCCTCGCCAACAAGTTTCATTATCCCCGCGGCGGCGACTGCATCCATGCGCTGGACCTGGAGCGGCTGTTGAAGGACCAAGGCCACGAGGTCGCTTTCTTTGCCATGGATTTTCCTCTCAACGAGCCTTCCGAATGGCACCGGCATTTCCCTTCGGAGATCGCCTTCACTCCCCGGGCCCCCTGGAAGATGCTCAAGGCCTGCGTGCGGCCGGTATACGCCCCCGAAGTGCGCCGCAAATTCAACGGCCTGCTGGATGAATTCCGGCCCGCGGTCGTGCATTTGCACAACATCCATACCCAGCTCTCCCCCGTCATCGCGCAGACCGCCAAGGAACGCGGGCTGCGCGTGGTCTGGACGCTGCACGATTACAAGCTTCTTTGCCCGCGTTACGACTGTCTCCGGGATGGCAAACCCTGCGAACTGTGCCTGGGCGGCGACAAGCGGTTCGTCCTGCGCCATGCCTGCCTCAAAGGCAGCCGGCTGGCCAGCGCCGTAGCCTTCCTTGAAGCCCGCAAGTGGAACCGCGTGAAACTGAGCACATGGACGGACGCGTTCCTTTGTCCCAGTCATTTCATGAAAGCCAAGATGGCGGCGGGGGGATTTCCTCCGGACAAGCTCCACGTGCTCCACCATTTTATCGACGAAAACAAACTGGCGGGAACCCGCCTTCCCGCCCTGGACTACTATTGCTACGCGGGCCGTCTCTCGGCGGAAAAAGGAATCCGGACGCTGTTGCAGGTGGCCGGCACGCTGCCATATCCGCTGAAAGTCCTCGGGACGGGCCCGCTGGAGCCCGAGCTGCGGCGGCAGCACGCCGGCGCTGCCCAGATTGAATTCCTCGGCCACCGGCCATGGGAGGACGTCCGCACGATTCTGGGCCAGGCCCGTTTTTCCGTCGTGCCATCGGAATGCTACGAAGTTCTGGGACTGGCGGCCATGGAATCCCTGTGTCTGGGAGTGCCGGTGCTGGGCGCCCGCATCGGAGGCATTCCGGAACTCATCCGGGACGCAGCCGCCGGCGCCACGTTCGCGCCGGGCAATGCGCGCGAGCTCGCCGGCCAGATCCAGGCCATGTGGACCCGTGGCCGTCCGATGCTGCCGGTGGAGGAATACGCCGCCAGGTTTTCCGCCTCGCATTACTTGAAAACGCTGCTCCCGCTCTATGAAGGACGCCGATGAAGATCCTCGTTTCCAACGAATTCTATGAGCTGTTTCGGGGCGACAAGGACTTCATCATTCCGCGTCTAATTGCCCAAAAGCTCGGCCATCAGGTTGTCATCCTGTGTCCGACCAAGCTGTCCCTGTCCGACGAACACGCCGGATTCCAGTTTGCCAGGGAAATCTTCGTGGAGCGGCTGGGGCTGGGCCCCGCCGCCGTGAGATTCCATCGGCCGCTGCGCCTGATCCGTCAAACCCACAACAAGCGCATGCCCTTCCTGCTGCCGCTGCCGTCGTATCTCGTCCAGTTGTGGCGCATCCGGCCGGATTGCATCGTGGAATCCATCTACACGACCCTGACGCCCCGTTCCTTCCTGAACTGGATGTATTGCGCTTTGTTCCGCAAGCCGCGCGTACTGCTTGACGCCGGCGACGAAGGCCGCAATCGCCGGATTCTGCCTTTGGAGCGACGCGCCATCCGGTCGGCCCGGAAAATCTTCACCTACAGTCCCGGCGGGGTCCGGCGCATTGCCGAGAAATACGATCTTCACGATCCGGATAAGTTCTTCATTCATCTCAAACTGCTCGATACAGCCCGATTCCATTACGAGCCGGCCCACACACGCCCGGAATTCACGGTCGGTTACGTGGGCCGATTCATCCGCGCCAAGGGCTTTGACCGTTTCCTCGAATTAGCCCGGAATTACCATGATCCCGGCGTGCGATTCCGGGCGGTTGGCCCCAACGAAGAGGGGTATGACATGCCCGCCGCGGTGGAGCATTCGGATTACGTGGACAATGCCCGCCTGGCTGAAATCTATTCCGCAATCGACCTGCTGGTGGTGCCGGACATGCGCCGGTTCCTGGGTTACTTCACCGTGATGCAGGAGGCCTTGATGTGCGGCGCCGAGGTCGCTGCCGGCTGCCACGACCGGTCCTTTTTCCCCAAGTCCGAGGGAGTCTTTTTCTTCGATCCCGACCGGCCCGGCGACCTGGTCGCGCACATCTGCCGCCGGGCACGGCAGACGCGGGAGGAAAAAATCGCCGTTCGGCAGGCCCTCGCCGAGGAATACCGGCGCGCCACCGAAGAATCCGGATTCTGGCCCGAACTGGAGAAAGCGATCACCGGCCAGGGCGGCAACGGCCTCTGCGGCCGCAGCGAATCCCCGTGAGCCGCAAGATCTACATTTATCCCACGCACAAGCCCGGGCCCTACCTGCCGGAGGATTACCTCCAGTCCTTCCACGACGCCTTCCGGGCGCATCCCGGGGTGCGGCTGGTGAACCGCGGCGGCCGCCTCGGCGTGGCCAGCCTCTTTCTGAACCTGGACGCCCGCGTCTTCATCATTCACTGGGTGGACTTGATCGTTTTCAAGAAGTTCGGGCGGCTTCAGTTTCTGGTCTTTCTCGCCGGGATCTGGACGCTCATTGGCCTGAGAAAGCAGATCGTGTGGGTCTTGCACAACCGGCAGGCGCATAACGGCCCGCACCCCTGGGTGGATTTCGCAATGAGCCTCATGGCCAAACACGCCCATCTGGTTCTCACTCATTCCGAGGCCGGCGTTGCGTTCTTTCGGGAGCAATACGGCGCCTGCGACGGCGATAAGGTATTTCACTTGCCGCTGCCGGCCTACCGCGCCGAAATCGTCCCGGCCGCTGCCTCCCAATGGGATTATGTGATCTGGGGCTCGATCACCCCCCGGAAAAGAGTGGCGGAATTCCTGGAATACGCGACGCAAGAGCCATTTTTCCGGGACAAGCGGATTCTGGTTTGCGGCATCTGTCTGGACCCGGCCTATGCCCGGCGGATCGCTTGTCTGGCGAAAGGACCCATCGAATTCATCCAGAAATTCCTCGCACGGGAAGAACTGGATGGCTATCTGGCGCGCAGCACCTGCATCCTGTTCACCTACAGCCCCGCGTCGGTCCTCAGTTCCGTAGCCCTGGTCTACAGCCTGAATTTCAATAAACCGATCATCGGACCGGCCATCGGAAATTTCCTGGATCTGAAAGGCGTGGTGCAGTGCTACCGGACTTTCGCAGAGCTTCCCGGACTGGACATTGCACAGCCGCCGGACACCGCGCTCATCCAGCGCTATCTGGCTGAAAACACCTGGGCCCGCTTCCCGCAGAAGCTACTGGATCGCCTGGAGTCCGGCGGCAGGTCCGGACCGATTCTCAGGCCCGGGGAGCGGCTGACCGGCCGGCCACCACGCGGCCCAGGAGATCGTTCAGCACGAGGCCGTTCACCTCGTAGCTGAAATGCCGCCTGGCCACCTCCCGGCCGGCGGCGCCGATCACCGGCAGTCGCGCGCGGTCCTTCAGGCATTGCCGCAGGGTGTTCTGGATGTCTGCCACGCTGGTGGATGGAACGATCAGGGCATTGACCCCGTCGGTCAGGTATCGCGGCACATCCCCGACGCGGGAGGTGACCGTGGCGCGTCCGGAGGCGAGGCATTCGGACAGTTTGGTAGACAGGCCGGAGCGGCTGCGCTGGTTGTCCGCGCGAACGCACAGCAGGACGTCTGCCTGGTCGATTTCCCGGCGCAGTTCATCAAGCGGCACGCTCTCGGAGAAATGAACGCAGTCCTGGAGTCCGAATTCCTGCCGCAACCGGAGCAGCTCCGGCATCAGCAGCCCCTGCTGCACATCGCCAAACACCTGGAACTCAAAAGCGAAACCTTCGGCGCGCAGTCCGCCCATGGCCACCAGGATCTCCTTGAGGACGTACGTGCCGTAGAGGGAACCGGCATAGAAGAAACGGAGCCGGCCCTCGGGCGGCCGGGGCGGGCAGTGCCATTGGTCCAGGTTCACGATCGTGGGCACGAGCGTCAGGTTTCGGGCGCCCAGGGCGGCGAATTTCTCCTGCAGATAGGTGCAAATTACCACCACGGCATCCGCGCGGCGCACGAGCAGGCGATCCGCCAGGCGGTCGTCCAGCCCGGTGAAAATCCGCTGCTGCCAAGCCAGGGTTGCTCCGGCACACAAGGCCACATGCTCGTCTTCATAGCTCAAAACCGTCGGAATGCCGGCAAGGCGCGCCAGCACCATCAGCGGCAGCATGTCATGGAAGGACAATTCATTCAGCCACAGCACATCCACATGGCGTCGTTCGCGCCACAGGCGGGCCGCCAGCCGGGCCGTTGTCCGCACTTTCATCCATCCGGAGCGCACTCCCCAGGTCCGGGTGGTGGTGCCCTCAATGATTTCATAGTCTGCCCCCTCCACCTGTCCGCGAACCGCCAGCATCTCCGGCGGAAATTGCCCCATGATATGCTTGCTCCAAATCCGCACGGCATGGCCCTGGCGGACCAGGCAGCCGGCCAGGGTTTTCAACCGGCTGGTATGGCCGCCCCCTTCCGGCAGGTCCGCAATGGTGGCGATCAGGATGCGCACCGGCCGCAGCGGGGCCGGTGTTCCGGTCCCTTCTCGGGAATCCCGTTGCACTGACATGGCCGGCCGGCCGCTCATGGCTGCCCCGCCCGGCTTTTCAATTCCTTCAAACCGTACAGGAATCCAGCCAGCCGGTTCGGACGGGCGCGGCCGGTCCCGGCTGGCAGGACAAAGTCCGCGGTCCCATCCAACGCCGCCAGAATCGCATCATTCGGCACGAGCCGGTCCGGCAGGGTTGCCGGCCGGCTCCGATAGGAATCCACATCGCGCCGGACCAGCGGGACATCGCCCAGATACTTCTCCAATTCCGCCGGACCGGCAAAGACTCGTCCCGCCTTCCGATCCATAACCGTGTCGGCAATGTTGCCGCTGTCGGGATTGGTCACGAGCATGGCGTTCGTCAGCAGACACTCTTGGAGAACGTAACTGTAGGTCTCGGGACAGAGGGACCACAGGAAAACGATGTCAATATCCGCGAGGCGCAGCGCCCGGATCATGGCATCGGGCCCGTCCTGGACGACCGATACGGGGATGTTCCGGATTCCCGGAACCGGATCCCGGACCCAGCCCAGATGCAGGAAATCATACGGCCATTTTTCGGCGGCGGCGCGGGCGGCCAGGCGGCGGAAGACCTCCCAGCCTTTATGTCGACCGGCGGCGCCAAGGAAGGCCAGGCGGATCGCCGCGGCCGGCGGCCGGGGTGAATAGACATTCGGACGGCTCCCGGCCGTCTGCAAATGCGGAATAATCTCCACGCGGTCCTCGAAATCCGGAAACGTGCCCAGCCAAACGTGGCGGGCAGCCCGCGAGGGCGCCACCACTTGCAGCCGCTCCCTGACGGATTCCAATACCGCCCGGATGCGGCGGTGATGGTCCGGAGTCCAGCTGACACAGCCAGTGCATTTGGCCGCCGACGGCGGTTCCCGGCCGCAGAACTGTTCGCCGTTGCGCAGCAGGCTGGATTTCGGACACACCGTGGCATAATCGTGCAGAAACAAGCGAACCGGGAGGGGCATCTGGCACAGAAATCGCCGAACGCGGTCCAGGTTCAGGTTCCGCAAGTTGTGAAGTTGAATCTCCACGGGCCGCTTGCCCGCCCGCCCCCAGGCGACGATCAGGTTTTCTAGCGCTATTTCGTCATAGAATCCCGCCACGGCCCCGTCGACCGTCACGCCCCAGTAACCGGACAGATGGCGGTCCAGCCAGCGGCTGCGGCGGGTGGTAAAGGGAAACAGGCAGACCGCTGAAAATCCCCCCTTGTCCAGCAGCTGCGTCTCCTCGCGCATGTAGCGCTCCAGCCCCCCCAGCGCACGGCGGTAATCGGCATAGGTGAGGAGCAGCACGTACCGGTCATGCCGCATCCTTTGGATGAGCGACCTAGGCATCGGATGGCACGGGCTCCGATCCAGCGCGGGCCGCCGGCGCCTTCGGAATGTCCATGTCCCAGGCCCGCCCAATCAGCATCCACAAGGGAAAGGCCACCACGGCGATGGTGGCGGTGGGCACAATGACCGTCGTGAACGCAAGGAAAATCACGCAACAACTCAAGCTCAGCAACAAGCCGGTGAGGGGATATTGCAGCGGCAGGCGGGAAGACCGGTGGAAAAGTTTCACCGCTACCCAGGCCAGGAAGGAATAATATGTGGCTGCGCCCAGCCAGCCGAACTCGCCCATCAACGTGAAAAAATCCGAGGTCGGCGTGCCCAGAATGGATCCGCCGGAACCGCTGCCAGTGTTCCGATGGATCAGTTCTGCGCGCCGCAACGCCATCATTTCCGGAATGATGTACCGCCGGGCCAGGGGCGCCTTGGCTGCCGTCGCCTGGCTCGAACCGAACCGGCCCGGCCCGGCTCCCAGCAGGGGATATGGCACCAGATGGGGGAAATCCGCCGTGACCGCGTAAAAGATATCGCCTTTGGGCGTGTCCTGCGCGCGCATCAAGAGACGGCCGATTTCCCCCGCCCCAATGGTCATGCGCATGTAGATGCCGGCGAAGACCATGATGATGGCGCCTCCCAGCACCAGGCTGGTCCGGAGCCGAAGGGGGAAATGAGGATGAAACAGGAAGGGCAGCGCCGCCAGCGGGAACAACAGCAAGGCATGCTTGGTATCCGTCATGAATATCAGGTTGTAGCTGGCGATGATCAGGCATAGGACGACCGCCCAGCGCTTCCGTCGGGAGGCCAGATGACCGACGCTGACCCACCAGCCGGCAATCAGAAGCAGCGCAAACACGCATAGATAGCCGACGATATGGGCACTGCCGAATCCCTCAGGGCCGAACACACCGCCGCTGTGATCGGGGTGGTACTTTGGCCACGGCCCCTTTTGCCACAATACGTTATAGAAGAACTGCATGGTGGCATACAGGATGTAAATCCACTCCCACCGGAGAAGCTGGTGTTCATTTTCAAACGTACAGGTCAAGCGGCAGAAGTACCAGAGAATATAGGACTTCAGCATGATGAGCGTGACCTGCATGGAGGTAAAAGCCGATGGCTTGCCATTCACGTACCAGCTCAATGCGGCAATCAGACAGAAGGCCGCCGGGAAAATCGTGGCCCCATCCAGCTTGCGCCGCTGGATCCAGTTCATGACGATCACGGCAATAAACGGCAGGAAGAACAATTCATCGACGAATCCCGGCAGGGGCAGGCCCAGGAGGCCCAGCAGCCGGTTGCCGGGCATCAGCATGAAGTAGAACATCATGAAGGCCAGCAGCCCCCGGGGCCGGTCCAGCAGCAGCACCCCCGCGCTGAACACAATCACCAGAAAGGCCCAGCTCAAGGGGGGCGGAATGCCGAACAGACCCGCGATGAAGAACATCACCGTCAGGCCGATCGCAAAACCCGCCACGGCCAACCACCCTATCCACCGATAGACCGGGAACTGGTAGGACGTTTTCCGAAGGGCCGGCGCCTTTACCGCTGCCATGCTGCTGTCCATGAATCCGGCGGGCACTATGCCGTCCCCCCCGGCAAAAGACAAACCGTTTTCCACCCTGGCCCATCCCGGCACGCGGGAAACACGGTCCGGTTCAGGCAAAGGAGGACAAGGAAAACGGGCACACCGCCAGAAGCGGTTCCAGATTCAATTGCGCCGGCACCCAGTCCTTCCGGCAAGCCCACAGTTCTTCCGGGGGGGTCGCTTCTCTCACCTGGAAAGGCCGAACGCCTGGCTTGCCGATGGAGGCGTAGAAATCGCGGAACTTGAAATCCCATCCGGGAATTGATGGTCCAAATTCCACCCACACGGCCGGGATGCCATAGGCTTCGGCAACGATCAACCCGTGCAGCGAGGATGACACGATCAAATCGCAACTGGTGATCTCATCGATGACCCGGCGCCAATCCTCGTATCCGCGCACGGCAATGGACTTCATTGCCGACCCGGCCGCCAGCCGTCGGAGCGCGGGGGGGATTTTTTCCACGTCCGAATAATGCGGGACCAGACCGATCCGCCAATGGCCGCAGGGAACCGGTTGATAAAACCGCGGCAGAAGCAGCGCAGGATCGCCATAGACGGCCGGACAGTCCGCCCCCTGCCGAAGGAGCCAATCCCGGGTCAGCGGACCCCGGACCGCCAAGATCCGGCGCGGGCGCGCAAGCAGTTCCAAGCCCTGGCAATCATTGATCAGACCGGCGCCCCAGACGACGGTAGCCGTCAGGGGCCATGACGCAATCGTGCTGCCGATACACATGTAGTTCTCCCGGCCGGCCAAGCGCAATAGCCAGCTGCCGAGAAAGGGAACCACCCGCTTGCCGGTCGCCGCCTCCAGGAAAAAGATGTTGAGGTCATCCCCCCAATTCTGACGATTCCGTGTTCCGCAGGTCTGCATCGGAAGACAGCCATCCGGCTTTCGGAAACACGCCGCCAGGCCCGCCAGTTCGCGGGGAATCCGGCCCAGTTCGAACTTAACCAGCCGGGCAATCCGCCAGGCGGCGCGGCCAGCCGGTGTCCGGCATAGCCGGTCTTTCAGGCGAGCTTTCATGCCCCCAGTCCGTCAGGTTTGAACATTCTCCGCGTCATCCGGACCAGCCCCTGCCGCTCGGTGGACCTCAGTCCACCGAGCCAGGCGCTGCCGGCCGCCCAGACCGCGGTCCAGGCCGCTGAAACGATCCAGGACCCAGGCCCGAAATGTTGAATCGCACCGGCGCCGGCGGCCGCCAGCAGCAGCACCACCGCCGCAGGCACCAGTACCGCCCGGGCATACGTGTAAACAGGGATATGCGCTTTCCCGCAAAAATAAAGGATGCGCCAACCCAAGGCAGCCAGGTTGACGGCCGCCCGCAGGGCGAGAACCCAGGCAGGACTGGCACCCAGGCGCAACGCGGCATAGGCCAGGGGCAGATTGCTCAACAGCAGCAGACTGACCACGATCTGGTAGAATCGGATGTTCCCGAAGGCCTGCGCGGACATCCAAAGCGGGCCGGCCAAGGCATCCGTGAGAGCCGAGACCATGATCAACTGCAGAAAGACCGGGGCATATGGCGGCACCGTGCCCAACCAGGCCTGCAGTACGGGCCGGGCATGGAGGGCGATGGGCAGGGCAATCAACAGCAACAGGTAAAAGGAGAATTTGGAGGCCCGGAAAACCAGCGGGAGAAAATGCTCGCGCTCGTCGCGGGCACATAGCTGGACGATCTGGGGATTGAATGCCGTTTGGAAATTGACCACTAATTGATATACAGCCGTGCTCACCTGGCTGGCGATCCCCATGGCCGCGTTCACCGCCACGCCGCAAAACAGATTGATCAACAGGTTGAGGCCTTGCACGTTGCCCATGTTGGCCAGATTGCCCAGCAAACTCCACCCGGAGAATCCGAGAATGGCCCGCAGGAGGGCGCCGTCCTTCTCCGGGCGGTACCGGGTCGTTTCACACTGCCACCGGCAGTACGCATAATAGACGGCCCAAACCACAGCCGTGACACCGAAGATCAACAGGGCATAGAGGACCAGGGCATCTCCCGCCGCGAGCAACAGCGCATAGGCCACCCCCAGGCGCAGGCCCGCCTCGACCAGGCTGGTGTAAGCGTAGAAGGACATGCGCTCGTACGCGAGGATGGTGGCGTTGTAGGGCACCCGGACAATCCCGACCACAGTCGTGAGGATGGACAGCTGGTAAACCCAGTTCGCCGCCTCCAGGCGGCCGGCCGGAATCACCATTTTCGTTTTCAGGAACCACAGGCCTGCCGTTTCCGCCAGCAGAACCACCAGGAACGCCACCCCGAAATGCGCGGAAAGACTGGCGCTGAACACCCGCGCCATCTGTTGGAAATTGCGGCGTCCCAGTTCAAAATTCAGAAAACGCTGGGTGGCGCTCGACAGGGCAACGTTCAGGAAGGTAAACAGCACCACCAGCCCGCCGACCACGCTATAGATGCCGTAATCCTCCACCCCCAGCGCATTCAGGACGATACGCGAAGTGAACAGGGTCACCAGCATGGTGATCCCCGTGCGGAAATAGAGCAGGAGCGTGTTGCGGGCGATCCGGCGGTTGTTCTCGGACGGCGTGCTCATGGGTGCGGACGGGCTTCCACATGCCCCGCCCAGCCCCGGGGCGCGCGGGCGGGAGGAAAGGGCGGATCGAAGTCGGGCCAAGCCGGGGCCTCCGCGCAGATCCGCCAGCGCATCTCGTCGCAGGCATGGCGCAGCAGCGGGATCTTGGCGGCGTCGAAGCCGAGCAGGCGGGCGCCGAGGAAATCCCCGACGGCCGGATTGCGGACAGCAAAGACGGCTCCGGTCAGGAGCGGGTCAGGCGCCAGCGGCCCCTCGCCCTGGCCGGCGACGATCGCGTCCACGATGGAGATTTCCTCGCGCCGGGGCGTTTCCTGCATCCGCCCCTGCCGGTCGGCATAGAGCAAGGCCCGGTTCAGGTCGAGGCAGGTGCGCCAGATGGTGTCGTTCCCATGCCAGCTCCCCTCGATCTGGGCAGTGGAATCGCGGCGCCGCCGCTGCACCATCTGCCGCCACGCCACCCGCTCGAACAGCCGGTACAGCCGCGGGCAACCCCGCAAATGGCCGTTGGCGAAATCCAGCAGATGCTCCGCCAGCGACAGCTTCCAATGGGCATGGGCGTAATCATCGCCCGTCCCGCGGTCCGCCGCGCCCTTGCGATGGTGCGGCAGGAATTCCTTGTTGCCGTTGATCCCGATCAGGTTTTTCAGGCAGCAGGTGATACCCGTTTTTTTATGCGCCTTGAGCTTGGGCACGTTCACGACCAGATCGGCCTCCAGAATCTCGCGGGCGATCAAATAGCGGTGCCGCCCCGGCCGGTGATGGGGCCGCATTTTCCGCGGATCGTAGACCGTCACCCGGAATTTCTTCCAGTCCCTGGAGATCGGCTCCAGCAAGCTGTCCGGTCCCAGATCAACCAGAACATAGTGCGGCGCAGGCCGCAATTCCTCGACCACGCGCTTGAGGCCGCCGTTGTCCCGCATCACTGTCCGGCGGAAGTCTTCGACCGCCAGGGGCAGACCGCGCTCCTGGAATTCCCTGATGACCGCGCGCAATCCGCCGAAATCCAAAAGCTGCCGGAAATCGCATCCCTGCAATGGAGCGTCGCCCAGCACGACTTGAGAGGGTTGGGTCAAGAATACATATTCCAGCACCGCTCGCAGCACGGACGGGTGGGTGATCATGCAATCCATGCCCCCTGCCCCCTCGTTGCGATGCAGCACCCAGTTGGGCTTGACCACGATTCGGCCGCCCGGCTTCACCAGATCGCCCAGCGGATTCCATTGCGGCGTGCCGAAGCGTCCCGCATCCAGCCCCAGGTCCCGCAGCGCGCCGCGCACAAGGGCGAATACTGGATTGGGGACGGAGCCAACGGGCAGGTCCGGAAATTCCGGAAAACCCTCGTCCGGAGCAAACGGTGCGGCCCCGAGCAGAGGATATACGGCCGGCCCGTTCAGCCGGCGCAGCCCCCATGCCGCGGAATGGATCATCGTCTCCAAAGCCTGTCCTTTGACACCTGACATCTGGCTTCTGACCTCTGACTACCGCATCCAAGCATACTGCAAGGCCGACAGGATAAAAAGCGCGGCGGTTTCGACGCGCAGGACGATCGGGCCGAACGTGACGGGCTGTACGCCGGCGGAGAGCATCGCCTCGACCTCGGCGGGGCTGAAATCGCCTTCAGGGCCGATGAACATGGCCACCTGCGGGCAGTTTTCGTTGCGCAGACGGCCGAAGAGTTCCGGCAGGGGCACGGCGTCCGCCTGCAGAGCGCCAAAACAGGCCGCTCCCGGAACGCCCGCCAGGGCGGCCAGAATCTCCGGCAGTGTCCGCGCCGGCAAGATGCGCGGCAGCCACGGATTCCCGCTCTGCTTGCAGGCGGAGAGCGCGATGGCCTGCCATCGCGCTGCTTTCCGGCCGGCATCGCCGGGCCGGATCTGGACCACCGCATGATCGGTCTGCAGCGGCCAGATGTCATGCACCCCCAGTTCGACGGCCTTCTGGATCAACCAATCCATCTGCTGTTCGCGAACCAGGGCCTGGATCAAAATCCGGCGCGGAACGAATGGCGCCACCGCAAGGCGCGACAGGATCCGGATGGTCGTCCGGCTTTTGTGAGGCGCCACCACCTCGGCCTCGCCTGCGGTCCCTTTCCCGTCCAAGACACCGATGCGGTCGCCCGTCCGGGCGCGCCGCACGGCGGCCAGGTGTTTCGATTCGGCCTCGTCCAGTTCCACCGGGCCGTCGCGCCACCGTTCGGCCGGCAAATAGCATCGAATCATGGAACCATTCCTCCGGAAAACGACAGCGGCACGTTCGCGTCCGCGAACGTGCCGTGCGCCTGGCCGGTCTTCATCCCGACCGTCTCGGCACTTCCTAGAACAGGAATTTCGCGCCGAGGCGAAGATAGGCGCCGCGGAACGAGGTGTCACGCGTGGACCGGCCGGCGTACTCCGTGTCGGCCTTCATGACGTCGGTTTGATAGCCGATGCCGCCGAGCACATAGAGGTTTTCCCCCACCATGTACTCGTAATCGGCGCCGATGTTCCACAACAGGGCGTTGTCAATGTCCACGTCCTGTCGGCGCTGCACGCCTTCCTCGGAATTGAAGACGCTGACGCTGGAGTCCACGAACACGTACTGCAGACCGGTCTCGACCACCAGGTTCCAGTTGTCCCAGTCGATCACATTGAAGCACACCGAGGCTCCGAGGGGGATCAGGAGCGCATCGCCGTCGTAGTCCTGCAGCGCGCGGTATTTGTAGGCGTTGGATCCGTCATCCACCTGCCACTGGGCCAGGCCCAGGCTGACCCCCACGCCCCACGGAAAGCTGAACCATTCCCGATAGGAAACGACTGCGCCGAACGCGTTTTCGAACAGATCGAAATCCCCGTCGCCGGGGAACCAGTACTGGCCCTGCACGGTCAATTCGCCGGGATCCTCGCTGATCATGCCGCCGAATGCCGCCCCCGCGCCCACCAGGGCCGCGCACACCATCAAAATTGCCTTCTTCATCATTTACCCTCTCTCCTTTGCAGGTTTCGGAACGCAGGAAATCTACCCCATCCGGCCCGGTCTTGTAAAGTGCGCGGAAGAAGACGGCTACCGGACGGTTCCGACGCGGATCTTGAGGTCCTGGCGCCGTTCGAGGCGCTCCTTGGCGCCGTCCTTGATCCAGAGGATGCGGTCGGAGGTGGCCAGCATCTTGTGGTCGTGGGTGGCGGAGATGACGGTGACGCCGAGTTCGCGGGAGAGTTCGGCGAGGAGGTTGATGATTTCCTCGCCGGTGTGCAGATCCAGGTTGCCGGTCGGTTCGTCGGCGAGGACGATGGCGGGTTCGTTGGCGAGGGCGCGGGCGATGGCGACGCGCTGCTGCTGGCCGCCGGAGAGTTCGTCCGGGCGGTGGTGCAGCCGCTCGCCCAGCCCCACCCGCTCCAGGATTTGCCGGGCGCGGGCCTCGGCGCGGTCTTGCTCCCAGCCGTTGAAAATGAGCGGCATGGCGACATTGGCCACGGCATGGTAGGCGGGCAGCAGGTTGAACTGCTGGAAGATGTAGCCGATGTGCTTGCCTCGGAAGTAGGCCAGTTCGCGGCTGGTCAGCCGGTTGAGCACAACGCCGGCAACCTTGACGGTGCCGGACGTGGGCCGGTCCAGCGCACCGATCATGTTGAACAAGGTGCTCTTGCCGGAACCGGAGGGGCCCATGATCGACAGATATTCCCCTTGAAAGATGTCGAGTTCCATGTCGCGCAGGGCATGGACCTGGAGCTTGCCAAGGTCGAAGACCTTGTTGACGCCGCGGATTTCAATGAGGGATTCAGCCATGGGGGGCCTCCCGTATCGCGCAGCCACGCCTTCCCCCGACGAGGGCGTCGGGGGCCCCAAAGAGCAGATTCTTTCGGCTGTTTGGAGCCGGGACGCCTCCGTCCCGGTCCTCTTTGGCGGCTATAAAATAGATGAACATACTCAAAACGGTAATGGGATGGCGGCCTTGCTCAGGAAGGTGATGCCGACGCCGACCGTGGTGATGAGGCCCATCCCGCAGGCGAATCCAGCGCTGACGACGGGGATGTATTGCCGCCAGCGCAGCCCGAGCTTGCGCTTGAAGTAGTAGCGCCCGATCAAGGCGCCGATGAACTGGGGAATGACGGAGTGCGGGGTGGTCTGGCCGATGCCGCGAACCACCCCGTAGGTGAGCATGATCGGCGCGCCCAGAATGGACATCACCCCGAACAGCAGCCCGCCAAAGAGGGTGCCGGACAGGATGTAGACGAAGCGGAATGCATCCTCGAAAATGGAGTATTCTCCAAGGGTGGAGGAGAACATGATGCAGGCGTTTTCGGCATGCAGCTTCCACATCTGGTCGGCAAAGGGATAGACCGCCGAGGGCACTTCGTTGAGCCCCCAGATGAAGTTCATGAAGAAGATGGAGCTGACGAGGATGATGGGCAGCAGGATGACCTGCGTCTTCCAGATGCTGGTGAAGCGGGTGCCGGTCAGTTCGCATTGCTTGTAGAACACGCACATCTGGCCGTAGTTGGCCATGGGAATGGGCAGGAACCAGACGGCCACGCCCTGGAAGCCGCTGAGAATCAGGGAGGCTTCGCGGATGAAGGGAACTTCGACGACCTGCCCCACCATGCCTTCCAGCCGCGCGGTGACATAACTGATCAGGGGGGTGTAGACGAAGCCCAGAAAGAACAGCACGGCCATCACGCCGCGATGCCAGTCAATCAGCCAGCCGGATACGCCGATGTAGGTGATGGTGACCAGGAAATAAACCGCGACAATCAGCCACGTCCGGATGTCGCCCCGCCCCTCGGGCACGGCCGCCAGGGAGGAATGCGGCAGGGCGGCAGACGCCTGCCGCGCCTGGCGCCGGGACCCGCGCAGGCTCCGCGCCACCTGGACAAAGCCGCCCAGGGCCACCGCGATGGCAATGCCGATCTGGAAACTGAAGTAAAAGTCGATGTTGTTGAGGTAGAGGGTGCTGATGGTGCTCTCGCCGGGGGTCCAGCTTTTCAGAAGGCCGACGTGGTAGAGCACGGGATTGAGAATAAAACTGGAAAGGAGGCCCACAAAGGCGCCCACCATCGCGAAAAACGGCAGGACCATGCCGAAAATGATGTTCCCGAAGTCCCAGGAGATGCCCGTGGCGACGGCGGGCAGGTAGTTGCCGGTCTTCGGGGTGAAATCGGAGAACGGAATCTGGAAGACCGTGATGGGATTGCCGGTGAGCGCGCCGGTCAGCGTCGGCAGCAGGAGATAGACGGCGCCAAAGGCCAGCCCGAGGGCGCTGCCGATCGAGAAAACCCGCCAGCGCCACTTGGATTCGGCCTGGTCGAGATTCTTCTCCTCGGCATCCTCGGCCAGGGCCATGACGCCCTGCGCGCCGATGGGCGCCATCGGGAAGGGCAGTTTCTCGACGTCGTTGGCCACGCGGAACAAGCCGTAGCCGAGGATGGTGCTGGAGAGCTGCCCGAAGAAGGTGCCGAAGATCACCATGCCGACGACAGGCAGCCAGTCGAGATGGAAAAAGGTCCGCAGATTGTAGGAATGGGAGGTGATGTCGGGGGCGAACCAGCGAGGCAGGTCGGCGGCGATGCCGGTGGCGATGGCGGCATCGCTGCGCACGAAGAACTGGTTCCAGAGCAGGCCGCCGAACGGCAGGCCCATGGCGGAACCGGCCATGAAGAAAAGGACGAAGATCTCGGCGCGCTTGAGGGTCTTCTGCGCGCGCTTGGCGACTTCGATGAACAGGATGACGGTGACCCACTGGGAGGCGGAACCGATGCTGTCCACGCCGGCGAGCAGGCCCATGTAGATGGCGCCGGGTACCATCAGCAGGGCCACAAAGATGGCTCCCAGCAGCGAAGTCCAGTTGAACCCGTCCTCGAAGGTCGCGGGCACCTCCATGACCTGCCGGAATTCCTCCAGCTCTTTGTCTATTTTGTGCTCAGACATGGTTCTGCTTCAGGTGAACAAGGGTTTGTTGCCGGTAGTGCTCCATGGCGTCCTTGGGAATCGAACGCCACAGCAGGAACTGGGTGCGCAGGTTGTGGAACAAATTGCGGTTCAAGCGGATCCAATCGCCCGGCTGGCCGGACTTGCGCTCGAGCCGGATCCGCACCTCGTCGATGCCCGGAATTTCGCTGGGGGCGCTGCGCAGGTCAAAGAGTTCGGTGACGCCGAGGTCGAAGGGCGCCAGGGCCAGATAGGCCTGGAGGCCGAGGGCGCCGTCCGGATGGCGGACCATGCGGGTGTTGCGGGCCATGAAGGCGCCGAGGCCGGTGTCGCTGAAATGGTCGAAGTGCTCCTTGAGAAAGCTGACAACCCCGGTCAGGTCGTAGGCCGACACCGTGAACGGAAAAACCACCTCATGGACATCGCCCTGGGGCGGCGGGGGCCGCCAACTGCGCAGCAGGCCGGGATTGGCGCTCTTGGAGGCCTGGATGGCCGGATAGATCGCGGAGACGAGCACGGTGGCCATCACGATTAGGATGGTCACGATGGCGTTGGTGGAGGAGTAGTTGATTTCCGGAACCTGGACCAGGCCGTAGGCGGCAAGGATCGTCAGGATTTTCATGGAGCCCTGCGCGAGGAGATAGCCCCCCATGCCGCCCAGCACGGAATAGACCATGGCCTCGGAAAAGAACAGGCTGGCAACATGCGGCGGGGCGAGACCGAGGGCGCTGAACGTGTAGATTTCCTTTTCGCGGTCGGCCACGGAGCCGAGCATGGTGCCGAAGATGACCAGCGCGCCCAGCAGGACGGGAAAGAGCAGATCCCCCGCCCCGCTGGCGGCCACCACCGTCCCGAGGATGTGGCGGTAGACCCCGTCCTGCCGGGTGGCCATGATCGGCGTGCGGTCCATCATGCGCGCGTATTCCTCGGCGATGCGCGCGGCCGCGGCGGAATCCGCGGTATAGAGATGGACCACGCTGACCTTGCCGCCGGCCCGGGCGCAGTTCTCGTCGGACATCACCACCACCGAGTCGGTGGGCAGGTTGGCCCAGTTGACCTGCTGGGTCAGGAGATCGTCAGCGGCGCCGGTGCTCTTGACGCCGGTTTCCTGCATCTGGGCGTAGTCGATCGGGATGATGCTGGTGTTGTCCATGTCCACCAGCGCGGTGAAGCGCGTGGCGTCCACCAGCGGCCCGACTTCCAGCGGGATGCCCTTGACCAGCACGCGGTCGCCGGGTTTCACGCCCAGCAATTCGGCCACGGCCTCGGTCAGGAAGACCCGGTCGCGGATCGCCTCGGGATCCTCGATCTGCAGCAACGCGCGCAGGTCGGCGCGGTGGCGCAGCTCGCGCGGATCGATGCCGAGGATGCCCTTGACGGTGACCGGATTGGAACCGTCGGCCAGGGCGGCGACAAAGTCGGGGTCCTTGGGAAATTCGGGGCAGACCCAGTGGCGGGTGGCGACATCGGCCTGCCCGTCCCAGCGGGCGCGGATCAGATCCACGTAATCGGGGTTGAGGGTGCCCCAGGAAGGCGGATGGTAGAGCACGCCGGCATAGTCCGGCGACGGCGCGGCAAAGAGCCGCACGATGCCCCGGCGGGTGTCGAAGGAGGCGAAGACCAGGATGGTGAAGGTGAGCAGGACGATGGTGATGGCGGTGAGCGCGGTGCGCAGCGGCCGGCGGCGCATCGTCGAGATGCCCATGCTCATGGCGGCCATGACGGTGTTGAAGCGCGAGATGTCGGCCACGTGGACCGTGTTGGTCATGCCCTGCAGCAGCTTCAGTTCCGTCTCGAACTTCTGCATGAGGATGAAGATGACCAGGCACGAGAGCACCACGACGGTGAACCCGAGGAAGATGATGATGGGGGTCTGGGCCACGGCGAAGGCCGGATGCGACAGATAGAGGACCGCGAAGGTGGCCAGGAAGAACGCGGCAAACCACACCACCTGTTTGTAGATGATGGTCGAGCCGATCAGCAGGCGTTCCAGGGCAAAGGCAAAGGGGATGCACAACGCCAGCAGGATCAGGACCGCGGCCACGAGATCATCCATGGTCGTCCGGCTGGTTTCATAGACCGGCTGGGCGGACAGGAGACCGGCGGCGGCCAGCGACTCGGCGTGCAGCGCGCGGTCGGATTCCCCGGCGGCCCTGATCAGGTCCTGGACCCGGCCATGGAGTTCCTCGTTGGAGCTGTTGACGATGTCCTTGGAGCGCAGCAGCGCCAGGCGCGCCTCGTTCAACCGCCACAGGTCCCCCGCCCCCTGGAAGGCCGGACGAATGCCCAGCCAGTTGCCGTCGATGGGAAATCCCCGGCCCAGGGAGGCGCGCATCGCGTCGGCCGCGGGTCCGGTGTCCGCATTGTTCAGCCCCACGGCGGAGCGCACGTTGAAAATTTTGGCGTGGCTGACTTTCTCTTCGAGGAAGAAAGTCACCACGCCGTCCTCGGTGCGGACGAAGCCGCGCTCGGAGGTGTCGCGGCCGAGATTGGCGTTGCCGATGGCATCGAAAACAAAGGCCTGGTCGGGCCAGAAGGCCGGAGACATCAGGTAGAAGCCGGGATGCACGCGCAGCATGTTCAGGCGGGTGCGCAGGGTCTGGCGCGAGGGCATGTCCGAGACTTCGACAATGGTGCCGCGCTCATCGAAGCGGGCGGCGAAGGCCACCGGTTGGGCAGAGTCTTCCTTGGGCAGTCCGCCCAGGGCATAGGTGCCGTTCTGGTCGGTCATCGCCAGCAAAAACGGGTCGAAGGCGGGAAATTTGTTGTGGGGCCAGAAAACGCGGTTCCAGGGATCTTCCAGGCTGGCCATGACGACCGCCCCGGGCACCGGCAGGTTGGGAATCGAGCTGCCGCGATGCCGGCCCATGGTCATGGCGCCTTCGGCGGTGTCGTTGCGGAACCGCGGATGGATGTACGAATAGTCTGCCGGGATCACGCGGCGCAGCGAGAGACCCCGCTGATCGGCCACGGCATCAATGTCGCCCACCTGTGTTTCCTGGTCGCCGACAGCCGCCAGGATCCGGGCGATCTCCTCGATGTTGCGCGCCAGGCCGGCCAGATCGAGCCGATCCAGGGTATCGGCGGGGGTGCCCTCGCGCGGCAGGGTTTCGTGCGTAGTGCCCAGCACGATGTTGTAGATGCCGTAGCGGCCGGCCACCTCGCCGCCATGGATCAGGCCGTTGGCCGCCCACAGCAGGCGCGGCTGGGCCAAGGTGGAATCCACGCTGGCCACCTCGAAGAATTCGGGGGGATTCCCGTTGAGCGCCAGGCGGTTGTAGGCCCGCAGAAAACTCTGCTGCACGCGTCCATAGAGGCCGGGATGATCCTTGTCGCGGTTGCGGATCTCCGAATCGCCGCCAATCAGAACGGCCCAGCGCGAGGTGCTGTCGCCCAGCAGCAAAGAGGCATGCAGCGTAATCCAACGCCGGCCGAGCAGGTCGTGCAGCGCGGCGGCCGACTCCAGCATGCGCTGTTCATTTTTCAGTTCCGCCTGCCGCAATCCGATGTCGCGACGGACCGCGGCCAACACCTCGTCGAGCAGGTCCTGCAAACCGGAGCCGACGGATTGACCCCGGCTGAGGGCGCGGCGAAGTTCATTCCAACGGTCGAATTCCGCCTGCAGGACGCCGATTTGCCCGTCCACGGCGGCGACGGCGGCTTCCCCGACCGGCTCGGATGCGGTGGCCAGGCGGTTGGCCTCCTGACGCAGATCCATCAGCCGGCTGCGCCGTTCGAGGGCCATGTCGCGCGTCCGGTTGCGAATGCGTTCCGACAGGCGGCGCCCGCCGGCCTCGCTCAAATGCGCGAGCGGATCGGGCCGGGCCATGATCCGGGCGATCTGTTCAAGGAAGCGGGTTTCCTCCCGCCACGTCACGGTGCGAGCCTTCAGCGTGGCCTCGCGATGGCGGTCATGGGATTCCAGCGCCCAATAGAAGTTCACCACGCCGGCATGCGACCGCGCCTGGTTGTCAAAAAACGCCAGAACGATGTGACGGCGCGGCCGATGGGCCTGAAAAATCTCCGCCAGACGCAGAAGACCGGCGCAGTTGGCAGCGGCACGCGCACCCGGCGCCAGCCGCGGGAATTCCCCGAAGGTATCGAGATGGGCGCCAAGGACGATGGCCTCCTCAAGGCCCAGTTCGAACGTCGGGTCGGTGCCCGGCAGGAAGGCGATGACATTCCGGCCGGTCGTCCGCCGCCACGTGATTTCGGAATGAATGGTCGCGCGCTGTCCGATCGGCAGGTCCGCGCGCGTCCCGGCAAAAAAGAAGCGCGGCAGGTTGGCGGAGGCGCGCACATAATGGTGGTTCTGGGAATCGGCGGCCGCCGCGTCCACAAAGACGACGGCGCGCGCGCCGAGACGAAAGGCCTTGAGCCACTGCGTGCCGGCGTTGTAGTCCATGACCACGATGCGATCGCGGACCGCACCGGCGTTCAGGCGGTCATCGGAGCCATCGCCAAGATCCACCAGTTCGCCGACGATGCCCTCCGGCGGGGAGACGGGCGGCTGGACGGCATTGGGCCGGCCGGGCACCAGCGGCAGCACGCGGCCGTCCGCCACCAGTTCGCAGCGCCTGACCTCGGTCTGCAGTGACGGAAATTCCTGCACGACGATGTTGGTGATGCCGATTTCGCGCAGCCGCTGTTCCACGTGGCGCGCCGCCGCGGTATATTCTTCGGTGCCGCTCAGGCGGTGCGGCGCGCGCAGCAACGCTTCGGTGTCGGCGCGGATGTCCGCTTGCGCGGGAACAGCCATGCACATGGTCAGGGCGGACAGCGCGGCGGCGAACCGATGTTTGCTCCCCCACCCCGCAAGGGGGCGGGGCCCGCAGAAGACCCCGCAGCCTTGATTCTCCGCCCCCCCACGGCCTTGCGCCGTGGGAGGCAAAGGTCGGATGAATCGGCGGAACCCGCGAAACCCCATTCGAATGGAAGCAAGCCTATTCAATGTGGCCGACCTCCACTTCCACTTCGTCGCGCCGCGCGATACGCTCGATGCCGCCGTCGCGGATCCACATCAGCCGGTCGCAGATGTTCATCATGCGGTGGTCATGCGTGGCGCAGATGGTGGTCACGCCCCGCTCCTTGTTGAGCCGCTGGAGGATCGCAAGGATTTCATCGCCGGTCTGGTGGTCCAGGTTGGCGGTGGGTTCGTCGCACAGCAGGATGCCGGGCTCGTTCGCCAGTGACCGGGCGATGGCCACGCGCTGCTGCTGGCCGCCGGACATCTCGATGGGCCGGTGGAACCAGCGGTCCTTCAAACCGACAAGATCGAGCAGTGCCATGCCGCGCTTGCGGGCCTCGTCCCCGGAGACGCCGCCGAAGGCCATGGGAGTGGTGACGTTCTCCAGGGCGGTCATGTACTGGATCAGGTTGTAGGACTGGAAAATATAGCCGATCTTGCGGCAGCGCAGAAAGGCAAGTTCCTCGGCGGTGAGCTGGGCCACGTCCACCTCGTCGATGAACACGCGTCCCCGGCTCGGGCTGTCGAGCGCGCCGATCATGTTGAAGAACGTGCTCTTGCCCGAACCCGAGGGACCCATCACGGTGATGAATTCCCCGGTGTAGATCTCGACATCCACGCTGCGCAGGGCGTAGATAGTCTCGGTGCCCCGGTGATAGATCTTTTGCATGCCGACCGTGCGAATGATGACGCGCTCGGACACGGTTTCCGGTGCGGCCGGCGGCGGGCTGGAGGGGCGGGGGCTCATCATTCGATCCGCATGGCCTCCATCGGCGCTAGGCGCGCCGCGCGCAAGGAGGGATAGACGGCGGAGACCGCGGCCAGCACCATGCCGAGCGCGATGGAAATGGCGCCGGCCGCGGCGACGTCGCCCCAGGGAAAGGCCTGCGCCAGCAAGGTCCGGAAGGTCACGGCCATGCGCGCGCCCGCAAGCAGGAACCCGGCCACGGCGCCACCGAGCCCGCCGGCCAGCCCCAGCAGGGCGGCCTCGATCAGGAACATCGCCATGATGAAGGCATCCAGCGCACCCAGGCATTTCAGCGTGGCGATCTCGCGGAAGCGCTCGGTCACCGACATCAGCATGGCGTTGGCGATGCCCACCGCGCAGACCAGCATGGAAACCAGCGCCAGCCAGGTCATGCGCATGCCGATGCCCAGCAGGCCGCCGCCGGCATCCTGGGTCTGCTGCTCGGCGACTGCCAGCAGACGCGCATGGGCCTGGTGGCGGGCCAGGCCGGTCAGGGTCTCGGCCTGCAAATCACCGGTGTCCATGTGGTTGGCGCGCATGATCTCCAGGAACCACGCGGCCCGCTCCTGCCGGCGCAGGAGGGTCCAGATCATCTGCATGGTCACGTCGCCGGGCAGCACGTCCCGCAACGCCGCCACCTCCTGGCGCACGCCCGGATTGTTGATGGTGCCTTCGATCCGCAGTACATGTTCCAGGCGGGCAACCTCGACCGCCAGCCCGGAGGCTTCCTCTGGCGACAGCATGAATCCGGCCGCGCGCAGAACGTCGCCAAAGGGCCCGTCCGCGTTGCGCAGGGCAGTCACCAGGGGCGTTTGGCCCAGATGGCTCCGGATCGAGGCGATGGCCGCCGTTTGCCCCTGGCGGATTTCGTCCAACTGTTGCCGCAATACCCCCCAGTCGGCCAGGAACGCCTGGAATTCCTCCTGGGAGACCGGGAAGCGAAGGGTTTTCATGTCGGCAAGCCCCGCCGTGAACTGGGCCCACGCCCGTTCGTCCTGCAGGCGGTCAAAAATGCCCACCGCTTCCGCGGGGCCGACCAGTACTCGGCGCCGGCCGTAGTCCAGCGTGGCAAAAAACTGCAGGATCCGGTGCGCCTCGGCGGCCTGCCGGCGCAACGGAATCATGGCCGCATCGTCGCAGCCGCCCAGGCGCGCCAGTTCGCGCAGGTCATCCGGATCCGGCGGTTCGGCGGCAAGCCGGGCCAGGATCTCTTCGTATGGGCGGGCCATGGAGAGCCGCGCGATCCAGCGGTCCACCCGGTGCAGACTGGCAATCTGGTCGCGGACCGAAGCCGCCACGGCGCGTTTGATCAGGCTTTCGGTGAGAATATTCATCAGGAACGCCATGGCCACCACGATCACGGCCACGGTGACCAGCGAGCGGAACAGGCGGTATTTCACGCCGGTCAGCGCGATCTGGAGAACGCGGCGGGGGGGCAGGACCGGCTGGTTCTGGACATCGATCGGCTTCATCGTCACCCGGGCATGATAGAAAAGGGTTTGGGAATGGTGCCGCCGGTAATCCAAAAGTAGATCAAGCTGACGATCATCGGCAGCATGCCGCCGAGCATCTCGCCGGCGATCAGGCCGAACATCAACGGCTTGCAGCGCTGGTAGACGCCGGCCCCGCCGAAGCGGGTGATGCCCACCTTGATCAGCCAGCCGACCAGGAAGGATTGCGCGAACGAATCGCCCGCATACGTGGACCACACCAGGAACATCACCGGATGCAGCGGCCAGCGGGTGAAGCGCAGGCGCATGAACGAAAAGGCCAGCACCAGCCCGGCGGCGGTCGCGAAGGCTATCAGCCCGTGGCGATGCGGCGCCATTTCCCGGAAGCGCCGCAGGCCCGTGACCTGGCCCGCCTCCTCGAGCTGCCCCTGGGCATCGAGCCGCTGCATGATGCTGATCGTCTCGTTGAACGGCCGCTTGGCCTGCTCGACCTTCCACAGCGATACATCCACGCCGCGTTCATATTGGTAATAGAGGGTCGTCGGAATGCCCACGCCCAGCCCGACCATCAGCGCGACCGCCGCAAAGAACGCCGTGCGCCCCACTTTCACCCGGCAGTCGTCGGCCAGCTTGAGCCCGTTGATCACGTAGGGCATCAGCGCTTCGCGGGTGTCGTAAAACAGGATCAAACAGAGCATGAACATCAAAAACAGCGTGCCCGGTCCCAGCGCGCGCGCACCAAATACGGCCCACAGCAGCGTGGCCGGGGTGCCGGTCACCACAATGAAGAAGAGCCCTGTTTCCGCCAGCAGCCGGCCCATGACCAGATACACCGCGGCGCATCCCAGGCCGAACAGCAGGGCGATCGGCCAGTCGAGACCCATGCGGATGGCGGCATAGGCGGCGAAGAACCCCATGCCCAGAAGGAAAAACCGGGCGCCCCACACCGCCGCCGGTTCGACCGGCTCCGCCGACGCCAGCCCGCAGGCGCGCCGGAACACGGCCACATAATACTGCCGCCCGGTGTAGAGCAGCACCAGCAGCATGCCGAAATACGCCCCCATGATCATCATGGCGTCCATCTGCAAACCGAACGGCCAGGTGCCCTGCCACCCCCCCACCCCCACCCCGTAGGTCGCAAAAATCCCCGCAATGAAAATCCAGATGAACGGGCCGATGCCCAGCGACAGCGACACCTCCTTGGGCAGGAAGTACGCCACGGCAATGACCGTGAAAAACATCGTGTATTTTTCCAGCAGCGCCCGCCCCCCGCCCTTGGCGAAGGTGTCGGAGAGTTCCGCCAGGGGGGAAAAATCGATCCCGAGGGGGATCCGGCCGAACAACACCTTCGGGAACCACAGGTTCAGGTAGTTGTAGCCATGGATGCCGATCACGGCGGCCAGGCCCAGCCAGAACAGGGGATTGCCGAACACCGGACTCGGCCGCCCGTCCTCCTCCGGCAGCAGCGATTTGGTGAAGGTCACGACGGGATACGGCAGGTGTTCGTGATCCGCCCATTGCCGGTGCACCACCACCGCCAGGGCCACCAGGGCGATCCACAGGCTCAGGATGATCGGCAGCCAGAACAGCAGCGGTTCCCGCCACGCCTTCCACGGAATTTCCCGGAAGGACAGCCGGTCCGACGCCTCTTTGAGGCCCCGCGTGTAGCCGTCCAGCACCGTGCCTTCGTCCTGCGAGATGTCCACCAGCATGCCGTCGGGCACGAGCGTCATCACTTCCTGCTGCTTCCAGCCCGGTTCCGTCCGTTCGTAGCGGTGGGGCATGATCAGCGCCGGCGTGAACAGCCGCAGCAGGTTCGACCCCGGAATGGCGCAGGACACCAGCGTCAGCACCAGCATGACCGCCAGTTCCGAACGCTTCAACGCCCCCCGGCGGGTCAACCGCCGCCAGAGCGGATGCACCAGCACCAAAAACAGAACCAAGAGGCCATAAACGCTGATGGGCATGAAATTGCCCACGAACATCGTCTGGCGCATGATCCAGTCGTTGAAATAGGTGTAGGAGCAGACAAATGCCGCTCCCAGCAGGCCCAAAATGATTGAACGCACCGTCACCCGATCAAAATCCTTGTTTGCGCTACCGGTCGGCTTCCACCGCCACCGCCAGCACGCCTCGCCGCAGAAGAGAAGAGACATACCCCGTAACAGAAACCCGGCTCTCGTGAAAGGACAATCGATGCCGCCGGGCGAATTCCATCACGAGCGCTTCAACCGGCCGGCGGCCGTCACAGGCTTTCCAGACGGAGGCCCCCAGCGAATCAAGCAGAGTCAGGCGTTCTCGCGGCGGCCGCACCAGCCAGGCCCCCAGCCCCCGCAGGACGCTGGGCTTGCGGGTCGGCACGGCCAGCGTCAGGGACCCGTCCGGATCTTCCCGCACGACGCGCGCCGCCCGATTCGGCAGCAGGACCGCCTGCAACATCGCATTCCAGGCACCCGGCGTCGATGCGGTTGTCCCGCGCGACTTCACGACGCGTTCTCCTCCGGAACGACCAGGAATCCGGGGCACGATTTCAGGACATCATCCGCGCCATGCGCCGGATGGAACCGGCGGTTTTTCTTCCCCGTGATGCAGATGGCGTGGTACAGGCGGCCGTCCCGCCGATCAAGCCAGGCCGCCGCGGCATAGGCCCCCCGCGGCAACAGCAGGCCGCGCGGACGCCATTGGCCTTCCAGCCGGTCCGCATTTCCCGTGCCGCCCTTGCCTGACTGACAGCGAACGTGGCGCACCGGTTCTCCCGTTTGCGATTCCAGCCAGTCGCGCACCGATGTCTTGAGCCATGAATCTACCATGCCATAGCGCCGGAAAATCCACCGGTCCGGTTTTTTTCGCCCGTCGAAACGCAGGCCGACCCGCGCCGGCTCCACCACGGCTTCGCCCAGGGTGAAATCCTGCGGCACCCGCAAGTCCATCCCAAATGCCCGCCAGCGCTGGAACCCGTCGGCTTCCGGCGGCACTGCCCGTACCGTCCCCAAAATGCGCGCCTCCAACCCCTCGTCCCGGCGCTCCGGATGGATGAACACGATCTCCACCAAGAGCTCGATCTCGGGCTGCCACCGTCCGAACCGCGACACCACCTCATCGCCCCGCCGTCCCGTCAACCCCGGCCAGCCCCGGCATTTGATGCGGCGGATGCCCTGCCATTCCGCCGCCAGCGAACCCTCGTAATCCTTCATCATCCGGTCAAAATCCGGCTCCCCCTTTGATCGCCGCCAGTTCAATTCAAAGCGATAGCGGTACCGGTCTGCAAACGCGCAGCGCCCCGCCTCCGGATCGCGGGAAAACTGCAAACATTCCCAATCCGGCGGCAGGGCCGCGCCAATCTGGCGCCAGATCCATTCGGTCATGCTGTCCATGTGCGCGCTCGTCGGTGCAGAAAACCACAAGCCCCCGCCCCAGGAAAGCCTTTTTGTTATTGCCGCACCCGTGCAGTCTGGTTGATGGCGGATGGCAGACAGTTGGCGCGTTGGTGGTTGGTCGTTGCCCGATCCGATTCCGCCCCGCCCCAGACGTCAGGCCGCCAAGTGGGTAGCCGTTTCGAAATCTCTGGTCTCCCGCCTTACCTCGCAGGAAAACCTGCTGCGCATTTCGCTGTTGCTCAGCATCAGGTACCAGAACGCCCGCATTTTGGCAGGAACACCAGCACCATAATGCCAAAGAGATTGCGGTTTTGACAGAAACACCAGCACCTCAACCTTGGATCCTTCAATGGATTGGGTTTTCAGGTTTGTCACCCGGAAGATCAGTAGAAACCATTCCATAACTTATTGGCTCTCAGGAATAGATTGAAATGTAAATGGATACTGGTTATTGCCGCCCTTATTACCCTAATGGCGGGATACTATCTTGGTGATTATCGTGCGCGCCGCCTAGCATATAACCAACTTCGGCTTTTTGTCAGTGCACGGCTGGAATTCGAACTGCTCGCGCAGGAAAATGCAGCGTTCTACGCCTACTTGAATGAACCGCCCGCCGTTGCCGCATGGGCTCTAGAAGATCTGATTCATGCCTATCAGCGCTACACCGTCAACGTGTTCGATATCACAGGGAACCAGGACCCTACAAAGGACTTGCACCTCATTTACACCGCACCCATGAGGGGCGCACACCAGACGGTGGAACGCAACGCCGCGTGCGCGGCGAGGCTCACCGCCGACGTTGTGCAGAAAGAGAAGTCTATAATTGGACCAGTCCGCGCTATGGCACATCAGGCGTCAATGGTCCGATAGGCGAACAGGGGCAAGGCTTCTTTGGAGTGCGCTTCTCTGCTGCAGACGGAAATCATTACGGGCGGGGATTTGCGCAAGGACAAGGGGTAGTGGATTGGGTCTTTGAATCGAGACCCAATCAGCCAATCAGAGCCGGGGCCAAGCCTGTTCCCGTTTTTCTTGCTCATACATCGATTCAACGCGCCGGCTATCTGCGCGTAGCCGCCGAAACCGAGACAGGAAAGGCTGACCAAGTTCAGGTCAAAGCTGGTCTCTCAACTTCGCGTGGTCCAATCCGGTACAGCTGCAGGCCAATCCAAACCCCTGACGTTCGGCCCCTGGCAGACGATAAGGGTGCATTCCTGTTTTATTGACAACATTCGGCCAAATTGGGAGTGCGGCCGGGAGCGAGGCTCGGCGAGCGCCACGCCACTTTTTTTGGGGGGCAGCCGAATTGGCAGCTGGAACAGCCAAAGCGGGACCGCCGCCCATGCCGTTGAGATCATCGGGCTAATCCGGCAAGAACTGCTCTCCGGCGTGTAGGATAAAAACAGTTTACACGTGGAGATTTCAGATCCGCGTGCCGGGGGGAATGACGGCATTCTTGGGGATCACGATCACGCCGTCGCGCACGGTATAGCGATCCGTGACGAGGTCATTGGGCTTGCCATCGGGGGTGATGTAGCAGCCTTCGCCGATGCGCGCGTTCTTGTCGATGATGGCGTTGCGGATGAAACAGTCGCGGCCGACGCCCAACGGGATCTCGCCGGGCGGCAGCTCCTTGGGATCGAAGTAGTCCGCGCCCATCATTACGGTATGTTCGATCACGCTGCCCTCGCCCACCTTGGCGCGGACCCCGATGAGCGACCGCAAGATACGGTGGCAGGAAATGATGCAGCCTTCGCTTAGAAGCGCCCGGTTGAGGTCGCAGGCATTGATCTTCGAGGGCGGCAGATAGCGCATATGCGTGTAGATCGGCGCGTTCTTGTCGTAGAGGTTGAATTCCGGCAGGGGCTCGGCGAGCTCCATGTTCGCCTCCCAGAACGAGCGGACAGTTCCGATGTCGCGCCAGTAGCCCGCGAACAGATAGCGATAGACGGCGTGGTGGTCGATGGCGGCCGGAATGATGTTCTTGCCGAAGTCCTTGGCGTCGTTGTCGAGCAGTTCCAGCAGCACCTTCGTGTTGAACACATAGATGCCCATGCTGGCCAGGAACTGCTCCGGGCCGGGCCCGGGCGCGCGCAGTTCCTCCAGGATGGCGCCGTCGCCCGGCTTCTCCACAAACCGGGCAATGCGGCCCTGCGCATCCACCTGCATGATGCCCAGGGCGCCCGCCTCCTGCCGCGCCACGGGTTTCGTGCAGATGGTGACCTCCGCCTTGTTGCGGACGTGCTCTTCGAGCACGGGGCGGAAATCCATCTGGTAGAGCTGGTCGCCGGACAGAATCAGCACGTGCTCGGGCTGCCGGTCGAGAATATAGCGCAGGCCCTGGCGCACGGCATCGGCCGTTCCCTGAAACCACGTCTCGCTGCCCGGCGTCTGCTGGGCCGCCAGGATGCGCACGTAACCGCTGTGGAACTGGTCGAATACATAGGTATTCTGCACGTGCTGGTGCAGGGAGACGCTGTTGAACTGGGTCAGCACGTAGATGCGCCGGATGCCGCTGTTGATGCAGTTGCTGACCGGAATGTCCACAAGCCGGTACTTGCCGGCCAGGGGGACCGCCGGCTTGCAGCGGTCGCGCGTCAAAGGCTGTAACCGCTTGCCCTCGCCTCCGCCCAGAACCACGCCGACTACATTCATCATCCACCTCGTTGCCGCTTTGGTCGCGCGCCGCGCCTGTCGAAGTTGAATATACCTTCCCGGCGGATCAAATCAACGCGAAAAACACACGGGGTGACGATCGCCCCGCGCCCCCGTTGCGGCGGCCTAACCGATTCCCGAAGACAGGCAGGACGGAGCCTGCCCCTCCGGAAGGGCAAGCGAGCGCATCCCCGTTTCATTGACCGACCGGAATCGAACTGCCGTCTCCCCTGGTTGGCTATTTTGGAGGGCGGAGACAAGGTACTTGGCGGCTTGGCGCTCGCCGGGCCCCGCTTCCCGCCGCCCTCCAAATGTTGCCAAGCGGTGTCAGTGAAACCGAGATGCCCCTTGACGCCCCAGATTGCGGCCCCTGCCGCCTTGCGCGGCAGGGGAACCAACTTCGCCTCCCCCGGAACAAGCCCGTGGACAGGCAAACAACCAACAACCGCCATCCCCGCATCCAAGTCATCGCGATGGCCAAGGGATAAAAGAGAGCCTGTGCTGCTATGATTAATTAAACATAAGATTAATCTTCAACAGTTTTGTTGATTATCATGGATATTATTCAATTTTCGATATTCCATGTTTAATTAATGATAGTCCATTCGTTGAACGGACCAAATGGCGGTTGGCCGTTCAAATTCGTGAAAATCAGGCTGTTTTCTCGAATAAGGACCCAAAAGCTGGCATCTCGCGATTTTTTTGCTGTTGGGGACCAATTTTTGCTGTTTTTCTGCAATTTCAGCGATTTTCACGCAATTCCGCAGTCATGCCATCCGCCGCGGGGCACACGATTCCCTGCATGAAGGCGGCGGTCGCCGCGGCGCCCAAGGCATCGATTTCGGCATCCTTGCGCCCGGGGGCATGGTGCATCAGCCACAGCTTGTGCGTTCCGCAGTCCTGGGCGGCTGTCACTGCATCCGTCCAGGTGCTGTGCCCCCAGCCCCGGTGCAAGGCGTATTCTTCCGGCAGATAGTGGGCATCGAACACCAGCAGGTCCGTCCCGCGGGCGAACCGACAGAACTCATCCCTGGCACGCGGCGTCATTTCCGGCCACTCCACATCGGTTGCGACCACCAGGCTGGCGCCGGTGGCAGGTTCGTCCACGCGATAGGCCACGCATCCGTCGGGATGCGCAACCGGCTGCCAGGCGACCTGCAGGCTGCCGACGATTACCGGCGCGGACGGCACCGGGCATTCCGCCGGAGGCATTTTGACCGGCCACACGGGCGGGGAAAACACCCGGGCGAGGATTTGTTCCAGATCGCCGCGCGGCAGAATCATGCGTTGGGGCCAAGCCTTGGTCAGCGCGGGCAGGCCGATCAGATGATCCAGATGCGTATGGGTGAAGAACAGCGTTCCCCCGGCCTGCAGCCGGCGGCGCAGCCGCCGGGTGCCGCTGCCGGCGTCGATCAGCACCTGGGTACCATCGCGTCCTTCCACCAGCAGGCTGAACGTGTCGCCTCCATAGCGCACTTTGTCCGGACTCGACACCGGAAAGCTGCCGCGCGCGCCGCCGAGGAAGACCTTCATTGTGCACTCATTTCTCTGTCAGGTTCCAGATGCCGTCCCAGGTCGCCCCGGAACCGGCCGCGGCCAATGCGCGGCACTTGGCCGCATAAGTTTTGGCGGCGGCATCATCGCCCAGCTGCTCGAACGCCTCGGCCGCCTCAGCCCAGCGGCCCGCCCGCACCCGAGCCAGCGCGGCTGCAAACGCCGTGATCTCCGGCCCCACGGCTTCGCCTTCGAGTCCGGTCGCCTCGTAAACCCGCACAGGTGCCTTGCGCCCCACCACCGTCAATTGTCCCAACTCGCGCCCCGGGAACGCGCCGTCCGTCTGCGTCCAGGTCGATTCGGCAATCATCAGAAACGTCCCCAGCGCCTTGTTGGCGCCTTCGAGGCGTGACGCCAGGTTGGCCGCATCGCCCAGCACCGTGTAGTCGAAGCGGTTGCTCGAGCCCATGTTGCCGACCACCACCGCGCCCGTATTCAGGCCGATGCGCATTTTGAGCACCGCCCCCGTTCGCTGCTCGAACTCCGCCCGTCGTTCCGCCAGTTTGCGCTGGCAGCGCACGGCGGCGCGCACCGCGCGCACCGCGTGGTCCGGTTGGGCAAGCGGCGCATTCCAGAACGCGATGATGGCATCGCCCTCGTACTTGTCCAGCGTGCCGCCTTCCTCGAGGATGATGTCCGTCATGTCGGACAGGTAGTCATTCAGCAGCCGGGTCAGGTCTTCAGGCCCCAGCCGCTCGGAAATGGTCGAAAACCCTTGCAGGTCGGAGAAAAAGATCGTCAGTTCGCGGCGTTCGCCGCCGAGCTTGAGGCTGTTGGGATCGCGCATGATCTGTTCGATGACGTCGGCGCTCAGGTAGTGCTTGAACGCGCCCTTGATGAACATCTTCTGGCGGCCTTCGAGCACGAAATTGACGACGGCGCCCCCGAGCAGGGCGATGACCACGCCCGCCGAGGCCCCCGCCACGGGCAGCACCATGCCCGCCTGCCATGCCGCCAGCCCCGCCAGAGTCGGCAGGGGGATCAGCCCCAGCGCCGCCAGCCCGCTCTGCCACCCGTTGCGCGCGGAGGCCGCGACGATGCCTGCCGCCAATGCCAGTAACAGCACCCACGCCCAGACCGCTGCCACGGGTGCATCGCGCAGGAAATCCCCCGCAAGCAGATTGTCGAGCATCGTGGCATAGACTTCCGGACCGGGATAATCGGGCGCAATCGGCGTGGACCGCAAGTCCTTGAGGCCGGGCGCACTGAATCCGAAGACGACATGCTTGCCCGTGAATGCGCTGCCATCCTCAATCGGCGGCTGGCCGCCCGCGAGCAGTTGCAACTCCGATTGGATCACCTCGGCCGCATTAAAGGCCTGGTGCGTGCCGGATTTCCCGCGGAATTTCAGGATCATCCGGCCCGACTCGTCCAGCGGGATCCGCTGGCCGCCCACGACCAGGGCGCGCGGTTCGAGCTTGGCCTGGATTTCGCCCGCATCCAGGCCCGCCAGCCAGCCGGCGAAACCCAGCGATGGCAGGATGCGGCCATCGAAGACCCGGAACGGAACCGCGCGGCGGAAAACACCATCGCCGTCCGGAACTTCGCGCACGTTGGCCAGCCAGGCGGCCGGCCGGGTCAATTCCGGCACCGGGAAAGCCGCGCGTTCCGCGACGATCTCCGGCACGGTCTCCGGATGCGCCGTCAGCCAGGCTTCCAGTCCATCGATGCGGATGGGATTGGGCTTGGCAAAGTCCGGCCACACAATCGCCTGTTCGGTCGTTCGCCCAAGGAACACCGCGCCGACGAAATTGCCGAAGCGGCCGGCGGCTTCGCCCAGCGCTTCGTCATCGGCCACACCGAAAGCGGAGGGTTCGGTGTACAGCACGTCGAACACCGCGGTTTTCGCGCCGTTGCGCTTGAGGAAGTCCAGTAACGCCCCATAGGCTTCGCGTGGCCACGGCCACGACCAGCCCATGTTCTGGCTGGCCCAGTCCAGGCTATACTGGTCCAGCAGAACCAGCTTGACCTGATCCGTTGCCGGCGACGGTTTCGCCAGCAGGCGGGCGCGCCAATCGGACATTGGATTGTCCCAGCGCCCGGCCAGGCCGGTGCGGCCGAGAATGCCGACGCAGGCCGTCGCCAATACGCCGGCCAAAAGACCGTAGGCGATTTTCTTATTCATGGAAGCCTTGAAGCCTAAAACAGATTTCGAATTTCCTGTAGTCGGCCACGGTGAGGCCGGTTCTCAAATCCCCGCGCCCGCCGGGCGCGGTTACAACAAATCCAAATCCAGAAATCACAGCGCCTTCATTGCCGCAAGGAACCGCTGCTGGCGGGTGGGATTCGTGTCTTTCGTTGCGGCCACGCCGACGCGGGCGAGCTGCTGGATGCGGTCGGCCGGCGGCGGATGTGTCGCCGCGAAATCCTTGCGCGTCGGATTCCAGTTGCGCTGCATGTTCTCCAGCATGGCCGCCAGCGCGCCGGGCTGGTAGCCGGCTTTTTTCAGGATGGCCACCGCGGCCGCATCGGCCTCGTATTCCAGCCGCCGGGAATAGCCGCTGTTCATCAGCGTGGTGGTGATGTCGTTGATGGATTCATCAAACGCCTGGGTCACCTCGGCCAGGTTCTCTCCGCCAAAGGTCTTTGCGCCCTCGACCGCGAGAATGGTCAGGGCGGAATTCAACCGGCCGGTTTTGATGGCTCGGAGGCCATGCAGCTTTTCGACGTGCCCGATTTCGTGGGCCAGCACCGCGGCCAGTTCGTCCTCGCTCTGGCAGCACTGCAGCAGGCCGCGCGTCACCAACACCAATCCGCCCGGCGCGGCGAAGGCGTTGATCTCGTCCGAATCCAGCACCAGGAAATGGTAGCCGCCGAACGTCTCCGGGCGCGCCGAGAACTTCGCCAGAGACTGGCCGACCAGGTTGACGTAGTCGTTGAGCTTCTCGGCCGGTTTGGGCGGGTAGCCCAGCAGGACGGTCGCGGCCACCGTGCGGCCGATATAGTACTCCTGCTCCGGGGTGATGTCCTGGAAGGTCTTGGTCACCGCTTGGGTCGTACGAGTAATGCTGGCGGCTTCGTTGGTCGAGATGGAGCCCGTGGCCACGGCAATGCCCGTGCCCAATTCCGCCAGTTGATTCATGGATTCGCATCCCGCCGCCAGCCAGACGATGGGCGCGAGCAGCGCCGCCAGCCCGATGCCCTTGATCGTGAAGATTGATTTCATGGCATCCTCCTCACTGGGCCAGGCCGCCCTGCTTCAGGAACTGGACGATCTGGGCTTCCGGCACGATTTGCCGACCCATCCAATCTATCCAGGTGTAGTCGAGGTTCTTGTTCTGGCTCTTGTATTCCGCCTCGACCTCCTTGTTGAACCCCTTGCCGGCGAGGGCGATTTCCTCGCCGCTGGCGCCGCTGCGCACGTCGCCCGCCGCCGCGCTCATCACCACGCGCTTCGGCGTCAGGGCCGACTCGTGGATCCAGCCGGACACGCCGGCTGCTGACGCCACCTCGCACCAGCCTGCCTGGGTCTGGTTGACCGTCACCCGGTCGCCATAAGCCACTGTGCCCGTCACCGTGCCCAAGAACGATGCGCGATTGCGCAACTGGCCTTCACGCACCTGCACGCTCATTTCGCGGGCCGCCCAGGCGCCAGTGGCCACCAGCACCGCACAAGCCATTGCCATCCATCGTTTCATACTCAGCCTCCGTTATGGTGATAGTCGCTTGCCGCTCTTGAACGTTACATACAAATCCGCCATCCGCCGCCCAGTATCCTCATCCTTCAGTTCTTCCGCACAGACCACGCCGGCATCGAGCGCGCGGATGGCCTCCGCCTGCAGTCCCTGAGCCCAGAGGCTGCCGGCAGCCCGATAGAAGCGGTCGCAGGCGCCCGGCAGGTCGCCGGCCGCCTTTTTCTGGTATCCGGCGACTGCCAGCGCCCGCGCCATTTCGGGCAGGCGTCCGGCCTGTTTCCAAAACGCGGCGGCCTCGTCCTGCAAGGCGGCCGCTTCGGCCGGCTTCTGCTCCGCTGCCGCGATCTCACCACGCCGGGCCGTCCATTCCGCTCGAATCGACTCGGGCAGCTTCGCCCATGCGCCGGCACTCAAGCCTTCGGCCAGGACCTTGGCCGCCGTGGCCGGATCGCTCTTGACCAGCCAGGCCCCGCTTTGCGCCAGCAGGATCTGCGCGCGCAAAGGCGGCCGCGGCTTCAAGGCCAAGGCCGCGGTTCCCCGAGAAAGAACTTCGTCCGGCCGCCCCAAGGCCAATTCCACGCGAGCAGCGGCCGTCATCAGTTCCGCGCGGCGCGCCGGAGAAGTACGGGCATCCGCCAGGGCCTCGTCCAGATCCGCGCCCGCCTCCGCAGGGCGACTATCGGCCAGCAGGCACACCGCGCGGTTTACCGCCGACACCGCCAAGGCATCCGCGTCGTCCAGCGCCCGGGCGCGCTGCTGGGCCCGCGCATAGGCATCCGCCCCGCGGCGGAAATCCCCCCGCTCAAAGCACCCGCGCCCTGTCGTCGCATGCGACACCCAATCGGCATCCGAGAATTGCGCCTGCGGAGTGGCGCACCCCGCCAGCAGCAAAGCTGCCAGTGCAGCCGCCCAACATTCCCTGAACCCTGAACCCCGAACCCTGCCCTCTGACATCTGGATTCTGACTTCTGTCCTCTGACCTCTGACCTTTGACTTCTCTCTCTTCATGGCACCAACACCTCCTCGGAGCGGAGGGCGTCATCCGACTCCACGTATTTCCGGAGCAGCCAGTGTTTTTGGAGGCCGTCGAGGAGCGTGATGGATTCGCGCATCAGGGTCTGCGTCTCCCCGACGACGACCGGCAGGTTGTCCACCTCTCCCGCGACAGTGTCGACCATGGCGGGCAGCTTGGCCACGACGACCTGCAATTCGGCGGCCATGGCATTCACCTTCTGAAGCAGTTCCTGCACCTGGGCCATGATGCCTTCCACGTCTTTGGCCATGGCCGGATCGTTCAGGATCTTGGCGGGCAGGCCCGGCCCCTTGCGGATGTCCTCCAGCAGTCCGTTGACGTTCGCCATGGTGAGCTGCAAGTTGCCCTGCGGATCATTCATGCCGGCCGCCAGCTTGGTGTATTCCGAAATTGCCGCATTCACCAGCGCCAGGGTGTTCGTCGCCTCCTGGCGGAGCTGCTCGAGCGCCTCTTCCAGCATTTGCATGATCTCGGTGTCCTTGACGCATTCGATCTCGCCGCCGGACCGCGGCAGTTCCGCCCCCGTGCCGCGGGTCAGTTCGATGTAGGCGTCGCCCGTCACCACCATCTTCCGCTTGACCAGCGCGATGGAATCCGCCCGCACGAACCGTTTGGCGAAAGGCCCGCGCACCCGGATGGAACCCGTGATGTCCCCATCGTCGCCCACGGTGATGTCCTGCACGCTGCCGACCTTGGCGCCCAGCAGCATCACTTCCCCCCCTTTTTGCAAGTCCATCGAGCCTTCCGGCGGAAAATTCAGGTTGATTTCATAGACCGACTCGAACCAGTGCTGGGCGTGACCCGCCACCAGCACGCCCGCCAGGAGCAGCAGGACCACCAGCAGCACGAAGCCGCCCACGATTTCATTCACATAGCGGAATTTGAATTTTTTGGGCATGGCATGCTCCTTCAAATGGATTCCGGCGACGCAACGGCCAGCGGTTCCAGGGCCGTACGCGTGGCGATATCCAGTGCTTCTTCCAGCCAGATCACGGCGCTTCCCTCCGCGCGCGCCTGTTTCACCGCGTCCACCAGCCGGGTCCGGTCCTCGGCCGGCGTCTCGCGCAACGGCCGTTCCAGCACCAGCGCCGCGGGACGCCCGGCAAACGCCCGGGTCCAGAGCAGCCGGCGCCGGTCCCGCTCGCGCACCGCCGGCGCCCGTTCCGGCGGCAAGGGCCAGACGCCGAAGAACCGCGCCCAGCGCTCAATCTCCTCCGCCGCCCCGGCGCGCCGGTGGATCCGCGCCGGCAACCAGACGTTTTCGTCCAAGTCCAGGTTCATCACCAGACCACCCGCCGCAAACACACAGCCCATCCGCCCCCGTTCCGCCGCCGCCGCGCGCGGTCCCCGCTCGCGCCAGTCCACGCCCTGCCAGAAAACTCGTCCGGCCGGCGGCGGCGCCAGGCCCGTCAACCAGTCCAGCCACGACATCCCCGAATCCTCTCCGTCGGGGATCCACAACACCGTTCCGGGGGACGCCGTGAAAGTCCAGGCCGGTCCCAGTTGCGGCCCTTGCAGCGCCTCGACCCGGATGAGTTCCTGTGCGTCCATTCCGGTCCTCACAGATAGGCCATCATCGAAATCAGCAGCGACATCACGAACAAGGCGCCGATCGACCGCATCACGCCGCGCGTCGCCGCGATCGGCACCTCGGTCACCGCCAGCCCCACGCCCAGCGCCTCGTCACAGCAAATCGCACCCGTCAGCATTCCCGGCAGGATGGATTTGGCCAGCAGGCTGAACACATCCGTCACCGTCACCGCACCAATGATATTTCCAAAAAACAGGCCCATGTCGATATCCCCCAGCAGGATCACCCACATGCATAAAAATCCGCCAATGAACGTCACCCCCAGGAAGATCACCGTCAGGCAGAAGGTGGACGCGGCCACCCCCAGGACGCGCGGAATCACCAGATAGATGAACGGATCAATGCCCATGGCATCCAGTGCGCGCACTTCGCCATGCACCTTCATGTTCGCCAGTTCGGTCGAAATGGCCGTCCCGCTGCGCGCGATGACCACAAAGTTCGTCAGCAGCGGCCCCAGTTCCCGCAGCACCACCGCCGTCAGGATCGGCCCGATCAACGCGGTCTGGCCCAGGCGCGTCAGCCAGTATTGCGCCTGCACAACCACCAACACCCCCACGATCAGCGCAATCATGACCACGAACCCGGTCGCTTCCAGGCCGGTGAAGAGGATTTGCCGCGCCAGCACGTTGCGCATCGGCGCGGTCCAGGTGCCCGGGCGAAGCGACTGCACCGCCACCGCCCAAACCAGTCCAGCCGTGCGCGCCGCCCGCCCGAACCGTGCCAGAACCCCGGCTCCGATGTGGCCCAGCAGATTCATCGTGGCGCGCAGTATAATCCACCCCTTTCCTCCAACACAATACAAACCCTATCCGGAGTGTGATGCGCCCCGTTCCCGCGGAGGTTACCCCTAAAAATTTGTTCCGCCCTTAAGAGCCATAGGCTATGCTCACGCTTTCACGAGACCGCAACTTGAGCACAAAACCGACCAGTGCCAGCATCCCCGACACTTGGCGGCGGTTGTTTCCCGACTTCCGCTTTCTGATCCGCATTGGCGGCGGCGCCTATGGCGAAATCTGGCTGGCGGTTTCGGCCGATGGCCAATACCGCGCCATCAAATTCGTCGCAAAGGACGGTTCAGGCGATGAAACCCGCTATGCCCGCGAGCACCGCGGCATCCAATTGCTCCAAACCCTACAAAACATTCCCGCCGGCATCGTCCCGATCTTGGAAGTCCGCGAAGACCCCCATGCCGGCTTCGGCTATGTCATGGAACTCGCCGATGCGGAACGCCCGCTCTGGCAGGAGCACCCCGAAGAATACCGCCCAAAGACTTTACGTGGCGAACTCGTCGCCCGTCGCGCCCTCCCCCTGGCCGAATGCCTCGACATCGGCATCCGACTCGCCGAGGCGCTAGATTTCCTCCAGCGGCATCGCCTCGTCCATCGCGACATCAAACCCTCCAACATCATCTATATCCAAGGCCAACCCGTCCTTGCCGACGTAGGCCTGCTGGTGGACACCCGCGAAGCCGAATCCATCGTCGGCACCCCCGGCTATGTCCCCAACGAACAGCACGGCCATTTCTCAGGCGACATCTACAGTCTCGGCATCCTGCTCGCCGAAATCAGCACCGGCCGGCCCGCCGATGAAACCGGTTTCAGCCCCGTCGAGGAAGCCGACACCGACGCCCCCGGCTTCGCCCGCTGGATGGAAATCCTCGCCCGCGCCACCGATTCCAACCCCGCCAAGCGCCACCAAACCGCCACCGCCCTGCTCCATGACTTGCAAGAATTACGGGAAAACTCTTTGGTTTTGGCCAAACCCCGATACCGATGGCCATGGATTGCCGGCGGTATTTTGTTATTTTCTGTTGTCCTGGCGGGAATCGCCGTTTATCTATGGCCCAAACCGCCTGCTGTTCCCGACCCGCCACCCATAATCCCTTCCAGACCAGTCCCGGCACCCGCCAAGCCGGTTCCTCCCATATCCATCGACTTGCAGCCCGCCCGCGAGGCCATGCAAAAAGAACTGGAACGCAAAATCGAAGCCGGAGAAATTGGCAAGCCCGAGGGTCCCCATCCGGCGGCTGGCCTCAACTTCTCCATTCCTGCACAGGCAATCCAAGACGGGGCTTTTCTGGAAATCCATCCCGACCGGGTATACATCGGCAAAGGCACGGCCGATTCCATGGCCGATTGGCGGCTGGTCTTTGTTCATTGGCCAACGGATTTCAATGCCCCCAGCTTGATTGTCCGTCCCATAGAACCAATCGGAGACGGGCTCTTGCCCAAGAAAACCCCTCTCATCCGATTTCCCCAGAAAACCGCAAGCACCATGGCAGCCCCCGACGGCGTCGTTCCAATCCCGCCCGGAGCCATGCAGGGGGCGCCGCAACATCCCTATCGCTTCCCCATTTGGCTATTCCTGACCACCGACAACCCCGAGCAGTGGGAAGATATCGTGCGAAACCTGAACGATGAACAGGCCCGCAACGTGGCTGGATTCATGGATCGCGCCCATAAGGATAACTTGAGCGAAGCAGAGATTCGGGCCAATCTCAATACCAGCGCCCCATTCTATGGGTTGCAGGAACGCTGGAGCCAAGCCTACCCCAACCGCTACGAGGACAAATGAAATACCGCAATCCCCATATGTCCGAGACCCGGTCCAGCGTCTTGAAAAAAATCCGGGACCCCGAAAACAATGCCGCCTGGGAGCGGTTTTTCGACCAATATGGGAATTTCATCTTTACCCTGGCCCGGCGCAACGGCTTGCAAGAGGCGGATGCCGATGAAGTCCTCCAATCCGTCATGATCGAAATCGCCCGAAAAATCCGCACCTTCGACTACGACCGAAGCAAAGGGAAGTTTCGTTCCTGGCTGGGCACGTGTGTCTCCCATCGGGTCAAGGATCTGCTGCGCGCAAAATATCGAACCGAATCCCGGGAAATCCACGGACTCGACCGCAGCGAAACCCAGACTGAATTCATTCTGCGCCAAGCCGATCCCGGCCCCGACCGCTTTCAGGAAATAGCCGACGAAGAATGGGCCGCGCTTGTGCGGGACCGCGCCCTACATGCCACGAAGGCGGCGGTCGCGCCCAAGCAGTTTTCCCTTTTCCACGCCTACGCCATCGAAGAATGGCCCGTCGCCAAGGTCATGAAAACTTACGGCGTCACCCGTGACCAGGTTTACCAGGCCAAGCGCCGCGTCGGAAAAGTATTCACCGCCGCCGTGCAAGAGGCCGAACGCACCCTGGACCGGCCGCTGTAAACTACGAATTGCTCGAATATCACGAATAACAGCCCGGGACAGTGCGTCCCGCAGAGAACTCGGCCCGCATGGATCTCCTCTTCAAATCCCCCTTTGTGGCCGCTCTGACTCTGTGAGAACCCGGCTGCTAAGCTGTGCGAAAATCCAACCCCTCAACTTCGCGCCAAGGCTTTGACCTCCTCGAGGAATGCGGACATTGATGCCATGGAAACCATGCGGGTCAAAGGCCCCGTTTTGTCCGCCAGGGAAATCACCTGGCCGGGTTTCGGATTCAGCTCCTTGAACAGCGCCGCGAAGCGGGAAAGTGAATCGCCCATGTTCGGCCGGGGCGTGCGCGACAGCTTGAATTCAAACGGACAGAGCTGCCCGTTGACACCCTCGATCAACAAATCGACTTCCAGCCCGTTGTGGGTCCGCAAAAAATAAAAGCGCGGCGAAACGCCTCGCGCCAGCGTTGCCTTGACCGCCTCCTGGATGCAGAAGTTCTCGAACAAAGCACCGGCCATTGGCCCATGGAGTAGGTGGTGCCGGTCCCGGATGCCCGTCAAATAGCACACTAGGCCAATGTCCAGAAAATAGACTTTGGGAGATTTCGCGATCCGCTTGCCCAAGTTCCGGTGATACGGCGGCAGCAGATAGACGATGCGGCAGGCCTCGAGAATCGAAACCCATTTCTTGATGGTGTTGACCGACATGCCGACATCCGCCGCCAGATTCGAGAGATTCACCTCTTGCGCGCACCGCGCAGCCAGCAATTGCAGGAATCGCTCGAATTCGCGCAGATTGCCAATGTCATACACGGAACGGATGTCGCGTTCCAGATAGGTCTGGACGTAGGAGGCATACCAGCGCGGCACATCCATGCTCCGGGTCACGTTGGGTTCGGGATACATCCCCCGCAGGCAGGCATGCCCGAAGCGCGCCAAGGCGTCTGCCCCGACCCCCGCCCGCCCGGCTTCCTCCACGTCAAACGGCAGGAGTTCCAGCAAGCCGATCCGGCCGGCCAAGGTCTCCCCCAGGTTTTTGATCAAGGCAAACTGCTGGGAACCTGTCAGGACAAAACGCCCCTTGGCCTGCCGTTTTTGGTCAATCCGCAACTTGACGTAGGACAGCAGGGACGGAGCGTATTGGATTTCGTCGATCACCACCACCTCTCCCTCGCTGCCCAGAACCAACTCTGGATCGTTCAGGGCCTGCTGCAACACAACGGGATCGTCCAGCGTCACGTAGCGCGCCGCCGGCAGGGCATGCTGGAGAAGGGTGGACTTCCCGGACTGCCGGGGACCGGTCAGCGCCACCGCCGGAAACTGCTTCAGCATCATCCGCAAAACGGGCTCAATGCTCCGATGGATGTATTTCTTCATGCCCGGCTTATCCATCCTTCCCGTCCCCAGGTCAAGACATATTTGCATTCAGAATGCATATTTGCCTCCTTTAAACACGCTCTCCCAAGCCCAGCCCGCCACGGTTCGAAAAGGCTGCCACGCCGGTGGTCCTTGGCTGAGGTTGTAGCCGGCCCCGTTGGGGCCGGTGGCTGTTGCTGTCCCCCTTAGCTGTCATTGTTGCCGGCCGCGCCGAGGCCGAGGCTGCCGCGGTCGCGCCCAAGCAGTTTTCGCTCTTCCACGCCTATGTCATCGAGGAGTGGCCCGTCGCCAAAGTCATGAAAACCTACGGCGTCACCCGCGACCAGGTCTATCAAGCCAAGCGCCGCGTCGGGGAAATTTATGCTGCCGCCACCCAAGCCGCCGAACGCGAACTGAACCAGCCGCTGTAGACTTCGAATTACTCAAATATCACGAATTAAAGCCCAAGACGGTGCGTTCCGCAAAGAAACTCCTACATTTTCGACTGCTTATCTTTTCTTAGCTTTTCTGCAATCTCTTGCGAAGTCAATGGCCGCGGTGGTTCAATCAAATCCTCTTCGGGTACACCGAATTGCTGGGCAATTTCCCTGCGTAGCGCATTGAGATATGAAGCATCATCTTTGATGTCTTGGTTTTCAGGCTTGGCTAGCTCCACGCACAATGCCGTGCGTGCCCTTTGAATTAGTCGTCCATTTTCTACCAATGGCCTCACCTCATCATTTACCCATATTGAATCTAACTTTGCCAACTGAATCGCGGCATACTTGGAAAGTGAAGTGACGTTGCGTATGTCGAGTACTCCTTGATGTTTACTCAGCTCAAATGCCGCACCATCAGAAAGCGAGGTCAGTCGAGAGAGATTCAGACTACCCTGATGCTTGGCCAGCCCTGCCGCCGCCGCATCGGATAGCGAGCACAGACCAGTGAGACATAACTCCCCCTTATAATTCCCCAGCCCTGCCGCCGCACCATCGGTAAGCGTTTGTAATCCATGGAGCTCCAGCCTACCCTGCCCCTGGTGCTTGCCAAGTCCAGCCGCCGCACCATCAGAAAGGGTGGTTAGTCCATCGAGAGACAACGTACCCTGATAATTGGCCAGCCCTGCCGCCGCACCCTCAGAAAGCGTGGTCAGTCCATAGATATCCAACTTACCCTGATGCTTGCCCAGCCCAGCCGCCGCCTCATCGGATAGCGAGGACAGACAACCGAGGTATAGCTCCCCCTTATGATTCCCCAGCCCAGCCGCCGCACCCCCAGAAAGCGTGGTCAGTCCACGTAGCCAAAGCACTGCCTGATTTTTTCCCAGCTCTGCCGCTGCCGAATCTGAAAGAGATGTTAAACCCTCGAGAGAAAGACTACCCCAATATTTCCCCAACTCTGCCGCAACGGAATCGTTAAGAGTGCAAAAAACATAGTCTGGCATGTGGCGCCTGCTTATCGTGTCAACAAGGCCCGCTTAGGTTCTCGACTCCTCACAAGTTGTACTACGATTCATGATGAAGAAATCTGACAAGCGGAGCGAATCCATGCCTGTTTGTTCGGTATTTTCTCTCCATCTCCTCCGCGGCCTCTGCGGCAAATTTCCCCTTTTTCTCATCCTGACAATCCTGTCCATCCTGTCTAAAAACGGGTCAAGGTTTTGGCCGCTGAGGGCGCATAGAGGGAGCCGAGGAGCAGCCAACGGCCGGACTCTCACAGAGGCACGGCGACCACAGAGCAAAACCTATGCAGGGAACCCTCAAGCGGGGTGAATCCATGCCTATTTGTTCGGGTATTTTCTCTCCATTTCCTCTGCGGCCTCTGCGGCGATTTGTTTTTTCCGCATCCTGATGATCCTGTTCATCCTGTCCAATCCTCTTGCCGCTGGCTTTGACTCTGGGGCATTGCTCCGGTAGCATTTATCCCCATGTCGGATCTCCCAGCCAAGACCCTGCGCACGCTCCGTTTAGCCGTCCGTCGGCGCCTGCTGCCATGGTTTGCGAAGAACGCGCGGGAGCTGCCCTGGCGCATGGAGCCGCGCAACCCGTATGAGGTATGGATTTCCGAAATCATGCTCCAGCAGACGCGGGTAGAGACGGTCATCCCGTACTTCCGACGATTCCTGGCTCGTTTTCCCAATGCCGCCGCCCTGGCTGCGGCCTCCCCCCAGGACGTACTTAAACTATGGGAAGGCCTCGGCTACTATTCCCGGGCGCGCCAGATTCACAAGGCCGCGCAAATTCTTGTCCGCGACCACGCCGGCAAGCTGCCCAACGCCCCCGCGCAGCTTGCGGTACTGCCCGGCTTGGGGCCCTACACCACCGCGGCCATCGCGTCGCTGGCCTTTGGCCACCCCCTGGCGGTGTTGGATGGCAACGTGATCCGCGTGCTGGCGCGGCTGCTGGCGCTCCGCGATGACGCCGGCCGGCCGGCCACCCGCAGAAAACTCCAGCGGCTGGCCGACATCCTTCTCTATCAGGAGAGAGCCGCGGCGACCAACGAGGCCTGGATGGAGTTGGGGGCGCTGGTCTGCACTCCGCGGAATCCCCGTTGCACCGAATGCCCACTGCATAACATCTGCCGGGCTGCCAAGCTCAAGAACCCCGAAGCCTTCCCTCGGAAGAAAAAGAAAATGAAAGTGCCCCACAAGGTCGTCGGTGCCGCTGTGATTCTGAATGCCCGGAACCGGATCCTGATTGCCCAACGCAACCCGGAGGGGGGGATGCTGGCAGGCCTGTGGGAGTTCCCCGGGGGCAAACAAGCGCCGGGCGAGACGATGAAAGCGTGCATCGCCCGCGAATTGAAAGAAGAAATGGGCATCGAAATCGAAGTGGGGCCTCATCTCGTCACGGTGCATCACGCCTACACGCACTTCACGATCGAGTTGCATGCGCATTTTGCCCGGATCCAATCCGGCCGGCCGCGCCATCTCGACTGCGCGGGACACGCCTGGGTCACTGCCGACGAATTTGACCACTATCCTTTTTCCAAGGCCGACCACGGCATCATCCATGCCCTGCGCGCCTTGCCCAAGCCGCCGCGACATCATGACTGTTTCAAGTGAAGGACATCCGGCCATGAACATTGCCGAAATCGCCACCAACCGCCGCACCGCCAAAGCGTTTGATCCCGACCGGAAAATTCCGCAAGCGATCTTCGAGCAATTGCGCGTCTTGCTGCGGTTCAGTCCGTCGTCGGTGAATTCCCAGCCGTGGCACTTCATGGTTGCCGCGGATGCGGCGGGCAAGGACCGGATCGCCCGCGCCGCGCCCGCACCCTACGCCTACAACGGCCCGAAGATCCGCAATGCCTCCCACGTGGTCGTGTTGTGCGCGCGCACGACCTGCGACGATGCCCATCTCGAGGCGGTGCTGGCGCAAGAAATCCTGGATGGGCGTTTCCCGGCGCCAGACGCCGCAGCGAGCCAACGCAAGTCGCGACTGTTCTATGTGGATCTGCATCGCCACGTCCGCCAGGACATCCGTCCCTGGATGGAAAAACAGGTCTATCTCGCCCTGGGCACGCTGTTGCTGGGTGCTGCCGTGCTCGGCATCGAGGCCTGTCCCATGGAAGGCTTCGATACCGGCATGCTCGATGCCGAACTGGGCCTCAACGCCAAAGGTCTTTCGGCCGTGGCCATCGTCGCGCTGGGCTACCGCAGCTCCGACGACTGGAATGCCCGTTTGCCCAAGTCGCGTTTGCCGGACGAACGCATTTTCACTGCCATCTGAATTGCGCATGGCGGCTGGTCATCCAGATTTTCCATCCCCCGCAAGGGCCGGGGAACTGCTCCCGCGTGTTCCGGGGATTCAAGCTTGCGCCGGGCGCGGCATCTGCCCAGACTAGCGGGCCACATGAAAGTTGCTTTGAAATCCTTCTGGTGCCAAATCCCCGATTTCAACCCTATGGCGATCCTCGGCTTTTTCGTTCTGGCCGACGCCTTGGCCTGGCTGCTTTACGGGTTCTACACGCAGGACATCCTGACCAGCCGCTTTTTCCACATCGCCCGCGACCGCGGCTTTGGCGAAATCGTGCAATACCCGAAATTCGGCGTGATGATCGCCGTGCTGGTGCGCGCACGCCGGCAATGGCCGTCGCGCCTGGTCAATGCCTGGCTGATTTTGTTCACGGTCATGCTGCTCGACGATGCCATTGGGATCCACGAAGCCATCGGCGGCTGGCTACTGCCGGAGCCAAGCGCCCACTGGCGGGGCCTCCGCCTCAAGGATCTGGCCGAAGCAGCGGCCATCGCCGCCCTGGAAGGCGGAACGTTTCTGTACATGGCCTATTGCCATTTCCGGGAGCCGCCGGCGAAGCGCGTATTCTCCTGGTGGTTCATCGCCGGCCTGGTGCCGGTCATCTTCAGCGGACTGGTTCTGGACATCGTCCGCGTGCCGATGCTGGAAGCCGCGGGGGAAATGATCGCCATGACGATCCTCCTGGCCGTTGTCCTGTGGCGGTACCGCGTCAGGCGGGACGCCCCTCCCGTTCCCGCTCCTGGGGCCCACGCCCTTCCGATGACATCGTGACGGGGTTGCGCCTCATTCCACGCCCGTGTTCCGGCGGCGGCCTGTTTCTGCTGCTGGCGGTGCTGGCGGCAGGACAGCGACCTGCACGCGCCGAGGAGTTCCCCCTGGGTGCCACCCCCTATGCCACCCCGGCGGGCACCGGGGTCGTCTTCCGCGTTTGGGCGCCAGGGGCGACCTCGGTGCATCTGGCCGGCACGTTCAACGATTGGAACACATCCACCCAGCCCATGACGCCCGAAGCCACCGGCGGTGTGTGGACACTGAACGTGCCAGGTGCCGGGATTGGCGACCGCTACAAATACGTCCTGAATGGCTCGCTGTGGCGAACGGATCCGCGCGCGCGCGGTTATGGTCCCTCCTCCAATAATTCCAGCGTAGTACTGGGCACTCCTGCCCCGCCGGCGCCGTTTACCCGGCCGCCGGCAAATGAACTCGTCATCTACGAACTGCATATCGGCACCTTCTACGATCCAAATCCCGAGGATGGTTTGGCCGCCACCTTCACGGACGCCATCGCGGGCCTCGATCATCTGACCAACCTCGGAATCAACGCGGTCTGCGTCATGCCGTGCAGCGAATTTTTCTCGGCCAGGAGCTGGGGCTACAACCCGGCCGGGCATTTCGCCATTGAGCGCGACTATGGCGGACGGGAAGCCTTCGAAGCCTTCATCGCCGCCTGCCATGCGCGCGGCATCGCCGTACTGGTGGACATTGTCCATAACCACTGGGGCACGCCGGTCGGCGATCTGTGGCAGTTCGATGGCACCAGTAATACCGGCGGCATCTACTTCTATGAAGACGAGCGCGCGGATGGCCGCTGGGGTCCCCGTCCGAATTACGATGCCCCTGAAGTCCGCCGTTTCATCCTTGATTCCGTTTCCGAGTGGCTGGAACTGGGCTGCGACGGCTTCCGCTGGGACGCCGTGAACTACATAGTGCGGATCGATGGCGATGGGACGTTCATCCCCGCCGCGGCCACCCTGCTCCAGGAGGCCAGCACGCGCGTGCGTGCTGCAGGGGGCCTCAACATCGCCGAAAACGCGGCGGTGCAGGTACCCGGGGCCTTCGATGCGCAATGGGCCATCTCTTTCCGCAGCGCCCTGGCCGGGGCACTTTCCGCATCCAATCCCGCCGAACGCGCGGTGGCCCTGGCTTCCGCGCTTCAGGCCATCGGAACCGATTCGGTCGTGTTCGTGGAAAGCCATGACACCGCCGGCAAGCACAGCTCCAGCACCTCCATCCGCTGGCCGCTCAAGGTCGCCGGCGCCGATCGCACCCTGGCCATGACCGGCGTGGCGCTGGCCTGGTTGACCGGCGGCATTCCGATGCTCTTCCAGGGCCAGGAAACCTTCCAGACCAATGTGTGGCACGACAATCGCCCGCTGGACTGGAACCTCGGTCCGGCGGAACAGCAGTGCCTGGCATTTCACCGGGACATGATCCGCCTGCGGCGCAACCTGGACGGAATCGGGTCCGCCTTGATGACCACATCCATCGTCGCAACCGCCGTTGACGGATTCATCGTGGTGAAGCGCGGCGGCCGCTCAAACAACGGCATGGTGGCCGTGGCAAACCTGCATGATCTTCCTCGCGAACTGCCGTTGACCCTGCCGGCCACCGGCCCCTGGTACCGTGTCCTGTGCACTGCCGACATCCGTTACGGCAACCCCGGCGGGGGCACTGTCGCCCTGGTCGCCGGAGTAGATCCCCTGCCGATTTCCGTTCCGGCCTATGCCACCCTGCTTCTGGCCCAACACTTTGCCCCCGATGGTGACATGGATTCCGACGGTCTGCCGAATGCCTGGGAAGCCCTACATTTCGATCATCCCACAGCCGCCGATCCAGACCAGGATTCCGACGGCGACGGAACCAGCAATTGGCACGAGTGGCTGGCCGACACGCGCCCCCGTGATGATACCAGCTGGTTCCACATCGTGGACGCATTTCCGAGACCCGACGGAATCGTTCTCCATTTTTCCACGAGCTCCAACCGCGTGTATGACATCTACCGTGCCGAGGAGTCCGGCGGCCATTTGTCCCCCCTGGCGCTGGATTTGCCCGGCGAGCCGCCAGTCAACACGTATACCGCCGCCGTTCCCGGCACGATCTGCGGCTTCTTTCAAATCCGCGCCAAAGCCGCCCCGTGAAAGGGGCCCCGCCTCCCTCCCGATTTCCGTCGGCGCCTCTGCAACTGGGGGCATTACTCCACAATTCAGGGTGCTAAGAACAGAAGTACGCTAGCGCGTGCAGCACAATCGAAGTCGGTTCGCAGTCCGACCTTCAGGCTGTCTTCTTGTGCCCCATTGCAGATGCGCCCGCCGCATGGAACCTCTGGCCTGAAGATATTCCATTATTAATTAATAATGGTATTTTCATGAAATGACAATTGCTGTGACCTTCATAATGATCGGCCATAGGCAAATCTCATGGTTAATTAATAATGAGAATAACCGGCTAGGCGTGGCGGGCCGGTTGAAGTCCGGTCCTTTCTGCGGTGCCGGATGATTCGGCAGCGGATCCCGTCGGCGAGGGGGGGGGCGCATTGGGCGTATCTGCGATGGGGCGCAATTCCGGTACCGGGCGGACATCCGACGTGTTGCCCGTCTTGGAATCAGCATTTACATTAGAAACCGAGCAGGACCCTGCTCCTCTAGAACAGTCCTCGTTGCATCGCCAATCCCCCCAATCATGTGCCGAATCAAAGATGCGCTTGATGTCCGTCCGTGCCATGGAAAAGAATTTTCCACACCGTGGAAAAATGCGAAGGTTGGGAATGCGCGTGACATTCCTGGGCACTGGAACTTCATACGGCATTCCCATGCCGGGCTGCGACTGCGCGGTATGCCGCTCGTCGGACCCGCGGGACAAACGCTATCGCACCGCCATCCTCGTGGAGGCCGGCGGGCGGGTCCTGCTGATCGACACGCCGCCGGACCTGCGCACCCAGTGTCTGGCGCATGACATCCGGTATCTCGACGCCGTGCTGATGACCCACGCCCACGCCGATCATGTCTTTGGCTTCGACGATCTGCGGGCCTACACCAACCGCATGCCAGGCCCCATGCCGGTTTGGGCCTCCGCCGGCACCGCCCGGGCGCTCCGCCGCATCTTCGACTATCTTGATCGGCCGCCCATCCCCGGCACTTCGCTGGCGCGCATCGAGCTGCGGGTGCCCGACGGCCCCTTCGAGTTCCACGGCATCCGCCTGACGCCCCTGCCGGCCGCCCATGGCCGCGCCGACATGATCGGCTGGAAAATCGAACACGGCGGACGCACCTTGGCCGCCATTCCCGACTGCAAGCACCTGCCACCGGAAACGGTTGCCCTCTGCCGCGGCGCGGATCTGGCCGTGATCGACGCCTTGCGTATCCGGCCCCACCCCACCCATATGAATTTCGAGGAAGCGGGGGCCGCACTCCAGCAGATCGGAGCCCGCCGTTCCCTGGTGATTCATTTGTGCCACGAAGTTTCGCATGCCCAGGCCGCCGACCTCCTGCCGACCGGCATGGAACCGGCCTATGATGGCCTTCGAATCGAGTTTTGAAGCGGACTTGATGCCCCGGGGCGGTTGCGGTAGACTGAAGAATCATGAAAACACACATTCTTTCCGCCCTTTTCCTGGTCTTCCTGCTGGCCCTGCCGGTCCCGGCGCAGGAGGCACCGGCCGAGACTGCCGCCCTCGAGGAGACTCCCGCACCCCGCATTATCGCCCCGGAGCCGATCTTCGACTTCGGCGAGCGCGAAAGCACCGAGGTCGTAGAGCATAACTACGTCATCCGCAACGAGGGGGAGGTTTCGCTCGAAATCACCAGCGTGCGCGCCTCGTGCGGTTGTACCGCCGTGAAGCCTTCGCAGAACGTCATCGCGCCCGGCGCGGAGGGGACCATCCAGGCCCGGTTCGATCTGCGCGGCCGGAACGGCATGCAAATCAAGACCATCACGGTCAACAGTAACGATCCCAAGACCCCGGTGCTGAACCTGCAGCTGAAGGGAAGCATCGTCAATGCCCTGCGCGCCCAGCCCTCCACCCTCTTTTTCGGACGCATCGAACCCGGCGCGGAACGCCGCCGTACCGTCGAGATCATTTCCGGCAAGGGCCCCATCCAGATCGTGGAGTACCGCACGACCAATCCCGGACTGGTGGTGACGCCGATTGCCGCCGAGCCCGGTGCGGACGGCACTGTGCACCGGTTTGAGGTGGCGCTGGATCCCGCCCTCCCCGAAGGCAACATCAGCGGCTCGCTGATCATCAAGACCAGCCTGGCGAATCCGCCGGAGATCAGCATACCCGTGGCAGCCTTTGTGGTCGCCGCTCCGGCCCCGGCCCCCGCCGAGGAACCGACCCCGGCCCAGGCTCAATGAATCCCGGCGGTCTGGCTGTCCGGCGCGGAGAGATCTACCGGCTGCTTGGCGATATCTCCGTCCTGCTGGCGCTGGCCATCGTCCTGGGGATCTTCGCCAACCTGACCCGCCCTTCCTCCGCGCGCCTGCCCTGGGTCGGCGACTGGAAACACCATATTGAGCACCGCGCCTTTCGCGCCGGCGTTCCGGTCGTATTCCTGCCGGGTGTGCGCGTGCGGCTTCAGGATTCCGCCACGGTCGTTCTGGACGCGCGCGAGCCCGAGAACTATGAGGCGGGACACCTGCCGGGCGCCCTCAGTCTGCCGGTGGGCCAGGCCGAGGAACGCCTGGGAGACTATGCCGCCCTCCTGACTCCGCAGACCCCCCTCCTGCTGTATTGCGACGGTGCGAACTGCGCCGATGCGCTGGAACTGGCCTTGAAGCTCCGCGAATACGGATTTGAAGATGTGACGCTTTATCCCGGCGGCTATGCGGAATGGACGGAGTACGGCGGCCGGGTGGCGCGGGGGGGGGAACCATGAACCGGATTCGGCCCGTATTCCTCTGGCTGGCCCGGTTGGCGGTGGCCGGACTGTTTTTGACCGCCTGCGTGGCCAAGATCCGCGATCCGGAATCCTTCGCGCTGGCCGTGTATCGTTACCGCATCCTGCCGGGCAGCCTCGTCAACATCCTGGCCATTCTGCTGCCGTGGATCGAGCTGGTCTCGGGGGCGGCGGTACTGGCGGCCCGGCCGCGCTGGCGCGCGGCAGGCGCCCTGATCATCATGGGCATGCTGGCAGTATTCACGGCCGCCATATCCCTGAGCCTGGTGCGCGGAATCGAGGCCTCGTGCGGCTGCTTTTCCACGCGCGCCGACGCGGCGGTGTCCGATGGCTGGAACCTGGTCCGCAACGTCGCGCTGATCTGGCTGGCGGCGGCCGTGTTCCTCGACGGCCTCCGTCTGCGCCCTAGTCCCCCGGACCCGCAGGCCCCGTGAGCATCCGGCTCCAATCCATTTTCGAGGTCTATGCCATCGGGGCCGGGCCTTCGAGCACCCACAGCATCGGGCCCCAGCGCGCCGCGCGCCTGTTTTTGGAATCGCTGTCCGCCCCCCCGGCGCGCATCCGGGTCACGCTGTACGGCAGCCTGGCGGCCACGGGACGCGGACACTGGACAGATCGGACGCTCGTGCGCACCTTCGACCCCGTTCGGGCTGAAATCGTCTTCGATCCGGACCGCACCGACCTGCCGCACCCCAACACGATGAAATTCGAGTCGTTTGACGCCGCCGGCGCGGTCTTGAAGGAATGGACGGTTTGCAGCGTGGGCGGCGGCAACCTGCGCGAACCCGATGGCACCCCCGTGGCCCGCACCGCACCCGTGGATTATCCCGTGGGCAACATCGATGAAGCCATGGATTATTGCCGGGCGCATCACCTCACCTTCTGGCAGCTGGTGGCGCAAACCGAACCCGATGTGTGGCCGCGCCTCGAACGGATCTGGACCGCCATGCGCGACACGGTCAAGCGGGGGCTCACCAGCAAACAGATCATCCTGCCGGGTACCCTGGAACTGGCCCGGCGGGCCGGCACGACCTGGCACCGGGCGCAACATCTCAAGGGCACCCCGCGCGAGATGGGCCTGCTGGCCGCCTTCGCGCTGGCGGTGGCCGAGGAGAACGCCGCGGGCATGCAGGTGGTCACAGCCCCGTCGTGCGGGGCCGCCGGCGTGCTTCCCGCCGTACTGTATTTCTTCAAGACCATCCGGCGCATGCCGACGCAACGAATCCTCGAAGCCTTGGCGACCGCCGGCCTGTTTGGCGCCTCCATCCGCGCCAACGCCACCGTCTCGGGCGCGGAGGCGGGCTGCCAGGCCGAGATCGGCTCGGCCTGTTCGATGGCGGCGGCGGCGGTTGCGCAGCTCATGAGTGCTTCGCTCCAGCAGATCGAATACGCCGCCGAAATGGCCATGGAACACAACCTGGGCCTCACCTGCGATCCCATCGAAGGCTATGTGCAGATTCCGTGCATTGAGCGCAACATGAACGCGGCGCTCCGGGCCATCGAATGCGCGGCGTTCACCCTGCTGACCGACGGCCGCCATCTGGTCAGCTTCGACGACGTTATCGAAGTGATGAATCGCACTGGTCGCGACTTGCAGGCCGCCTACCGCGAAACGGCCGGCGGCGGCCTCGCCCGCCTCTGGCGACGCGACATCGAACGCCGCCTGCAGCCGCCGCCATGAGCACGCTGACCAACGATTTTTCCTGGTCGCACGCGCGGCACGAGATGTTCCAGGCCTGCCTGAAACGCTATTACTTTGCCTATTACGGGGCGTGGGGCGGCTGGAAGGAAACCGCCCCGGCGGTGACGCGCGACCTGTACCGCCTGAAACGCCTTCTCACCCGCCAGCAGTGGGCCGGACACCATGTTCATCAGGCGCTCCAGCACCTCCTGAACCGGGCGCGGAAAGATTCCGCTGCCGACTTGGCCACCACTGTAGCAGCCCGCCAGATCGAACAGATGCGTCAGGAATTCCGGCAATCGCGCTCCGGCGCCTACCAGGCGGATCCGGTCCACCTCGTGGGTCTTTTCGAGCATGAATACGGACTGGAACTCCCCGCCGAAGAATGGCAGGCCGCCGTCGAACGGGTTGGTCGGGCTATTCGGTCTTTTCTGGCCTCCCCCATCTGGCAGGAATTGCGCACGCTGCCCGGCGACGCCTTTCTGGCCGTGGAACGCCGGACCCATTTTCTGCTCGATGGCCTCAAGGTCTTCGCGGTGCCCGATCTGGTGGTCCGGCGCGCCGGCCGGGTTGTCCTGTACGACTGGAAGACCGGCGAGGCCGATTCGGCCCGCCACCGTGTACAGCTCGGCGTCTATGCGCTTTTGGCGCTGGACCGATGGACTTCCGCGCCTGAAGAGATCGAGGCGGTGGTGTTCAATCCCGTCCATGACTGGTGCGAAACCTTGGTCTTTTCCGCCGACGACATGGAGACGCTGCGGGACTTCATCCGCGACTCCGCCGACGAAATGCTCTTCCCTCTTGAAAATCCCGAGACGAACGACGGCGGCGACGGCCGCAATTTCGACTGCGCGGCCAGCGACGCGCCCTGCAAGACCTGCTCCTTCCTGCGCGTCTGCCCCCGCTGGCAGGCGTAGCGATCAAGGCGCGGCCGATGCCGGCACCGCTTCTTTCGCCAGCCGACGTTCCAACAACCGGATGTTCAACCGGCTGACGTCCCGGCCAACACCGTCTGCCAGGTTTTTCCGGAAGACTTCGAGCGCTTCGCGGTCGCGTTTCATCCGCACCAGTTGGATGCCCACCTGCTCGCGATAAAAGACATGCTTGTGCTGATAGGCCGCCGCGCGGCGCAGCAGCTCCAGCGCAGCCTCGGAATCCCCCAGCGCGTTTCGGGCGCGGGCCAGGCCAAACACCGCCGCCATGTCGCATGAATTCCGCGCCAGGGCCTGCTGGAAATGTCCCGCCGCTTCCTGCGCCAGGCGCTCTTTCCCCGCCTGTTCCAATTCCAGGTCCGGATGACGGTACCAGGTGGCCTGAGCAGCCTTCAGATGCCCCCAGCCCAGATGCGGCTGCCAATTCCAGTCATCCCAGGTGATGGCCTTGGCATACCAGGATTCCGCCGCCTCCCATTCCATCCGGGCCCGGGCCATTTCCGCCTTCAGATTCCATGCATAGGAAATGCCGCCCGTCAGGGCCTGCCAGGCCGCCCAGCCGCATGCAACCGCCCCCGCCACGGCTGCAGCAGGACGGACCCGCCGATGCCAACCGGTGGAAGGCTCGGCTCCTCCCTCCTCCATGAACCAGACGCCCCAGGCAACGCCCCCGGTCCAGAGCAGAACATGCGGGTTGGGAAAGATATGGAAATTGAAATCGAACAGGGCCTGAATCAGGCTGGCCGCCAACCCGCCAGCCGCGGCCGCCAGCAGCGCCGCGGACGCACGGCCGCGCGTCTTCATCACCGCAGCCATGGTTCCCAGCCCGCTCCACGCCAGCGCAATCATCAACAACCCGAAACCGACTGCTCCGTATTCCACCTGCATCTGCAGGTACTCGTTGTGCAGATAATCCCAGGTCAGATGCTGGTCGATATGCTTCTGATAAGGCGGATAGGTCCAGACAAAGGATCCGCCGCCATGACCTGCCAGGGGGTGCGCGCGAATCATCTCGGGCATATCCCGCCACATGGGAATGCGGACTCCGGCGGCCCCTGCCTTCAAATCGAGGACCTGCTGAACCCGCATCTGGACGCCAGGCAGCGTTTTCCAGGCCACCCACCCCGAAAAGGCCATCAGCAGGGGCAGGACCAGCAGCAGGATGCCAAACCAAGCCCGGCTGCGTCGCCAAGCCAGCAGCAGACCGGTGACGAGCAATCCGCCAAGCATCCCGCCCCAGCCGCTGCGGCTCAGTGACCAGTAGAGGGCCGGCGTGGAAACCGCCAGGAAATACAGGGCCATCAGGCGCAGCGGCAGACCCGCCGACGGCAGAAAGACCAGCACGGTGGCGAGGGGAAACAGCATCGCCAGCACATTGGCAAAATGATTGGGACACAGATAGGTCCCGCTAGCCCGGTCGCCATATTGACTCGGGCGCGGTGCCCAAAGCACCTGGGTGGATCCGTTTACCTCTTGGATCAGCGCATAGAGGCTTTCCAGGGTGACCGACAGCAGTAGGATGAACAACAGCCAGCGCCACCGGCCGGGAGCCCCCGCCATCTGCGTCCAACTCCAACCCGCCGCCAGCAGGGCGATCCATTTCAGGGCTTCCCAACGGGCCGGTAGAGGAACGGCGGCCCAGCGCATGTTCAACACCACGACGGCCGTCACCGCCACCCAGGCCCAGCCCCCCGCAGGAAGCCGCCAACGGGGAGTGCCGCGCAGAAAAACCGGACGCAGGAAGACCAGCATCGATCCGCACAAGGTGAAAACCAGCCCCGGCGCGTATCCCCAGACCCGGGTGGAACCCAACAACCACATGCCGCCGGTGGCCGGCCACATGAGCAGCAGAAGCGTCAGCCCGTCATAGAGCCTTTCCCGCCAGGCGGGAGGATTGGCCCATTCAGCGGGTGCGTCGATCGCGCGCATGTCACGACCGCCCGAACACGCTACCACAGGCTTCGCTTGACCTCGATGATGTCATCCGGCTCCAGCAGGATGTCATCCTCCGGCGTACGTTCCAGCCGGCGCGCGTTGCGGATTCGCTTGACGATCTTGCCGCCGCGCTTGATCAGCACCTGGCCACTGGCGTACTCGGTGTAGCCGCCGGCTGCGGCAATGGCTTGCGAAACGCGTGTCGCCGAGACCATCTGAAATCGGCCCGGGCCGCGGATTTCGCCCTGGATGAAGTAGTAGCGCGTCGGCACGACCACATTCACGGTGATGTTGCGATAGATATCCTGATCCAAATAGGTCTGGCGGATGAACCGTTCCAGTTCGGAAGCCGTCATGCCGGCGGCCTGGATTTCGTTGATGAAGGGCAGCGAGATCATGCCGTCTTCATCGATGACATCTTCGATGGCTTCCCCGGAGGGAATGCCGCGCAGAAAGACCTGAACCACATCGCCCACTTTCAGGAGATAGGCCACGGCATCGCTGGCCGAAGAAGTCGCTGTGCTGGTTGCAGGCGCGGCCGGGACATCCGGCGCCGGCCGGGGCAATGCCGGACCGGGCTTCGGCTGGACCGCCGGCTCTGGCGCCGGTGGCGTGATTATGCTGGCCGGGGGGAGCGTAACGACCGCGGGAGGAGCGGCCGGTGCAGGAGTTGCTTTCACCGCCACCGGGGCGGGTGCAGGTTTGGCCGGGGCCGGGGTTGAAACGGATGACGTGGACGCCGGTGGAGCGATGACCCGGACTGGCGCAGGCTGGGCAGGTGCCGGGGGAGCGGGCGGGGACGGTTTGTCAGCCGGCTTGGGCGATGAGGCCGGCGCCCGCCTCGCCGGCGCATCGGCGGTGCGGTTTCGTTCGGCCACCAGCGCGGCGTAGCGATCATACACCCGAGTCTGGCTGGACGGCATGGCGCATCCCGCCAACAGACCCAGAACCAGACTGGTGAGCAGGCTGGTACGAACCATGGAAGCCACTTTCTCCGCCGGTTTCACGTCTGGGGTTCCACTCCGTCGTCTTCCACCATGTGCGACGGATTACCATAATATTTCCGGGTCGTATAGTGGTAGTAATAATAATAGTCGTCGCGCATGATATTGATGTTGTTGAGCACGGCTCCCATCATGCGCCCGCCCGCGTTCTCGATCATGCGCTTGCCGCGCTGGGAGATGATCTTGGGATACTTGCGGTACTGCACGACCAGCAGCACACCGTCGACCTCGCCCGCGATAATGGAGGCATCCGTCACTCCCAGAATCGGCGGCGAATCCATCAGGATCATGTCGAACTTGTCCTTGAGGGCATCGAGTACCGCCCGCAGGCGTGGCCCGTTCATGATGCCGAGGGAACCACGCCGCAGCCGCCCGCTGGTCATCATCCAGAGGTTCGGCACGCCGGATTCCTGGACCACCGCTTCCGGAGTCATCTCGCCGGTCAGCACATTGACCAGGCCCGTGCGGTTGGGCAGTCCCACCATCTTGTGCTGCACCGGACGGCGCAGGTCTGAATCGATGATCAGGACCCGGCTGCCCTGCTCGGCGCACACATAGGCCAGGTTGAACAGCGTGGTGGATTTTCCTTCCCCCACCCCGCCGCTGATGGTGGCGAAACTCTTGAGGTTGCCCTCCCGGGCCAGCAGGGCCAGGCTGGTGCGCAGGCCGCGATAGGCCTCGCTCTGGCCGCTCGCCTGACCCGCCTCCGACAGCGGACGCGATTGCTGGGGAATGACCGCGAGAACCGGCAGCCCCAGGTATTTCTCCACTTCGTCCACGGTCTTGATCGAGACATCCAGGTATTCCACGAAAAAGGCCAGTCCAATGCCCGCCAGCAGCCCCAGCACCACGCTCAGGAAGATGTTCAGGACCACCAGGGGACTGGAAGGACGTTCGGGGGGCTCAGCCTCCTCGATCACCTCCACGCTGGTCCGCGGCACTTCGACCTCGATGCCCGTCTGGGTGATGCGCGCCCGCAACGCCGTCAGGATATCCCGCTGCACGGCGACGTTCCGCTCCGCCCGGTCAAACGGCAGGTAGTTCTCAGCCTCTGATTCAATGTCCGAAGCCTTGATGCGGGCAAGCTCCTCATCCAGGGCCGCAAATTTCTCGCGGGCCACCTCATAGTCGGCCCGCAGCCCGGCCTTGAGCCCGTCCAGGGCGGAATTGAGCTGGCGACGCAGTTCTTCCACGGCGCCCTTCAGGCGCATCACATCGGGATGATTCTCGCCCATCACGCCGTTTTTGAGCATGAGTTGCAGGCTGACCTGGCTGTCGATCAACTGCTGGCGAATACCCAGCAGGGTGGGATCCGACACGATGTAGGCGGCCGCATCCATCAGCTTTTCGCCTTCCAAGCCTTCCAGCTGGTCCATGCGGGCCTTGCGCACCAGCATCTCCACGCGGGCGGCGCTGCGTTCGTTTTCCAGCATATTCAAGCGCGTGGCCTCCACGCGAATGCCCATTTGCCCCCGGCCGATGAGGGCAATACCCCGTTCCTGGCGGATGCGCTCGAGTTCGGCCTCCGCCTCCTCTACCCGTTCCTGCTGCTTGCGGACTTCGTTGGCCATCGCATCGATCGCCCTCTGGATTTCCCGGCGTTTCGCGTTCAACCGCCGGTCGCGGTAGACATTGGCGATCTCATTGGCGATTTCGGCCGACCGTTTGGGATCTTCCGTGGTCACGCTGATGTTCATCAACGTCGTGTCGCGATCCTGCTCCACCCGCAGACTGCGCGAAAGAATCCGCAGCGCCAGTTCCGGCACGATGGGCGATTTGTCCTCGTTAAGCTCCGCGCCCCAGACCCGCTGCAGGTTCAGATTGCGGATCACCTCCATGAGGACCGGGCGCGATCGCATGATCTTCTCCTGGGTCATCAGGAAAAAGGGGTTGTAGCCGATGCGGGACGCCTGGCGGTCGTAGAACGGATCCACGTCCATGGCATCCTCGCGCACCTCCAGCTGGGTGGTGGCGGTGTACTTGTTCGGCATCATCAGGGTATAGGCGGTCCCCGTCACGATGGTCAGCAGGGCCACCGCCAAGATAACCTCCTTGCGGTCGCGCACCACGCGCCAGTAGTCAAGGAAGTGTAGCGCGGTTCCGGTCTGAGATTCTTCTGCCATGAGTTCCTGTCCTGAAATGACGGGCGGGGCTTTATCATACCCCGCCCTGTCCGCTGGCTGCCGGTCCGGGCGGGCGGTTGCGACCGCCCTGCCCGTCCGTCACCGGACTAGAAGAGCTGGATCTTCCAGCCGATGTCAAACCGGTTGCGGTCGTAGCTTTCCCGGTTTTCCAATTCGGTGTCCATCTTGGCGTACTGGTAGCCGACCTCCAGCCAGTTGATCCGATTCAGGCGGTAGCTCAGCCGCAGACTGGCCAGGTAGGTCTTCTCGGTGCCGCCGGGCGCGGGCATCACGGAGTACTCTTCGTCATATTCGTTCTGGGTGTAGGCGCCGCTGGCGTACAGGCTGAGCTTGGCGGTGAAATCATGAGCCAGGCTGAGGGACAGGTAGCTGCGATCCTGGCTCATGTAGTTTTCGGCGTCGGATTCATCGATCGAATAAGAGGCCGAGGCGGATACGCGGGTGGCCGGCGACGGCAGGAAGGTCAGGGAGATTTCCCCGTACGGGGCCGTGTTGTCGTCGTAGCGGTCGTTATCATAGGTGCGTGTTTCCATGCCCGCACGCAGACTGCCCAGCAATTTCGGGTTGAACGTCTGCTCAGCGCCCAGCCCGGCGAAAATCATCTCGGCATCCCGGTTGTATTCCTCCGGAGCCTTGTCGTAGGTGATAGTCTGGTAGCGCACATCTCCGAACACGGTCGTGCGGCTGGCGAGCTGCTGGCGGAGGCTGAGGCCACCGACCAGGCTGTAGTAATTGCCATAGAGCGCCGAGGAATCCTCTTCATAGTCCAGCAGGATGTGCCGGCCGGAAAGATCGAGGCGGGTCTCGGGCAGCAGGTTGTAGGACAGCGTCGCAATGGCGGAGTTGTAGAGGTTGTCATCGTCGCGCCGGACAATGTAGTTCTCGTCGGCGATGGCCGGCAGCCGACTCGAACGCAGCGAGTCGCTCAGGGAAAACGACAGGGTGGGACTGAACCGATACATGAAGTTCAGGTCCAAGTCGTTGAGCAGATCGTACTCCTTGTTGTCTGAATTCTCCTCGTCCCGGTCGGTGTACCACAACAGCGAGGGGCGATAGGCCAGGCCCAGGTACATGCGCTCCATGTTCAGGTTCACCAGCAGTTCCAGTTCTTCGATGACGCGAAAGCTGTCGACCGGATCGTGCTCTTCGGCCTCGAGATAAATGTTGTCATCATAGCCGAGGCGAAGGCGGTTGAACAAATGCACGGTGTCGGCGGAAAAAACCTCAGGTGGGACGATCAAAGCGCAAAGCAACCCCGCCGCCATCAATAGCCGGATGTATTTCATATCAGTATTCCTCGTGTTGACTCATGGTTCCTGGGTCTCGTCCGCTTAAAATGGCGTGGGGGAAATCGGCCGGAATTCCCCCCGGATCATTTCGATCTCCGGGAAGATCCGGGCCAACACGTTCAAATCTACGCTATACTGCACATCGATGTTGTCGCGTGCCAATTGCTCGCCCTTGATCAGGGGGTCGGTGGAGTACAGGGTGACATCCTGGCCCAGCGCATCGGGCAGCATTTCCACCGACTGGATGGTTTCGCTCAGCCGGTCCAGCGAAATCCCCATGGCTTTCAACGTATCAATCCAAGACTGGGGATCGTCGGGATTCTCGACCTGATCGACCGCTCGCAACGCCTGTACCAGAACACGCGCGAGATCCGCCTTCGTCACCACCGCCTCGTCTCCCATGAGCCAGCCGCCGGCGGGGCTGATGCCGTTCTGCATCAGAACGTCGAACATCTGCTGGGAGGTGGGTGCGTTGGGCAGGTACGACACGAGCCCCAGGGCCTTGACCAGGAGTTCCGCCAATTGGGTCTGCGTAACCGGCTGGGAAGCCCGCGCCTTCCGGGAACCGGCCTCGCCCTCTTTCTGGGCCCCAACCGCCGAGGCGGCCGCCATCAACCCCATCAATACAAACACAAGGATTCTTTTCATTGCTCTGCTCTCCTTGCCCCGGGCGGCAAATCTGCTTAGACACCCAGCCCGTTGTGGGCCGCTTTTACCTTTATGGGAAATAATGCTTTACCCAATCTGTTCCGTCAACAGAAAATCTGCAGAAGATAACGCAGGCCATCCGGCGCGTTTTGGGTTGCGTTTTCCTCCGGGGCGGGGCAGGATCAACGACTGCAATAACGGATTCAACTTCCAGGGAGACTGTCTCATGGCCAAACTGATCGGCATGTCCGGCGATTTCAAGGCACGCGAATTCGCCATCGAACAGGGCGAGATCTCCATCGGACGCAAGGTGGACAATACCATCGTATTGGACCACCCGACGATTTCCAGCCACCATTGCCGCATTCTGCACAGCGGCGACACCTGCGTTCTGCAGGATCTGGATTCCACCAACGGAACCCGCGTGAATTCACGCGATGTCAAGGAATCCGCCTTGCGCCACAAGGATTTGATTCAACTCGGCACCATTGAGTTCCTGTTCGATGCCCCGGAACTGGCCACCTCTGGCGCCCGCTACACCGATGCCGACGCCGAGGTCGCCACCAGCGTCATGGCCGCTCCGCAGGATTTCGCCAGCATCTCCCCTTTCGGCGCCCCCCCCCGCGAACGGCGGGGCACGTGGTATGTCGTCCTCATTATCACGGGCATCGTGGCCCTGCTGGCCTTTCTCTTTTTCCTGGGAACCTTGATGCGGACGGCCTGATCTGTTCGCTTCCGCGCC
>Ga0209722_1000069_pt1 | contig 119450 bp, 86 predicted proteins | sample BioC12SIPDNA_2_FD_185745 | JGI IMG/M metagenome (GOLD analysis project Ga0209722, IMG submission 185745) | Anaerobic biogas reactor microbial communites from Washington, USA - Biogas_R1_A C12 SIP DNA (SPAdes) (version 2) | ecosystem: Engineered > Bioreactor > Anaerobic > Unclassified | place... | reverse complement strand
CGGTCACCGTCACGTCGTACAGCGTCACATTGCCGGTATTCTTCACCCTGAATGCGTAGCTGATCACGTCGCCGGCTTCGTCGTAGGTCGCCGGATCGGCCGTCTTGACGATCTCGATCCCGGGCGCCTGCTCCGCCGTCACGACCGCGTCGTCGTCGTCTGTCACGTCGTCGCCAACAGGCGGTGTCCCCGTCGCCGTCGCGATGTTGGTGACTGCCCCGGCATCCACATCGTCCTGCGTGATCGTGTAGGTCGCTGTGAACGTCGTGGCATCCTCTGCCCCCACCGCCAGGGAGGCCAGCGGACTGCCCATAACCGTCGCCTGCGGATCGGTCACCACCACGTTGTACAGCGTCACGTTGCCCGTGTTGCACACCGTGAAGTTGTAACTGACCACGTCCCCCGCCGCGGCGTAGCTCACCACGTCCGCCGTCTTCACCAGCGAAATCCCCGGCGCCTGCACCGCCGTCACCGACGCATCATCTTCGTCGCTGACCGGATCATTCTGAGGATCCTTGCCGATGGCGGTCGCCACGTTGTCGACCTGCCCCGCATCCAGATCGGCCACGGTAATGGTATGCGTTGCCGTGTAGGTCCACGTCTCGTTGACATCCAGGATGCCGTCGCTGTCGGCATCGCCCGACACATAGGTCGGTCCCGTGGTCGCATTCGGATCCGTCACCACCAGATCGTGGATCTCGACGTTGCCGGCATCGTCCACCGTGATGGCATAGGTAATCACATCGCCCACCTCGTCGTAGGTCAGCGGATCCGCCGTTTTCTCCACCACGATCAGAGCGGTCTGTTCAACCTCATACGGAGCAGAGGCCGTCAGTGGATACACCGCCGGCTCGCCGGGCGGCATGGTTGGGGCGACCGTGACCGTGTTGGTCTTCAACAAGCCCATCGTGGAAGCCTTGGCGGTAAAGTGTGCCGTAATGGTCCTGGTCTGGCCAGGGGCCATGGGGCCAATTTCCGACCAGTTGATCGTTCCGTCGTTGATGTTGTCGTCGGAGGGCGGCGCCGACGACACATAGGTCAGGTAGGCGGTTTCATAGGTATCCACAACCGGCACGTGGACCAGGGCCACGTTGCTTGTGTTGACCACCGTGATCTGGAACACCACCGGATCGCCCACCTCGGCCACCCCGACGGGGTTGGTGCGAGTCTTCTCCAAGGTGTATCCCGCCCGGCTGATCACTTCGACCACCGCCTGGGTCGCCTGACTCTGCTCCCAAAGGCCGCCCACGACCTCCGCGGCCGCGTCCACGGAGTTGGTCGTATCGCCCGGCAGCGTATTGCGGATGGCGCTGAACCGGGTGGTGATCGTCAGCATGCCGCCCGCCGGCGCCCAGGCGTTGGTCCACTTCAGCAGGCCAACAGAGTACTCGTCCTGCGGCGGATCGGCCGATAGGAACGACAGCACGGCCGGATCATAGGTGTCCTCGATCTCCAGCCACAGGTCCACGTTGCCGGTATTGGCCACGGTGACCAGGAATTCGACGGTTTCCCCGATCTCCGCCGGGCGGCCGAGAGGGCTGGCCAGTACTTTATCCAATGTATAAGAGGGCAGTATGTCCAGGAAGTCGTTGTTGTTCGAGGTCGTATCCTGGGCAATCGTCACGGTGATCAGGTTGTCATTCACCCCGTCCGGCCCCCCCTCGAAGGCATCGCCGGTGGAGAGCCAGCCGGACAAGTCAGTTTCCTTGACGACGAATGTCCCGCCGGGTTCCAGCGCCGGAATATTGGTGCTGGAAAAGTTATAGGCGCCGTTGGCGTCGGTATAGGTGTTCGTGATCAGGGTGATGCCATCGCTGGCATAGAGTTCCACCAGCACCCCGGCGATCCCGTTGTTCTCCCCGCCGTCCTTGATCCCGTCCCCGTCCGTATCCACATAAACCGTGCCGCGGATGGTCGTCTTGGTCAAGACGGTAATGGTGTTGGAGGCCTCGAGTTCTTCCGAGTAGGCCATGTTCACGATTTCGCCGGATCCGTCGATGCGGGTGCGGAAGGTGAAAATGGCGGCCCCGCCGCTCGGGATTTCCGAAATCAGGTAGCCGGGCGTGTCCAGGGGGAATGGCGTGCCCACCGCGTTGTCGGGAATGTTGTTGCTGGTAAATGTTCCGGTGTTGGTGATGATCAAATAAGTTGTGTTGGTGACGTACTTGAGCTTGGACGGGATTTCATCGTCCAGTACCGAGTTGTAGAGCGGCAGCAGGCCCTTGTTCTCGAGCCGCACGGTGTACACCAGAACATCATCCAGGTTTGGCTCGCCGTCGCCGCCGCAGTCGAAGCATAGCAGGCTCTCCTTGGTCAGGACGGGCCGCGGGAGGGGCGTCAGGGCATAGCCCAGGTCCAGATAGGGATTGCTTGTGCCGGCCACGGAGGAATCTTCGCCCCAGGCCCCGGCGATCAGGACGCCGTTCAAGGTATAAATTCGCATGCCGGTCTGGTCGTTGTCGGGATCGTACAGCCGGACGGACGCCAGCGCCGATACATTCGTTGCATAGTCATACTGGTTGCCCTGGGAATCGGTCAAAGGACCGGCATGGTCGCCGTCGTAGTCCACGTAGAGGGTGCTCCCGGCCAGCGGCACGACCCAGACCGGGCTGCCGTTGTTCACCGGCGGAAGATCACTGGACCCGGGCCCCCAGCCGCAGACCAGCTCCGTCGTCAGACCTTTGAAGGGGATCGGCGCAAATCCCCAGTCGTAGTTGTCATTATCGCCGGTATTGGTGGGCGTATCGTGCATGGCCACCACAACGGTAAAGGCAATTCCATTCGTGTTTTTCAACAGCGTGCCGGAATTCGTCGGCAGGTTATAGACCGTCAGGCCGTTGTTGGCCGGCACCGTCAGCGTTCCCCCGCCCGTCCGGTTGGTGTAGGTCACGGTGATGGCGGTGCTGTTGGTGTTGAGAATGAAGGCGCGGCAGGGAAAGGCGGCGTTCGCGGTGCTGACCGGGATGATGTACTGGCTGTCCCACAACTCCACCGGCCGCAATACGAACGAACGCGATTCGATCCGGGAATTGAAGTCGCCGGTAATCAAATGCACCTGTACCAGCTTGTCGGAGGTCACCGTGGCCCCCTTCTTGATGCCGCCGTTGACTTGAAGGCCGGGATAGCCCCGGTTGATGACGTTTGTGGTCGGCGCAGCCGCTCCCGGCCCGTCGGGGTCGATGACCACCGTGGTGTTGTCCTCATCAGCCATGACCATCAGACCCGCATAGTCGAACATTTGATTGGTGCTGACATCCGTGCCGACGGGAGCAATGTAGAAGGTACCGTGATCCAGCGTGCGAAGCACCTCGACCGCGCTGGCGATCACGGTGCCGGTTTCGTTTTCCCAGCCTGCGCGCGAGATCGTGATCGCCCGCGTGGCCCCCACCTGGTCGCCGCCATCGTAATAGCGGTTGGCCTGAACGCGCGGATTCACGGGCACGACATTACGCAGGGAGATCACCGTACCCGCCGGCAGCCCCGTGGGATCGTTGGCGAATCCCGGGCAGACGCCGTTGGCATTGTTCCCGTCGCCCCAGACCAGGGTCGTGGGCTGGGCTGGGCTGTTGAGGCTGGCTTCATAGCCGTCTTCCCAATGGTCATAGGTGACGATGGTCCCCGGCGACGAAACCACGATGGAGAACACGGCCACCTGGTTGTTGCCCATGTCCACGGCGGTAAAAATGGTGTCGAGGGCCAGATTAAGCTGTTCCTCGGGCATGGGCAGGAAGAAACCCTGCACCACCGGTGCGTTCACGGGCACCGGCGAGCTGATATCGGAGGCCTTGGTGCCGTCGGTCACGTTGGTGGCCGTGAAGGTCCAACTCCCCATGCTGTTCAAGGTTACATTGAAGGTTGCCGTGCCGCCGACCAGGTCCGCGTCCGGCGGCAGCGTCGCATTGGGATCAGTCGTGTCGAGGTGCACCGTGTCGGTCACCGCGCCATCGAGGTTCCAGTTCGCGTCCACCGCGTTGACGGTGATCGGGAACGGGATGCCGGCTGCCTGCGCCAGAGGCGTGCCAGTCTTGCCCGTGGGGGTTCCCGGCGCTGCCGTCTCTCCCGGCACGAGGACTTGCAGCTTCGCGAACAGCCCCCCGCCCAGCGAAACCGACGTGGACGAGACCGGCGTCAGCACCCCGCTGGTGAACAGGATGGTGATCGTGCTGGCCACCGGATGCGCCAAATCCGTAAAGGATGCAATTCCATCCACGGCGGCAATGCTCGTCGAACCCTGCAATGTCCCGGTCCCGCCGCTGCGCGTTGCCGTGATCGTCAGCGTGTCGGCGCTGCGCAGGTTGCCGTATTGATCTTCGATCCGGATCACCGGCTGCTGCGCGAACGGCACACCCGCCGTCGCCGTCGCCGAGGGCTGGGTCTGGACCGCCAGCTTGCTGGCCGCCGCGGGGTTGACCATGTAGCCAGTGCTGGTATCCGGCAGAATCGCCGGCTGGGTCACATCCGACGCCGTAAGCGTTTGCAGGCCGGCGGTCTTGTTGGTGACCGCCACCGTCCGGCTACCGGCGGAGAGCGTCCCGTTGGCCGGCAGGTTCGCCTGGGAATCGCTCGCGGCAAGCGCGACCACGTGGCTGATACTGATCAGGTTCCAGCAATCATCCACCGCGCGGATGGCCACGCTGAATGCGCCCCCCGCCGTCTGCGCAGTGGGTGTGCCGGTTTTGCCGGTGGTCGTACCCGGCGCCGCGGTCTCGCCCGGCAGCAAGACTTGCAGTTTCGTGAAAGCCCCCAGGTTCACCGTGATGCCCGGGCTCGTGTTGGCTGTCTTGGAGCCGTCGCTGATGTCCGTGGCGGTAATCGTTCGCTGCGGCGCTCCCGCCGTCCGGAAGGTCACGCTAAACGCCTGGGTTCCCCCGATCAAGGCGGCATTCGCCGGCAGGGTGGCGTTCGGATCCGTGGTCGTGATGCCCACCGTATCGCCGATGGCATCGACAAGATTCCAGTTGGCGTCCACCGCGTTAACCGTCACGAGGAACGGCGGGCCTGCCGTTTGAGCCGTAGCGGATCCGGTCTTTCCGGCAGTGGTTCCCGGCGCCGCCGTTTCCCCCGGCACCAGCAACTGCAGTTTGATGAACGAACCCGGATTCACCGTCAACGGCGAGCTCGGAATGGCCGTCACCGCCGGCGCCGTGGCGCTACTGGCGCTGATGGAAACTATTTCCGCCTTGCGCAACGTGGCGTTCAAGGTTGTCGTCGACTGACCTGACGCGAAGATCACCGAGGTCACGTAGGTCGCTACGCCGCCCGGTCCGCTGTAGGCGATGGTCTTGGTGCCAGCATATGTCGTGACCAGATTTGTGAAATTGTCCACGACCGACAATTTGGCGATTTGGAATTGCGTGCCGGCCGTCTGCGCAAGCGGCGTGCCGGTATTGCCGACTCCCGACACAAAGGTCTCGCCCGGCAGTGTCACCATCAACTTGGCGGCAGCGCCGGCCCCTACGGTCATGGTACCGGAATCCGTGGCCGTCAAGGCGCCCGAAGTCACCCGGATCGCCGCCGTACCCGGGTGGAGTCCGGTAAAGACCGCGCTTTTGCCGTCGCCCGCCGCAACGAGGTCGCCATCCGCCACCTCGCCGGTCTTGTTGACCAATGCCCAGGAATCCTCCGCCACGTTGGCCACGAAGTTGGTGAATTGGTCCCGGACGATGGCATAGGCCGTGAGGGAATTGCCGGCCGTCACGTTCTGCGCCGCCACCACGGTACCGGCACCATTCGCCTGCGTCTCCACCCGGATGAGGGCGGAAGCCCCGGCCACCCGCGTCAACATGCCGCAATAGGCACCCGCCGCGATTCCGGATATGAAAGAAGAGCCGGCGCGCGTAACGTTGGCACCGCCGACGGGCCAACCCCGCGTGGGGCGCACCTGGACGTTCTGCCACGTCAGCTTGTTGGTGTTGCCCGTGCCGGTGCTGACCGCCGTGATGGAGATCGCAATGTTGGTGGTCCCGACCGTGGCGACGATGTTGCTGCCGTTGGGTCGGTCGTTGATGTTGTTGGCCGCGGTGGCGCCGCCGTTCACCATGACCGTCACCCCGGCGGCCGGATTGAACTCGTAGCCGGCGGGAGCGTAGAGGATGATGGTCCCAGTGCCGATCGAGCCAATCGTGGTCTCCGCCATAACCGGTCCGGTCAGCGGCGTCCAAGCTCCGCCCACGCTATCCGCCGAGATGGCTTCGCCGCCCGTCGCGGGAGTAAGCACCCCGGCCGCCAGCACGTTTCCAGCGGCCGCGACCAAACCGATCGCCAACCATGCCGCTGCGATTCGCCGCCAACCCAGGGCCCCGCCGCGGCGGAGTTGCCAGACGCCCGCCAGCCACAAACTCGTACCCAATGCCATGGCACGCGCCACCGTTTGGAAACGACAATGCGACGTCTGCATGATCCACCTCAATGGTTGTCCTTTTGCCCCCCGAATAGGCGTTGCTTAATTGCCAGTCAATGAATTCAAGGTAAAAAGATGATTCGGCAGTTATCCGACCTTAATATTCATCGGAGGATGAACATCACGCACCCCGCGAAATAACGTTATTTCCTCGATTTCCCCGCACACCCCGATTGACCCGTTTCAATTAAGGACAAATTAAGGAAAAGCCTGTACTGACCGTGTTATCTGTCCGCGCGCCAGTGCAAAAATGGACATCCCCGTGTGATCGCCCATTGGCCTGGCGCAGAACAGCACGTGCGGAATGCATTGCACGAACCGATGATGACGCATGGGCTGTCATCGCCGGCAATGATGATCTCATGCAGGCAAACCGGCCGCGGCCATCCGCGTGAGGAGAGTTCAACCGGGAAACGCGGGGCTCAATCGTTCCCCAGCCAGCGGGTCGGCAGCTCATAGAAATTCGTAGCGTGGTAGGTCCACGTCCAGGAGTTGCCGAGTCTGCCGTTGCGGGAGACGATCACAATCACGTCGTTGGGCTTGAAGAAGCCGCCGGGCACCAGGCCGTTGCCATCCACGAAACGCCAGACACCGCCGGGATCGCAGTAGATGGTGCTGTTGGCCAGCACCGCCTTGGTGGCCGTGTTCATGGTGTAGATTTCATCGCTCGTGCCCGGAGCGCCCTTGACAAATCCGCATTCGAGCAGGCGCATCTCGCTGGGATGGACCGAAACCGGCAGGCGCAGGGCCACTATGTTGTAGACGAGCATTGACACCCGGCCGGTCTTGAAGCCGGTGGCGATCGTTTCGCTGAAGCCGTTGGTAGGCACCTGCACGATCGGTTCCCACCAGAAGGCCGGAACGACGATGGGATGGCCCTGGGGATCCAGCTGGTTGTAGTCCAGGGCCGTGGTTTCCACGTAGTGAGTCGGCAGCGCATCCGGTTCCGGAAGAGTGATCGAGAAGCCCCGCGTGAAGAAATCGGGCGGTTGCAGCACGGTCGAGACATCGTTGCCGTTCTGGTCGTACCAATGACCGTCGGTTTTCAGCCAGAACAGGGTCGAGACCATCGCGTTGGTGCCGGAGGAATAGAATTCGACGACGGTGGAACCCGACGCCGGCAGCATGGTGAGGCCGCCGGGGAAGCGATCGGTGCCGCCAAAGACCCCCTCGAAGGTGTTCATCGTAGGCACGCCGTGCAACGCGACGAAGTTAGGGCCGGGCGACAGCACGACGTTGTGGAGGGCATAGACTTCCTCGCTGGCCAGCGGGCGCTGCGCTTGGCCGAAATCATTGGTGCGCTTCCAGCGGTCCTTGTAGGAGGCGCGGAAGAAGCGGATCTGCCCGCGGGGGCGGTGATGGCCGCCATCATCCACGAACCAGTTGGTGTGCACGGTGTCGAGCCGGCGCCAGATGTTGTTGGAGCTTTCCTGGAAGCGGCCCGAATCCCAGCAGATCAGGTCGTAGTCGCGCCGTACCTCGGTGTAGATGCCCTGCTCGTTGGTGGTGCCTGCTGCAATCCAGTAGAGCGCCGAGGCTGCGTGGCAGTCCGAATTGGTCAGTGTGTGGACGTGAGGGAAGGCCGCCTCGGCATCGCACTTCGGGATGATCGAACCCCGGATCAGCGCAAACCGGAAGGTGTTGTTGGTGGACCAGCTGTAGGGGCCGGCCGGCCCTTCGTTGCCGGCGCGGTCCGTGGCCACGACCACCACCACGTAGTCCTCGTCGTAGTCCAGGTCGTAGAGCCGGATGTGGCCCTGGGACAGGTTGGTCAGGCCGGAGTAGTCCGGCTGGAAGCCGGCCGCCGAAGGATCGACGACCGTGTTGGTGGAGCAGACCGAGCGCCAGTTGGTGTAGACTCCGGTCAGCAGGAAATTCGTGTAGATAAAACCGGTCCCGCTGGCGGGATCGTCGTTCGTCGGGACTTCCACGGCATTGTAGGTGCCGTAGTAGATCTTGTATCCCTGCCACGGCGAGAGGTAGTGCAGGTCCTGGGTCAGGTGGGTGGGATGGTTGTCGTGCCAGGGATCGTCGGGCCCGACGTTGGCGATCCGCCACGTCAGGTCGAACTGCGAGGTCGGATCATCCGTGGTCTCCGTGAGGGCATTGGTGCCGCCAATGCCCATGTGGACCACCGTCGGCGGGGTGAGGTCGATGCGGTGCACGTGGGGCACGGCCAGGCCCATGGCGTGGTCCATCGGGCCGCGATCCTCGTCCGCATCCGCCGCGTACACATAGCCGGTCACGACGCCCTGGGCCGCGGCCGACGGCGGGGAGATGGCCGTCAATGCCGGACCGAGGGAAGTTCCATTGGTCATATGTTGCGGGGCGGTTCCGCCCAGCGGCACCAGGCGATACTCGCTCACGCCGGAATCGCCGGTCGGGGCGTCGTCCGCGGCCGACCACGCCAACTCCACGCCGGTGTTGGTCCACTCCCGGTTCGGCGCCACCACCAGGTTGTCAAATTGGACCGCGCATTGCCCGTCGGTCTGCTCGCCCAGGCGCAGCCGCAGGATCTCGTTGGAGGCCGCGCTGTCGATCGTCCAGGAATGCTGCGCAAAGTTCGTCGCGGCGATCGAGCGGACACCCAGGGATTCCCACTCCTCGCCGGTCCAGCGCTCCAGCGCCAGCTGCGACTCGCCCGGCCCGTCCAGCCGCGCCCAGAGGATGAGCCAGCCCGGCCGGTCCACCGGCGGCAGTTCCAGGGTGTTGTCCACTTCCGGAAGGGCGGCATCGCGGCACCGGTTCGGCGGGCCGGCCGTTGTCACCACCTCCGCGCCATCCGATAGCCACGTGCCGTCGAGGGCCACCTGGGTCCAGGCGCCGGCGGGCTGCGCCGTCCAGCCGTCCTGCTCTTCGAAGCCCGTGGCGATCAGCACGCCGGGCGCCCCCTGCGACAGGAAATTCGCCATGCGCGGCCCCACGACATCGTCGTCGAGCACCTGCAGGTAGCCGAAGACCACGTTGGAGGCCACGGCCTGGTCGTTGGGGCGGTCGCTGTCGTTGTCCCACAGCGTCAGGCGCACGGGGTTTATGACCCCGGCCTCGCTGGAGCCGTCGCCACCCCACAGCTCGGCCAGGTCGTTGGTGTCGAAGGCCGCCCACTGCCAGGCCAGGACCGTGGTGTCGGCCGTGGTATCCGCCACGTCGCTCAGCGCCGCGACGTAGTTGATGCAATTGCCGGTCAGGCGCGAACCAAAGCCGATGGACAACGAGGTGTTGGTGGTGGCGGGGCCGGCCGCGCTGACCTGCACGCCGCTATAGACGTCCTGCAGGTTGCACAGCATTGTCAGGCCGCCGGCCAGCAGGGCGCCGTCCGTGCCCCGATAGAGGGCCGCCTGGCCCGAACCGGTGGCCTCCAGCTCGGCGGTGGCGTTCGAGGCCAGCAGGGAGCGGTCGTTTCCCCACTCCCGGCCGCGGGCGGCGACCGGCGGCTCGATGTCGTCGTCTTGCACGCCGATGGGCAACGGGTAGTTGGTCGTGACGTTGCGCGAGGTGTTGGGACCGTCCGCGGCATAGCCGCCCCACCCCTGCGTCTTGTCCGCCTCCCCGAAGCTGTCCCAGCTGCCTTCGATCCAGTCGGTGCCGAACTGGTGGCAGTCGTCCTCGGCGCTGACCTGCAGGAAATAGGCCGCATTCTCGGCGTAGCCCGCGAACGCGAACGCGCCCCAGGCCCAGTTGGTCAGGACCGGCGCCGAATTGCCCACGGCCGAGACGTTGGTGTCCCAGAACACCTGGTTGGTGACCCATTCGACGCTGCCGCCGGTGCCGGTGTTGGTTTCCACCGCGTCCCAGTTGGGCGAAACACGGCCCTTCTCCGGATAAATATTCCAGGTGAAGACGCCGGGCGTCGCCGCGTACTCGTTCATCCAGTTGGTGGCAAACACGCCGCTGGGATCCTCCCACCGGATCGCAAAGCCCATCTCGGCCCCGTTGGCGACTTCGGCGTCGGTGACCGACTGGATGTAGCCGTAGCGCGCGATGTACTCGTCGTAATCCCCGGCCAGGAAGCCGGTCAGGTTGGTTCCCACGTACAGCAGGGTCGGCACCGGCCCCTCGACGTCCGTCTTGCCGCCGATGCAGAAGCTTTGGATGGTGCCGGCGGACAGCGCCCCGGAATTGTCCCGCGCCCGCACCCGCCACCAGTATTGCGTGGCCGACGTGGACAGCACGTAGCTGGTCTGTGTCGCCGGCAGGTTCACCCGCACTTCGATCAGGCCGTTCTCCGTGCCGGTCTCGCTGTTGAAGTTCTCGTTGGTGCTGACTTCGAGGAAGTAGCTCGTCACCTTCCCGTCGCTGTCCGTGGAAGCGCTCCAGGTCAGCGTGGGCCGCGCGCCGACCTCGGCGCCGTTGGTCGGCGCGAGGGCGGACGGGGCGGACGGCGGCACGTTGTCCACGATGCCGTGGTCGTCGAACCGCACGTCCAGCCAGAAGTCGATGTCGGCGTCGCTGATGTCCTCGCGCCAGGCCGTGACGTCCAGGCGCCCGTCGTTGACGCCGTAGGGCGGAATGGAAACGGAATCCGAAGCATCGGGCGTGCCCGGATAGGCCTGCACGGTGGAATCGCCTTCGTTGGCCCACAGGCCGGTGTTCAGGAAGCTGGCCACGGTGAACCGGCCGGTGACGGTCCCGTCCAACAGCAGGTCCTGGCGCGGTATGCGCAGTTCCAGGGAATCGCTGTTGGTGCTGATGATGGCCGCGCTCCAGCCCGAAGGCGGCGGATACCAGTGGTAGCCGTCGGACGCGAACAGTTCGACCCGGGCCGAGTCCGCTACCTTGTGGACGATGATGTTCCGCACGGGATAATGCGTGGCCGCCGGCGGATCGTAGTAGTCGCCGCCGAGGCCCAGTCCCGCGTCGTCGCCCAGCCAGTTCAGCGCGGTGCTGCCGGCATCTTGCCGCGGATCCAGGCCGATGGCCACGTAGGCGAGTTTGTCGTCTGTGATGTCCTGCACCTTGATCCGGATGTAGAAGTTGCTGGCGTTGGCGTACATCCTCATCTCGCGGATGTCGGCGTTGACGGCGTTCGCATTTTCGACCCGCTGCTCGTTCGGCTTGTCCACCCAGATGAACTCGTTGCTGGACATGACCGAGGCGTTGTAAACCACGCCCGGGATGCCGAGCCAGTGGGTGTTTTCGAAGTCCTGGTGGATCCGATCCTCGCCCATCCCCAGCGTCAGGATGATCTCGTTGGGGTCGCCGCCGTCCGCATCGGCAAGATCGAGGTAGCAGTAGGCGGCCACCGGGCTTTCCCGGACGGCATAGGCCCCGGGCGGCAGTGCGGCGAAGAGATAGACCCCGTCCAGGCCGGTTTCCGTCGTCCGGACGATGTCGTCGTCCGTGTTGAACTCGCCGTCGCGGCCCGCGTGGAGCAGGGCGATGGGCACGAACGCCAGCGGCGTGTCGGTCGCCGGGTTGAAGAAGCCGTCGCCGTCGCCGTCGCACGAATAGCCGGTGATCGAGCCCGGCAGGGCGTCCATGAAGAAGTGGTTGGTTGAATCCAGCCGGCTGATCACCCCCACCGCCACGATGTTGTCGTTGCTGCCCTCGGAGTCGCCCGAGCTGATGTAGCCCGGCGGATCGGTCTCGAACAGGAGGTACGGGCCCGGGAACACGTTGGTGAACTCGAAGACGCCGCCGGCGTCCGTGGTCGTGGAGGCCACCAGGGTGGTGCTGGCGGTGTACAGCGTGACCGTCACCCCGGCGAGACCGTTGGTGTCCTCCGGGTCCAGCCAGCCATCGCCGTCGAGATCAATCCGCACCGTGCCGGCGATCCCGGCCGGGTGGGTGTCGAAGAAGTCGTTGTTGTTGGAGGTCTGCCCCGTGGCCACGGTCACGACGATCTGGTTGTCGTTGGCGCCCTCTGCGTCGCCGGTGGAGAGGAAGCCGGGCAGATCCGTTTCCACCACCGTGTAGGTGCCCGCCACCAGGGCCGGCAGATCGGCCGCCGAGAACGAGAAACCGCCGGCGCTGTCGGTGTTGTTCGTGGCGATGGCCACCCCGTTGCTGTTGACCAGCACCACCATCACGTTCGTGAGACCGACGGTTTCCTCGCCGTCGTGGAGGCCGTCCCCGTCCAGGTCCTCCCACACCGTGCCGCGAATCGTCATGGGGGTATCCAGGCACACGACATCGGTCACCCGCAGGTGGTCAGCATAGGCGGTGTTGGTGATGCAGCCCGACGCGTCGATGCGGGCCCGGAACCTGAAAAGCGCGCCGCCCCCGGCCGGCACCGTCAGGAGGGAATAGCCGATGCCGTCCAGCGGGAACGGGGTGCCGGTGACGTTGTCGGTCATGGAATTGCTGGTGACGGTGCCCTGATTGGTCTGGATCAGGCAGGTGGAACCAGGGACGTACTTGACCTGCGGCGGCAGGTCGTCGCGCACCACCACGTCGAAGAGCGCCTGCAGGCTCTTGTTGTCCAGCCGGATAGTGTACTCCAGGGTATCGTCCAGGCTCAGGCCGGAGGGCGCCACGTCCACGGCCAGCGTGCTGGTCTTGGCCAGCACCGGCTTGGGAATCGGCACGAGGGCATAACCCATGTCCAGGAACGGGTTGCTGCCTTCCACCTGCGACGGGTCCTCGCCCCATGCCGAAGCAACCAGCGTGCCGTCGAGCGTGTACACCCGCAGGCCGGTCTGGTCGTTGTCGGGATCGAAGAACCGCTCCATCTGCAGCGCGGCCAGGTTGGTCGCCACGTCGCACTGGCCCCCCATCGGATCGGTCAACGCCCCCTCGTAGTCGCCGTCGAAGTCAACGTAGACCGTGGTGTCGGCCATGGGCATGACCCACACCGGGTTGCCGTTGACCGTGGGCGGCTGGTCGGCATTCCCGGGGCCCCACCCGCAGACGGCCTCCGTGGTCAGGCTGCCCAGGGTCAGCGACGTCAGCGCCCAGTCGTAGGCGCTGTCGCCGGAGCCGCTGGTCACGCACCCCATGATGCAGACCGCATAGAATTTCCCGTTGGTGCTGGAGAGCATCGTGCCCTCGTTCAGCGGCAGCTGGTAGGCATACAAGCCGTTGGTACCGGGAATCGTCAGGTTCCCGCCGGCCGTGCGGTTCGAATAGGTCACGGTCAGCGGCTCGGGGTGCGGGTTGAACAGGTACGCCCGCCCGAAATAGGTGGGGTTCACGGTGCCGACCGGAATGATGTAATTGTCGCTCCAGATCTCCCGCGGATGCAGGACGAATGTTCGCGATTCGAAGTTGGCGCTGGTGTCGCCCGTGATCATGTGCACCTGGATCGGCTTGTCGGACTGGATGGTCGCGCCCTTCTTGACGCCATCGTTGACCAGGAACGCCCCGTAATAGCCGCGCTGGATGACATTCGTGGTCGGGGCCAGGCTGTTCGTGCCATCGAGATCAATGACCACCTGGGTGTTGTCCTGGTCGGCCATGATCATCATTCCCGAATAGGTGAACATGCCATTGGCCGAAACATCCTCGCCCAGCGGCGCGATGAAGTTGGTGCCGTGGTTCAGGGTGCTGTGGACCTCGGCCGAGCTGCCCATCACCGGCCCGCGGTTGACCGACCAGCCCGCGCGCGTCACAGTGATCGGGCGGCTGGCCGAGATGCGGTCGCCGCCGTCGTAATAGATCCGCGCAGACACGCGGGGAATGCCCACGTTGTTGCGCAAGGAGAGCACCGTGCCGGCGGGAATCGAAGCGGGATCGCTGCTGAAGCCGGGGCAGATGCCGTTCACGTCGTTGCCGTCGCCCCAGATCTGCGTGTTGGCGTTGGTCGGGCTGTTAATGTTGCCTTCGTAGCCGTCTTCCCACTGGTCGTAAACCACCACGGTGCCCGGCACGCTCACCACGATCGAGAAGATCGCCACCATGTTCGTGCCCATGGAGGTACCGCCCGAATTGATGGTGATGAAGGCCGTGCGGATGTGCTCCTCGGGCATCGGCAGATAGAACTGCTGCAGCATGGAGTCGATCACGGTGATGTCCGAACTCGTGTCGCTGCCCTTGTCGCCGTCGCTGACGTCCGTGGCCGTCACGGTCCAGACCCCCGCTTCGTTCAGCGCCACCTCGAAGGTCTGGATGCCGCCGACCAGGGCGGCGTTGGCCGGCAGCGTCGCGCCAGCTTCGCTCGAGGTGATCGCCACGACGTCCGTCACCGTGTTGATGAAGTTCCAGTTGTCGTCCACCGCCCGGACGGTCACCGTGAACGGGATTTCGACCGACTGGGTCTCGGGCACGCCGCTCTTGCCCGTCGGCGTCCCCGGCGCCGCCGTCTCCCCGGGCAGCAGCACCTGCAGCTTCGTGAACGCCGCCGCGCCGACCGCGATCACGCTCGAGGTGGCCGCGTTCAACGCCCCGCTCGTGAACCGGATGGTGATGTCCGACACCAGCGGATGCGCCAGATCCGTGTACGTTGCCACACCGGCCACGGCCGCGATATTCGTGGTGCCCAGCAGATCCCCCACCCCCGCTAGCCGCTCCCCGCTGACGGTCAGGGTGTCGTTGCTGCGCCAATTGCCGAACATGTCCTCGATTCGCACCACCGGCTGCTGGGCGAACGGCACGCCCGCCACCGCGATCGCCGACGGCTGGGTGTGGATTGCCAGTCGGTTGGCCGCCGCCGGCATCACCTCGTAGTCTGTGCTGGTTCCGTTCGCCATCGCCGGCTGGGTGACGTTCGTGGCCGTCAGAAACTGCAAGCCAGCCGTCCGATTCGTCAGGATAAAGTTCCGGGTGCCCGCGGACAACGCCCCATTGGCCGGTAACTGTGCGGCCGGATCGCTCGAAGACAGGCCGACGGTGTTATTAGTGCTCACGGTGTTCCAGTTGGCGTCCACGGCATAGACCCGCGCCGTGAAAACGATCCCGGCAGTCTGTGCATTCGACGTGCCAGTGCGGCCGGTGGCCGTCCCCGGCGCAAACGTCTCGCCCGGCAGTACGATGAGCAGCTTTTCGAACGCTCCCACGTTGACCGGGATGGCGGCGCTGATGCTTGGCGCCTTGCCGGGATCGGTGACGTCCGTGGCGGTCACCGTGCGCGTGCCCCCGGCCGTCCGAAAGGTCACTTCAAAAACCTGCGAACCCACGCTCAGCGCCGCGTCGGCCGACAGCGCCGCGTTCGGATCGCTGGAGGTGATGGTGATCGTGTCGTTGGTATTCACCACGTTCCAATACATGTCCACTGCGTTGACCGTCACGTTGAACGGCGTACCGGCCGTCTGCCCCGTCGGCGTGCCGGTCTTGCCGTTGGTCGTCCCTGGGGCCGCCGTCTCCCCCGGCACCAGGATTTGCAGCTTGATCGCCGGACCCGCCACCACCGTGTACTCCGTCCCCGTTCCCGCCGTCAGATAATTGTAATAGACCGTTGCCGTCGCGGTCCAGCTGCCGGCGGTCTTGTTCGTGATGACAAAGGTCCACGTCCCCCCCGAATACTGCCAGGCCGACGGCAGCGCATCATATGGATCGGTCGTGTCGAGCCGGACATTGTAGGAAGTGCCGCTGGCATAGTTCCAGTAGGCATCCACCGAATAGACCGTCACCGTATACGCAACCCCGGCCGTCTGCACGTCCGGCGTACCGGTCTTCCCGGTCTCCGTCCCGGGGGCTGCGGTTTCGCCGGGCATCAGCACCTGCAACTTGGTGCGCGGGGCCGGATTGACCGCGAACTCAGAGCTGGTATCGGGCGTCTTGCCGCCATCCGTGATGTCCGTCGCCGTCAGCGTCCACGTCCCGGCCGTCCGGTTTGTCACCGCGAAGGTCCCGGTCCCGCCCGCCAGCGCCGCATCCGCCGGGAGCACCGTGTTCGGATCGGTGCCAGTGATGCCCACCGTATCCGCCACCGTCCCGATCACGTTCCACCACGCATCCACCGCGTTGACCGTCACCGTATAGCCGCCCCCGGCCGTCCGCGTGCTCGGCGTGCCGGTCTTGCCCGTTTCCGTCCCCGGCGCCGCCGTCTCCCCCGGCATCAAAACCTGCAGCTTGGTGAACGGCCCCGCCGTCACTGAAACCGTCGTTGACGTGGCCGCCCCCAGCGAACCGCTCGTGAACCGGACGGTGATGTCCGACACCAGCGGATGCGCCAGGTCGGTGAAGGTGGCGACGCCGCCCACGGCGGTGACGTTGGTGGCGCCCAGCAGCGTTCCCGCCCCGCCCAGCCGCGTCGCCCTCACCTCCAGCGTGTCGTTGGTCCGCAGGTTGCCATACGCGTCTGTGATCCATATGACCGGCTGCTGCGCAAACGCCACCCCGGCGGTCGCGACATTCGAGGGTTCCGTCGCGATCACCAGCTTGTTCGCCGCCCCCGGCACCACTTCGTACTCCGTGCTGATGTGCGCTTCGATCGCCGGCTGGGTAACATCCGAGACCGTCAGCGTCTGCATCCCCACCGTCCGGTTCACGATTGTCCGCGCCCGCATTCCGCCCGACAGCGCGATGTTCGCCGGAAGTTGCGCCGTGCCGTCGCTGGACGTGACCGCAATCGTGTGCGTGCAGCTCACCAGGTTCCAGTCGTCATCGACCGAATAGACCGTCACGTTGAACCCGGTTCCCGCCGTCTGCACGCTCGGGGTTCCGGTCTTGCCCGTCGCCGTCCCCGGCATCCACGTCTCACCGGGCAGAATCATCAGCAGCTTTGCCAGCGCCCCGGCGCCCACCGTGATGCTCGGGCTCGTGTTGGGCGTCTTGCCCCCGTCGCTCGCGTCCATCGCCGTCAGCGTCCAGGTCCCCGCCGTCTTGAAGGTCACCGGATACGTCTGGGTCCCCGCCGCCAACGCCGCATTGGACGGCAACACCGCATTGGCATCGGTGCTCGTGATTCCGACGGCATCCATCACGCTCGAAACCACGTTCCAGTATGCGTCCACCGCGTTCGCCGTCACCGTCAGCTCCGTCCCCGCGGTCTGTGCCGAGGGCGTCCCCGTCTTGCCCGTGGCCGTCCCCGGCGCCGCCGTCTCCCCCGGCACCAGCAGTTGCAGCTTCTCGAACGGACCCGCCACCACCGTGTATTCCGTCCCTGTTCCCGCCGTCAGATAGTTGTAGCGCATGGTGGCGGTGGCCGTCCAGGTTCCGGCGGTCTTGTTCGTGATCACGAATGTCCAGGTTCCGCTCGCGTACTGGTCTCCCGAAGGCAATCCGTCGTTGGCATCTGTGGTATCCAGGCTGACGTAATAGGAGTAATTGGTCGGGTTCCAGTAGGCATCCACCGAATAGACCGTCACCGTATACGCAACCCCGGCCGTCTGCACGTCCGGCGTACCGGTCTTCCCGGTCTCCGTCCCGGGGGCTGCGGTTTCGCCGGGCATCAGCACCTGCAACTTGGTGCGCGGGGCCGGATTGACCGCGAACTCAGAGCTGGTATCGGGCGTCTTGCCGCCATCCGTGATGTCCGTCGCCGTCAGCGTCCACGTCCCGGCCGTCCGGTTTGTCACCGCGAAGGTCCCGGTCCCGCCCGCCAGCGCCGCATCCGCCGGGAGCACCGTGTTCGGATCGGTGCCAGTGATGCCCACCGTATCCGCCACCGTCCCGATCACGTTCCACCACGCATCCACCGCGTTGACCGTCACCGTATAGCCGCCCCCGGCCGTCCGCGTGCTCGGCGTGCCGGTCTTGCCCGTTTCCGTCCCCGGCGCCGCCGTCTCCCCCGGCATCAAAACCTGCAGCTTGGTGAACGGCCCCGCCGTCACTGAAACCGTCGTTGACGTGGCCGCCCCCAGCGAACCGCTCGTGAACCGGACGGTGATGTCCGACACCAGCGGATGCGCCAGGTCGGTGAAGGTGGCGACGCCGCCCACGGCGGTGACGTTGGTGGCGCCCAGCAGCGTTCCCGCCCCGCCCAGCCGCGTCGCCCTCACCTCCAGCGTGTCGTTGGTCCGCAGGTTGCCATACGCGTCTGTGATCCATATGACCGGCTGCTGCGCAAACGCCACCCCGGCGGTCGCGACATTCGAGGGTTCCGTCGCGATCACCAGCTTGTTCGCCTCCGCCGGATTGATGTGGAACAGGCGGCTGAGGCCGGATTGGCCGCCGCTGAAAGCCGTCAGTTGCTTGTCGCCCGTCAGGTCGATTCTCATATTGTTGAACGTCGCCACGCCGCTGGTGGTGGCGGTCTGGGTCAGCGTGCCGCTCAACGTTCCGCTGCCCGAGGTCAGTGCCAGCGACACCGAAGCGCTCGGCACGCCCACGCCAAGGGCATCGGTCACCGTCACCTGCACGGCCGGGGACAGGGTGGCACCGGCCATCGCGTCCGGCGGCTGAGCCGTGAAGGTCACTGTGCGGCCCGCCTGATTGCCAATGGCGAAATCCCCGAACCCGGTCTCGCCGGAGATCGTCGTGTAGGAGGTGTACGGCCCGGCACCGATGGTCGTCGCGGACCACGCGTCGGGCGCGGTGAAGCGTCGCACAGCGAATGCCGCGTATGTGGCCGCAGCATCATAGTCGCTATAATAGTAAAACGACGCGTTATAGGCGGCCATGAATCCATCGGCTGGAACCAACGACCACGTGCGGTTGACGCTGCGGTCCGCGTCGATGCCGGCCCCCGCGATGTCGGCGTGATCGCCCGGCGTCACCGCGACGGCGAGCGAACCCGCCGTGCCCACGTTCATTGCCGACATCACCAGCGGGGTGTAGCGGCCTTCATCGCCGATCGGGTACGTGAACGACTGGCCAGATCCAACGGCGAAGGCCTTCGACAGGTTTCCGACGACATAGCGGGCGGAGGAAAAACCTGAAATCGCGCTGTTCGACGTGTTGGTGATGGCCAGCGTGTGGGTGCCTGTGGTGATCTTGCCATTGGCAGAGAAGGTCAACGTGTTGATTCCGGGGCTGCTGTTCAACGCCAGGCCGTTTGTGTTGCCTAGGGTCAGGTTGTTCAGTTCCAAGACGCTGGCCGGCACTTCCACGCCGGTCGCATTGCCGCCGAACACCAGGCTGGAGCCGGAAGTCGTGGTCAGGTTGCCGGGCGTGCCGGCGATGGCTGGCCCGTTCAAGGTCAGAGCGTTGGACCCCACCGCCAAGGTCCCGCTGGTCAGCGTCAGCGTCCCGCCTACCGTCTGGCTGGCGCCCATTGTTGTGCCGACCGCGTTAGCGAGGGTGAGATTGTTGAAAGTGGTCATCGTCGCGCCGCCAATGCCTTGCGCACTGGTGCCATCCAGCGTGACCGTTCCGGTGCGCGCCGTGAACGTGGCCCCGTTGTTGATCCAGTCGCCGGCGAGATTCAGCGCATAGTTGCCGCTGCTGGTGTCCAGCGTGGTGCCCGAGCCGAGGGTCAAATCGCCGGCCACGTCCGTAACCCCGCCCAGGGTCTTGGTCCCGCTGCCGCTGGTGGTCAGATGATGGTAATCGCCGGCTTTGACCATTTGGGCGGTTCCATTGTAGTTGACCGTGTTGTCCGCCGCGGTTGCGGTCAGGGTGGCGATCGTCAAGTTCGGTGCCGCAGCCCCGAGGTCCAGCGTGGCCCCGGCCGCCTGCACCAGTTCCCCTGTGCCCGCGAGCGAGGTGCCCACCGTCAAGATGTTGTTGTTGGTCAGGGTGATCCCCGTCACCGTCACGCTGGGAATGGCAAAAGTACCGGACAGATTCTGATGGTTGGTGTCGAACGTGTGCACACCCGTGCCGGCCGTGAAGGTGCCCGCGTTGGCAATTCCGCTTTGGAACGTCACGGCCGAGTTCCCGGAGTTGTTCCACGTGGCGCCCGGATTCACCGTGACCGCGCCGGAAAAAGTTTTGGCGCCGACGGCGCTGGAAATGGTCAGGATACCGCTCGCGCCCTCTCCGATGGTCGTGGTCCCCATGACCGTCAGCGCATAGCCCGCGGCGGTGAACCGGGTCCCGTCGCCGATCATCAGGTTGCCGCCGATGACCAGGGCCGTCGCATTCGTCGTGGCGACCGTTCCGCTCAGGGTCAGGTTGCCATTGACCGTGGAGACACCGGTCAGCACCTTCCCGCCGCTGCCGCCCAGGTTCAGGTGCTCATAGGCGGTCGCCTTCACCGTCTGGGCGCCCGCATACGTGTAGTTCACCGTGTTGCCGGCAGCAGTTGCGTCCAGCGCGGTGACGGTCGCCGTACCGCCGATGTTCAGCGTGGCCCCTGCATCCTGGACCAACCCGCCGGCACCGGCCAGCGCCGTGCCCACCGTCAGGGTGTTGTTGTTCGTGTACGAACCGGTAACCGTCACCCGCGAAATCTCCAGGATGCCGCTGATGTTCTTGTTCGTGCCGGCCAGGGTGTAAATACCCGTGCCGGCGTTGAAAGTACCGGCGTTGACCAGATTGCCGTTGATCCGCACGGCTTCGTTGCCCGTGTTGTGCCAGGTGCCGTTGATGGTCATGTCGTTAAAGGTGGCCGTGCCCGACGCGCTGGTAATGGCCAGCGTGTCGTCCACCGTCGTTGTGCCGTTGACCGTGATCGAGTACGCCCCGACCGTTAACTGCCCCATCATGACGTTCAGATCCCCGTTGATCGTGGTGCTCGCGGCCAGGCTCGCGCCAGCCGCATTGTCCAGTTCCACGTTGGGGTAGCCGCCCGCGCCTGACAGGGTCTGGGCGGAGGAACCGCCCAGCCGGAGTTTTCCGGCGCCGGCGATCGTGCCCCTGTTGGTCACATCGCCTTTGACCGTCAGCGTGTAGCCGTTGAGGTCCAGCGTGCCGCCGGCCGTGGTAACCAGGTTTCCATTCACCGTGGTATCCGCGTTCAACGTTACCGTGCCGGAGGTGTGGCTGAAGATCAGGTCCTGAAGGACGTTTGTCGCGGCCGGCAGTTCCGGGCCCGTGGTCACCCCGCCCGCCGTGTAGGCCACGTTGATCGAGGTTCCGAAGACCGGCACGGCATCCAGGCTGCCCGTGGCGCGGAAAATCGTCGCGCCGTTGCCCGGCGTCAGTTCGTCCGCCTCCGTGATCTCCCCGCTGGTCAACGTCAGAGCGCCCCCCACCGACACCGCGCCGCCCAGGGTGATGCCGTTGCCCCGGTTGACGGTCAGGTTGTTCAGTTCCACCGTCGGCAGGGTGGTGGCCGCCCCGCTGCCGTTCATGACGATGTTCGCCGACGCCCCGCCCGTCAGCCCGCCGGCGGTTTGGTCGATGGCCCCGTTGAGCGTCAGCGTGTTCGCGCCGATCGAGAGATTGCCGCTCGCCAGCGCCAAGGTATCAGACACTGTCACGGAACCGCTCAACGAAACCCCGGCGCTGTTGGTGATCGTCAGGTTGTTGGCCCCCGTCAGTCCGTTGCCGGAATCCTGCGCCACCGTCCCGTCATACACATAATTGGCGTTTGTGTTGTAGGTGCGCGTCCCGGTCACCCGGATGTTGCCGCTGGCCCCGGAGGTCGTGATGCCGCCGGCATCCCCGATGATCAGCGTGGCCCCGGCGTTCAATGTAAACGTTCCGCTGCTGCCGTTGCCCAGCAGTTGAGTGCCCAGCAACACCGTGGCGCCACTGCTGACCGCGTAATGGATGATATTGGAATTGATGCCGCCCGAAGTGAAGGCTTGAGAATCCGAGCCATTGAAATTGACGGTTCCGTAGCTGTTGTAACGTTCAGTGATCGTGCCGCCCGTATGGGTGAAATCCCCCGCCACGTTCAAAGTCCCGGGCCGGTCGGAGTCCGACAAGTTGAAAAGCCCGCTGGACAGGGTAAAACCGCCGCTCACGTTCATCGTCATCGAGCCGGCATAGCCCGTGGAACTTCCGTAGTAAAAAATCAAGTACCCGCCTGATTGGATGTAATGGCCGGCCACATTCAAGACCAGGGCGCTGGCGGTGTAGTTCACCAGCCAGAGTGAACCGCTGCCCGTCGACACCATGTGGAAATCGCCGTTGATGGTTTTCAGGTTGCCGTTCAGATTCAAGCCGGCGGTCTGGCTCGGACAATTCCATGCCAGGTGGCCGAAACTTTGGGTGAACCCGGTTGCGGTGGGCAGCGTGCTGGTCACGCCTGTTATTTCGCATGTGGAGGCGGCATCCCACGTCGCCGTCGGGATCGCCCCGCCGTTGCGGACATGCCGGTAGGTTCCGCCGGCTGCCAGGGACAGGCTGGCCGCGCTGGAATAAATCGTGCCCGCATTCCTCATCACGCCGCCGGATTGAATCACCGTGGTGCCGGTGGAGCCGTAAAAGTTGCCGAGGATTTCAACCGTGCCGAAAATGTCCAGGTCCGTGCCGGTGCCATTGGCGATCGTCAGGTTGACGCCGCTGTTGAGCGTGATCTGCCCGCCGCCTTCCACGACCGTTTGGTCCACGGACACCGCCGCCGTTACCGTGACCGTATGTCCAGTGCGGATTATGATTGCCCCGTTGGCCGAAGTGGGCGTGGCGGCCGGCGGCACCCACGTGCTGTTGCTTTCCACTTGCCACGTGCCGACGGCGTTCCAGTTGCCACTGCCTGCAGAACGGTAATCGCCATCGGCTCCCCGGCACGGCAGGGCAACCAGCAATCCGCCGAAGCAAATCAAGAGCGCGCACCAGCTGCTTTTGACCGGCTTGCATGGCAAAATTCCACCCATGGGCATGAATTTCCTCTCTGCCCACCGCCAATAGATGGCACATCGTTTCCAGTCAAAGAAATCGGTGTAAAAAAACGATTAGTCATCATGTGCTTTTAACCGATTCAGAACAACCGTTTGCGCAGATCGCCGGAGGTAAAACCGTGATCATCCCGTTTTCACATCGGATTGGCGCGCGTCGGGTGGGCCCCAAACCGGTGCAACTCGTTTCCATTAAATAGGTATTAAACCTTGTCCATTTTTGTACACCCGCGTCTTCATTCCCCTGCCATTGCTGCGTTCATCCGGCGCCGCGGCACCGCTTGTGTGCCGTTGAATAAACACCACGGAACTTCTGCGTCGGTAGGATGCACGCAAGCGCGACTCGCAAGAGGTGTGCGAATGAAACGAGGATGCGCCCCCGGAAATCCGGGATTTCGTTTTTTTTGCTGTTCATTTCCCGCTGATGTTCCAGAATACTGGTTTATTCCAACCCAAAGGTGTTCTCATGTTTGCTGGTGCATATACCGCCCTGATCACTCCCTTCCGACGCGATGGGACCGTTGACCACGACAAGCTCCGTGAACTGGTCGAACGGCAGATCGCTGGCGGCATTGACGGTTTGGTGCCGGTTGGCACCACCGGCGAATCCCCCACCCTGGATATGGAAGAGCATATTCAGGTCATCCGAACCGTCATCGAAGCGGCAAGCGGACGGGTCAAGGTCATCGCCGGTTCCGGCGGCAATTCCACCGCCGAAGCACTCGAACTGACCACACTCTCCCGCGATGCCGGAGCCGATGGCACGCTGCAGGTCACGCCCTACTACAACAAGCCGACCCAGGCCGGCCTCATCCGCCACTTCACCGCCGTGGCGGAACTCGGGCTGCCGGTCGTCCTCTACAACGTTCCCGGCCGGACCTCCTGCGAAATCGCCGTCCCGACCATCGCCGAGCTTTCCAAGCATCCCCAGATCGTCTGCGTCAAGGAAGCCGGCGGCAGCGTCGACCGCGTCAGCCGCATCAAAACCGCCTGCGACATCGATGTGCTTTCCGGCGACGACGGCCTCACCCTTCCGATGATGGCGGTCGGGGCCTGCGGGGTTATTTCCGTCGCCTCCAATGTCGCCCCGCGAGCCGTCGCCGACCTGGTACACGCCGCCGCCGCCGGACGCTGGGACGAAGCCCGCCGGATCCATTACCAATACTACGGCCTCTTCACCGACATTTTCCTCGAAACCAATCCGATCCCCATCAAGGCCGCCATGGAAATGGCCGGATTCGGCCCCGCGGTCTACCGGTTGCCCCTGTGCGAAATGAGCGCACCCAATCGCGAAAAACTGCTCGCCACCCTGCACCGGAGCGGCGTGCTCCCATGAATACCCCCCGCCGCATCCTGCTGATCGGCGCGGGCGGCCGCATGGGGCAGGCCATCGTGCGCCTGCTGGCCAACGGTTCCTGCCCGGGCCTGCAACTCGCCGCCGCGATCGATGGCCCCGGCTGTCCGCTGCTGGGTCGGGACGCCGGCACCGCCGCCGGCGCCGGGGAACTCGGCGTGCCGATCCGCGCCGATCTGGCGGCCGCCCTTGCCGGCCATCCGGAAGTCGCCGTGGATTTCAGCTCCCCGGCGGCCACCACCGCCGCGGCCTCCCCAATGGCATCCGCCGGCGTTCCCTGGGTCGTCGGCACCACCGGCCTCGACGATACGGCGCGCGCGGCCGTCACCTGCGCGGCAAAATCCATCCCGGTGGTCCTTTCGGCCAACATGAGCCTGGGCATCAATTTGCTCACGGCACTGGTCGCCCAGGCCGCGCGCACCCTGGCGGGGTGCGGCTACGACTGCGAAATCATTGAACGCCACCACCGGCGCAAGAAAGACGCTCCCTCCGGCACCGCTCTCGAACTCGGCGCGGCCGCCGCCCAGGGCCTGGGCTGGAACCTGCGCGAAACGGCCATCCATGGCCGCGCCGGACTCACGGGGCCCCGGCCCGACAAGCAGATCGGCTTCCATGCCGTGCGCGGCGGTGATTTCGTGGGTGACCATACCGTACTGTTTGCCGCCGACGGCGAGTGCCTCGAGCTGGGGCATCGCGCCACCTCGCGCGAGACGTTCGCGCTGGGCGCTTTGCGCGCCGCCGCCTGGCTGCCCGGCCGCGCCCCCGGCCTCTACGGCATGCGCGATGTCCTCGGCCTCCAGCCGGGAGGTGCCCCATGAACGGCATTGAAGCGGGCCTCAGCCTGGGGGCCAATCTCGACGACCGGCTCGCGAGCCTGCGCGCGGCCCGCGCGGCCATCGCCGCCCTGCCGGAAGTCTCCCTGCTCGCATCCGCCCCGCTCTACGAAACCGAACCCGTCGGCGTGCCCGAGGAATACGCCAACCTGACGTTCTACAACACGGTCCTGATCATCGGCACCTCCCTGGACGCCCACAAGCTCTTCGCCCAGCTCCAGAAGATCGAAACCGCCCTCGGCCGCAAGCGCCCCCTGCGCCAGAACACACCGCGGACCATCGACATCGACCTGATCTACTACGACGGCCAGACCATCCGCAGCGGCGGCCTCGTGATCCCTCATCCCCGCTGGACCAAGCGCCGCTTCGTGCTGCAGCCCCTCGCCGACGTGCGCGGCTACCTCATCCTGCCCGGCCACGACCGCCGCGTCCGCGACATCCTCGCCGCCCTCCCGCCCGGGCAACAAATCCGCCAGCTGCTGGCCGAATGGTAGCCATGCCGGTTTTCCACACCATGGAAAAAAGTTTTCCACACCGTGGAAAAATCGGCCGTTTTTTTCCACACAATGGAAAAAGTTTTCGCGGTTTTTCCACACAATGGAAAGAATGTTTCCATAGCATGGAAAATATTTTGTCTTCCGCCCTGTCCCCTGCCTGTTTCCCTCTGAACCCGGACCTCTTATGAAAACCCTCACCCCCCGTGCCATCACCGCCATGAAAGGCGTCGAGAAAATCGCCGCGCTGACGGCCTACGACTACCGGACCGCCCGGATCATGGACGCCGCGGGCATCCCGCTGATCCTCGTCGGCGATTCGGTCGGCACCACGCTGCTGGGCTACGCAAACACCCTGTCCGTCACGCTGGCGGACATGATCCGCCACGCGGCGGCGGTGGTGCGCGGCGTACAGCGCGCCCTCGTGGCGGTGGACATGCCGTTCATGACCTATCAGGCCTCGATCGCCCAGGCGCTGCGGAATGGCGGCCTGGTCATCCAGCGGACCGGTTGCCAGGCCCTCAAGATCGAAGGCGGTGAATTCCGCGCCCCGACCATCGCCGCGCTCGTGCAGAACGGCATTCCGGTCCTCGCGCATATCGGCTTGACCCCGCAGAGCATCCAGGTCCTCGGCACGCGTGTGCAGGGCCGCAGCGATGCCGCCGCCCGGCAGCTCATCGCCGACGCCCGCGCGGTCGAAGCCGCCGGCGCCTTCGCCGTCGTGGTCGAAACCGTGCCCGCGGCCCTCGGCGCGGAAGTCACCGCCGCCGTGAAAATCCCCGTCATCGGCATCGGCGCCGGCCCTGGCTGCGACGGCCAGATCCTGGTCATCAACGACATCCTCGGCCTCTCCGGCGATTTCCGCCCCAAGTTTGTCAAGCCGTACGCCGATCTCGGCGCGCAGATCACCGCTGCGGTTTCCGCCTATCAGGCCGACGTTCAAAACGCCACCTACCCCGGACCCGAACACTCTTACGAGTAGGGCCCTTGCCACCAATCCGCAGCCGTCCCCGGGGGGGGCGGACCCGCTTTTTCAGGCTCCGCGCCTCGCAGCCCCGAGGGCCATGAATCCGAGCCGCTGCTGAACTAAAACTTCCAGACCAGAGAAGTGGTGGTGAGCAGGTCGTAGCGTTCCTTGTCCTCGGCCGGCGCGCTGTCCAAGCGGTTTTCCACCACGCAGCGCAGGCTGAGGTTTGGCGCGAGCACCGATTCGAGCCCTATTTCCGCATTGATGAAATAGACTCTGGAATCCTCCAGGCTGGGTACGTATTCGATGGATTCCCAGAGCTGGAGACTCGGGGTGGCCAGAAAATCGAAGTATTGCCCCACCCGTCCGGCGATGAATCCTTCGTTGAGACCGCCCTTCTTTTCCGCGATGTAGCCGGGCCCGGCCTCGGCGCTCAGCAGCATCCGCTCCGAACGGACGACATGGCACCCCAAGGCCACACTTCCCCGGGCCCGGTAGGCCAGGTCGGCGATCTGGTCGTGGTAGATGTTCGCCTCGGCCACAGTGTACAGCCGCTCCGTCAGGCGCCGCTGGATCTTGGCTTCGGCCATGGCGTTCTCGGTATCCTTGTCACCGTCGCTCTTGCCATATCGCCCGCCGGCCTTCAACAGGTAAGAGGTCTCCTCGGTCTCCTTGGCAACGCTGGCCGAGGCATCGCAGCTCAGCGTTTCGCTGTTGCCTTGTGCCGTGTTGATGCCGAGTTCGACTTTTCGACGCCACTCGCCCTTTTCTTTTTTCAGGGATTTGCCCGCCAGTTTGTGAGTGCGTTTCTTGGCACCGAACCGCGAACTGGTCACTCCCTGGAAGGCCCGCGGCATGTCCGCGCCGCGGAAAGCCGGCGGGGACTTGGCCGGAACCGGTGGTGGGGCCACCGGTTCCGGTTCCGCCGGCGCCGGTGCTTCGCCGGGGCGGCCGGCGACATCCGGCCCGGCGGGCCCCGCTTCTTCGGCGGCCGGCTCGGCCTCCACCGCCGCGGGCGGAATCTCCGCAATCGGCGGGGCCGGCTCCACGTCCACCGGAACCGGCTGGCCCCAGGTCGCGCGGTATGCGGCCAAACACAGCACCAGCACCCATCCCTTGCGACAAAAAATCGACTGGCAGGTGTTCATGGTACCGCGCACCCTACGCAAAGCTCCAACTTCCGTCAACCGCATCCGCCCCGGGCCCGGATGGCCGCCGGGGTATCAGCCCCTAGATGATCTTTCGGGTCCGGCCGTCAGCGAAAATTCCGGTTGTGTTTTACGCCCTTTCGTGTTTTTCGTAGTTCCCGATGAGAATCATCGAATCCGCACTTGAAATGCAGCAGACCGCGCTGGTCCTCCGGGCCCAGGGCGAACGCATTGGGTTCGTGCCCACAATGGGAAATCTGCATGCCGGACACCTGTCGCTGATCCGCATCGCCCGGCAGCAGGCCGGAACCGCGGTGGTTTCGATTTTCGTCAACCCCACCCAGTTCGGACCCAACGAAGACTACGCGGCCTATCCGCGGACGTTCGCGGCCGACCGCGCCGCCTGCGAGCGGGCGGGCGTGGACCTGGTGTTTCATCCCGCGGTGACCGAGATGTACCCGGAGGGCGCCAGTGTCAGCGTGACCGAAAACGCTCTGTCGCGCACGCTGTGCGGAGCATCCCGGCCGGGACACTTCGACGGGGTTTGCACCATCGTCGCCAAGCTGTTCCATCTCATCCAGCCGCACGTGGCGGTTTTCGGGGAGAAAGATGCCCAGCAGTTGCGGATCATCCGGCGGATGGTGCGCGACCTCCGCATGCCGGTGGAGATCGTGGCGGGGCCGACGGTGCGCGAACCCGACGGGCTGGCCCTTTCCTCGCGCAACCAGTATCTGGATGCCGACCAGCGCCGGCAGGCCGCCTGCCTGCATCTGGCCCTGGAGGAGTGCCGCCGCCGGTTCGCCGCCGGCATGCGCGACCCCCGCGAGCTGGCGGCCGCCATGCGCGCCCTCATTGCGCGCCACCCGGCGGCGCGGCCGGACTACATTGAAATCGTGGACAACGAAACGCTGGCCCCCCTGACCGGGCCGATTGTGCGCCCTGCGCTGGCCGCGCTGGCCGTCCGGGTGGGTGCACCGCGGTTGATTGACAACACCGTACTGACGCCGTGATTCAGGGCGTGACGTCGCGCACCCGATAGAACCGCACGGTGTCCGCGGGGGCCGGGTCGCGCAGCTCAAGTTCCCCGCCGGTTCCGGTCTGCGTATCGCATGGGAGCCATTGTGCCGGGGCGGGAGCAATCGCGCCGGCATGTTCCAGGGCATAGGTGCGGCCCGTCGTGGATTCCGCCAGGGCCGCGCGCACCACGCCGCCGGTGACGGCCAGGGACTCAATGACGGGGTACACCAGGGCACCAATGGAAATGCCGTCGATGCCGACGTTGCCATGGACTTTTTCCGCATACAGAAACCGGATATGCCGGGTCGCCGGGGCGGGAAAATGCATCTGGAGCGTGGCGTTGGTGGGCGGCGCGACATAGACGGCCAGGTCTGTCCATTCCAGTCCGTCGGCGGACTGCTCCACGCGGAACACACCGCCGGAAAACGTGAGCCCCTTCACCCAGTAGGACAACGTGCCGGCCGGACCGGCGTAATGGATCGCGATGTGGTCACCGGTGCCGTCGAACTTGGCGGCGCCATCGTTCCCGCTGTCGTAGCCGGGCGTGTAGTCCACGCCCAGGCCGTAGAAGAACCAGCCATCGGGAGGCGCGCCATACTGCCAGGGCCCGGTCCAGGCCGCGGGCAGCGGGACCTGGGCCAATGCCCCGGTCACGGCCAGCGCGGCGAACAGCCAGACCCTTCCGGTTGCGGTGAACCTCATGCTACCACCCTCCTGCGCCGGTCTCGCCCGCCGGCCCGGCCGGCCACCCGGTCAAAACCCGGCGGGAACCAGCGGGGTCAGCAGGGACTCCTGGTATATCCGCTGAATCATCTCCACATCCAGACTGTGTCCCGACTTGTACGAAATGATTTCGCCCACGAAAAGACCTTCATCGATCAACGCGATCGCCGCCAGCAAATCCAAGGTGGTGCGATGCCAGACCGCCTCCAGCGATTTGCCCTCATGCACCAGCAGGGGCTTGTTCCAATAGCCGAAGCGGCCGGCGATCAGGAGATTCTCGATCGAATAGCCCAGGTTGCGGATGTCCGCGAACAGCAGGCCGATCGTCTTGCAATACAGCATTTTCATCACGGTGGAATTCGTGCGGGCGACGGCCCCGTAGGCGAATTTCTCCGGATCGAGGGCCAGGCGGATGCGCTGCCGGCCGATGGCGGTCTTGAAATCCACGGCGGCGTCGATCGCCAGCAGGGGGCGCGCAGGATCCGCGGGGGCGAGGGTCAGAAAGCCGCCGCCGCGGTTGGCCACGGTGACGCGTTCGCGGACTGTGACGAAGCGGGCCGGGCGGTTCACCGGGCGTGTGCCCGCGCCGCGCAGGGCCTCGACCAGATTCTGGCTGCCGTGGTTGAACAGAGGCGGATCACCCGACTCGAGCCGGATCAGGAGGTTGTCAATGCCCAGCCCCATGCGCAGGCTGATCATGTGCTCGGCCATGCGGATGTAGTTGTGGGGGGATCCGCTGCGCAGCACGATGTTGCTCACGACCGCCCCGGTGGTCCAGACGTTGCGGATGGAGCAGCGCACCGGCAGGCTGTCCGGCAGGTCGGTGCGTTCAAACCACCAGCCTTCCATGTCGGTCGGGCACAGTTTGAGGGTGCGCAGGCTCTTGCCGAAAAACGTGCCGCGGCCGCTGACCTCCACGGGATGGCCAAGGGTGGTCTGCATGCGCGGCTGGGCGTAGACCTGGGCTTCCTCCATCATGTCCCAGTCCACGGGAACGCGATTCCAGGCGTGGATGCCCCGTTCCAATGCGGCGGCATCGCCGCCGAGCAACCGGCCTGCAGGAGTTTCAAACATGCGTTAATTATCTGCGATCGGTCCGGGTGTTACAAACCTTAAATTCCGGGCCATGTCCACGGCCGCGGAGCCGGCCGTTTCCGGCGGCAGCCACAACACGGGCCGGGGACCGGCCAAAGCGCGCTGGCGGCGCATTTCGGCCGGGTCGGCGCTGGCGCATACAAGGGCATCTGCATAATAGGTCGTGAAGGGGGCCAGCGGACCCGAGTCCTGCACAAGCAGACAGATGCCCTCGTTTTTAAGTACGCAGGCCAGTGCGCCGATCAATTCGATTTCCGCATGGCGCGGATCCACACCCGGTTCTGCGGTCCCCGGCTCCCACAGCGCGGGATAGTCGCCCAACTGGAGCGCCCGGCCGCTATGATCCAGTCCGGGTGTGGATTCCGCCGCCCGGATCAGGACCGCCCGGGCCCCGCTGCGCCGGATGCGCCCAAGCACGGTCCGCCCCCGGTTCGGACCCATCGCCAGCATCGTCGGTAAATCCGGATCGGCATTGACATGGACGACGGCGCGATCGCCATCCAGTTCGATGCGCGGCTCGCCGGCGGAATTCTGGACCGCGCACGAGAGCGCACTGTGGGCCCAATCCCGCTCCGCGAACAGGCCTCCCGTTTTCAGGGTCAGGTATTGCATGACATCGGCCGAATGGCGGAATCCCCCGGGATGGGTCACTTCCATCCGGGACGGGGTCAAGACCGCCAGCGCGGCGGATTCGCCGCGGAGCACGGCCTCCGGAACCGGCACACGGCCGCCCGCATGTCCCAGACGGGCCACCGCCTCCTGCCCGGCCCCGGCGGCATCCTCCTGGGCCCACGAGTCCAACTCGACAGAAAAAGTCGCGCTGCGCGGAAAGTTGCCCATGGCCCGGGTCACCGCGAGATCGAATTCCAGGCCGGCGGCATCGGGCACATCGGACACGGGCCGGAACCGGCGGGGTTCGGCCAGGTCGGCGAACAGGGCCACGGCCCTGCCGGCGGCAGCGGCAACGACCGCCGGCGGCGATTCCTCCTGCAGGACGGGAATACCCGGCGAGCCGGCCCGCACCAAAACACGCAGCCGGAGGCAGCGGTTCACATCGTCCATCGCCAAGATGCGCCCCTGCAGGATCCGGCGGCCGTTTTTTCCGGGCACGACCACGAGGCTCCATTCCAAGCGGCCCTCGTCCAGTGCTCCGGCATAGAACCAAGGGTCTTCTCCGGGTCGGTTCTGAGGGTTCGCTTCACGCCCCTGGCGGGCGGGCCGCAGTTCCCGACGCCGGCCGGATTCAACATCTTCCAGTATAAGAGCCAGTCCGACCGAGCGCCCATCCGGAAAAACAACGGGATGGAAATCCGGCTCCTGGCCTTCCGGGGCGAATACCAGGGACCAGCGCCGGGAACGGGCCACCGAATCAAAGCGCACCGACAGCGAATGCACCACGCAAGGCCCGAAGGGATTGCGCACAGCGGGCAATTCCGCAGGGGCCACCGGAGGCGGTTGTGCCTCTGGCAGTGCCCAGGTCTGCCGGCCCCATTTCAGGGTATCCTTTCCGACGGGAAGCCGTCCGACCCAGACCCCGTCTTCAAACCGCCACTGGGAGTCGGGAGGCCGGGCAGAAGCCGGAAATCCGGTGATGACCCCCCAACCCCCTTCCCCGACGTATAGGACCGGTTCCGCGGCCGGGGCGGCCGGACCGACCCAGCCGGCCAAGGCCGTCAGGGCGACGAAGACCCCGTAGCTCCGTCGACTTCCCCAAATGAACATCAATTGGTATTCCCCCGGCCTTCCGGGCGGATGCGCTTCTTGCCGGCCCCGCGCGGGCCGACGCCGGTGATGGTCTTCAACTGGTCGCGCAGAAAGGCCGCCTTCTCATAGTTTTCCAATTCCACGGCGCGGGCCAGCTCCTCCTGCAGGGCTTCCGCCTGGCTCCGCGGGCGGCGGCGTTCAACCTGATCGAGCAGCTCGCGCACGGATTCCAGTTCCGGGGGCGGGGGGACGGGCGAGCCATCCTCGTTCGTCGGCTCAAAGTTTTCCGTATAGAAGGATTCGAGATCCCCGATGGCCTCCCGGGCAGCGGCGGCGGCCTCGGCAAACCGTCCGGCCTGCATATCCAGTTCGGCCTGGGCGCGCACCTGCATCATGCGCATGTAAGGATAGAGCTGCATGAACTGCCAGGCCACCTCGTCGTCCTGCGCGTAGTCCGACACGATGTCGATGAGATCCAGATTGTGGTCGCAGTCGGCGATTACGCCGGGCAGATGCCCTAAGGCATGATACGCCATGATGCGATAATAGTACTGCATGACCTCCTGCTGCAGCTCGGCGCAGGCATCGGAATCCAGTCGGTACGGCAGCAGTTTGCCGGGCGAGCGGACTTCTTCTTCGAGATAGAAGTCCAGCAGCGACGGAAACCCGCGGGGCTGGGTGCCATCCGGCCGTCCCTCGAGCGCCATCTGGAACACGCCCAGGTCCAGCCGCAACTGAATCTGGCGGGTGCCATCGTCCGCCTGGATCCACCGGGCACTAACCTCGTTGGGATCGTAGGGCCAACCTGAAACGATGCGGCCAATATCCTTGCTCATCCGGCCAGTTTCTCCTGCCTAAAAACACCCCGGCCGGTTCCCCGGCCGGGGGCTTCTCATGCCAAAGGCGCCAGGCCCCTATTCCGCGGCCGGAGCCGCTTCCGCCGGGGCGGCTTCAACGGCAGCTTCCACCGTCTGTTCCGCCTTCTGGCCGGCTTTCTTGGCCTTCTTTTCCGACTTTTTACCTTCCTTCTTGACCTTCTTCTCGGCCTTCTTGGCGTCCTTCTCGGCCTTCTTCTCGGCCTTTTTGGCTTCACAGCAAGCCTTGTCGGCGGCTTTCTTCTCCGCCTTCTTGGCTTCGCAGCCGGCCTTGTCGGCGGCCTGTTCGATCTTGGCGCCTTCGTCCTGGGCCGGCTCGGCGTTCTTCTTGAACCAATTGCTCCACGGCCACGCGGATGCGCTCAACGCGGAAACCAGCAGAACGGCCAGTACGATCAATCCCAGTCTCTTCATTTTGTACTCCTCGGGGGTTTGTCTGTGGGGTTTGAATTCAATCTTGCACTATACACCATCATCGACGGGAGGCAAGCCGCCAGGCGGGCATCGGCCGGGGCGGGGGCCCGAAACAAGCTTGAATCCGGCGGCCGGAATCTGCGATCCTGACTCGAGGACGCAGGAGACCTGCGGGATGTGTTGCCATCCTGCGCTGGCTTCCGCCGGACAGACTTCGGCGCGGAGACCAGATTGGTTTGACGCGGCCAGAGGAGATTGAACATGGCCAAAAAAGTGGCGGTGGTTGCCGTGGGCGGCAATTCCTTGATTCCGGACAACCAACATCAATCGGTGCAGGACCAGTACGCGGCGGCCTGCGAGACAATGAAGCACATCGCCGAAATGATCTGCAAGGGCTGGGACGTGGTCATCACCCACGGCAATGGTCCGCAGGTGGGCTACATCCTCGCCCGGTCTGAATATTCGCGCGGATTCCTGCACGAAGTGCCCCTCGATTCCTGCGGCGCTGACACGCAGGGCGCCATCGGATACAACCTGCAGATGGCCCTGGGCAACGAATTCCAGCGCCGGGGCATCGCCAAATCGGTCGCCACGGTGGTGACCCAGGTGCGGGTGGACCCGAACGACCCATCCTTCCAGAACCCCTCCAAGCCGATTGGCCAGTTCTACACGCCGGAGGAAGCCCGCCGGCGGAAGGAAAAGGACAAGTGGGACATCATGGAAGATGCGGGCCGCGGCTGGCGGCGCGTCGTGGCTTCGCCCGAGCCCAAAGAGATCATCGAACTGTCCGCCATCCGGGCGCTCGTCAACGCCGGCGTAGTGACGGTGGCCGCGGGCGGAGGCGGCATTCCGGTCATCCGCGACGACCAGGGCAACCTGAAGGGCGTGGCGGCGGTGATCGACAAGGATCTGGCCTCCTCGCTGCTGGCCACCCTGCTCCAGGCTGATCTGCTGCTGATTTCCACGGCGGTGGAAAAGGTGTACCTGCACTACGGACAGCCGGATCAGCAGGCGTTGGACCGGATCACCCTTGCAGACGCCAAGCGCTACATGCAAGAGGGCCATTTCAAGCCAGGGTCCATGCTGCCGAAGATCAAGGCAATTGTGCGCTTCCTGGAAAACGGCGGTCGCCAGGGGCTGATCACGGATCCCGCGCATATCCCGGACGCCCTGGACGGCAAAACCGGCACAATGGTGACGACATGAGCACGCAACGCCCGGCCCCATGAGTACCCTGAACAACAAAATCCTGGGCCTGAAATGCCTGGTCTGCGGCAAGGAGTTCGATGACGCCGAATATGCCTGCCCCGCCTGCGCGGGCAATCTTGACGTGGTCTATGACTATCGGACCATCGCCAAGGCGGCGCGCCGGGAAGACATCGCTGCCGATCCCGATGATTCGATCTGGCGCTTCAGCCCCATCCTGCCGGTGACCTCGCGGGCGCCACGCCCCTCCCTCAAGATCGGGGCTACGCCCCTGGCCCGTATCCCGCGGCTCAACGACGAATTGGGCGTGCCCAACCTGTTCTTCAAGGACGACACCAAGCTGCCCTCGGCCTCCTTCAAGGACCGGGCGTCGTCGGTAACGGTTGCGGTCGGGCTGGAAAAGGGCAAGACGGTTTTCACCACGGCTTCGACTGGGAACGCCGGTTGCGCCCTCGCCTGCATGTCGGCCAACATGGGTGTGCAGTCCATCATTTTGGTACCCAAGAGCGCCCCCCGGGCAAAAATCGCCCAGATTTTGCTCTACGGGGCCCGGGTCATCGCCGTGAATGGCAGCTACGACGACGCCTATGACCTGTCCCTGGAAGCTTCGCGGCGATTCGGCTGGTACAACCGGAGCACCGGCTACAATCCCTATACCCGCGAAGGCAAGAAAACCGTCTCCCTGGAAATCGCCGCGCAGATGGACTGGGATGTGCCCGACTACGTCTTCGTTCCGGTCGGAGACGGCAACATCCTGAGCGGCACCTGGAAGGGATTCGTCGATCTCTATCAGTTGAAATGGACCGAAAAACTGCCGAAGCTCATCGCCGTTCAATCGGACCAGTCGGATGCCATCACCCGGTCCTTCGAGGCCGCACGGGCCGCCCCGGCGCCCGGAGCGGCTTCCGCCATCAAGATCATTCCCGTTCAGGCCACGACCATCGCCGATTCCATCTCCGTCGATCTGCCCCGGGATGGCGTGGCTGCGGTCCGGGCCATCCGGGATTCCCACGGCGATGTTGTCCGGGTCTCGGACGAAGAGATCCTGAATGCCATCAAGCATCTCGCGGGAAAAACCGGCATTTTCGCCGAACCCGCCGGCGCCGCCAGTTTTGCCGGATTCCTGAAGCTGGCCCAAAGCGGGAAATTGCCGGCCAGGGCCAAAGTGGTGTGCCTCGTGACAGGCAACGGGTTGAAGGATATCCAATCCGCCCTGAAAGTGGCCGGCACCCCGGAAATCATTAATCCGCAGATCGCCGAGCTGCAAAAAATCATTCGCTGAGCAAACTGTATAATAGTTGCAACTATTATACTTTATTTTGGCCAGGGACCTCCGGTTTGGAGCCTGGTCTCCGACCTGTGACCTCTCGACAGTCCGCCGAAAACGTCAGGTTTTCAACTGGCTGCAATCCGCGCTTTTCTGCCTGCGCCCTCTGCGCTATCCTGTCTGCCATGCTGACGTTGTTGAGAGTGAGGAACTTGGCCCTGGTGGAAGAAGCCCGCGTTCAGTTCCAGCCGGGACTGAACATCATCACGGGCGAAACCGGCGCCGGCAAATCCATCCTGATCGGAGCCCTCACCCTGCTGCTGGGCGAACGGGCCGACTCTTCGGCCATCCGCGCTGGGGAGACGCAATGCGTCGTGGAAGCGACCTTCCGTCTCGACCGGCCGGCGCCCGTCAACGACGTGCTGGCGCAATACGGACTGGAGCCGTGCGACGACGGCCAACTCATCCTGCGCCGGATCGTCAAGGCGGCGGGAGGCGGACAGGCATTCGTGAACGACGCCCCGGTCACGCTCCCCCTCCTGAAACGGCTGGGCGCCCTGCTGGTCGACCTGCACGGACCGCACGACCACCAATCCTTGTTCCAGCCGTTGAGCCAGCTCGACATCCTCGACGCGTACGCCAAGGCCGGCCGCGAGCTGGCGGCCTATGCCGCCGCGTTCGCCAAATGGCAGGAGCTGACAGCCCGGCAGGAGGAGCTGGCAGCCGATGTCGGCGACCTGGCGGAGCAGATCGACCTGCTGACTTATCGCATCCGGGAAATCGAGGACGCCGCCCCGGTGGAGGGCGAGGAAGAGCACGTCCGCGCCGAGCAGCAGACGGCCGGACACGCGCAGCGCATTCTGGAACTGGGCCAGTTGGTCGTGCAAGCGGCCACGGAAGACGATCAGTCGGCCCTGACCATGCTCGCGCCGGCGCGCAAGGCGCTGGAGGAACTGGCCCGCCTCCTGCCCGCCGCGCAGGACTGGCCCGCGGAACTGCGGACCCACACCGACGCCCTGGCCGCGCTCTCCGCCACCATCCAGCGCGAATTGTCCAACATCGATGCGGATCCCGCACGCCTGGCCTGGCTCGATCAGCGGCTGGCCACCTACGACCGGTTGAAACGGAAATACGGACCGGAGCTGGCGGACGTTTTCCATACCCTGCAGACCTCCCGCGCCCGCCGGGAGGACCTGCAGGGCCGCGACCGCCAAAAAGCCGAAGTGCAAAAAGAGATCACCGCCACGGAAGCGCAACTGCACACCCTGGGGCTGGCGCTGCGCCGCCGCCGCACGGCGGCCGCGGAAAAGCTGGCCCCCGCCGTCACGGCGGAATTGCAGGCGCTGGGGTTCGGCCAGGGCGTCTTCGCCATTCATCTATCCCCCGCCGAGACCCCGACTCCGGCGGGTCTCGACCGCGTGGAATTCGCCTTCGCCCCGAACGTGGGCGAACCGATGCGTCCCCTGCGCGCCATCGCCTCCTCCGGCGAGATTTCGCGGGTGATGCTGGGCCTCAAGACGGTCTTGGCCGAGGCGGATCGCATCCCGCTGCTGGTATTCGACGAAATTGATGCCAACGTCGGCGGCGCGACCGCGCACGCGGTTGGCCGGAAACTGGCAGCGGTGGCCGCCCGGCGCCAGGTGATCGCCATCACCCACCTGCCGCCGGTGGCGGCCTGCGGAACGCATCACCATGCCGTGCGCAAGACCGTCACGGCCGGGCGCACGCAGACCCATGTCGTGGCGCTTGATGAAGCCGCACGGGTCGAGGAACTGGCCCGCATGCTGGGCGGGCGGGAATCCACCAGCGTGGCCCTGCGCCATGCCGCCGAACTGCTCGCTGCGGCCCGGCGGGCATAGCCGCTTACGGGGATCCCTCTGCGGGCCCGGCGGCGGCCGGCGTCTTTTTGCGCTGCCAGCGAACCGGTTCCCGGGTGACCACCACGGCGTTGGTGCCGGGCGGAATGGACAGAGGACTCCGGACGCGAATGTAATCCATCACCATGTCGCGGATCAGCTCCGGGCCGGTTTCCAGCCGGGTGTTGGGCGTGCCGGCCGCCCGGACAATCGCCGGGAACCGGCCGCCGCCGCCGGCCAGATGATAGCTGTTGAGGGCGACCTTGAGGCGCCGCCGGCCATTGATGGCGCGTCCATCGGCCCACAGCAGGTTGCGAATGCGGCGGCCCGGAGGCGCGCCGGGATGAATTTCGTAGCGCAGCCCCCATGCTCCGAAATAGCGGTCCGTGCCGAGAAAGTCGGCGGCCTCTTCCATGATGGCCTGAATCTCGCCGATGGTCAGCCAGAGGCAGCCGGCCGTGTTCTCATAGGGCACGATCTGCCAGATGTCGGCCACGCGAATCTCCCCCGCGGATATGCTTTTATCCGACAGCACGCCATGGAGCACGACCTCGGCTCCGGTCTTCTCCGCGATGGCGGCGCAGAGCAGTTGCTGGACCGGGCAGAGGCCCGGCGGGGCCGGCGAACAGGACAACTCTTCCACCGTCGTGCCGACCACGGTCTCGAGCCAGGCATCCGCCCGCGCCAGGTCTGCTTCCACCAGCTTCCAGAGGACCGGATCGGCTTTCCGACGGGCCGTGACCGGCAGCCATTCGAATTTCTTATCCACGACAGCCTGCGCCACCGTGTCATAGACCAGGTCGATCCGCATCACGCCGCGGGCGCCGGAACCGGCCTGAACATAGTCCGTTTTTCCGATCCGGACGCCCGCCAGCAGCCAGTGCAGATGGCCACCCAGTACGAGATCGAATTCGCCAAAGCGCCGGCAAATGCCGCGGATTTCGTTGGCCGCGTCGTCCTGTGTCAGCAGCCCCTGGTGCACCAGCAGAAGCAGGATGTGGGGCTGGTGTCGGCGCACCTCAGGCAGAATGCGCTCCAGCGCGCGGCGGGAATCCACGAGGCGCAAATCCCGAGCCGTCACCTCGCGGCACCAGTTGGGAATGTTCGGGGTGGTGAGGCCGACCACGGCGATCCGGAGGCCGTCCATTTCCCGGAGGATATACGGCTGCACCCGGCGGAAGGCGGCGGGCGCGGCTGGCCCCGCCAACAGGTTGGCGGCCAGAACGGGCACCTCCATCTGCTCCAGCAGTTTCCCCAGCGTCGTCACCCCCCAGTCGAAGTCATGGTTGCCGATGGCATATGCGTCATAGCCCAGGGCATTCATGGCCCTGGCCATCACGCCGCCGCGGGACAGATAGCTCTCGGCCGTGCCTTGAAAGGCATCGCCGCCGTCGAGCAGCAAGGTGTTGGGCTGCTCCTTGCGGATGCCGCGGATCAGCGTGGCGCACTGGAGGAGGGCCCCCTCGTTGTGATCCGCATACACCCCGGGGGTCCGGCGGATGGAGCCGTGCAGGTCGGTGGTGTTCAGAACGGTGAGCGTGACCAGGCGGCCTTCCGCGGCGGCGGCGGCCAGGACGACCCCAATAAAAAACCTGCCGGCGCAGGCCCGCAGGTGTGAACCTGGCGCCGGCCGCCGCCTCATCATCCCGCGGCTTCCAGGGGCTTGGCGGCCGACTTGGACGGACCAGGCAGGACGCTGGGCCCGACCGCGTCCAAGGCGCTGGCATGGCCGCGCACGACGGCGTCGCTGATCACGCAGGTCGAGCCGGGCTTGCGACGGGGCGCCTCGAACATCACATCGAGCATGATGTTCTCCAGCAGGGAGCGCAGGCCGCGCGCCCCGGTGCCCCGCCGGACAGCCTCATGGGCCAGTTCCTGCAGCGCGGCCGGAGCGAACTCCAACTGCACGCCTTCCATCGCCAGCAGCTTCTGGTACTGGCGGATCATGGCATTCTTCGGCTCCGTCAGAATGCGCACCAGATCGCCCGCGGCGAGCGCCTCCAGAACAGCCACCATCGGCAGGCGCCCTACGAATTCCGGAATCAGCCCGAATTTAATGAGGTCTTCGGGCTCGACCGCCGGCAGGCAGGGGGGAGGCACCTGGTCGCGCGACGCGGTTTCCTGGTCAAAGCCGATCACGCCCTTGCCGAGGCGCCGCTTGATGATGTCGTCGAGACCGACAAACGCGCCGCCGCAAATGAAGAGGATGTTTTCGGTATTGATGTGGATCATGTCCTGCTGGGGATGCTTGCGACCGCCCTGGGGCGGCACGCTGGCAATCGTGCCCTCCAGAATCTTCAGCAGGCCCTGCTGGACGCCCTCGCCCGACACGTCGCGGGTGATGGACACGTTTTCCATGCGCCGGGCGATCTTGTCGATTTCGTCAATGTAGACAATGCCCAGTTCCGCGCGCGGCACGTTGCCGTCCGCCGCGCGGATCAGGCGCAGCAGAACGTTTTCCACATCTTCGCCCACGTAGCCGGCCTCGGTGATGGTCGTGGCGTCGGAAATGCTGAAGGGCACGTCCAGGATGCGCGCCAGGGTCCGGGCCAGGAGGGTCTTGCCGCTGCCGGTGGGCCCGAGCATGAGAATGTTGGTCTTGTCGATCTCGATGCCGTCGTCGTCGTCCCGGCGGCCTTCGAGCCGCGACTTGACACGCTTGTAGTGATTGTGCACCGCGACAGACAGAACCTTTTTGACGTGGTCCTGGCCGATCACATACTCGTCGAGCCGGGCCTTGATTTCGTGCGGTTTGGGCACCTTCAGACGGCTGACGGGGTGCGGGACGGTCCCGGGCCGGGCTTCGGTGCGCGCCATCACCGTGTTGCAGATGTCCACGCACTCGTCGCAGATGTTCAGCCCGTCGGGCCCGGCGATGAGGGTTTTGACGGCGGAGCGCGGCCGGCCGCAGAAGGAGCAGAAGACCTCGGGGGCTTTGGTTTTGCGGGCCATGGGCTATGCCTTTGCGGGTGTGGCCCCGAGCACGTCGTCCACCAGCCCGTACTTCGCCGCCTCTTCGGCCGACATGAAGAAATCGCGGTCGGTGTCCCGGGAAATTTCCTTGAGCGACTTGCCGGTGTGCTTGGCCAGCAGGCCATTGAGGTAGTCCTTGAGCCGCAGAATCTCCTGGGCCTGGATATGGATGTCGCTGGCCGCGCCCTGGGCCCCGCCCCACGGCTGGTGGATCATGATGCGCGCGCCGGGCAGCGCATGGCGCTTGCCCGCGGTACCTGCGGCCAGCAGAACGGCGCCCATGCTGGCGGCCTGTCCCACGCAGTAGGTCACCACGTCGCACTTCAGGAACTGCATCGTGTCGTAGATGGCCAACCCGGCCGTCACCGAGCCGCCGGCGGAATTGATGTAGACACTGACATCCTTGGCCGCGTCTTCGCTCTGCAGAAACAGCAGCTGCGCCACGACCAGATTGGCCAGGTCGTCGGTGATATCGGAACCGATGAATACGATCCGCTCCTTCAGCAGGCGCGAATAGATGTCATAGGACCGCTCGCCGCGGCCGGTCTGCTCGACTACGATCGGCACCAGATAGGATTGTGCCTTGCTCATGAATGTGCCTCTTCCTTTTTCGGTTCTGCAGCGCCGGCGCCGGACAGTTTCGCGTGCGCCAGCAGGAAATCGATCGTCTTGGAGGTCAGGAGGTCCTGGCGCAGGCTGGTGCGGACGTCCTTTTCTTTCAGTTTGGACGCCGCCAGCCACTCCCGGACCGACCGGTGGCCCAGGCGGGCGGCCTCGGCGTTGAGCAGCGTGGTCACCTCCGCTTCCGTGACCTGGATCTGCTCCTCGCGGGCGATGCGCCGCAACAGATAGCGCAGTTTCAACCGGTCCCGGGCGGCCACCTTGGCCGAATCCGATATCTGGGCCAGGTTGTCGCGGATGGCCTGTTCGGGCACGCCGCGGCGGGAGTTGTCCGCCACCATCTCGTAGACAAGTCGGTTGGATTCGTCCTGGGCCAGGGATTCCGGCACATCGAGGCGCGCGTCTTTCATCAGGGCATCGATGAGCGCGCGGCGGCGGCGCGCCTGTTCCTGCCGTTCGGCCTGGCGCTCCAGTTCGCGCCGGAACATCTCGCGCAAGCCGGCTTCGTCTTCAACCCCCAGGGACTTGAAAAACTCCGCGTCCAGCGGGCGCGGCAGGCGGGTGCGGATTTTCTTGACGGTGGCCTGGAAAACCCCGGTCTTGCCGCGCAGTTCCTCGATCGGGGTTTGCGCATCGAACGCCACGGGAATCGCCTTGGATTCCCCAACCTTCAGCCCGACCAGTTGCGGGCCGAAGCCGGGCAGGAAGGAATACTCCTCGTTGGCGATCACAAAGAAATCGCGGCCGGTCGCCAAGCTCTTGGCCTTCTCGGAAATCTCGGCCATGGGCTGGCCATCCACGGTGGCGGTGTAATCCACGGCGGCCATGTCGCCGTCCCGGACGGGCCGGTCCTCGGTCAGGTCTTCGTACTTGCCGCTCTCCGCGCGGAAGCGTTCGATGGCCTCGGTCACCGCCTCCTCCGTGATCGCCACCTGTTTGGCTTCGATTGCGATGCCCCTGTAGGCCGGCAGGTCGAACTCCGGCTCCACGTCAAGGGTCACGGAAAACGAGAACGGCGCGCCGGCCTTAAGGGGGGACTGCTGCAGGTCCATTTCCGCCAGGGGCTCGAACTTGTGCTCCTGCATCGCCTGCCGGAAGCCGCGGGCCAGCAGATGATCGCGCAAATTCTCCAGGATCTGCTTGTCATACTGGCGGCGGATCATCTCCAGCGGAGCGCGGCCGGCGCGGAACCCCTTGACCGTGCCATGTCGGGCATACACAGCCAGCGAGTCGTCGTATTCCTTCTGAATTTCCTCGGCGGAGTACTCCACCGTGAGCGCTTTGCGGCAGGGGCCCGTGGTTTCCACACTTAGCTTCATGACAATCCCGATTCCTTGCTGACCATGTGATTACAACAAGCGGATATCCTATCTGCCCGCGCCGGCCGCCGTCAAGCCAAGCCGCCCGCGCAGCGGATTGCTTTCGCGCGGGCATCTGTCCTAGAGTCCGGACATGAAACCGGCCGGCCGGATGTCAGCGCTTGCCCCGCGAAAATTTTTCCACACCGTGGAAAAAAACGGCCTTTTTTTCCACACAATGGAAAAAAGTTTTGGCGATTTTCCACACAATGGAAAAAATGTTTCCACGGTGTGGAAAAATGACCTGCCGGCCGCGGGAGGCGGCGGATGAGGGTTCACTCCCACGGCGACCGGATCCGGCCGGGGCGCTACGCGGTGCGCGCGCGGTTTGCGCGCAGCGTGCTGTTGCTGGACCGCGCGCAGCGCGCGCTGTTCGTCGTGGATCGTTCCATCGGGGCGGGCCCGTTGAATCTCGTGGTGGCGCGTCCCGAAAATTTCGCGTCCGGGGACTGGCTCGACGTTCCCCGCGTTCTGCCCGGGCGGCGCTACGATTCGGCCCTGCCGCGCCTGGACGGCGTGGCGCGCGCGCGGCTGGCAGGCGTTCTGCAAACCGCCCTGCCGCGCCATGCCCCGCCGGACAGCCTGGGATCGCTGTTCCAGCCAACCGCGCATCTTCCGCGCCTGCAGGCGGCGCGCGACCGGCGTTTCCGTCAAGCGCTGGGACATCTGGCGGCCGGGCGGCTGGCGGCGGGAGCACGGCTGCTCCGGGGCTGCGGGGCGGGATTGACGCCGGCGGGCGACGACTTTTTGTGCGGCTGGATGCTGGCATGTCGCCTGCAAGGACAACCCGCACGGGCGCGCGTTCTCGTACAGCACGCGCGGGGAGGCAATCCGGTTTCCAACGCTTTCCTGGAAATGGCGGCGCAGGGGCGGGTTCATCGCGCCATGAAAGATTTGCTGCGGGCGCCCGGCCCGGCCCGGGTCCGGGCCGTGTGCGCCTTCGGCCACAGTTCCGGGGCCGACCTGCTCTGGGGTCTGTGGTACGGACTGGACGATTCCGGGGCGGGGCCTAGCGGACCAGAGTGAACCACACCACGAGGCTGAGGGCGATGCGATACCAACCGAAACCTTCCAGGGTGTGGCGCGAAATCACCCGCATCAGGAAGCGAATGGCCAGGCGGGCCACGAGGTAGGAAACCGCCAGGCCGATCGCATAGGACCCCAGATCCGAGCGCTGCAGCGATCCCCAGCCGCGCAGCAGATCATAGGCGCCGGCCAGGGACAGCACCGGCACCGCCGCAAAAAACGAATATTCCGCCGCCGTCTTCCGGCCCAGTCCCAGCAGGCGCCCGCCCAGGATTGTCGCCATCGAACGCGACGTGCCCGGCATCAGGGCCACGCATTGGAACAGGCCGATGCCCAGCGCCCGCCGCCAGCCCACCGCGTCCACGCCCCCTTCGTCATGCGACGGCAGCACCCGCTCCAGTGCGATCATCAAGATGCCGCCCGCAAACAAGGCGATGGCAATGGGCAGCGGCGCAAACAACTTGCCCTTGATGGCGGAATGGAAGAGCAAACCCAGGACCGCCGCCGGCAGCGTAGTGAGAAACAACCACAGCCATCCGGTCCAGCCGGCAAATCCCTCCCGGGCACGGAAATCCGCCAGCCGACGAAAACGGTGCCGGTATTCCACCAGGACCGCCAGCATCGCCCCGGTCTGGATGACCACCGTGAAGCTTTCGTGGCAGGCCCGCCCCAGCCATGCCTTGGCCAGCTCCAGGTGGCCGGTGGAGGAAATCGGCAGATATTCGGTAAATCCCTCCACCACGCCCATCAGGGCGGCGTGGAAGGCGGCGGCCAGGTCAGGCATGGCGCCGGCCTCGGCCATCCGCACGGCCGATCGCGGAGGCCGTGAAAATCACGTCAGTGTGTATTATGGAGGGCATGAAAATGTTGCACTGTACCCAAGAGATGCCGGTGCATGCAAGTAACTTGACCGGCTCGGGGGCGAATGCGTAAGGTTGCGGCCATGTCGAAGTGCGCGCCACATCTTTCCGGGTTTCGGACCCTGGTTCTGCTGAGTGTCTGGCTGGCGGCCGCGCCCATGGTCCGGGCGAGCGCCCGGCCCTACGTGGAAACCGCGCCGAAACGGGGATTCCACCTGTTTGTCCGGCCGAAGGCCAAAACACCGGCCGCGCAATGGGAACACGTACAGGCATTGGAACAGGCCGGACGGACACGCGCGGCGGCTAACCAGGCCCTGGCGTTGCGGCTGTTCTGGCCCCATGCCCCGGAGGCCGCCCAGGGTCAGTTGCTGTATGCCCGCCTGCTGGAGCAGCGCGGACATCTGGCAGAGGCTTTTGATGCCTATCAACACCTGGTTGAGCATTACCCGGGACGATTTGAGTTCAACGAAGTCCTCGGCCGCCAGATGCAGATCGCCAAAACGCTGATGGAGCGCCGAAAAGGCAAGTTTCTCTTCCTGCCGGGCTTTGCCGCCCCCGAACGGGCGGTGCCCCTCTTCGAGAAAATCGTGGCCAGCGCCCCGGAATGGCACGGCACGCCCGAGGCGTACTATCTGACCGGGGTGGCCCATGAACGCGGATATGAATATGAACAGGCAATCGAGGCCTATTTCACCACCCTGAACCGCTTTCCGGAAAGCGAATTTGCCAAGCAGGCGGCCTACGCCCAGGCCCTGTGCCATATCAAGATTTCGAACGATGCACCCAACGACCAGCGGGCCCTGGAAACCGCCCGGGCGGCCGTCGTCTTGTTTCTCCAGCGTCATCCCGACTCCGAGCACCGCGCGGAACTGGAGGCCGAACTGGCCCGCCTGCGCGCCCGGCAGAGCCACATCGCCTTCGCCCGGGCCCGCTATTACGACAACAATCTCCGCAGGCCGGAGGCGGCCCTCATCGAATATCAAACTTTTGTTGCCCTCTTTCCGGATGCCGAGCAAGCCCCGCTGGCCCGCCAACGCATCGAAGAACTGAACCGGTCCAAGGAGAAATAGGATGAACCGCCTGCCTGCCCTGTTCCTGATTCCCGCGCTGATGCTCGCCGCCGGCTGCGCCAACTACCGCCTGGGGTCCACGCTGCCCCCCGACGTCCGCACCGTGTACATGCCCACCTGCCTGAACCAGACCGACGAACCGCTGCTGGAGCTGGACGTGACCCAGGCCATTCTGTCGCAGATTCAGATGGATGGTTCGCTGCGCCTCGCGCCGGAGGATACGGCGGATACCTGGCTGCAGGTAACGCTCATCCAGTTCTGGCTGGATCCGGTGGCCTATGTGTCGGGCGACAGTGCCACGGCCAATCAGTACCGCATGAGCATCCGCGCTTCGTTCGTCCTGCGGCGGCGGAGCAACGGCTCCGTGGTCGCCGAATCGCCCGGCCTGACCGGCTGGTTTGATTTCGATTTCACGGGCGACATGACCTCGTCGAAGGCCGTGGCGCTGCGGCCGGCGGCGGAGGATCTCGGGCGGCGCATCGTCAATGCCATTGTCCAGACCTGGCCCTAGGAGCCGCCGGTGCCCGCCAAGCGCATCATTCCCTGCCTCGACATCACCGGCGGACGCGTGGTCAAGGGCGTGCGCTTCGTGGAGCTGCGCGACGCGGGCGATCCGGTCGCCGTGGCCCGGGCCTACGAAACCCAGGGCGCGGACGAACTGGCTTTCCTGGATATCACCGCCTCCAGCGACGGACGCGACACCATGGTCGCGGTGGTCCGCGCCGTGGCACGCGAAGTGTTCATGCCTTTGACGGTCGGGGGCGGCATCCGCACGCCGGCCGACATCCGCCGCCTGCTGCAGGCCGGCGCCGACAAGGTCTCGCTCAACACCGCGGCCATCCTCCATCCCGGCCTGATCGACGAGGCGGCGCGGCAGTTCGGCTCGCAGTGCATTGTGCTGGCCATCGACGCGCGATGCAACCCCGCTGGCCAGCCGGGCTGGAGCGTCTATACCCACGGCGGACGCCAAGCCACCGGGCTCGACGCCGTCACCTGGGCCTGCGAAGGCGTCCGCCGAGGCGCCGGCGAGATCCTCCTGACCAGCATGGACCGCGACGGTACCCGGGACGGCTATGACCTGGAATTGACCCGCGCCATCGCGGATGCCGTGCCGGTGCCGGTCATCGCCTCCGGCGGGGTGGGCACACTCGACCACCTGCGCGCAGGCCTCGTTGAGGGCCATGCGGACGCTGTTCTCGCCGCCTCCATCTTCCATTTTGGCGAATTCACGGTGCCCCAGGCCAAACACTATCTGGCCGGACACGGCATCGAGGTCCGCCCGCCGTTCACCGCCATCCCGACTGCGAAAGGAATCCCGGCATGAAGGAACTGGAAGAAGGCACCGCCCTGGAACTCGACTTCGCCAAACTGGCCAAGGTCGCCGCTGCCTGCCCGCACGTCATCCCCGTCGCAGTGCAGCACGCGGACACCCGCGAAGTCATTCTGGTCGCCTACGTCAACGAACTGGCCTTGAACAAAGCGATCACCGAGCGCACCGCCATTTTCTGGAGCACCTCCCGCAACGAGCTCTGGGAAAAGGGCAAGACCTCCGGCGAGACCTTCGAACTGCTGGAAGTCCGCGTCAACTGCGAGCAGAATTCGCTGCTCTACCTCGTGCGGCCCCGGCGGGGAGGCATCTGCCACACCCGCAACCAGGCCGGCCAGCCGCGCAACTGTTTCTACCGCACCTTGGATTTCGCCACCGGCCAGCTCTTGAACCTGGATCCGTAACCGCCATGAGCATCGAATCCCCCGCCCCGCCCTCCCGTCCGTCCCCACCGGCCAACGATCCGGACCGGCTGACGGCCAACCTGCGCATCTTCGTGTTCGTGGCAATCTTTCTGCTGCTCCTGGCCGGCGCCCTGTGGCTCATCATGCGTGAAGAAAAGCGCCGGGGCTTGCTGTTCCAACCAGAAAAACCCGCCGCTCCGGCAGCCGAAATCCCCCTGCCGGCCCCGAAGCCCGAACCCGCCCCGGCTCCGCCGCGCGTGTCGGTGCCGCCCGTTCCCCCGCCCTCGCCTGCCCTGCAACAGGCCGCCCAGATGGAGGAGGCCCTGACCGCCTATCGGGAGGCCGCGGCACACCTGGTGGCCCGGCGCTTTGAACAGGCCGAGGACCGAGCGCTGGCCGCCCTGCGCGCCTATCCCCAAATGGCCGGCGCACAACGCATCCTGGGCGTGTTGTACCTGCAGCAGGGCCGCATGGACCGGGCCATCGAGGTGCTGGAAGCCGCGCTGCGCAACGAACCCTTTCATCCCGAGGCGCTGACGCACCTGGCCTTTGCGTATCTGCAGGCCAATAACCCCGGCTATGCCATGGAACTGATCGAAACCTGCCGGCGCCTGCATCCCGACTACAAACCGGCGCTGATCCAGCAGGGCCTCATGCTCCTGACCCAGCCCGACTCCCAGGAGGCCATCGACGTCCTGCGCGAAGCCATTGCCGCCTTCCCCAACATGCCCGGGCCCCGCAACAACCTGGCCGTGGCCCTCGCCCGGCGCGGCGACCGAGAAGGCGCGCGAGAACAACTGACCGAGCTGCTGGAAATCAGTCCCAACAACTTTTCCGCACTCTTCAACATGGGCGCACTGGCCGCGCAGGAAACCAATGCCCCGGCCGCGATTCCATGGCTGCGCCGCGCCATGGCCCAGATGCCCCCCGCCAATTTCCGCCAATACCTGAACGATCCCGACCTGGCCCCCATCCGCGATACCATCGAATTCCAGCAGCTTCTGCAGGAAATCGATCCCGTCTTCCCCAGCCCTCCGCCGGCCCCCTGAGCCCACCCGCGCCCAGCGGGCCGGATTTAAGTTCGTGGGGGGGGGCTGAAACGAATTTCAGGGCTGGGGATTGCCGAGATAACCGGCCGGGTTGGCCGCGTCCCCGCCGGTCGACCACAGGTAAAAGGTCGTCTTCGAGCTTTTCTCGTACCGATAGGACATGCCCCAGGGATCCAGCATGTTGGACAGCGAATGTTTTTCGTCGGCCAGCGCTTTTTTCAAGACCGTTTCGTTGCCCTGCGGCACCTGGCCGTATTTCATCTGGTAGTCGGTGACGAAGCTCTCCAACTGGGAGATTTCGGCTTCGGCCTTGCTGCGGGCGGCCTTTTTCTGGGCATTGCCCGCCAGCCCCAGGATCAGCGCCGAGAGCAGCGCGATGATGGCAATGACCGTCAACAGCTCGACCAATGTGAACCCGGACCGTTTTGCTCGCTTCATGGAATCTCTCCTCGTTGGATTCATTCTGCCCCAGCCCGTTGGCGGATGCAATCCCGTCTTGCGCCATTCGACCGGCGGGAGCGCATGCCTCATTGCAGATGCGCCCGCCCCGGCATGAAAAACGCCGGCCCCGCGGAAACGGGGCCGGCGAATTATGAATCTGTATGGGTCCAGACTACTCGGGCGTGCCGCTCTCCTGCAGCACGACACGGATCATCTGGCGCATCGGATCATCCGTCAGGATGGTCACCTCGCTGCCGACCACCGTGTAGTCAGTGGCCGGGACCGGCTGCCAATCGAACCCGTTGCCGACCAGTTGGCAATCCGCACCTTCCACGCGGACAAGCGTGTAGCCGCTGGGAATGGTGAAGCTTATCTCATCCGTGGCGGGGTTGAAGCTGATGCTCGCGATCCCGGGTCCCACGGGCCCGGCGACCTCGGACAGCCACATGCGGTTGAAGTAGAAGTTCTCCGCTTCGCCGGAACCGCCGTTGTAATTGTAGAACTCGATCTGGTCGATGGAGCCGGGCAGGATGACGTTTTCCACCAGCACGGCGTCTTCGCCGTCGCGTTGCAGGGAGAAGGTGAACGTATTCTCGCCCGTGCAGATGGCCTGCACGCGGCCCCGGAAGCCGCCTTCAACATAACCGCTCCAAGCCACCACCGGGTCGCCGCCGTCGAGCTTGTACGACCAGGTGTCGTTGCCGGAATTGAACAGTTCGAAGCGGTCATAGGCTGTGCCTTCGAAGTCACCTTTGAGCTTGATGCCCTTGGTGCCGCCGCTCCAGTTGTAGCCCACATCCACGGAGAACGTCTGGCCCACAACCATGGGCGCCGGGAAGGAACGCAACATCTTGACTTCCGGCAGCGGATCGGGTTCCGGATCCAGATAGTGGTTCGCATACAGCCCAAATGCCACGCCATTCTCGTTGATCGCGCCAATGGGCGAGGCGCCGATGAACCGGCCGCGATACACATCCGCCGGGGCGGGATCCGGATTGACCCATTCAGTCCAGTCCGAGAAGCCCGTCACATGCGCCGGAGCCAGCACCCAGTCGCCGTCGGCATAGAGAGACGCATCATCGTACGCGAGGTATTCCGGCCGGACCGCCACGGTGACGTTAAGGGGCGTCGCGGTGGCATCGGCGTTGCCGGCGGAGAGCACGGTGGCGCCGGCTCCCACCGGCGTCGCCTGGAAGGTCACGGAGTTCTGGCCGTTGGGGAAAGTCGCGGTGGCCGGCACGGTCATGACGCCGAGGGCGGAGCTGCCGAGGGTCACCACATCGCCCACTTCCCCCTGCCGGGTCAGCGTGTAGGTAGGGGTCGTGCCCGCCCATACTTCCGTCGGTCCGGTCAGGAACAGGGCCGCGGCAACCGGAGTGCCGACAATCTGCAGGTCATTCATGAAGACGGCGTAGTTGACCAGATTGATTTCCGGCCGGGCATCGGCATGTCCGCCGCAGTACATCGAAACGCCGGTGGCCGGATCGGCCTGGACGATGTTGGTCGAATAGGTCAGGTTGGGGACGCCGCCGACCGTCCGGACCAGATCCATCTGGATGCCGTCAGCCGACTGGGTGATTTCCACCGCCACGACAGCGCCGGGGGAATACTCGGTGGAGATCGTGTTGCCGTTGACCTGGAAGGTATTGCCGCCCTGCACGTTGATCAGGTTGGCAAACTGGCCCGTGGCGCAGAAGATGTCCACGCCGCGCTGGCCGCCGTCCCAGTTATAAGTGAAGGTGAAACTCATCACATCGCCCGCCTGCAGGGGAGCCGCAAAGTTGCGGCGGGCGTTGCACCAACTGCCGGAGGCGTCGCCCATGAAGCGGAACGACAGGCCGTTGGCCGAATTGATGTCCCCACCGCCGCCCGCCGTGGAATCGCCCAGCGTGGCCAGATCGTTCCAGAAGTCCCAGGCGCCAAAACCGAAGCCCTCGTTGGCGCCGTTGACGAATGTGGCCGGGGTATAGTTGTTCGCCTCGTCGAAGGCGACCACGGTGCCGGCTGCCGTCACCTCCACATCCAGAGTGTCGCCTTCCGGCAGATCGTCGGACCAGGCGGTGATCGTAGCCGTGCCCACGGCCACGCCCACCGCGTCGAAGCTGGCGACATCGCCCGAGGCAAAAGTAACCGAGTCGGGCACGGTCAGGACATTCGTGTCGGAGCTGGACAGATAGATCGTCTCGCCAGCCGGGCCGTAGCGCGTCACGGTGTACGACTTGGTTTCCCCCTCCCAGATGGAGGCCGGGCCGCCCAGAACGAGGGCTGGCGGATAGAAGGTCACATTGAACTCCGCCTTCACCCCGTTGGCCGGATCGGTGGCGGCCAGGGTCGTGGAGCCTTGGCCGATGGCGGTCGCCTGGAAGGTGGTGACGTCCTCGCCCTCGTTGAACGTGGCGGTGCCGGTCACCGACATGACGCTGGCCGTGGAACTGCTCAGACTGACCGTGTTGCTGATGCCGGCGATGCGGGTCAGGGTGTAGGTGACGGGGCCGGCGGCATACACCTCCCAGGGGCCATCGATGGCAAGGTGTGGCGCGCGGAGCGTGTATTCCGTCCGGGCACCGCTGGAGAGGTTCGTCGCATAAATCGTCGCATCGCCGTTGGTCACGCTGACCACCGTGGCATCAAAGGCGACCGTAGTGGCCGCCGGGGAGTCGAAGGTGACGGTGGCCGGCACGGTGACCGCCGCTTCGTTGTCACTGTTGAGGGCGATTTCATCGCCTACGGCACCGGAGCGGGTGAGCTCAAACGCATAGGCTCCCGGCGTGGGAGGATTCCATACACCGGCGCTGAATTCCAGGCTGCGGCGGTCTTCGCCGAAGATCTGAAGGTCGTTCATGAAAATCGCGTAGTTGTTGTTGTCGCCGGGGTCGCAGGTATAGCCGCCGCAGTACATCGAAATGCCGGTGGCACCATCGGGATTGACGATGTTGGTGGTATAGGTCAGGTTGGTCTCGCCGCTCACGGTGCGAGTCAGGTCCATCTGGATGGCGCCGATTTCCTGAGTGATCTTGACCGAGACCACCGCTCCGGGCGAATAGTTCGTGGAAATGGTGTTGCCATTGACCTGGAAGGTATTGCCGCCCTGCACGTTGATCAGGTTGGCGAACTGTCCCGTGGCGCAGAAGATGTCCACGCCGCGGCCGCCGCCGTCCCAGTTGTAGGTGAACGTGAAGGTCAATTCGTCGCCATCCTGCAGGGGAGCCGCAAAGTTGCGCCGCGCGTTGCACCAGCTGCCGGCGCCGTCGCCCTTGAAACAGAAGGAGTAGCCGTTGGTGGAATTCAGGTCTCCGCCGCCGCCCGCGGTCGAATCCTCCAAGGTGGCCGGGGTGTTCCATATATCCCAGACCCCGAAACCGGTCCCCAGATTGGCGCCGTTAATGAACGTTTCCAAGGTGTAGTTGCCCGCTTCATCATTGGCCTGGACGGCCGGGGCCGCCCATGCGTTGCCGGCCAGCGCCAGCGTTCCCATCAATGCTCCCATCCAGATATTCTTCATGGTTTTTCCTCCGTTGATGCTGCGACGATGACCAGATCGTTCATTAAAAAATAATCTTCCCACATTCCAAGGCCTGGAGCAACCCCAAAAAAACGTTTCACGATCCCGCCCGCAAGGCTGCCGAGGTCCCGAGCGGGTTACGGCATGGTAAAGAGGCCGGAGAGACTATACCGCTGGGCCGAATTGGTAACCACCCACCAAGTGCCGGTGAAGCGATTGGTGGCTTCGCCGGGATTAAAACCCAGATGATACGTGTACTGCCGTCCCAGGTCGTCAATGAAGGAGAGCCGGGCCATGTAGGCCTCCCGCTGCCAGATGTCGGCATACACCACCCGCGGATAAGGCGCGTTGGTTCCATCCTGGACCCAGCCGCTGCCCCCTCCCAACGGCTGGTTGGTCAGGCTCACCTGATACACCAGATCCGGGGAGTCCCACCAGAACGTAAAGGTGTGGCCGCGCTGGGTTTCCGGACTGGTGACCGGGACCGGATAGCGGATGCGTGCGGCGTGGAAGAAGGTGGCCGCGCCCAATTCCGCATGGGCAAATGTCCTCGTCAGGATCGAGGTGGCCCCACTGGTGTAATAACCCAGCCCCCAATCACTGCTTTCCCATGCCTGCAGATCCTCTGAAATACGAAAGAGCGTCTTGGACTGAGGAACCCGCTCGTAATCCAGGACAAGATTGGTGCCCGACATATAGGCCCGCATCCCTCCCGTTTCGATGATCGGCACGCCTTGCGCGGAGATATCAAAGGCCTTGGCAACTGTGTTGACGCGTCGGATATTGATGGAATGCACGGTCACGTCATCCACAGGCCGCTCGTCCAGCACCGGCACGGCGGCGATGGCTTCAACCACGTCCATTCCCGCCGTCACGTGCCCGAAGACTGTGTAGCCTCCGTCCCAGAACGGGACATTCGTGGCTGTGATGAAAAACTGCGAACCATCGGTGTTCGGCCCGGAATTGGCCACGGAAATCACGCCGTTGGAATGGGCCAGCCCGTTCGTGAAATTTTCAAGCATGGTATAGCCAGGCCCGAGGAGGTTCGTGACTCCGCCGGAGACCGAGATTCGTCCTCCGCCCTGGATGGCAATGCCGTTGCCGAAGCCATCCTTTACCACCCGGTGAAACAGCGAGCCGTCGTAGAAGGGCTTGTTGGTCCAGACGTTGCACTGCGCGTCCAACCAACCGGATGCCCCCGTGGCCAACCCCACGAAGCTGGCCACGGTGCGCGGCGCGCGCTCAAAGTCCAGTTGGACGGTGAACTCGCCCAGCGAGGTCGCAAAGTCGGCATAGATCCCGTCGTCCTCGGCCCACGAAGCCGTCGTGACGCCGAGCCCGAGCAAACCAATCATGGCCCAACGTCTCATGGCCAGTTTTTTTGCGGGATTTGCATGGTTCAGGAGAGAGGGCAAAGGTCAGATAACCGAAATGAGGAATTTAGCCCTCTGCCCTCTGACTTCTGTCCTCCGCCCCCTTAAAAATGCCAGGCCAGGCCCAGGGTCAGCACCGGATAGACCTTCAGGTCGTCCAGATCCTTCTGCAAGTTCCGCTCTTCCTCCTGGATGTCTTGGCGGAAGGTATCAAGCTTGGCCGTCATGCCCGCGCCATCGGCGGTCAGCGAGGAATCATAGGACTGGAAAATGACGCCAAGTTCCACCATGAACGTCAACAACTGGTCCTCGGCAACCGCGTTGCCGAATCCGATGCCCAGATAGGGCGCAAGGGTGTCGGCCACGTCGATCTGGCCGCGCAGCGTGCCCACCACCTCGGGCGGATAGGTATGGGAACCGATCTGCACGTTCTTGTCCGGCGTGGCCCGCAGATCGCCCTCCGTGCCGGGCTGGAGGAAGAGGCCGGCCGTGATCCGGAAATGCCCCCCGAAGGGATGGATGTCCAGCATGAGCGGAATGCTCAACATGTCCACGTCCAGGTCGTATTCCACATCGTCCAGCTTCGGACTCCACGTGAACGAGCCATAGTTGAATCCGCCGCGCAGATTGAGGTAACGGTTGATGCCAAAGGTCAGGTCCAGGCCGATGCCCGTCGTGCCGATCTTGGGCCCGAGGGCGATGCCCGGCCACTTCTGGCCCCAGATCCAGTAGATGCCCTCCTCCTCTTCCGCCTCAACCGCCGGCGCGGGCGCCAGCGTCAGCGGCGCGGCTTGAGCGGACGGCGGCGGACGGCCGCCGGGTTGCGGCGCCGGCGCGGCCGGCCGGCCCGCCGGATTCAATGCCGGCGAGGGCCGGATGCCGCCTGGCGACTGCCCCACGGCGCAGACCGCACTCCATACCACCCCCATCGCCAACGCCCATCCGATGCATCTCAACTTCATCACATGATTTCCTTCTTTGGATCCTGCCCGATTTTGCCACTTCAATCCCGGACGTAGTCCACGCCCAGGATGCACACATCGTCTTCGAATTCCGTGGTGCCGGTGAAGGCCACCACGTCGCGCACCACGGCCTGCAGCAGGGCCGGCAGGGGCTCGGCGGCATGGGCCTGCATGGAGGCCGTGAGCCCCGCCACGTCGAATTCCTCCTGCCGGGCGTCGCGCGCCTCGGTCAGGCCGTCGGTGTAGAACAGCCAGCGCTGGCCGGGCGACATGTGCGCCCGGATGTGGGCGTAGCGGGCATCGCCGAACAAACCGAGTGCCGGCCCGAGACCTTCCGGGGGCACCTGTGCGGTCCGCCCCGTGCCGTCCGGCTCGAGCACCATCGGCAACGGATGGCCCGCGTTGGCATGCCAGATTTCGCCGCGGTCCAGGTCGAAACGGGTGCAGCAGGCCGTGGCGAACATCAGTTCGCCGGCGCTGCTGAAAATCCGGGAGTAGGCGGCATTCAAGCGCGTCATGAATTCCCCGGGCTCCTGCGTCTCCTTCGCGATCTGCTCGAGCAGGCCGCGGATCGTCGCCACCACCAGCGCGGCCCGCGCGCCGTGTCCCATCACGTCCGCCACGAACACCAGCACCTGGCCGGGGGAGATGGAAAGGATGTCAAAGAAGTCGCCACCCACCAGGCCGCTGGGGTGGTAGACATGCGCGAATTGCAGGTGGCCGGGCCGGCCGGGATCGGCGCTCGCGACGGCGGGATAGGAGGACGGCAGGAAGGCGTATTGCAGGTCGCGGGCCATGCGCAGATCCGCTTCCATCTCCGCATTCTTCTGGCGCAGTTGCGCGGCGTAGAGCTCGAGCTGCTGCTGAGCCTGCCGCTGCGGCGTCACGTCCAACAGCGAAATCACGATGCCGGTCATGGCGCCGTCCGGATTCAGGTTGGGCTCCAGCGAGGCCTGGGCGTAGAACGGCGTGCCGTCCTTGCGCTTCATTTCCAATTCCCCGCTCCAGGTCTCCCCGGCCTGCGCCGCCGCCACCACGTCCGCCGCCAGCGCCTCGTCCTTCAGAAACTGCCGAAAATTGGACGCATAGGCCTCTTCCGCCGACTCCAGTCCCAGCAGCGCCATCATCGACGGATTCACATAGCCAGCCAGAGTGCCCTCCACGTCCGCCACGGCAATCCCGCTGCCGGAGTTCTGCAATGCGTTGTAGCCGGTCTTGAGGCGCTCCTCCGTCTCTTTCCGCAGCGTGATGTCGCGGATGAAGAAGCTCAGGTGCATCTTGCCGCCAAGGGGCAGGCGGTTCACCGAGATTTCAGCCGGGAACATCGTTTCATCGGCGCGGCGACAGAGCGCCTGGATCAGGACGAACCGGTTGTTTTCCAGCGAGCCGAGGATCGTGTCCAGCAGTTTGCGATCGGCCCCGCACAGCCAGTCCAGGACGTTCTTCTTGCACAGCTCTGTGCGGCCGCAGGCGAAGAATTGCTCCGCCCGCACATTCACGCTTACCATCATGCCCTGGGGATCGGTGATGAAAACGGCATCGTAGATGCTTTGCAGGAGGGTCTGGAATTCCTCTCCCCCGTGCGGCCGGCCCGCCGGCCCGGCGGGAATGCGGATCACGCCCGTCCCGCCCGGACGCGCCGGCACGGTCAGGCCGGACGGCCGCGGGGTCATGCGCACACCCGGCGCCGGCGCCTGCTGCAACTGCTCCAGCATCGCCGGCGTGATGTCGATGCGCATCGTCGCCTGGGATTCTTCCTTCGCCATTTCGGTTCTACCATAGCGGAGCCCCGGAACCGCCGCAATGGTATTTCGGCGATTCCCCGCGGGAACGCGCAACGAATGGCAAACGCGGCCGCAGCGGGCTACTCGCCGCGCCGCGTCCACATGTTCAGGTGGCGGAATTCGGGGAACTGCCGATAATCCAGTAACCCGGCCAAGGATCGGTTCTGGCAGGCCACGGCCGCCTCTTCCAGCGCCGCCGCGGGATTCAGGCCGGCCAGGACCACCAGTCCTGTACGTCCCTCGCCCACGGGAACCCCATACAGCGTCTGATTGGGCACGCCCACCGCTACGATGCCGTCCAACCCCAGCAGGCGCAACTGGTCGCGGGTCTTCAGCACCGCCGGCAGGGCGGCGGAAGGAAATTCCCGGAAACTCGCACCAACGAGCCCGTTGCCTGAGTGGGCACACGCTCGCACGCTGGTCATCTTGGCCCGGATGAACAGTTCCAGCGGATCCTGCGTGGTACCGCCATAGTCCATCAGTTCCACGAACCGCACCGGCAGCCGGTTCCGGAATTCCAGCAAACCGCCATAGTGCGAAGTCACCGGAATCCCCTCCTTCAGGAGAATGCCGTTCAGCGTCACGCTGCAAATGGTCACCATGGCGATGTGGCCGCGGGGCACCACGGCGGCGCGGGCCGCATCGTAGACCGCCCCGGCCCGCAGCACGAGCATCCGCGAGCCCATGCCCAACCGGGCGGCAAACACCGGCCGGACCACCTCGATCGCCGCCACCTCATCTTTCGCCGCCAGCAGGGTTGTGTTCACCACCAGCGTTCCCGCCCCGGCGCGCGGGGTGAACCCCATCTGATATGTCAACGCATCGATCTGCCCCGAAATGAAACCCAGACGCTCCATCACGGCGCTCTGATCCACTTCGGCCCGCCCCTTGGCGGTCAATACCCGGCCTGCACGCCGGCTTTGCAACTGCGTGAAGCCCTCCGCATCGAGCTGCTGCAGATACAGTCGGATGCTCCGTTCGCCAAGGTCCACCCCCCAGCCATGCAACTGCCGGCCGATCTGCGAAGACCCGGCCGGACGCCCCAGGCCCTGCAGCACTTTCAGGATCCGCCGTTTGATTTCGCCTGGCGTCAGTTTCATCTTTTGGGTCCAGGGGTCAGAGTTCAGAGGTCAGGGTTCCGGTTCTCCTATTTCCGTCATGCACTTTCCATGCCGTCCGACTGCCGTATAAACCAGACGGCAATGACTTGTAAACGGTAATTTTTCCGTTTGTCGAAAAATATATTGCTATTTTTATTGTGATTTCCAAGCGCTGTCATAATTATTACGGCCAAGGATTACCGATTCAGAAGGCGTCGCCGCCCGGATCGCCCAGACCTTAAAGGAAACCTTATGAGCTATGTCCAAGATGTCCTGACCCAATTGCAGGCCAAGAGCCCCGGCGAGCCCGAATTCCTCCAAGCCGCCCGCGAAGTGCTGGAATCCCTGGAACCGGTCCTGGCCCGTCACAAGAAGTATCAGGCCGGACGGATCCTGGAGCGCATGGTCGAGCCTGAACGCCAGATCATCTTCCGGGTGCCTTGGATCGACGATGCGGGCCAGCCCCGCGTCAACCGCGGATACCGCATCGAATTCAACAGCGCCATCGGCCCCTACAAGGGCGGCCTGCGGTTCCATCCCTCCGTCAACCTGAGCATTTTGAAGTTCCTCGGATTCGAGCAGATCTTCAAGAATGCCCTGACCACCCTGCCCATGGGCGGCGGCAAAGGCGGCAGCGACTTCGACCCCAAAGGCAAAAGCGACAACGAGGTAATGCGCTTCTGCCAGTCGTTCATGACGGAGTTGTGCAAGCACATCGGCCCGCATACCGATGTGCCCGCCGGCGACATCGGGGTCGGCAGCCGCGAAATCGGCTTCCTGTTCGGCCAGTACAAGCGTATTCGCAACGAATTCACCGGCGTGCTGACCGGCAAGGGGCTCCCCTGGGGCGGCTCGCTCATCCGGCCCGAGGCCACCGGCTACGGCTGCGTGTTCTTCGCCGAGGAGATGCTCAAGACCCGCGGCGAATCCCTGCAGGGCAAGACCTGCACGGTCTCCGGATCCGGCAACGTCGCACAGTATACCGTCGAGAAGCTGAATCAGCTCGGCGCCCGGGTGGTTTCCCTGTCCGACTCCGCGGGTACCATCTACGACAAGGAGGGCATCGATCCGGAGAAATTGGCCTTTGTGATGGATATCAAGAATGTCAAACGCGGCCGTATCGCCGAATATGCCCGGAAATTCGGGGCGGAATATCGCGCCGGCGAATCCCCATGGTCCCTGCCCTGCGACTGCGCCTTTCCCAGCGCCACGCAGAACGAAATCAACGGCGCAGATGCCGCCACGCTCGTCAAAAACGGTTGCACGCTCGTGGCCGAAGGCGCCAACATGCCCTCGACCCCCGAGGCGGTGGACGTGTTCATCGAAAGCCACGTGCTCTACGGCCCCGGCAAGGCCGCCAATGCCGGAGGTGTGGCCACCTCCGGACTGGAGATGGCGCAAAACTCCATGCACATCAACTGGACCCGCGCGGAAGTCGAAGCCCGCCTGCACCAGATCATGATTGCCATCCACCATAGCGCCTTTGACACCGCCAGCGAGTACGGCCAGCCCGGCAACTACGTGGTCGGCGCCAATATCGCAGGTTTCGTCAAGGTGGCCGACGCCATGCTCGACCAGGGCCTGGTATAGGCCCCGACCCGGGCCGACCGTCGCCGCATGCCCTCCATGCAAAACGGCCGCAAGGGCCCCCGCCCCTGCGGCCGTGTCTCGCGGCGAAATGTCTACAGGGAAAACCCGAGGCCCGCGATCAGGCTCAGATCATTGCGATCCTTGCCCGCGGCCGGCGTGCTGTCATAGCGGTCCTGCAGCACCACGCGCAGACTCAGGCGGTCATTGATGTCCGCTTCCGCGCCCACTTCCCCGGTCAGGAGATAGTTGTCGAAATCCGACGCCTCGGGCATGTATTCCAGCGACTGGAACACCCGGGCGGTTTTGCTGATTTCACAAGTATAGCGCTCCGCGAAGCGCAGGGCCAGGTAGTCGTCGCGCTTGTCGTTGACTTGTTCCCACACGTAGGTCGGACCGCCCTCCAGCGAGAGCATGCGCTTGTCGTTCTTGAGAACGTAGAACCCCAGGCCAGGACCGAGCGTGGCACGGTAGTCGATTTCGGCAATGTCATCGAACAGGGCGTCGCCGGCCAGGTAGGCGTAGGTCATCGGACTCAAGGTCTTCTTCACATTGGCATAGGCCTTGGCGTTGTTGACCGTCGTTTCGTCGGACTCCGACTCCACGGTTTGGCCATCCACCTCGCGGGTGGTCTTCACCGTGTTCTCGCCGTAGTTCGCCTCGATTCCCGCCAGCACCGAGCCCAGCCCTTCTTTCTCGCCTTCCGTCAGGAAGCCCGCATTGGCCGACATCGTCTCGCTGTTGCCGTCCGTCAGCGTCAGGCCCGCGTTCAAAGTCATGGCCAGGCCTTCCTTCTTGGCTTCTTGCGCATCGGTTTTCTTCGCCTTCTTCTCCGCCGCCGAGGCGGAAACCGCCAGCGCCAGAACCGTCACGACCATCAGAATCTTCTTCATGGATTTGTTCTCCGGGTGAGGGGTGAGGGGCATCCGCCGCTTACTTCGCCACGGACGCTTCCTGCGTCCGGCGCAGGCTGTTGATGCCCTTGACCAGCAGGAATACGCAGAAGGCCACGATCAGGAAATCCACCACGTTCTGCACGAACATCCCGTAGTTCAGCTTGACGGCGGCCACTTCCGCCCCCGCCGCATCCACGGTCGCGCCCTTCAAGGTCAACGCCAGGTCCTTGAAGTCCACTTTGCCCAGGAGCATGCCGATGGGCGGCATGATCACATCGTTCACCAGCGAGGTCACGATCTTGCCGAACGCCCCGCCAATGATGATACCCACCGCCATGTCGATCATGTTGCCTTTGACGGCAAATTCCTGAAACTCCTTCACAATGCTCATGTTTTTCTCCTTTTTTTGTCTTTTTTTGAAAATATTAACAAGTGAAACGGTATACCATAGTCCCTTTTTTGTCAATACCTCTTTTTTTACCCATTTTTGGCAAAAATTTCGGATTGAAAGGCAATTTTTGGCGTATTTCGACATTTTCCAGCATGTTGCGACTGATTTTCAGCCTGTATTGATGAAAAAAACTGGATTTCAAGTTTCCCATGGACAGCCGCCAGGCTCCGGAGTATCTTGCTCCTCGATTCAATCAGATGAATGTCTTTCGTCAGCGCTTCGCTGTCACAAGTCCAGCCCGGCTCCCCGCCGGGCTTTCCCTACGCCTGCGCCGCGCTCCCGTTCGTTCGCTGAAACGCGCCGCCCTCAACCCGTCAATCCCGACCGATGCCACCCTCGCGGCGGCGACACCGGCCCCCGCCAACGACCTGGCGGTCTGAGTCAACCCTTCGAACTCGAGACCGCACCCCACCCATCCAGGCCCGTTGACACCCTGCGGGGGCCTTGCGCCCCCACCCGATGAACATTCAAATCGCCGAGCTCTCCGCCGAACGCCTCCCCGAAACCGCCGAACTTCTCACCGATGTTTTCCTGAACCTGGAGCCCATGACCGCCGCGCTTCACCTGTCGCGCGATTTCTATGCCTCCTATGTCCGCGCCGTCTGCGATCATTGCTTTGAAGACCATCTGGCCGTGACAGCCATTGACGCCGACACCGGCCAGGTGGTCGGCGTGGCCATTGGCCTCGACGACGGCAAATACCGCCAGACCCTGCACGTCATCCCGCCCGAATACCGCGCGGCGATGGAACAGATGAACGACTTCTTCGAAGAACTCGACAAGCCTTTGGCCCGCATTCCGGGCAAATGGACCTATGTGTTCTACCTGGCCGTCGCCCCGACCTACTGGCGGGCGGGCATTTCAATGTCCATGCTCGAACACATGGAGTCCCTGCTGCGGGACAAACACTATGAGTACTTGGTGTCGGAAACCACCAATCCCAAATCCGAAGGCGCGTTCCGGAAGCAGGGCTATACCGAAATCAACCGCCGCAACTTCGCGGACAACCCCGGCCCCTTTTCCGCCCTGCCCGGCGCCTGCACCCTGTTCGTCAAGAAACTCGCTTGATCCTGCTGCCCATCCGCATGGCACCCCCTGGTGCAAGCCTGTGCCCTGCCCGCCACAAGGGTAGATGCCCAACATGGCACGACCACGGTGTCACGTTCGCCCCGATGGGGCCAGGCAGGTCGCGTTACGTGTTTTGACCCCGCAACTTGTCCACAAGTTCGCGTGCCATCGCGGCATGTTGCGCGAGCCCATCCGGACTCGTGCAATATACATGCCGGTCCTGGCCAAGACGCAGCCGCCGGAACAACCTGCGCCCCGGCGTCTTGACGAGTGTTTTCCGGGACCGCGACCCGTTTCCGGCTCCGCTGGTGTTCCCCCTCCCTCCGGTGGAGACTATGTTTAATTAAACATAGTCTGAAATATCGATATAACTTCGTAATTTCATTTATTATACTATACCATGTTTAATTAATAATATTCTTTTTAGAAAAGGAATATGCATTGGAAACATCTGGGATTCGGCGCACCATCTGGCGGCTCAAGGCGCCATGGACGGGAGCAGGCGCAAGCGTGTACATCATACGACTCCGGTTCGTAGTCCAGCCTTCGGGCTGCATTCTTGCACTCAATCGCAGATCGGATGGGAGTGTGTATGCGCATTTGCAGATGCGCCTCCGTCCTGGACCTTGACACCTCATGCCGGCGGAGTACCCTTGCTTGCCTGCGCCACCCACGCCATGCCCCGAATTCAGACAAGCAGCATAACATTGCATTGCGAAACCACGGGTCAGGGCCCGCCAGTGCTCTTCATTCACGGCCTGGGATCCTGCACCGAGGATTGGGAGCCGCAGGTGCGCGCATTCTCCGGCGCCTATCAGGTCATCACATTCGATTTGCGCGGGCATGGCCGGTCCGACGTGCCCCGGGGCCCCTATTCCATCCCTCTGTTCGCGGCCGACACGGCCGGCTTGCTCGCCACGCTGCCGGCGGGACCGGCACATGTCGTGGGCCTGTCGCTGGGCGGTTGCGTGGCCATGCAGCTGGCGCTGGATGATCCCGGGCGCGTCCGATCCCTCGTCATCGTCAACAGCGCTCCGGAATTCATCCGGCGTTCGCTCTTCACCCTGCTGGAAGGAATGCGCCGCACCGTCATCGTCCATTGGCGGGGCTTGCGCGCACTGGGGGAACGCATCAGCCGCCGGCTTCTGCCCGATCCCGCACAGGAAGCCTTGCGGGCGGCATTTGTCGAGCGGTTCGCGCAAAACGATCCCTCGGCCTACCTGAACTCGCTGAAAGCCCTGGTGGGCTGGAGCGTGACCGCGCGGCTGCCGGCCATCCGCTGTCCCACCCTGATCGTAGCGTCCGAACACGATTACACCCCCGTTGGCATGCAGGAAAAATACGCCCGGCGAATTCCCGGAGCCCGGTTTGTGACCATTCCAGGCGCACATCATGCCGTGCCCGTGGAACGGCCGAACACATTCAACGCCGTCCTGGCGGACTTTTGGACCATGCTCGACGCCCCGCCCGAGATGCCGCCTCCGGCTCCACCCGGCGCTTGACTCGCCCCTGGCTCTTGGCTATCAAGTGTCGCCAGACATGGGCGTCCCGGTGGACGCGGGAAAGGACACGATTCATGACGACTGGGAATGAAGGCGGACTTGCAGGGATTCACGCGGTCTTCAACCATCCCGGCCTGCGGAAGTTCTGGTGCCGCATCCGCTACCCTTTTGCCACCGTCCTGCTGGTCATGCTCGCATGGCTCTTCTGGAAATATCCCCTTATCCAGCCGCAGTGGTTCCGGATCGGGTTCGCCGTATCGCTCCTGGGGGAATTCATCCAGCTCTGGTGCTTTGCCTCACTCAAGAAAGAGAAGGTACTGGCGTGCCGAGGGCCGTACGTGCTCGTGCGCAACCCGATGTATCTCGGCCGCTATTTCATTGTGCTCGGCCTGATCCTGCTGCTGGGCCGGCCGGGCCTCTGGGCGGTGGTGCCCTACACCATCTTCTACTGGTTCTACATGGTCAACCGCGTCCGCCGCGAGGAAGCCAAGCTGGCCGGCATCTTCGGCGCCGACTATGATGCCTATTGCCGCAATGTGAACCGCTTCCTGCCCTCCCCGCGCGGCGGGCATCTCCGGAATGTGCTCTACTGGAACTGGGGCCTGCTGCATGGCAACCACGGCTGGGTGAACCTGGCCGCGCTGCTCGTGGCCTACGCCGTGCTTTATGTGTGCGCTTTTGTGCTGAAATAACGTCCGCATGCCTTCCCCCGCGGACATCCCGCCTGGCCTGCTCGATCTGCTCCGCGCCGCTTTTCACTCCAATCTGGAGGCCGCAGACCTGCTCCTGCTCAAACGGGGCAACTACGCGAACGCCAACGTCCACCGCGCCCGGATCGACGGACGCGACTGGGCCATCAAGGAATTTCTCTCCCGGCCGTGGCTTGTTCGCCACACTCTCGGCCGCTTCCTGATCCGTCGGGAGGCGCGGGTGCTCGCGGCCCTCGATGGCATTGCGGGCATCCCCCGCGACGGCCGCCGGCTCGGCCCCGCCGCACTGGCCATGGCCTTCGTCGCGGGCAAGGCCCTCGCCGACCTGCGCCGCGAAGGCGGCCAACTGCCCCGTTCCTTTTTCCTCGATCTGGAACGGCTGGTGGACGACATTCACGCCGCGGGCTATGCCCATCTGGACATGCGCAACCTGGGCAACATCATCTGCGGGCCCGACCAGCGGCCATGCCTGCTCGATTTCCAGTCCAGTGTTCGCACCCAACGCCTGCCCCAATGGCTGCGCCGGATCATGGAAGACACGGACCGCTCCGGCATCTACAAATGCTGGCGCAAGCTGTGTCCGGAACCTCTGGATCCGGAACGGGACGCCTTCCGGCAACGTTTCCAGAGGACCCGGAAACTTTGGGTCTTCAAAGGCTACTGGCTGGGCAAGACTTGGAAGAAACTGAGTCGTTCCCGGGCAACGCCACCAACGGGCTGAGCCCCCCGGGATTCCGGCTCAGCGCACGAGGTCGCAGGCCTCCGGCGGCATCCAGTGGGCGTCCTTGCCGTCCCACTTCACATTGCACCCGATCGGATTGGTCAGCGGCACGCTGACTGGACGGCCGCTGGTGATCTCGTCCAGCGCCCGATCGAGGTCGTTCACGGTCATCTTGGCCGTCTCGCGCGGGTTGTCTACGCCGCGGCCGGTGTAAACCAGCCGGCGCACCCGATCGAACACGAAGAAATGCGGCGTGCGCAGCGCCCCGTAGGCCCGCGCCGTATCCTGCGGCTCGTCATGCAGGTAGACCCATGGAAAATGGTACTGCTCCATGCGCCCCACCATGTGCATGAAATCGTCTTCCGCATAGGTGTATTTGCTGTTCGAGTTGATCGCCACGAATCGCACGCCCCGGTCCCGGTATTTCTCCGCCGTGGCCCGCGTCACCTCGTCCGATCCGATCACGTAGGGACAATGGTTGCAGGTGAAGAAAACGACCAACACCGCCGCGCCCGCGAAATCCGCCAGCTCATAGGTCTTGCCGTCCGTCGCCGGCAGTTTGAAATCCGGCGCCTTCGCACCGATGGCCAATGTAAAGGCCATGGGCACCTCCTTATGGTTACGGACAAGATACCCCCTGTTGGCGGCGCGCGCAACTGATCTGAGACTCTCGATCCAGTGTGCCAATACTTAAACCTTAAGGGCTGACCCCAATGGGGTCACCAGGCGGGAACATTAGAATTCACCGCGGATTTCGACGCGGGCGACGTAGGGGCGCAGGAGGTCGGCACAGGCGCGGAGGATTTCGGCGCGGGTCTCGGGCATGGCGCGGCAAGCGGGGTCGGGCAGTTCGGCGCGCGGCACGAAGGCCTGCAGGACGTGTAATTCGGCCCCCCGCACCCATTCGCCAATGGCGCGCATGGAGTCTGCATCGTGCCAGGCCTCGATGACGGTGGTGCGAAATTCGTAGGCGGCGGCTTTTTCCCGGATCAGGCGGATGGATTCGGTCAGCGCGGCGACATCGGCAAAGCCAACGCGCTTGGAATAGTCGGCCGGAGCGAATTTGACGTCCATGGCAACGTAGTCCACCCGCGGCAGGAGTTTTTCCAGCACCCCCGGGCGCGACCCGTTGGTGTCGAGCTTGATCGCGAAGCCCCATTCACGAAGTTTTTCCACGATATGGAAAACGCCGGGATTCAGCGTGGGTTCGCCGCCGGTGACGACGGCGCCGGCCACCCAGTTATCGCGGAACTTGCGGCAGATCTGTTCGACCTCGGTCCAAGGCAGGCCGGCGGCGCCGGTGCGGTTCATGAGCGCGGCATTGTGGCAGAAGCCGCACTTGAAGTTGCAGCCGGTCAGGAAGAAGACCGCGGCGAGCCTGCCAGGAAAGTCCACCATCGAGGCGTTCTGGAGCACGCCATAGACGGGAGACCGGGGCGCGGAATCCATTTCAAGACCGGGACGATGTCGTCCCGGCTCCATTGGATCCGTCTTTGGAGCCCCCGACGACCCCGTCGGGGGTTCGGGTTGCCCCGGCGTGCATCACAGCGCCTTGGCTTGGCGCAGGACAGCTTCGATCATGCGCGGGGTGATGACGCCGCGGCCGGCGCCGGAATAATCCGTTTGCAAGCCCAGCCAGGTATAGAGGGCGCTGGCGCCGCCGGGGGCCTCGGCGGAGCCGGGCTGCGGATTCGGCAGGGGTTCCTGCTCGCCGGTGGCGGGGTTGGCCTTGGAGATGTAGAAGCCGGGCACGCGCTGCGGATTGAGGCACTCGGCCTCGCAGAATTCGACCAGGCCGTTTTCGGTTTCGAGATCGTGGTAGAGCTTCTCGAAATCGGCCCATTCGGCTTCCTGCAAAAGGTCGTCGAGGCGGCCGTTGAGAGTATGGCACTTGTCGCAGCCAGGCTTGCCGAACACGTGGATCTGGTAGGTCTTGGACATGGCTCAGGCCTCCGCAGGCTCTGGCGCGGCGCAGACAGCGGCAGGCGCGGCGACGGCTTCGACTGCGTAGATGCCGCGCTGGCGCGCGGGCAGCTCGCCGTCGCGCTTGCTCTTGTTCCAGTTGTTGATCTTGCTGAAGTAGCCGACGACGCGGGTTTCGCCCTCGACGTGCACCGAGCCGCAAGAGGTGCATTTTTGCTTCAGGCCGCGCATGTTGTGGCCGCAATCGAGGCAATAGGTGAATTCCGGCGAGAGAGTCACCTGCGCCGACTGCGTGCGGAAGAACGTCTCGCGCATGAGGGTTTCAATGGCCTGCGGCGACGGGCGTTCCTCGCCGATGAAGGCGTGGGTGATGGCGCCGCTCTCGATCAGGCTGTGGAACTGGGCCTGCTTGCGGATGCGCTCGACCAGCGAAACCGGGGCATCCGCGCACAGGTGCACGCTGTTGGTGTAATAGGCCACGTCTTCGCTGCCGCCCTTGTAGACCTGCAGCGCTTCGTCGCGGTAGTACACCAGATCGGCCTTGGCCAGCCGGCGCGCGGCGCTTTCGGCGGGCGATTCTTCCAGCGTGAGCTTCATCTTGTGCTTCACGGAAAGCTTCTTGCAGCGCAGGAACATGTGGGCCACGATCTTCTCGCCCAGCCGCAGGGCTTCCTTGCTCTCGTGGAATTCCTTGCCCATCAGGAAGCGCACGGCGTCGTTCACGCCGATGAGCCCGATGATGTAGGTGGCCTTGTCGAGCTCGACATAGGGCTTGCCGTCGCAGGCCTCCTTGCCGATCTGCCACAGGGGGAAGCCGGGACCGCTGATCATTTCGGCGATGCGCGCGCGCTTCTGCTCGTGGGCCTTCACGCACAGGTCCATCATCTTGTCGATTTCGGCGACGAGTCCGTCGAACGTGCGCGTGCCGGCGCGGGCGGCGCGGTACATGCACTGGGGGATGTTGATGGTGACGTTCTGGAAGCCGCAGAAGCGCAGGCTCTCGGGGTGCCGGAGCATGTAGTTGTCCTGGATCGTCGTGCGCAGGCGGCAGCAGGCGGACAGCGTGACCTCGTCGCGGTCGAAGATGAAATAGACCGAGCCGTTGCGGCTGGCCACTTCGCACGCGCGGCGATAGATCGCCATTTGTGCCGGATCGGTGAAGGTCTCGGCGCTGACGTGAAAATCGCACTTCGGGAATTCGAAGACGTGGCCGTTGGCGTCGCCGGCCTCCCAGACGTCGAGCAAGGCGCGGGTCAGCTCGCGGGCTTCTTCCTCGAAGTCGCCGTAGGTCAGGATGCGTTCGCCGCGGGCGGCGAGATCCTTCTCCACGTCGGCGTCGTAGACCTGCCCGTGCTTCGGATCGGCCACCTCGCGCAGGACGCAGCGGCGGGAACCGTCGGCTTCCGTCAGGTGGAGTTCCATCATGCGGTTGCCGTGGGCGTCTTTTTCTGCGCGGATGGTTTCCGCGAGGCGGGCGACGGTGCCGTCGGCGCGGCGCAGCATGTAGCGGCCGTGGGGCCCGACGGCGGGCACGGTCTTGAGATAGCTCGGTACGCCGGTATGGATGTTGAAATCGAGGAAGATCGTCTGGCCGCCGCGCGAAAACGCGTTCTGGGCGCCGCCGAAGATCAGGCCCTGGGCCACCTGGCGGATTTCCTTGGCGGACTTGCCGCGCAGATAGGGTGCGAACATGATGTTGATGTAGGCCAGGCCGAGGGCGCCGGCGTAGTTGGCCTGCATGGAGGCCACGAACGTGTTCAGGTGGCCCGTCAGCACATGGGCGCTCGAGGCGGGCGCGCTGTCATTGTTGAGGTTGTTCAGCCCGCGCAGGCCGTACTTCTTGACGTATTCGACGGAGTGCGACGAGCAGTAGACGCGGTGCGGATAGCCCAGGTCGTGCAGGTGCAGCGCGCCGGTGTTGTGCGCGTTCTTAAGGTCGGCGGAGAAAATCGTGTCCAGCGCCCACTGCTTGAGCACCAGTTCCGCGATGCCCAACTGGACGGCCTCGGGATTGTTGTTGACGATGTTGCTGTTCTCGAGGCTCTTCGCGTACATCAGCCGGTCCACGAACTGACGCGAGACGCCGTAGACCGACAGGTCACGCAGTTGATGGCGGTAGCCGCGCAGCGACAGCTCGTTATTGAGCAGCTCGCGGATCAGCGTGCTGTCCACGCTGCCCATGCCGCTGGCGATGACCTGGTTTTCCACCGTCTTGGCGATGTTGAGCGCGACCTCTTCGTTCAGATCGGTGTGGCGCACGAGCGTTTCGATGAGTTCCTTGCGGTCCCATGGCAGCGTGTTTCCGTGCACGACGGATTCGACCATCAGCATGCTGGCGTCGGTGAGGTCCACCGGCTTGTTGCCGGCGTGCTTGTGCTGACTGCGCACGCGGATGCGCTCCCGGGCCAGCTGGCGGTGCTTGCGGAAGCGCTTGTAGGCGGCCACGATCGGCGCATAGCCCTGCTCGGCCAGCACGATCTCGATCAGGTCCTGCATGTCCTCGATGTGCGGAATGCGCTGTCCGTGGTCGTCGGCCGACACATGGTATTCGCTGTGCGGATCGGACAACTGCTGGATGACCAGATCGGCCATCTGCTCGGGCATGGTTTCGCCGACCTCCACATGGTCGCGGCGGCGAACTTCGTCGGCGGCGCGGAAAATGGCCTGGATGATCTTGTCGCGGCTGAACGGCACCACCATGCCATTGCGCTTGCGGAATCCATCAAAGACAGTGGCCTCGGTCGGTTTCATGGGTGCATCATCCTGTGGTTGGGGTGCCATCGAAAATCGAACGGTACAAGGCCACAAAGACCCCGCACCGTTTGTTGCCACTTAAAGCGAAATCCAACCCGGGGGCAACCCCACAAGGGAATTTTTGGGAAAATACATGCCAGCCCACTACATACTGTCATTGTGAATTGTCAATACCACAACGAAATGTGTTTTATGGGTCTGTAATGTCGTTATAAGCAATAGGTTGCGACCTGCCGGGCCAAGGGGTGCCGGAATCGGACGCCTGGACGGATCATCCTGCCGCAGGCGGCATGCGGCGGAGCAGAAAACCGGAACACAAACCGCTCGTCGGAACTCATCCGGCGGGCGGTTTTTTCGGGCGGCAGGCCGGTTATTCCCCGGCCTTGATGGCATCCCACAGTTTCGTGTACTTGACGTTGTTCTCGCCCAGATCGCCGATCATTTCCAGCTTGGCGATCACTTCCTCGGTGGGAATGCATTGAACTGGAATCGATCTCATTGGACTGGGGTCGCCGCTGGCCGCGCCTACCTTCCGCATGGCGCACATCACCCAAAGAGGTCATCCAGGACATCAACCTTGATCACGGCGCCCTTCTTCTCTCCAATTCAATCGGATCTTGTCTGCCTTGGATTGTCGCCCGGTCGTTTCGGTTTCTGCTCCGGGGAAGGGTTCTGTCGACCGAATCCCGTTTGCGCCGATCCCCGCACTGGCTTTCCTGTGAACCCTTTGTTCGCCGCATGCGTTTGAATGGAAAAAGAAACCACCACCCGGAGATTAACCATGTTGCGTCCCTGTCCCGTTCTTGCCGCCACGCTGCTGCTTTTCCCCATGACCGCCCCTGCCGCCGATGAACCCGCCCGGATGGCTCCGGTAGTCGTCACCGCCCCCGCCGACTCCCTGCACGTCGCCGCTTCCGACTCCGCCACCCTCCTTGCGGCCGACCCGGCCGAACTACCCCTTTCCGTGGAAGTCCTCCCCCAGGCCCTGCTGGACCAGCGCAACGTCACCAGCGTCTATGACTCCCTGGAACAGACATCCGGCGTCTTCACCGGCGGCAAATCCTCCTTTACCGTCAGTTCGGGCAAGCCGTCCATCCGCGGCTTCGGCGGCAACGACGTCCTGCTCGACGGCATGGTCCTGCCCGCGCGCATGCCCATCTTCCTCGATGCCGCCGGCCTCTCCGGCATCGAAATCTTCAAGGGCCCCCTCAACAGCACCCTCGGCGGCCAGAGCGCCCTCCAAGGCAGCGGCGGCGGCGTCAATCTCGTCGGCAAAACGCCTGATTTCAACGGCTCATTCCTCCGCCTCTCCCTCGGCTCCACCTTCGGCAACGGCGAGTCCGTCCGCTTCACCGCCGACCCCAACCAGGTGCTTTCCGACGATCTCGCCGTCCGCGCCCCCCTCGCCCTGACCTACGAGCAGCCCTTCTACCTTCCCGGCGGCGTGGACGGCGACTGGACCGCCGCCGCCTCCCCTTCCGTCGCCTGGAAACCCGGCGAAAACACCACGCTGACCCTCGCCGTCTCCTGGCTTCAAACCGACCGTGCCGCCTACCAGGGCATCCCTTACCTCAAGGGCGACTTCCTCGTCCCTCTCGACACCTACTACGGAACCGGCGACACCCGCGACAAATTCACCGGCGTCGCCGTCCAGTTCCGCGCCGACCACGATTTCAGCGACGACCTCCGCCTGTCCGTCGGCGGCGGCTATGCCCGCGCCGATGAAGAGCGCTCGCATTGGTCCGTCAGCCCCAATCCCGTCGCCGCTGACGGCATGACCACCCCCCAATACTATGACGAGGTCCTTGCCTCCCGCACCGCGCGCTTCTCCTATACCGACGGCGAGCATTTGGACGAAAATCTCTCCGCCTTCGCCCGTCTGGCCTGGACCCTCGAAACCGGTCCCGTCGTCCATCAGCTCGCCGGCGGCGCCGACTGGCTCCGCCGGGAAACCTCCAGCGAATCCTCCATGGGCTCCACCGGCTGGCAGTCCCTCGACCACCCCGATCTCTCCTCGCCCTCCATGTCCCCCGGCATCGGCGCCAACGAATCCCAGGTGGACCGCACCGGCTTCGTCCTCCAGGACTTCCTCTCCTGGAACCGCTGGCGCCTGCTCGCCGGCACCCGCCTGGACTACACCGACAGCGACTCCGGCCAAACCGCCTGGTCCTCCAGCCCCCGCCTCGGCCTGACCTTCTTCGTCCTCCCCGACCAGCTCGCACTCTTCGCCAACGCCACCCTCGCCGAGGGCCCCAACTTCGGCTACTCCGATATCCACGGCAACGAACTCGACGACCCCTGGCGCTCCGAACAGTTCGAGGCCGGCACCAAGCTGCGCGTCATGGACCACCTCTGGTTCACCCTCGCCGCCTTCCAGATCACCCAGCAGGACGTGCCCGAACTCGATCCCCTCGACCCCTCCAACAACAGCTATGTCCTCAACGGCGAAAACCGCTCCCGCGGCGTCGAGACCACCCTCTCCGGCGAACTCACCCCCGACTGGTCCTGGTGGGGCTCCTACACCTACTGCGAATACGAAGACATTGACGCCGGCATCGACTTCGAGCGCTTCCCCGCCCACAGCGCCTCCCTCTGGACCGCCTACCGCCTGTCCGGCGGCCCCCTCCAGGGCCTGCAGTCCGGCATCGGCCTGCGCGCCAAAAGTAAATACTACACCACCTTCCGCGGCACCTACCTCGGCGACGACTACGAAATCGATCCGTCCGTCGTCTTCGACCTCGCCTTCGACTACCCCCTCCCGTGCCTCTCCTCCGACCGCGTTGCCACCCGCCTGGAATTCGGCGTCAAAAACTTCCTCGACGAGGAATACGTCGAATCCAACCGCCACGGCACCGAAAACTTCCCCGGCGCCCCCCGCACATTCTGGGCGCGCCTGTCCGCCGCGTTCTAACCCCCCTCCCCAGGAGATCCCGACATGAATCCCGCTCCCCTCCAGGTCCGCTCCGTCGTCAAAACCTTCCGGCAGGGCTCCGCCACCATCCAAGCCCTCGCCGGCGTGAACCTCGATGTCGCCCCCGGCGAATTCATCGCCATCATGGGCGCCTCCGGCTCCGGCAAGAGCACCCTCCTCCACGCCGTCGCCGGCCTCACCCGCCTCGACGCCGGCCAGATCCTCGTCAACGGACAGGATCTCGCCGCCCTCTCCGATGCCCGCCTCACCCGCTTCCGCCGGCGTCACATCGGCCTCGTCTTCCAGGCCTTCAATCTCGTCCCCGTCCTCTCCGCTGAAGACAACATCCGTCTGCCTGCCGACGACCTGCCCGACCTTGACGGCCGCATCCACGCCCTCCTCGACCGCCTCGGCATGGCCGCCCGCCGAACGCACAAGCCCGACGCCCTCTCCGGCGGCGAACAGCAGCGCATCGCCATCGCCCGAGCCCTCGTCACCGATCCCGACCTCCTGCTGGCCGATGAACCCACCGGCAGCCTCGACTCCGTCTCCGGACAGGACATCTGCCGCCTCCTGCGCGAACTTTGCGACGAACAGCGCCGCACCATCGTCGTTGTCACCCACGAGCCCGCCGTCGCCATGTGGGCCGACCGCGCCGTCATCCTCCGCGACGGCCGCGACCTCGCCGGCTTTCCCATCGCGAAGCCCCACAACCCCGAGGCTCTCGCCACCGCCTACCAGCACGCCGTCCAGTCCGCGGAGTCCCGTTCATGAGCCGCGTCCTGCTCCTCGCCTTCGCCTTCCTCCGCGAACACCCCGTCCGCTTCCTCGTCACCGCCCTGGCCACCATCGCCGCCGCGGCGATGGTCGTCTGGACCGTCAGCAGCTACGACGCCCTCCTCGACTCCTTCGAGTCCTACTCCGACCAGTCCCAGGGCCGCTACACCCTCTCCATCGCCCCCATCAGCACCTTCCGCCAGTACGCCCCCGGTGCCATCCCCTCCACCGCCGAGAAATTCGTGCCCCCGGAGGTGGTCCGGCAGCTGGCCGCCGATCCCGCCGTCCTCGCCGCCGATCCCGTCTGGGTCCGCCGCATCAAGATGCGGCCCGCAAAAGAATCCCCGCCCGTCGCCGCCCCCGGCCGGAACCGTCCGCAAGCCCGCCCCGCCCCCGCTGGCAAACCCGGCGCGCCCGCTCCCGCCTCCCCCATGCCCCGGCGCATGCCCGATGTCCGCCTGCTCGGCACCACCGCCGCCCAGGCCCCCTATCCCCTCGATGACGGACGCTGGATCGATCCCGCCCGCCCCGACCTTCCCGAAGCCACCCTCAGTTCCGAGGTCGCCCGGCAGTTCGGCATCGGCGTCGGTGACGATGTGGTCGTAGGCGAAGGCGACCGCGCCCGCACTCTCCGCGTCGTCGGACTCGTCGCCAATCCGATCATCTCCGGCTTCGGCGCCGGCGTCGCCATCGCCCAAGTCATGACCCCCGCCCTCGGTGGCCTCTACGTCCCCATGCCCCTCGCCGAGGAACTCCTCGGCGAATCTTCCCGCATCCATTTCGTCGGCGTCGGCGTCGATCCCAACGCCGACATCAATGCCTTCCGCTACGGCTGGACGCCGCGCCTCGGCAGCGCCGCCACGCCCGTCCAGTTCCAGGAAGCCCACGACGTCGAGGAAAACCTGGACCAAAGCGCCTCCGCCGAAAACGTCCGCACCCAGGCCTACACCTCCACAGGCATTGCCCTCCTCGCCGCCCTGTTCCTCGTCTTCAGCACCCTCAACATGGGCGTGGCCGAGCGCATCCGCCAGTTCGCGGTGCTGCGCGCCGTGGCCCTCACCCGCCTCCAGATCGGCGCCCTCGTCGCCATCGAAAGCCTCGTCTTCGCCACCGTCGGCTTCCTCGGCGGCATCGCCGTCGGCCACGTCGTCGTGCAGGCCGTCGCCCGCGCCTCCGCCCATCTGTTCCGCGCCAACGGCGCCAGTGTCGGCCCGCACAGCCTCGCGCTCGCCGCGGTCTGCACCTATGGCGGGGCGCTGCTCGCCGCCATCTGGCCCATCCTCCGCGCCACCCGCGTACGCCCCATGGACGCCATGGCGCCGCGTTCCGACGGCCCCGCCCGCCGACTCTCGCCTGCCCTCGTCGCGCTCGGCCTGCTGCTGCTCGCCGTCCACCCCCTGGTCACCTTCGCGATGCCCATGCCCGATTCCGTCCGCTACGCCGCCTACGTTCTCGTCGGCTGCCCCGCGTTCGGCCTCGCCTTCATCCTGCTCGCTCCCGCCGCGGTCGTACTCGTCGATCGCTTCGGCAGCCCCCTCCTCGCCCGCCTCCTCGGCCTGCCGTCCCGCCTGCTCGCCAGCCAGATCACCGCCCACCTCTGGCGCACCGCCGGCATCGCCCTCGCCCTCACCATCGGCCTCGGCCTCTACGTCTCCATCCAGGTCTGGGGCTACAGCATGCTTAACTCCTTCATGCCCGGCGCGTGGGCCCCCGACGCCCTCGTCGCCTTCCAGCCCGGCCTCGATCCCGCCCGCGCCCCCGCCGTCGAACGCCTCCCCGGCATCGTCCCCGGCCACGCGCTGCCCATCGTCTTCGAACAGCCCCGCCTCAAGAACGACCTCACCCGCAGCGCCGAACGCGCCACCGTCACCCGCCAGGACACCCTCGTCATCGTCGGCATCGACCCCGCCCGCGCCTTCGGCGGCCCCGATCCCCTCTTCCGCTTCGACTGGACCGCCGGCTCCCCCGAAGAAGCCGCCCCCCTCCTCGCCTCCGGCCGCGGCTGCATCGTTCCCGACCACTTCCTCACCATCACCGGACTCCAACTCGGCGACACCTTCGAGCTGGTCCCGCCCGAAAATCCCGAAACCCCCGTCTCCTATGTCATCGCCGGCGCCGTGCGCCTCCCCGGCTGGCATTGGCAGACCAAGCCCGTCGGCTTCCGCTCCCGCACCCACCGCGCCTGTGCCCTCGTCTTCGCCGACTACGACACCGTCGCCGCCGACTTCTCCCGCCCCGCTGCCTCCCACGTCTGGCTCGACTTCGATCCCGCCGCCACCTCCGTCGAGCAGCTCGGCCGGGACGCCCGCGACCTCTTCGCGGAAATCCTCGGACGCGACGTCGCCCTCGGCGACGCCCCTCCCGGCGCGCCCGCCGTGCGCGTCATGCCCATCGACGGCATCCGCGGCATGGTCCGCTCCCACGCCAAGCAATGGCTCTGGGGCATGAGCCGCCTGCCCCTCGTCACCCTCGCCATCACCTGCCTTGGCGTCCTCAACGCCCTGCTCGCCTCCGTCCGCGCCCGCCGCTGGGACATCGGCGTGCTGCGCGCCATCGGCTTCACCCGCTGGGCCATCGTCCGTGCCGTCATCGCCGAAGGCCTGCTCATCGGCCTCGTCGCCTGCCTGCTCAGCCTTGGATTTGGCATCCTCGCCGGCTGGTGCGGCGCCGGCCTCTCGCAATACGTCAGCTTCTTCGCTGGCCTGCACCTCGAACTCATTCTCGAGTGGCGCCCTATCCTCGCCGGACTCGGCGCCGCGCTGCTCCTCTGCGCCCTCGCCGCCGTCGGCCCCGCCCTCTCCATCGCCCGCACCGAACCCCTCACCCTCCTCCAGCAAGGCCGCGGGTCCTTCTGATAGCCCCCCTGCCCGGTTGGCGGACAAGCCGGGCCGGCGCCGGATTCCAGCGCCTGGCCCGAGACCGAGCCCATCCCCATCCGGATCAGCCCCCCACCGGTGTTGACGTTATTCCCCGGCCTTGATGGCGTCCCACAGTTTCGTGTACTTGACGTTGTTCTCGCCCAGATCGCCGATCATTTCCAGCTTGGCGATCACTTCCGGCGGAGGGAACAGAATGGGATCCGCCTGGATCTCCGGCGGCAGCAGACTGTAGCTGGGCCGGTTGGGACACAAGAAATAGATGTATTCCGTCAATTCCGCGGCCACCGCGGGATCCAGGATGAAGTTGATGAATTTGTGGGCCAGCTCGACCTGCCGGGCATCCGTGGGAATCACCATGTCATCGAAGCTCAGGGCGCTGCCTTCCTGGGGCACGGCGATCTGGATGTCTTCGTTCTCGCTCTGCACCAGCATCAGGTCGCCGCTGTAGCCGTGCGTCAGGAGGAATTCGCCGGAAGCCAGCCCGGTCTTGTACTGCTCATTCTCGAACTTTGCGAGGTTCTTCTTCCAGCGCAGAACGACGTCTTTGGCTTCCGCGAGCTGCTGGTCATCGAGGGTGTTGAGGCTGTAGCCCAGGAACTTGAGGGCCGCCCCGATGGTTTCGCGATGGTCGTTGAGCATCGTCATGCGGTTCCGGAGATCCTCCCGGTCCAGCATGCCCCATGAAGGCGTGAAGTCCTTGACCTTGCCATCGAGATAGCCCAGACAGGTAATGGTGACGGTATAGGGAACGCTGTGCTCCATGGTCTTGTCAAAGGCCATGGCCAGATAATCCGGATCGATGTTGGCCAGATTGGGCAGTTGCGCCGGGTCGAGTTTCCGGAGCATGTTCTGGTCGTTCATGATCTTGACCATGTAGCTACTGGGAAACAGCAGGTCGTAGCCCGTCGCCCCGGCCTTGAGCTTGGCGTACATTGCCTCGTTGGAATCGTAGGTATCGATCACCACCCGGCAGTTGTTTTCCGTCTCGAACCGCGTCACCAGTTCGGGCTTCACATAGTCGGACCAGGTGTAGATATGCAGCACCGGCTTTTTCTCCGCGCACCCGACCAGGACCGCCAGCGCTGCGGCGGCCAGAACCATCTCCAGGACCCTCTTCTTCATGCTTTGTCTCCTCTTGCCACTTCAGCTTGGCGGACGGATTCTGGCACAGCCGCGGCGCGCGGCACAATTCCAAAGCGCAAAAACTTTCATGAAGCATGGCCCCTTCCGCGGTCTCCAGCCCCCCACGACCGTGCATTGTGGGTGAATGCAGCGCCACATGCCAAACCTCACGCGCCCCGCCCGGCCGGGCGAGGGCTGCGCTGAGGAGTCGCGTTTACATTTTGGGAAACAATCAGCATGCGTTGAATGTCTGTGTGGACTGTGCGTCCACATGCGGCGTATTTTTTCGGGGGGGGGCAAGTGGCTCTGAGTTCCGAGAATGTTGCCTCTTGCATGGCAAGCCGCCGGGGGCCTGAACCCCGAACTCAACAAACCGCCACATCTTCCATTGGATGCTCACATGGCCTTGACATGTCGAAAAACCGTCCCACCTCGCGGTTCGCTTGCGACCGGAGCGAAGACGGCAAGAGATACATCCCCTTGTCGTTTGTTTCACTGTTTATAAATATTGGAATAATTCCATTGTTTATAAACATTGAAACAAGAGGAAACACACCAAAACGCAGAGGGACTGGCCAGACTGATGTGCCCCTCCACTTCTTTCGTCCCTGCTTTTCCGCACGAACCATGCGGCCAGACCCGTTGAAAGATGAAAACGAAGGCAGGGCGCTGCGGCGGAGGACAGCCTGAACTCCGCAATCGTACTTCCTGCAAACCGGCGTCATCCGAGGAATCGGATCCAGGGCTCGGACCCGGACATGACCTTTCTGTCCACGGAAAGTCCGGATTGGAATCAGGCCGTGCGGCGGTCGCGGTTGGACATGTACTGGCTGGCGATCACGCAGCTGAACGTGATGACCAGCAGAATGGTCGAGAGCGCGTTGATCAACGGCGGGGCGCCGTATTTGATCATGCTGTAGATCTTGATGGGCAGCGTGGTCGACCCGGGTCCGGCCACGAAGAAGGAGATCACGAAGTCATCGATCGACAGCGTAAAGGCCAGGAGCCCGCCGGCGAGGATGCCCGGGGCCAGCATCGGGATGAGCACCCGCCAGAGGGTGGTCCACCAGCCCGCGCCGAGATCCTGCGCAGCCTCGATGATCGCGAAATCAAAGTCCTGCAGCCGGGCCAGGACCGTCATGGCCACGTAGGACAGGCAGAAGGTGACATGGGCGATGGCGATGGTGGCCAGTCCCAGCTGCACCTTCAGCTGCACGAAAAACAGCAGCATGCTCAGGCCCATCAGAATCTCCGGCAGTACCAGCGGGGTGTAGATCACGCTGTAGTGCACCTTCTGCAGGCGGGTGCCGGCGAACCGGTGCAGGGCGAACGCCGCCGACGTGCCCAGCACCATCGAGGCCAGCGTGGCCACCCCGGCGATGATCAGCGTGTTCGTCAACGCATGCCAGATGCTCGGCTCGTTCATCAGCCGGATGTACCACTTCAGCGAGGCGGACTCCCACGAGCCTCCGAAGCGTGAGGAATTGAACGAATTCGCCACCAGAATGACAATCGGCACGTAGAAGAAAAGGATGACCGACCAGGTCACGAGCATGGGCAGGCGGCTGGGCTTCATGGCGTCAGATGCCCTCCTCGCGCAGGGTGTCCCGCGGGCTCTCCTTGCCGCGCAGGGTGGTGATGGCGATCATCGGAATCAGCACGGCCACGGTCAGAAAGGCCGACAGGCCCGCCGCGTGCGGCAGGTTGCGGTCCACGAACGTCCGCTGGGCGATCTTGTTGCCGATCATTTCGCTGGTCGGCCCGCCGACGATGTCGGGGATGACGTAGGACCCCAGGGAGGGAATGAACACCATCAGGAAGGCGGTCAGCAGGCCGACGCGGATGCCCGGCAAAAACACCGACCGGAATGCGCAGAAGGAAGATGCCCCGAGGTCCTTCGCGGCTTCGATCAGGCGGAAGTCAAACTTTTCCGCCGCGGCATAGATCGGCAGGATGGCGAAGGGCAGTTCGGTGTACACCATGACCAGGAGCACCGACCAGGCGTTGTAGAGCAGCGAGGTCTCGGCCCCGACCAGGCCGAGGAACACCAGGGTGTTCTTGAGCAGGCCCTCCGGATGCAGCAGCACCTTCCACGCGAAAATGCGCACCAGAAAACTCGTCCAGAACGGCAGAATGACCAGCAGCAGCACCAGCCGCCGGCGCGCCGGGCTCACCCGCGCCATGTAATAGCCCATCGGGGTGGCCAGCAGGATGCAGATGGCCGTGGCCGCCACGCTCAACCACACCGTCCGCCAGATGATGGCCGGATAGTTCGGATTGCCCAGCGTCCGCAGCGTGTTCAGCGTCCAGCCCTCGCCGATGCCCCCGTAGGGCGTCGGCGGCTTGAAGGTGATGGCAAACACCAGCACCGTCGGCACCAGGAACAGCAGCAGCAGCCAGACGAACGACGGCAACGTCACGAGCCACTCAGAGGCGTGGCGCCGGGTTTCGGCTTTCATCGCAGTACGGGCTGCGCCGGCGCAGCGTGGTTGGGGTCGGGACTCGTTTCGCCCACTTCCTCCGGCGGCAGTTGGATGAGATTCTCGTCCTGCGCGCTGTATTTCTCCAGCATGAAGCCGTCATCGGCGTGCCAGCTGATCCAGACCTTCTCGCGCCAGCGGATGGGATTTTCATCCAGCAGGAACCGGCTGTGCTGGCGAATCACCGAAATGCGGTAGTCGCCCGCCCGCACCCAGTACTTGGTCTGGGAACCGAGGTAGATCACATCCTCCACCACGCCCTCGATGGCGTTGAGGTGCGGGGCCGGCTTGGGCCGCTCGCGGGAAATGCGCAGCTTCTCGGGCCGGATGCTCAGGAAGATCTGCTCGCCTTCCTTGATCTGCTTGTCGTTGTAGCATTCCAGGTCGGGAAAATCCTCGATGTGCAGCCGGCTGTAGTCCTTGTCCACCGCCACGGACAGAAACCCCTCCAGCACCGAGTGTTTCTCCAGCGGCTCGGCCACGGTGCCGTTGAAGAAATTCGTGTCGCCGATGAAGGCGGCCACGAAACTCGTGCGCGGCGCTTCGTAGATTTCCTCCGGCGTGCCGAGCTGTTCGATCCGGCCCAGTTTCATTACCGCCAGGCGGTCCGACAGGCTCATGGCCTCGCCCTGGTCGTGCGTCACGTACAGGAATGTGATGCCGACCTCGTCGTGAATCAGGTCCAGTTCAATGAGCATGCGCTGGCGGAGCTTGAGGTCCAGCGCGGCCAGAGGCTCGTCCAGCAGCAGCACCCGCGGCTTGTTCACCAGCGCCCGCGCGATCGCCACCCGCTGTTTCTGGCCGCCCGAAATCTGGTCGGGCTTCTTCCACGCCTGATCCTCCATCTGGATCAGGGTCAGCATCTTGGCCACCTCCGTCTGGATCTCCTGCCTGGGGCGTTTGGCGACCTTCAGCCCGAAAGCGATATTGTCCCACACCGACAGGTGCGGAAACAACGCATAGCTTTGGAAGATGGTGTTGACCTTGCGCTCGTAGGGCGGCAGGTCCGTCACGTCCTCTCCGCCCAGCAGCACCCGTCCGGTGTCCGGCTGTTCGAACCCGGCCAGGATCCGCAAGAGCGTGGTCTTGCCGCAGCCGCTCGGACCCAGCAGGGAAAAAAATTCCCCCTGCTTGACCGTGAGCGAGACGTGATCCACCGCCTTCACGTCGCCGTAATGTTTGGAAACGTCTTCGAACTGCAGAAATTCGCTCACCGTCCTATGCGCCCTCCGTCAACCGGCACCATCACCATTCCGCTTCCACCGCTGAATGTGGACCGCATTATGAAACAGCCCCCCTCCATTTCAATCAAAACTTTTGAGGCCGGCCCGCGCGCCGCCCCCGGGGCGTGGCCGGCGCGAACGGCGTTTGACTTAGCCGGCCCGTTGCGCCATAAATCCTCCCGCAACGCTGCTCCCGTTCCCGCTGAAGCCCGAGGAGATTGCCGATGAAACCCAACCTGCTCCGCCTCCTGCCTGTTGCGGTCCTGCTGTATGCCTCGGCCCTCCGGGCGGAAGTCGCCACGCTGTTCTCACCGGAACCGCCCGAGGCCGGCGCCGCCACCCTGATGGAGACCTATCTGCCCCTGCTCGTCGAAGGCCGGTTCGATCAGGCCCTGGGACTCTACGACCTGCGCGGCCTGCGTCAGTATCTGCTCGAACGCCGCCTGAACGAACTCAAGGTCCACAATCCCGAATTGACCGCCGGGGATCTCGAGGAAATCTCCGCCCGGCTCCAGATGAACGAGCTGAATCCCAACCGGCTGCGCAGCATCCAGATGGATCTGCTCAAGGAAGGCGGCTATGAAGGCATGGAGTGGAGCATCCGGGGCTACGCCCCCGCCCCGGACATCATCGATGGCTACCTCGTCAGCATCCAGGCCCGCACGGGCGATGGGCGCGAACTGCCCCTCCTGCGCGGCATCAAGAAACTTGGCGAAGACTGGCTCCTGGCACCGGAAATCGTCGAAGACATGGCCGGGCGCCGCGGCGTCGGATTGCGGCCCGAGAGCGTGCCCGCGCCCGCCGAAGTGGGGGCGCTGATGAATACCTTCTGGACCCACTGGCGGGCCGGGGAGTTGAACGAAGCCTACGCGCTCCTTGGTCCGGAATACCGCGCGCGGGTTTCGCAACTCGCGTTTCTCCAGCAGGCGCAGGATTTCATGGCCACTGCGGGCGTGCCGGCATCCTGGAAACAGGTCAAGACCATCGAGACCGCCCCCGCCACGCTCTGGATGGGCGTCCAGGTCCAGGGATCGATCACCTCCAAGCCGACCATCATGCAGTTCAAGCAGATGGGACAGACCTGGATCATCGAGGATTTCCAGTTCCAGATGCCGCGCGGCGCACCTCCGCGTTTCGCCCCGCCCAGGCAAGCAACCCCTTTCCGCACCGATCTTCAGCCGGACCTGAAACCCGCCCTGTCGCCGCCGCCAGCCCGGGCGCCCCTGCCGCCGCCAGCCCGGGCGCCGGCGGCATCCGGACCGGACTCGCCGGCCAAACCGGAAGGCCCGGTCGGCCCCGATGCCCCCTGAGCCGGGCTTCGTCCCCGCCGGGTTCCTCAAGCTCCCGCCGGTCCGCGGAAGGTCGGCACCACGCCGAAATCGACGGCCAGGATATCCACCAGTTCCGTCAACGGCAGCCCCACCACGTTGGTGTACGATCCCCGGATTTGCCGGATCATGCAGGCGGCACGCCCCTGGATCGCATAGGCCCCCGCCTTGTCCATCGGCTCGCCGCTCAGGATATAGGCCTGGATCTCATCCGCCGCCAGCTCCTTGAATTCCACGTCCGTCGTCACGGCCAGCGTCCGCACGATCCTCGCATCGTCCCGCCCCGGCCCTTGCACGCACAGGCCCGTGATGACCTGATGCGTCTGCCCGCTCAAGGCCCGCAGCATTTCGCGCGCAGCGGCTTCTGACCTGGGTTTCTCCATGATGGTGCCGTGCAGCACCACCACGGTATCCGCCGCCACCACGACCGCGTCCGGCGCAACCCGGCCGGCCACATCCCGGGCCTTTTCCGCCGCGTTACGCCGCACGTAGTCCGCGGCGCTCTCACCCGGACAGGCCTTTTCCTCGGTCGCCGGCGTGACGACTTCAAACTGGTAGCCCAACTGATGCAGGAAGCCCCGGCGCCTAGGGCTGGCGCTGGCCAGCACCACCGGCCGGTTCCCGGAATTCGATGTTTCCATGGCTGGTCTCCGATCCTCCGGTACACCACCGGAAGGTCTTTTCCGTCAAAGCACCCAGGGCGCCGAACTGCAGCGAGCGCACCGGCGTCCAGCGGGCCACCGGCGGCAGGGGCCGCGCCCGGCGCGCGGCCTTCAGCCAGTTGGCCGTCCCCGCCACGGAAGTGGCCGCGCCGTCGAGCGCGTAGAGGTTGATCCGCCGCACGCCGCAGCCGAGCACGACCCCGACGGCTTCCTGCAATTCGAACGAATTGCGCATGCCGCGCAGGTATCCATAAAACGCCGCGCCGCCGCCGAACAGCGCCGCGCGCTGCTCGTTCGCCGGAATATCATGATAGTCGCCGATCAGCCCCACGTCCAGGGCCGCGCGGTCCCCGTAGAGCCGCTGCGCCAGCGCGGCATAGCGGTTCAGCATCGCCACATACGTGAGCTGGCTGGCGCGATAGCGGTAGGTGATGAACGAGAGGGCATCCCACGCCACCCCGCTCACCGGCGCATTCAGGGCATCCTCCAGCGCCACGTTGCGCCGCGCCTGCGCATCCAGAAACGCGCGATTCGCCGCCCCGTCCACCGCGTAGCCCCGGGCGCGCAGTTCCGCAATCAGCCGGTTGATTTCCGCCGTGTCGCGTTGAAACCCCTCCGGATCCAGCTGCGCCCGCAGCGCCTGGACCAGTTGGCGGGGACTGCGCGCCCGCACCGCCGCGAAGAGCTCGCGCCCCAGCAGCGGCGAGGGCTCGCAATCAAACACAAAGGCCCGCACCTTCAGGTTTTCTTCTTCAAAATAATCCGCGGCCTGCCGCGCCAAGTCCCGGGTGTAGGCAATACTGGCCTGCCCCACGTAGAGATGCTCCTCGTACGGCAGCAGCAGCCACGCATCCACCCCCACCCCCGCCCGCTCCGCCGCGCGCAACAGCGGCGCGAAATCCGGATCGGAAAAACTCTCCCGCTCCACGTGCAGGATCAGGTCGCAATCGTACTTCGCCAAAACCGGCAGTTCCGCCGCCACCTGGGCATACGGCATGAACTCGCACCACATCGCCAGCCGCGCAATCGGCAGACCCCCGCGGCCTTGCCCCGCAGGTGAATCAGGCCGCTCTCCCGCCGCCCCCGCCGCCGCGAATAGCGCCAGCAGCAGCGCCAGCGCGGATTTTCCACACTGTGGAAAAAAACGGCTTTTTTTTCCACACAATGGAAAAATATTTCTGCATTTTTCCACACAATGGAAAAAATGTTTCCACACCGAGGAAAACCCCCGTCCGCCTGCCTGGCCGCGCCGTCGCCTGCGGTTCATGCGTCGTCGCGGGGGCGGTTGTGCTTCTGGTCCCAGAACGGCGAGAGCTTGCGCAGGTCGGCCACCACCCGGGGAAAGACCTCCGCGATGCGCCGCACATCGGCCTCGGCCGTGTAGGCGCTGAAGCTCAGCCGCACGGACCCGTGCATGGCCGTAAACGGCACATCCATCGCCCGCAGCACATGGCTGGGCTCCAGCGAGCCGCTCGAACAGGCGCTGCCCGTGCTCGCGCAGATGCCATGGCTCATCAGCTCGTAGAGGATGCTTTCGCCCTCGATGAAGTGGCAGGCCAGGTTCAGCGTGTTCGGGGTGCGCTCCACGCCGTGGCCATTCACCTCCACGTGGGTTACCGTGCGCAGGATGTCGGCCTCCAGCCCGTCCCGCAGCCGCGCGATGCGTTCCATGTCCGCCGCATGCTCCCGCGCCAGCTCGCACGCCCGGGCCAGGCCCACGATGAAGGCCACGTTCTCGGTGCCGCCGCGGCGGCCGCTTTCCTGATGCCCGCCCAGCAGGAAGGGGCGCAACCGGGTGCCCCGGCGCACAAACAGCGCCCCCACGCCCTTCGGGGCATGCATCTTGTGGCCCGAGAACGACAGCAGATCCACGTGCTGCATTTCGCCGGCCAAATCCAGCGGCAGCTTGCCGGCCGTCTGGGTGGCATCCGTATGGAAGACAATCTCCCGGTCGGTTTCCTTCGCGATGCGCGCCCAGTCCGCCACCGGCCAGACCACGCCCGTTTCGTTGTTGGCATGCATCAGGCTCACCAGCAGGGTATCCGGCCGCAGCGCCCGCACAAAATCCGCAGTGGCGATCTGTCCCTGGCGGTCCACAGGCAGATAGGTCACCTCCCAGCCGCGCCGCTGCATCTCGCGGCAGACTTCCAGCACCGCCGGATGCTCCACCCGGCTGGTCAGGATGTGCCGCCGGGCGGGATTCGCGGCTGCCACTCCGAAGATCGCCGCGTTGTTGCTTTCCGTTGCACAGGAGGTAAAGACCACTTCCGCCGGCTCCGCCCCGCCGAGGAATTCCGCCACGGTGCGGCGGGCGGCCTTCAGGGCCCCTGCCACCTTGAGCGCCGGCTCGTACATCGAACTGGGATTGAAGTACTCCGGCCCGAAAAACGGCTGCATGGCCGCAACCACTTCCGGGGCCACCGCCGTCGTGGCGTTGTTGTCGGCGAAAATCAAACGGGGAGCGTTCACGCCACGTCCTTCCGCCTTAGACCGGAACCACGCGAAGCCGCTCGTCCACCTGATCCTTCAGGGTGCGTTCGACAATGAGCTGCAGGGTCCGCGTCGCCCCCAGGCAGCCCGCGCACGCGCCCCGCAGCGCGCAGTAGACCGTCCAGCCCTTGATGTCCACCAGGTCCAGGTCGCCCCCGTCACCCTTGAGCACCGGCCGGATCGTCTCGTCGATGACCTTCTCGATTTTCCGGAACAGTTGGAATTGCGAGATCCCGGTGTCGGCGACCGGTTCGGCGGCCACCGTGGTCGGCGCCGGCTCGCCGGTGCCCCAGGTCTCGTTCAGGATGTCCTGCAGCCCGCCGGGCGCGTAGCGGCACGCGCCGCACATTCCGCCGGCCTTGAGCGCCGACACGATGTCGTCGATCGTCCGCAGGTTCAGTTCCTTGATCTTCCGCCGCAGGTAGGGCTCGGTGATGCCGAAGCACTTGCAGACCACCCGGCCGTCGTCATCCGCCGTCTCGCCGGTCAGCTTGACGCCCTGCGCCGCCAGGTCCACCCCACGCTTCTGCGCCCAATCCACGACCGCCGCCTCCAGCGCCTCCGCCCCCATCACCGAGCAATGGATTTTCTGCTGCGGCAGGCCTTCGAGGTAGTCCACGATGTCCTGATTGCGGATCTTCAGCGCCTCGATCGGCGTCAGCTCGTGCCCCTCGATCAGCGCGCACAGCGCCTCCGAGGCCGCAATCGCCGACGTGCAGCCGAAGGTCAGGTACTTCGCTTCGACGATGACATCCTTCAGGGGGTCTTCATTCTTGCGCACGCGGAACGTGAATTTCAGCGCGTCGCCGCACACGATCGAGCCGTGCTGCCCCACGCCATCCGCGTCCTCGATCTCCCCGAGGTGCGTGCCGGGCTTGCCCTGCACCGCATCCAGGAAGATCCGCTTCGTCTTTTCGCTGTATTCCCAAGCCATGGTCCACCTGCGTTTGGTCGAAGGAAGATACGCTAATCCTCCCGACATGCAACTATTACACCTGGTCCTGCATGCGCCGTCCGTGGCGCAGAATCTTCCAGCCTTTCTGGACCAGACGCCGCCAAAATGGATCGGCCTTGACGTAGACATCGGACAAAGCCCGGTTGACATAGTGGAAATCGTGGCGGGCGGCGATTCGTTTCCACAAATCCCAATCATCGAGAAAAGTGCCCGGATCCCATCCTCCGACCTCGTCCAAAACCGCCCGGGTGTGGATCACCCCGTTGCACGCCAGGTAATTATACCGCATTAGATTTTCCCGCGACCACTTGTAGGCCCCTCGGAACGGATTGCCCAGAATGCGCCGGCCGGTGTCTTTGTCGACGAAATGAACACGGCAATACACCAGCGGACACTCCGGGTGTTTGGCAACTTCGCTCATCATGGTGCGCAGATAGTCCGGGCCATAGGTGTCGTCGTCGTCGAGATAGGCGATGTAGGGGGCGCGGGCCATCTGGAAGATGGCGTGGTTCTTGGCGAGGGCCCCGTGGGCGCGGGGAGGCGACTTGACGGGCAGATTGTAAAACCGCAGCCGCGGATCGCCGAACGACGCCACCACGGTTTCACTGTCATCGGGCGTGCAGTCGCCGACGATGCACATTTCCCAGGCGTCGAAGCCCCGCTGGGCGCGCACGGATGCGATGGCCCGCCGCAGCAAGGCGGAGCGGTTATAGGTGCTGGTGATGATGCTGACCTGTGGCGTGGGCGCCATGGTTCCCCCCGCGGCTACCGATCCTGCTTCAGGACGTCCAGCGCGGCCTCCACGTCGGACGGAACCAGCACCAGGCCCTTATCGTCGCCGGGGCCGCCCGCGGAATAACCGTATTCGATGTTCAGGTTATGGGCGGCCAGCAATTCCAGGAGCCGGGCCAGTTCGCCGGGTTCGTTGGCGATGCGAATCAGGAGGACATCGCGGGCGGCCACGAGTTCGCCGGAATCCTCGACGAGCTGCCGCGCCTTTTCGGTATCATCCACCACGAGCCGCGCATAGCCATGGCCTTCGGTGTCGGCCAGCGTCAGCCCGTAGATATTGATCCCATGCTTGGCGAGGAACCGGGTCAAGGCGGACAACGTGCCCTGGCGGTTGTCGATGTAGACCGTGAGCTGCGTGCCTTTGGAAAAAACGATCTTCGATCCGGCCATGTCGCGCCTCCTCAGAAAACCAGACCGGCTTGCGCCAGCCGGCGGCCCAGTTCGTCCAGCACGCGCGCGTCGTCGGCCTTCCCGGCCGATTCGAACGTCGCGCCGAAGCGCAGGTAGGCGCCCGCGTCGTCCCACGGCACGGTCGAAATGCAATGCTCCTTGATCAGGTATTGCGACGCCTCCTCGGCGTTGGCGAACGCCACGCCGCCTGCGGCGCCCTTCGGCGCCGGCACGTAGAGATAGAACGTCCCGCCGGGCATCCTGGCCCGGAAGCCCGCGCCCTTGAGCACCTTGACCAGCCCGCGCAAACGCTTCTGGTAGTGCGCACGGATCTTTTCCGAGAGCCGGATATCCGCGATGCCCGCGCAGGCCGCCACCTGGATGGCCTTGAACTGGCCGCTGTCGATGTTGTCCTTGACCTCGGCCACGGCGGACACCACCCGCGCCGAGCCCGCCACGAATCCCAGCCGCCACCCGGTCATGTTGTAGCTCTTGCTCATGGAGTGCAGCTCGATCGCCGCCTCCTTGCCGCCCGGCCGCGCCAGGATCGACAGGCGCTCGCGCCCGTAGACCAGCGTGGCATAAGCGGCGTCCTGCACGATCAGGATGTTGTGCCGCTGGGCAAACGCGATCAGCTCGTCGAAAAAAGCTTCCGTCGCCGCCGTGCCGGTGGGATTGTTCGGATAGTTCACATAGAACAGCTTCACCTTCGACAAGTCCGTCTGCTCCAGGGCCTTCAGATCGGGAAAAAACCCGTTTTGGGCCAGCAGCGGAACCGGGAGGACCGTTCCGCCGAGATACTTCGTGTGCGTGGCCATCACCGGATAGCCCGGAATCGTCGCCAGCACCGCGTCGCCTGGATTCACGAAACACAGCGGCAGCATTGCCAGCGCGGGCTTGGAACCGATGGTGTGGTTGATTTCCGTCGTTGGGTCCAAATCCGTCACCCCGAAGAAATCGGCCATGTATTTCGCGGCGGCCACCTTGAATTCGGCAATGCCGTTGTCGGCGTAGCCGCGGTTGGCCGGGGCGTCCACGGCCTTTTTCAGCGCCTGCCGGATCGGCCGGGGCGCCATTTGGTCGGGCTCGCCCACGCCAAAATCCAGCATTTCCAGCTCCGGATGAGCCTCCTTGGCCGCCCGTTTGGCCCGCTTGATCTTCTCGAACTTGTAGATCGCCGTGCCCTGCCCGAACTGGGCCCCGCCGATCCGCTCCGCAAACAACCGTGTTGGCTCCATCATTCTCCTCTCGTTGGGGCGATCTCGCCGTATCGCCAAGTGCCGGGGTGACAAAAGGGGGCATTCCTCATTTCAAATCTTCCGTCCACACCCCGCTGCAACGGGGGCCGACTACCTCGATGCCATCCAACTTGGACAACTTCGGCACCTGCACCAGATCATATCCCCAACGGTTGAGCAGGCGCTTACATGCGTTGACGACGGGATTTTTACCGGATTCAACCACTCGCAACTCCAACTTGACAGGGCGATGTTGCGCATTGGCCTCGGGCTTTTGCGCGATACACCAGATGCCGCGCGGCAACGCCTTGTGATGCTCCAGCGTGATCTCGTGCAGAATGAAATCCCGGAACAGGTACTGGATGCCGTCCGGACAGAACCGCCAATAGTCGTAGGGGCATCGGTGGATTTCAAAGGTCATCAGCGTGGTCGCCACACAATAGCCGCCCGGCTTCAGGATTCGCATCACCTGCGCAACCACCCGGGCTGGCTCGCGGATATGCTCCAGTGCCTCAAGCAGCAAGACAGTCTGGACGCTTGCATCGGGGATGGGCGCCAAGGTATGGACATCGCAGACGTAATCAATGGTCGGGGGATCGAATTGGACCTGGTCCTGTTTCAGGTACTTCATTCCGGAAAACAATGGCGCATAGAAATTCGGTTCCCAGCCTGCACACAGATCGATGATCGGCTCTGCGAGGGAATATTTCTGTTTTGCATAGGCAACATAATCTCTGATCGGTGTTCGCACCTGTAGCCCTCCTGCCGGATATAACCATCTGTCGTGATACTATTTTGCCACCGGATGATCCACAGAAATCTGCGGTTCGAACCGGCCGGGAGAGGACACTCTCCTGGCACAGAGGCCTCACGGGAGGGGGCCTCCAGATGCGTGGTCGGTGGGCTGCCTCTGAGATTCGGCGTAACGACGGGCTTGGCAGGCCCCCATCATCCTCCTGCCTGGAGAATGAAGGCGCAGCAGGAAACGTGCAAAAGACCGCCCCCCTGGCTGGAATAGTTGCATCTGGCGGCTGCCAATCCCGATCCGGGCCCATCCAGCCGCAGACGCGCCTGACCTGCGCAGGGGTAAATTTTAGCATTGTGCTGCGGGGGGCCTTTGTGGCATCAACGGCAATCTCATTGTTCGTTTTTCCACAAGGAGTCTTTCAAATGAATGTCTTGCATGTGATCGCCAACCCCCGGCCGGCCGAAACATCGTCCTCCAAGAAGCTGGCCTTCGAGTTTTTCGCGGCCCTGACGGAGAAAAATCCCGACGTGGTGGTCAACAACGTCGATCTCTATCAGAACAAGCCGCCCTACGTGAGCGCCGAGGCGCTGAATTACTTCTGGGGGCCCGTGGCCAATCCCGCCTACATCCCCTCCAAGGCCGAGGAAACCGCGGCCAACTTCTCCAACAACAACGCCCAGGCCTTGATCGACGCGGACGTGCTGGTCCTGACACTGCCGGTGTGGCTCAACAGCATGCCTGCAATCCTGAAGGCCTGGCTCGACCAAGTCATCGTTCCGGGCAAGATGTTCGAGTTCGGCGCCGAAGGCCTCGTGCCCACCCACCACCTCCGCACCGTCGTTCTGCTCGTTTCTTCCGACCAGGTTTACAAGGAAAACGACGTCCGCGACGGCCTCACCCCCGCCATCCGGGCCATCTTCGCCTATATCGGCGTCGAGGACATCCAGATCGCCTGGGCCGACGGCCAGGATGCCTCCCGCCATTTCGATTCCGAGCAGCGCCGCGAAATGGCCGTCGAAGCCGCCAAGGAAATCGCCGAGGACATCGCCACGTTGGCGTAGCCCCCCGGCCTCTCCGCTCCGTCGTCCGCGGCGGAGCGTTTTTTTTACAAAACCGGCCACCCATTTCCCGAAATCGGAGAACCCCATGCATCAGGAACTCAACCTCATCGGCCCCCGAATCCGCCAGCTTCGCGAACACCGCGAACTGTCCGTCGACGCCCTCGCCCAGCGCACTGGCTGCAGCGCCGAAATGATTTCCGCCCTCGAAGCCGGCGAACTCGTCCCCTCCCTCACGCCCCTCTTCCGCCTGGCCCGCGGCCTCGGCGTCCGGCTCGGTACGCTCCTCGACGATCAGGCGCAGGACGGCCCGGCCGTCGTCCGCAAGGGCGCCGCCGGCGCCGCCATCCATTTCTCCGGCAACGATCCCGCCCGCACCCGCAGCACGCTTGACTTCCATTCCCTCGCGCCCCACAAGGCCGCGCGCAACATGGAACCGTTCCTGATCGACGTGCATCCCGCGTCCGGCGACGTCCCCCTCAACGAGCACGAAGGCGAGGAATTCATCTACGTCCTCTCCGGCCGCATCGAAATCCGCTACGGCAAGGATGTCTACCAGCTCAATGCCGGCGACAGCATCTACTACGAGTCCGCCGTTCCCCACCACGTCCATGCCCTCGACAGCGACGCCCGGATCCTCGCCGTCGTCTACGCTCCCGCCTGACCATGACGGCGCCCTCCCCCAACGCCTCCGCCGCCCCCATCGGCGCGGGGCCCGACGGCTTCACCACCCTGACCCTCGGCCAGCAGCTTGAATTCTGGGCGCGCGCCACCCCCGACCACGACTTTCTCGTCTATCCCGACCGCACCCTGCGCTGGACCTACCGGCAGTTCGACGACCGCGTCAACCGCCTCGCCAAGGGCATGCTCGCCATCGGCATCCGCAAGGGCGACCACGTCGGCATCTGGGCCAAGAACGTGCCCGACTGGCTGACCTTCCAGTTCGCCTGCGCCAAGACCGGCGCCGTCCTGGTCACCGTCAACACCGCCTACAAGGCCGAAGAGCTCGACTACATCCTCAAGCAGTCCGACCTGAAAATGCTCGGTCTCATCGACGGCTTCCGCGACGTCGACTACCTCCAGATCGTCAACCAGCTCGTGCCCGAGCTCAAGGAACACCCCCGCGGCCACCTGCGCAGCAAGGCCTATCCCCACCTCCGGTTCGTCTGCTACGTCGGCCAGGAGAAGCACCGCGGCATGTACACCACCGCCGAACTGATGCTGCTCGGCGCCCACCAGCCCGACGCGCTCCTCGCCGAGGCCCAGGCCGCGATCGGCTGCCACGACGTCGTCAACATGCAGTACACCTCCGGCACCACCGGCTTTCCCAAGGGCGTGATGCTCACGCACCACAACATCCTCAACAACGGCTGGAGCATCGGCCACCGCCAGCGCTTCACCGCCGCCGACAAGCTCTGCCTGCAGGTGCCCCTTTTCCACTGCTTCGGCGTCACCCTCGGCGTCATGGCCATCCTCTCCCACGGCGCCACCCACGTCTGCGTCGAGGTCTTCGATCCCCTCCTCGGCCTCGCCGCCATCCACCAGGAAAAGTGCACCGTCCTCTACGGCGTGCCCACCATGTTCATCGCCATGTACACGCATCCGATGTTCAAGATGTTCGACATGTCCAGCCTGCGCACCGGCATCATGGCCGGCACCGTCTGTCCCATGGAGGTCATGAAGCGCGTCATCGCCGACATGCACGTGACCGAAATCACCTCCGTCTACGGCCTCACCGAGGCCTCCCCCGGCATCACCCAGACCTACGGCACCGACCCCGTCGAACTGCGCGTGGCCACCGTCGGCCCCGCCTTCCCCGGCGTCGATGTCGCCATCCTCGATCCCGCCACGAACGCGCCGCTCCCGCCCAACGCCGAGGGCGAAGTCTGCTGCCGCGGCTACAACGTCATGAAGGGCTACTACAAGATGCCCGAACAGACCGCCGCCGTCATCGACAAGGCCGGCTGGCTCCACTCCGGCGACCTCGGCACCTGCGACGCACAGGGCTATTACCGCATCACCGGCCGCATCAAGGACATCATCATCCGCGGCGGCGAAAACATCTCGCCGAAGGAAATCGAGGACCTGCTCCTCACCCTCCCCGAAATCATGAACGTCCAGGTCGTCGGCGCCCCCGACGAAAAATACGGCGAAATCCCCGTGGCCTTCGTCATCCTCAACCGCGGCCAGACCCTGACCGAGGAGGACGTCCGCGACCACGTCAAAAAGCACCTCGCCGCCTACAAGGCCCCCAAGTACGTCTTCTTCGTCGATGAATACCCCCTGACCGCCAGCGGCAAGATCCAGAAATACAAGCTCCGGGAGCAGTCCAAGGCCCTGGTGGAAGACCGCCGCCGCGGCGAAACCTGAGCCGCCGGCGGACAGACCCTTCTATTCCCAAACGCTGCTTTCCAGGACCCGAAGGGCCATGCCGCGCGTGGCACCGGCCTTCCGCGCGACCAATTCGGCGGCGGCCTTGCCCAGACGCGCCCGCTCCTCGCAATCCCCCAGCAGGCGCAGAATGACCTCTTGCAGTTCCGCGGCATCCCGGACCTGCCGCCACGCACGGGCGTCCTGGAAATCCCGGGTGATTTCCGGAAAGTTCTCCATGTGGGGCCCGACGACCACGGGCTTGCCGTCCTTGGCCGGTTCGATGGGATTCTGGCCGCCCACCTGCGTCAGGCTCTTGCCGACAAACACGACGTGGGCGGCGGCATAGAAACCGCGCAATTCCCCGGTCGTGTCGACCAGCAGCACATCGGGGCGCTGCACGGGCGGCGGGGCATGGTCGGGGAACTGGCTGCGCAGGATCGCGGACATGCCCCGCTGGCGGATGGCGGCCAGCACGTCCTCGCGGCGTTCCGCGTGCCGGGGCACCAGCACCAGCATCAGCCGGGGATGGCTCGCGCGCACCTTCTGCGCAATATCCAGCAACACATCTTCCTCGCCGCTCCAGGTCGACCCGCCCACCAGCACCGGGTCGCCGGTTTTCACGCCGATGTTCGCCAGCACCGCGCGGGCGCGGACTTCCGAGGTCGGCGGCGTGGCCCCGATGTCGTATTTAGCGCTGCCGGTCACCTCGATCTTCTCCGCGGGCGCGCCGAGGGCCAGCAAGCGGTCGCGGTCCCCGGCGCTCTGCACGCAGAACCAATGGAGCTGGGGCAGCAGGCGGCGGGTCAGGAAGCGGATCCGGCGATAGCCGCGGAACGAATGTTCGGAAATCCGGCCGTTGATCATGATGGTGGGAATCCCCTGCCGGGCCGCGTAGCGGATCAGGTTCGGCCACAGTTCGTTTTCAACCAGCACAATGGCGGCCGGGCGAATCCGCCGGAGGGCGCGCGGCACGACCCAGGGCACATCCATCGGAAAATAGAGCGTGACATCCGGAGGGGCGATCCGTTTCAGGGCCAGCGCATGCCCGGTGGAGGTATTGGTGGTCAGGACGAAGCGGGTGGCGGGGCGGCGATGGCGCAGTTCATCCATGAAGGAAAACGCCACGGCCAGCTCGCCCACGCTGACAGCCTGGATCCAGATCGGCCGGCCCGGCGCGGCCAGCCGCGCGGCCTCGGCCGGGGCATACCACCCGACGCGTTGCGCGAAGTCCCGGGCATAGCCGCCGCGCCGCAGCATGCGCAGGAGAAAGTGCGGCAGCAGGAAGGCAAACGCAACCGGAAACACCAAATTATAGAGCCACCAGATCATGGCATGACCGCCTTGTTCATCTGCAGCACGGGCAGCAGCACCGCCAAGGCGACCAGCGTGACAAACAGCCCGACGGCCAGCGTGATGCCGATTTCCAGCAGCATCATCCCGCGGGTCGCCAACCGGTCCCATCCCTGCTGGAAACGCTGGGCGGCATGGTCCAGCAGCCCCGGCAGGTTGCCGCCGGCTTCGCCCGCCTGCACCCAGGCCGCCAGCGAGGGATGCAGCGGGCGGATGCCGCGAATTACTTCGGCCAGCGGCTTGCCCTGTCCCATCGCCGCGGTTTCGCGCCGAGCGCAGTCGGCGAGCCACGCGCTGCCCGACGCCCGGCCCGCCAACGGCACGCTCTCGATCAGGCCGACGCCCCGTTCCAGCAGCAGGCCGAGAACCCGCACGAATCGCAGGCTGGCCAGATTGCACCACCCGCCACCCGCCAGCGGGATGGCATACAACCGCCGGTCGAGGCGAATCCGCCAGGCTTCATCCCGGCGCAGCCGGGATTGGATCCAGACCAGACCTGCGGCGCCGGCGGCCGCCAGGACCAGCAGCAGGAGGCCGAAGATGCGGCCGCCCGCCAGCATGAACCGGGTCAACAGCGGCAGCCGCAGGTCGGACTCGAGAAAGAGACGCTGCACCAGCGGCAGCATGAAAACCAGCACCAGGCCGCCAATGACGATCGCCAACGACACCACCACGCACGGATAGAGCAGCGCGGTCGCCAGCTTCTCGCGCAGATGTTCCTGCTCTTCCAGAAAAGCCGCCAGGCGGTCAAGAGCTTCGTTCATTCCGCCGGTGCGTTCGCCCACCTCCAGCACGGCCTGCTCGAAGGCGGTCACCCGCTTCGAGACGGCCGCCAGGGCGGCACTGAGCGGACGGCCTTCGCGGACATTGTCGCGGACCGCGGCCAACAGCGTGCGCGACTGGTCGAGTTCCGGCGCCTGCAGGATCACCTCCAGGGCGGGGACCAGCGCAATCCCCGAACCCAGCAGGGCGGCAAGCTCACGGTAGAAGAGGGTGCGGGTGTCGGCCCGGAAGGCGGCCGACCGCCCGATACGCCGCGCAGCCGCCCCTTCGGCCGCTTGCAGCGTTTCGGCCAGGATGCCCTGCGCGGTCAGCCGCTTGCGGGCGTCTTTTGGATCCATGGCTTCGATCAGCCCGTTCCGGGGGTGCCCGGAAATATCGTATCCCCGATATTCGAACGTGGTCATGGCGGCCGGCCTCTCCTACTCCCGGCGGGCGCCGGCTGCGCGCAGGACTTCCGCCACCGAGGTCGTGCCGCCCAGGATCTTGGCAATGCCGTCATCGAGCATGTCGCGGACGCCAGCCGTCGCGGCCAATCGGCGCAATTCGGCGGGGGGCGCCGCCGTGCGAATGGCTTCGGAAACCGCCGGGACAACCGTCAGCAGCTCGTAAATGCCGGTCCGGCCCTTGTAGCCGCCGAGACAGTCCGCACAGCCCGCCGGATCCGGCTCCCACCCGGAGCGGCCGGCCAGGGCCGGCTGCCCCAGCATGGCGGCATCCGCGACCGACAGCGGAACCTCCCGCCGGCAACGGGGACAAAGGCGGCGCACCAGCCGCTGCGCCAGAACGGCTCGCGTGGCCGAAGCAAGCAGATAGGGGGGAATGCCCATGTCGACCATGCGGGTGACGGCCCCGACCGCGTCGTTGGTGTGCAACGTGGTAAAGACCAGATGGCCCGTCAGCGATGCCCGCACGACAATCTCCGCGGTCTCCAGGTCGCGCGTTTCGCCCACGAGGATCACGTCGGGATCCTGGCGCAGGATGTGCCGCAGACCGCGCGCGAAGGTCAGGCCGATCTTGGGATGCACCTGCATCTGCCCGATGTTCGGCAACTGGTACTCGATGGGATCTTCAATGGTCAGCACGTTGAGGTGTGCGGTGTCCAGTTCGCGCAGCGCGGCATAGAGCGTCGTGGTTTTTCCGCTGCCGGTCGGCCCGGTCACCAGGACAATCCCGTGGGGCTCGCGCAGGATGCCGCGGAACTGCTCCAGCAGGACGGGGGGCATGCCCAATTCGTTGAGGGAATAGCGGGTGGACTCGCGGTGCAGCAGGCGCAGGACGATGCGTTCGCCTTCGGCGACCGGCACGCTGGACACACGCACGTCGATTTCACTGGCGCCGACACGGACGCGCGCCACGCCGTCCTGGGGCAGACGTTTTTCCGCCAGATCCAGCCGCGCCATGACTTTGAGGCGCGCCGTCAGCGCGTTTTCGAGGTTCCGCGGAGGACTGGGCTGCTCGTAGAGCAGACCGTCGATGCGATAGCGGACCGTCAGCGCGCGGGCGAAGGGCTCGATATGGATGTCGGACGCGCCGCGCTTGACGGCTTCCAGCAGGATGGAATTCACGTAGTGGGCGACCGGGGCGGCGGCGCTGCCCGCCAGCAGGTCGTCGGCCTCGCGGTGGGCCGGCGCGCCGGCCCCCGCCTCCCGCGCGGCCTGGCCGGCCTGCTCCGCGGCCGCATCGGCCGGCTCTGCCCGGCGAAAATAGCACCAATCAATCGCCCGCTGGATTTCCGCCGCCGGCGCTGTCACCCACACGGCCTCCACCCCCAGCAGGAGGGACAAATCCTCATAGCCCTGGAGCGCGGAGGAATCGGCGCCGGCAATCGCCACCTGTCCGTTCCAACGGAACGGAACCAGTCCGTGCCGGCGCACCCAGTCGACGGGAACCGCTTCGATCAGCGCCGGATCGAGCCAATCCTCCTCGATGCGCTCCAGCGCAGGCAGGCCGGGACCGGCTTCGCTCATGGCTTGCCGCCCAAGCGGGGTTTCCGACGGGTATTTTTCTTCGCCTTCCGGTCCGCTGCCGGTTCCGGCGCGGGGGCCGCAAGGGCCTCGCCCGCTTCCTGCAGCCGGGTGGCTTCTTCCAGGCGGGCCTTCTCCTGTTCGGCCACCTGCATGTCCGTCACAATGCGCGGAGTCACGAAAATCAGCAGGTTCGTGCGCTTCTTGACGTCGCTGGTCGAGCGGAACAGGACGCCCAGCAACGGGATGTCCCCCAGCAGCGGAACCTTGGTCGCAATGCGGGCGGTATCTTCGCGGATCAGGCCACTGAGAATGACGGTCGCGCGGTCGGGTACAGTCACCGTGGTCTTCACCTCGCGTTTGGCAATCGTGGGCGTGAACTGCATGGCCTCGCTGCTGTCCTCCACCACCGATTCGATGCTCGGATTGAGGTCCAGTTGAATCTCACGGTCCGGATTCACATGGGGCGTCAGGGTCAGCTTGATGCCCACGTCCAGCCGCTCGATGTTCTGGATGTAGTCCCGATCGGAGCCGGAGCCCTCGACGGAGGATTTCAGGATGGGAATGTTTTCCACCACGCTGACGGAGGCCTCGAGGTTGTTCTGCGCCCACAGGGGGATGTTCGACAGGATTTTCAGGTCGCGCGAGCCCGCCACGGCCCGCAGAAACGCCGGGATCTTCTGGTATTCGGTCCCATCCGGCCCAAGAAAAGTCCCGCTGAGTACGCCCATGGCGAGGCCTTGCGGAAAACTGCCTTCTTTAAGCAGAGTGCCCACCACGTCGCGATCACCGTAGCGGGTGCGGACAAATCCCCCGGCATCGCCGTCGTTGGCTTCATCGATTCCAAACCATTCCACGCCCAGGTCAAGCCCTTGCTCCAGATTCACCTCGGCAATGAGCACCTCGACCAGCACCTGCTGGGGCACCACATCGAGCCGTTCCACCAGCCGACGCACATATTCGAAGTCCTGGGCCGACGCATCCACCAGCAGGGCGTTGTTGGCCACGCTCGGCTCAATGGCAATATCCCTCTGCACGGGGCCGCCCTCGACCGCCGGGACCTTTCCCAGCAGGGAATTCAGGCTTTTTGACGCCTCTTCGGCGGATAGATATTTCAAAAAGATGGCATTCAGCCGTCCGAATCCGTACGGGCTTTCCACGTCCATCTTCTCGATGATGCGCCGGGTCTCGGCAATCTGCATCGGCAGGCCCACCAGGATCAGGCTGTTGGCCTGGGGCGCCGCCACGACGGTCAGGTCCGTGGGCAGATCGCCCACGCCCGCCGCGACTTGCTGCATGTGACGACTGACTTTGTTGACGGCGCTGTCCGCCGCGCCGAAGGTGGCGCGCAACTGCTGGGCGACTTCTTCGGCGCCGGCGTACTTGAGCGGTACCACTTCGATTACGCTCCCGGTCCCGGGCTGGTCCAGTTCCGCCACCAGCGCTTCCAGTCGCGCCACGTTGGCGGCGGTATCCGTCACGATCAAGTGGTTCCCCGGCAAAAACACGCCTAGCGCGCCTTCTTTGCCGCCGCGGACCAGCGGCTCGAAGCTCCGCCTGACCTCGGCCGCGCTGACGTGCTTCAACGGTATCAATTTGGTCACCAGTCCGCCGTCCAGCCCGGTGCCCGTCGGCAGCCCAGGGGTGCCGGGAAGCGCCACAACCTGATACACGCCACCGCGTTCGGCCACGGTGTAACCGCTGGCTTCGAGCATGCTCAAATAAAGCGGAAAAACCTCCGCCACGGGAATCGGCCCCTGCGTCAGGATGCTCACCCTGCCCGCCACGCTTTCCGGCACCACGAACTTCTTGCCCGTGTATCGGCCGACAATTTGCGTCACCAGGCGGATGTCCGCCTGTTCGAAATTGAAGTGCACCTGGGGACCGGATTCGACGGCCGCGGCGGAAGTGGACGGGGCCGGCGGTGGCGGGGCGGCCTCCTCCTGGGCCAAGCCCGCGGACAACCAGCCAGCCACGCCGGCGCCGGCCAGCCAGGCCGCCATCGGTCTGCGCAATCTCATTTGGCAATCCCCCGTTCGCTCTGGCGGACGAACTCCACGAAATTCCGGATCTCCGGCAGCGGCGCAAGTTCCGCTTCGATGCGCTCCAGCGCCTTGGCCGTGGTCAGGTCCGTGCGGAACACGATTTTGAAGGCCTCCTTCAGCGCCTGTTGCGTTTCAGGGGCAATGCCGTGGCGCGCCAGACCCACCTTGTTGGGGCCATAGACCTTGAGGGGATCTCCATCGGCCATCATGTAGGGCGGAACGTCCTTCACCGCCTTGGTGTAGCCGCCTAGGATGCTCATGCGCCCGATGCGCACAAACTGGTGCACGCCGGTCAGGCCGCCAATGATGGCGTCGTCCTCGATGATGACATGCCCCGCCAGCGTCGCGTTGTTGGCCATGATGACCCGGTCGCCCACCAGACAGTCATGCGCCACATGACAATAGGCCATGATCAGGCACTTGGCCCCCACACGCGTCTCCCCGCCATCGAACGTCGCGCAGTTGAGGGTGGCGCACTCGCGGATGACGGTCTGCTCGCCGATCACCAGCCGGGGGGCCCCGCCCTGGTACTTCAGATCCTGAGTCTTGCCGCCGACGCTGGCGAACGGCCAGACCTCGCAGCCCGCCCCCAGCGTGGTATGGCCCTCGACATTCACGTGCGACCGCAGAATGACGCGGTCGCCCAGGCGGACATTCGGACCCACGCGGCAAAAGGGACCCACCGTAACATCCACGCCCAGTTCGGCACCGGGATCGACAACTGCCAGCGAATGAATGGCCCCCCCCATGGCTACTTCCCCCCCCCGCCGAACATCATTTCCGCCTCGCAAGCCAGTTCGCCATCCACCAACGCGCGGCCGGCCATGCGGGCCATCCCCATGCGCAACCGAAGCAGCTTGAGCTCCAGCCGGAGCTGGTCCCCCGGCTTGACGATCCGGCGGAATTTCGCCTTGTCCACTCCCAGATAGTAGGCCACCTTGCCATCGGCTTTCGTGATTTTGTTGAGCAGAATGCCCGCCGTCTGCGCCATCGCCTCGAGCTGCAGCACGCCAGGAAAAACCGGCTGGCCCGGAAAATGCCCTTCGAACCACGGCTCGCTGGCCGACACATTCTTGAGGCCCACGATCCAGTCCCGGTCGTTGCACTCCACAATGCGGTCGACCAGCACAAACGGATGCCGGTGCGGCAGGATGTCCAGAATGTCCTTTGAATCATAGATGGTTTCCATCACGGTCTCCTTCGACGGGAAAAGCAGCATACCATTCCTATCCTGCCGTCGACAAACCCCAAAACGCCGGCACCGGCCCCCGCCGGAATTGCGGCTTGAAATCCGCCCCCCGGAGACCGTCTAATGTCGCGTGCATTCTTCGGACGGGTGGCGAAACTGGCAGACGCGCCAGCCTTAGGAGCTGGTTCCGCAAGGAATAGGGGTTCAAATCCCCTCCCGTCCACCACGCGGCATTATAGCCCCGTCTTAATCGATTATTCTTTATATCCCCCTCTCCCGAAATGGCCCGTACCGCTTTCCGGGATGGCCGTGTTGGAATGGGGTCCAATGGGGGGGGGCCAATGGGGGTACCCATTAAAATATAATATATCATGCCAGCAGTTGCGCCCGCATCTCCTGTTCCATCCGTCCCACCTGCGCATCCAGCCGTCGATCCGCCCGCCGCCGCCGCGCCAGATCTTTCAGTCGCATGCTGACCGCTGCCCCCGTGCCCATCTCCAGCAGCCGGGCCGTCTCCTCCTGCTTCAGTCCCGCGAATTTAGTCAACATCTCCGCCGCCACGCCGCGCATCCACCCGCCGCCGCGCCGCCGCCGCAAATCCTCCCGCCCGATCCCCAGCCCGCGGCACACCTGCCCCAGCACGTCCTCCGCCGTCAGCCACGTTCCCGTTTGCCGGAACGCCTCCCGCCCCTCCGTTTCCCGTTCTGCCAGCATCCGGTGATACCGCCCCTTCATCTCCCCGATGAATCCCTGGCTTCCAATGCCGATGGCCGACCCCGAAAGCGCCTCCGCCAGCTCCCGGTCGTCCTCCGCTAGGCCCGCCTCCACAAACCGCCGATAGGCCGCTCGTCGCCTGCCCAACTGTTCGCGCACCTGCCTCTCCAACGGCCCGTATGTCATCCAATTCTTCCGCGCCGCATCCCCGATGTACTCCTGGTAGCTGCTCCACGCATACGCCCGCACCGCCGCCGCCTTCTCTTCCAGCGTCTTTCCCACGTTCGCCTTTGTTTTCACGGGATTCAAGTGCAGATAACGGCTCAACTTCAGTAGATAGCGATCCCCCTCCACCGGTTTCGCCATGTACGGTCCTTGGAACACATACCCCCGCTTCCCGTGCCGCCGGTTGAAATACCCCCCGTAGCGCGTCTGCACACACAGCATGAACTGGCTTAGATTCCCCAATGGCGTCTCCACCAGCAGGTGAAAATGGTTCGGCATCAGGCAATACAGATGCACCCGCGGTTGGCACCGCTCCACACCAGTCGCTAAGCACTCCAGGAACCACGCCCGGTCTTTGTCGTCCCAGAACAGCTCCCGCCGGTCGATCCCGCGATTCATCACATGGTAAATCGCCCCTTTGTATTGTATCCGCAATCGCTTTGCCATGACCGCCTCTTACCAGCAAACCCCGACGGAGATCAAGTTGTTTTATCTTTTAATGGGTACCCCCATTTCGAGCGGTACCCCCATTTCGAGCTTACCCCCATTTCGAGCTGGTTCCTGAACTTGCCCCCCACGATACGCCGATCGGCTCATCCAAGTCTCCCGGGCCGAACGCCAATCCCATTCCTTAGCCAGCCGTTCCGCCCCCAAACGGCCAAAATCAAAGGAATAACATGCGTTTGTCCTGCTGCTGGGCACAAGCCAAAAGCCAGATTCTAAAATTCCTTGGCTGCCCCCTTTTCAACGGCCTGGCCCAGACAGATGCCGGCGTCGTTCGGCGGAATCTGCCGATGGCGCCAGGGCGTGAAGCCCGCTTCGCGGAGCCGGCGCAACGCATCCGATAAGAGCCGCCGGTTCTGAAAGCATCCCCCCGAAAGACACACATCCGCCAACTGTTCCCGTTTCGCAACGGCCACCATCATTTCGACCAAGGTAGCATGGAACCGGGCGGCGACGACGGACGGCACTTCGCCACCCGTGAGCAGTTCGTTGATCATTGGGGCCCAATCGAGGGCCTTCCCGATCCAGCCGAACGGGTACGGCGCCCCCCCGCCTTCTCCCGCCAGCGCCTCCAGACGCATGGCGGCCTGCCCTTCGTGCGACATGATCTGGCAAACGCCGAGAAGAGAGGCCACTGCATCGAACAGCCGCCCGGCGCTGCTGGTGCGTACCACGTTCAACCTTTCTGCCAGCATTCGGTTCAAGACCTCGAGTTCCCCTGGCCGCCAGCCTGGCGGCGGATGGTCCGACCCCATTTCCCGCAGCACGCCCAGCGCGGCACGGCGCGGCTCGCGCGCCGCGGCATCGCTGCCCGCCAGTGGAAACGGCCGCAGCCAGGCCGTGCGTCGGAACTCCGCCCGCGTGCATACCAGGAATTCGCCGCCCCAGATCGTGCCATCCATCCCGAAGCCGGTGCCGTCCCAGGCGATGCCGAGCACCGGGCCAGCCAGCCTGTTCTCAGCCATGCAGGCGGCAATATGTGCATGGTGGTGCTGTACTCGTTTCATGGGCACGCACAAATCCACCGCGCCACGGGTGGCGACATACTCCGGATGCCGGTCCACTGCCACCGCGACCGGCGTTAAGCCGTGCAGGCCGATCAGATCGTCGACTGCGCTTTTCCACAATCGCGCCGCTCCTTCATGGTCGAGATCGCCGATATGCGGGCTCATCACGGCATTGCCGCCGGCGGTCACGGCCACCGTGCTTTTCATCTGGGCCCCGGCGGCCACCAGCCCGTCTGGCGCGCCCGGCAGCGGCAGCGAATACGGCGCCAAGCCCCGACCGCGCCGCATCATTAGCGGCTCGCCGTCGCAGAGGGCCATCACGGAATCATCCATGGGGCGGGCAATGGGCCGGTCATGGGTCAGGAAAAAATCAGCAATCCCCCCCAGCCGGGCCACGGCCTCGTCGAAGTCGGTGCAAATGGGTTCATCGGTCAGGTTGCCGCTGGTGGCCACCACGGGAAAGCCCAGTTCATGCAGCAGCAGATGATGCAGCGGAGTATAGGGCAGCATCGCACCAATCCATGGCAAGCCCGGGGCAACCTCCGGGGCCAGGCCATCGCCATCGGCCCGCCGGTGCAACAGGACGATCGGAGCGGCAGCGGACTTCAGCCAGTGGATTTCGGGTGTGGCCGCGTCACAGGTCTCGTGGATGGCTTTCAAGGTCGGGAACAACACGGCAAAGGGTTTTTCATCGCGCTGTTTGCGTTCCCGGAGGCGTCGGACGGCGGCTCCGTCGCGCGCATCCACCAAGAGGTGAAAGCCGCCGAGCCCCTTGACGGCCACGATCAAGCCGCGGCGTACGGCCGCCACGGCTGCTGCGAGGGTTTCGTCGCGCACCGCGAGCAAGCGTCCGTCAGCGGCGGTCCAGGTCAGAGACGGCCCGCAAACCGGACAGGCGTTGGGCTGGGCGTGGAACCGGCGGTTGGCGGGATCACGGTATTCCGCATCGCAGTCGGGGCACATCCGGAAGCGGTGCATGGTGGTATTGGCGCGGTCATAGGGCAATTGCCGGATGATGCTGAAGCGTGGCCCGCAGTGGGTGCAGTTGATGAAGGGATAGCGGTAGCGCCGGTCCCGCGGATTGTAGAGTTCCCGCAGGCAATCGGGACACGTTGCCAAATCCGGCAGGATGCCGGCGACACGCGCGCCGGTGGGTTCGGTACTCAGACGAATTTCGAATGTCGCCGGCAATCCGGCCGGGGCGGGTGATTCCTCCACGCCTTGGATGTCCGCTGCGGCGGGCAGGCGCCCGGGCAGTTCCGCCCGGAACCGGGCAATGGCGGCGGGGGCTCCGCCGAGGGCCACCTCGGCGCCGGCGGTATCGTTGCGCACCCAGCCGTGCAGATTCAATTCATGCGCAAGACGAAATACCACCGGCCGGAAGCCCACTCCCTGCACCCGGCCGCGCATCCGCAGCAATATGGCTTGTTCCTCCGTCATTTCATCGGAATATACGCCAGCCCCCCGCCCCGGTCGAGACTTCGGGAAGAGGTCAAAGAACAGAGGTCGGAGGTGAGGTTCCGATTCCACATCTCGCTTTAGAATGCCATCCTCTGCGCCCGTTTTGATTTTTCGGGTTTTCGGCCGCGACCGACCACGGGGCCGGAAAGCGGACATGCAACACGGGATCGGTTCTCGATCCGCACGACCGGAAAACTTCCCCCGGCGACGCGACGGCGGACACATCCGGGCGCTGAAGTGTGGTCCGACATGGTCACGCGGGGGCGTCGGACCCCTGTAAAGTCCAAAGCCAAACTCCAGGGCCGCGTGACCTCACGCGGCGTTTAGGGTGAGTTTTGCGACGGTCTCAGCAGGAATGCAGGAAACCCCGGAAAAATGAAACCCAGCATGGCTGGCACGAATCAAGCGGATCTTGATCGATCCGATCCGTGTCATCCGCAGTCAGGATTTTCCGGCTTTCTTCCGGTTTCGGTATTCATGCGTTCTTGAGTTCTGATTCATCTGGATTGGAGCCCTGCCGCGCGATGTACTCGGGGGTGAAAAGATTACCTTGGCGGACTTGGCGAGAGAAAACAGAATTCCGGCTGTTTGGAGGTTCGACAAACTGGTTTTATTTCGCTGTTTCCGCGGGTTCGGGTGCCGGCGCAGTCGGCGGGACATAGGCGGGATCGAGCGCGGAATTCAGCAGGTGCGCCAGCCGCACGCCGGCCTTCTGCAGCTGTCCGCGGACAAGCGGCAGGCGGGCATCGATGTAATTCTCGCTGGTCAGGTCCATGCCGGGCCGGGCCCATTTCCACGGCACGCTTTCGCCGTTGGGCCAGCGATAGACCTCCTTGCGCGCCCGCCAGTAGCTGTCCACGGCCCAATCGAAGACGGGGTCTTTGATCCAGCGGGCCATCTGGTCGGGTGCAATGTCCTTGCGCAGTTCCCGGACCACCGTCCGCACCCGGCGTCCGGCCATCAGTTCGTTGACCATGGCCTCGTCCCAGACGCTGTGAATGCTGGGGGCGTAGTCCATGGGCGTGGTGGGACCGAAGGAATAATGCCGGCCGGAGAAGGAGTTGACCGGGATCATGTTGCCGCCCATGTCGCCGTAGCGGTAGGCGCAATGCAACGGCTGATGCAGGTCCGCCGCAAAATGGACCAGAAACCGCAGGGCATCCAGCTTGCGTTTCCGGGAGGCCTTGGGGGCGGCCAGTTCGTCGCGCCAGCGCCCGATCTGCGTCACGATGTCCTGGCCGTCGCCGGGCAGCTTCAACTCGAAATTGTCGTCATAACGCTGGGAAACGTTGAAATCCACGTAGTGCCAGCGGCCGTTGCCGGGATAGGTCGCCTCGTATTCCTTGGTGCCGCGGATGATATCGGGCCAGCTCGAAATCTCCACATCGCCCAGCTTCTTGGAACCCAGCAGGTCCTTGACCTTTTCCCGGGCCACCGGCGTCAAATAATGCTCGGCGATGTCGGCGACGATTTCGTGTCCCTCTGGTCCCCAGGCCCGGGCCGGGCTGGCCAGCACCGCCAGCGCCAAGGCCGCACAAAGTATCCATCTGGTCAGGGTATTGTTCATCGTTTTATCCGGATATGAGCCAATCACGCTACGCCAGGAGCGGGCCTGCGTCAACCCGTCCCGTCGCTGAAAACGCGCTACCCGCCGGCAATCCGCTGGCAACATCCGGATTGCGTCCCGACCGATTTGGTTTATCGTCTTGGGCATGGCCGCATTCCGCAACCCAGGAGGGAACCTGTCATGAACGTCGCCGTTCTGGGCGCCAGCAACAAACCCGAACGCTACAGCCACCAGGCCGTCACCATGCTGGCCCACAAGGGCCATGCTGTCTTCCCCATCCATCCCGCCCTGGCGGACATCGACGGACACCCGGTTTTCAAGCACCTTGCCGATGTCCCGGAACCACTGCATACCGTGACGATGTACGTCTCCCCTTCCCATTCCACGGGCATGGCCGAGGCCATCCTGGCCGCGAAGCCCGCCCGGGTGATCTTCAATCCCGGCACCGAAAACCCCGAACTCGAGGAAAAACTGGCCGCGGCCGGCATCGGGATCGTGCACGCCTGCACGCTGGTGCTGCTCCGCACGGGTCGATTCGGATAAGTCCATGAAACCCGTCCTGATTGCATTGGGCCTGACGATGTTCGCCGGCATGGCCACCGGCATCGGCAGCATCATTGCCTTCACGGCCAAGCGCACCAATTACCGCTTTCTCTCGATCGCCACCGGCTTCTCCGCCGGCGTCATGCTGTATGTCTCGTTCGTCGAGATTTTCGTCAAGGGCGGCGCGGCCCTCGCCCTCCGCTATGGCGAGCCATTGGCCTCATGGATCAACGTCGCCTCCTTCTTCGCGGGCATGCTGCTGATCGGCCTGATTGACAACCTGATTCCGGCCGCCGAAAACCCGCACGAAACCCACGCGGAATCCGAGACTCGGCCGCTCCACGATCCAAACGCCCCGCTGCCCGACTTCGAGCATGCCGACGCCTCCCGGCCCAAGACGGGGGAAATCAGCATCCACGACCATGCCCATCATCATCACAAGCTGATGCGCATGGGACTGTTTACCGCCCTGGCCATTGGCATTCACAACTTCCCCGAGGGCCTCGCCACCTTCCTGGCCGCCCTGCACGATCCCTCCCTCGGGGCCGCCATTGCCATTGCCATTGCGCTGCACAACATCCCCGAAGGCATCAGCGTGTCCGTTCCGATTTTCTACGCCACCGGCAACCGAAAGAAGGCGTTTCTCTATTCCTTCCTCAGCGGCCTGGCCGAGCCTGTCGGCGCGATTCTCGCCTATCTGGCGCTGCGTATTTTCATCGGCTGCGACAACTGCACGTTTCCGCCGCAGGTGATGGGCATCCTCTTTGGCGGCGTCGCCGGCATCATGGTGTACATCAGCGTGGATGAACTCCTGCCCACCAGCCGCGCCTACGGCAAAGGGCACGACAGCCTTCTCGGCCTTGTCGGCGGCATGATGATCATGGCGCTGAGCCTGCTCCTGATGCAGTAAGCCCTCCGCCTCGGCCGTATGGCGGGCTGGGGTCCCGAATCGCAGATGCTCCTCCACTGGGCATGCCGATCTCGATCCGTTCAACGCATAGGCCGCAAAGACCGCACTTGCCGATCCCCCCTCCTGAAAATCCGGTCCATTGACAGCGCTTTGACAATCTGCGTGACGCGGCCCTGGCGGTTTGCCATCCAATCCAAAAGCCGGACGACACAAAGCTCGTCCCTCCCCTGTGCCCCGGCCCCTGGAGGGGCGGGCTTCGTCCCGAACTTGGCTGTTTCGCCCCCCCATGGCCTTGCGCCATGGGAGGCAAAGTTGGCTCCCCCGCCACACAAGGTGGTGGGGCCCGCCAGAACCATAACCACAATCTACTTATGCAAAACTCAACAATATGCGCCAGGCTCAATGGTTTCCCGGCTGCTGCGTTGGCGCCGTTCTTTCGGCCATTGCGCGGGCAAAGACGGGCAGGTACGGATCGCGGGCGCCCATCAGCAGAATCGTATCGCCGGCGCGGGCGGTGGCCGCCAATGTCGCGCCTAGCCATTCATAATCCGGGGCGGTAGCCACGAAGACCCCGCGCGCTTCCAGGCGCGCGGCCAGCGTGCCGGAATTGATCGAACGATCCGCGGTTCCACCTGCGTCAAAAACCGGCAGCAGCCAGAGTTGGTCCTGTGCGCGGCAGACATTCGCAAAGGCGTTTGCCAGCGGTTCCAGCATAGTGCGCAGCGGGCCGAACCCGTGCGGCCGCCAGATGCCCAGCACACGGTTGCCCGGTGCGGCCACCGCCGCCCACGCGGCCGCGATTTTCGCCGGATTGTGCGCGTAGTCGTCCACCACGCGGACGGGTCCGCCCGCCGCCACCCGCTCCAGTCGCCGCTGGATGCCGCCGAACCGCGCCAGCGCCTCTGCGATCCGGTCCGGCGCGAAGCCCAACTGCGCACACAGTTCGGCCGCCAGCAGCGCGTTCAGCGCATTATGGGCACCGGGTGGGGATACCGCCAACCGACATCCGCGCCACGCGATCTCATATCCATTCCCGATCCACTCCGGCTGCGCCAACGCCTCGATGATCCGTGCCGGCTGCGGACCGAGCGCGGGGGCAACGCCGGCGCCACAGACCAGGCCGGTCCGGACCCGGGCGGCATATTGACGAAAAAGGTCCTGGACTTCAGCCAGCGTGAAATGATCCTGGGAGATGTTGGTGAGAATCGACCATTCCGGGTGGAAATTCAGCAACGAGCGGTCGCTCTCGTCCACCTCGACCACCCAGGGGGCCCCCACTCCGCCACGGCGCACGTTGCCGACGTTCCGCGCCTGGGCCCAGTCCACCAGCGCGCCGCCGTTGATCACCGTGGGATCGGCCCCGAGCTGCTCCAGCACCCAGCCCAGCATCCCCGCGGTCGTGGTCTTGCCGGCCGTGCCCGCCACCGCCAGCAGGGTTTGGCCTCGTGCCAGCTCCGCCAACACCGCCGCGCGATGCTTCAGCGGCACGCCGGCCCTCCGGGCTGCCGCAAAATCCGGATTCTGGTCCTCGATGGCGGTGCTGTACACCACCGCCGTAGTCTGCGCGTCCACGGCGGACCCGTCCTGCGGGACGATTTCGATTCCGGCCCCGCGCAGGGCCGCAAAGATGGGCAAGTCCTGGCCCCGATCATGGAAGCGGTCCGAGCCGGTGACCCGGTCATGGCTCCAGCGCAAGGCCTGCGCCAGGGCACTCATGCCGACCCCCGCGACCCCCGCCACATGGACGTGCCCGCCCATGGGTCCGGTCACGAGTTCCCGTTCAGCGGATTGCCCTGCGGCCAAATGAAGACGCGGGCGGAAAGCCCCCCGCCCTCCTCCACCTGCAGGTGCGCGCCCCGCACGGTGCCTTTCAGGTGCCCTCCAGGACGGATCGAGACCAGCCCCGCGGCTTCCACATCCGCCTCCAGCGTGCCGAACAGTTCCAGATGATGCACCTGCAGCTTGTATTTGAATTTCATCATCGTGCCGGACGCGATCCGCAGGTTGCGCATCGTCAGCTGCCGCGGATTCGGCACGGTTTGCCCGCCGAGTTCCAGCCATTGCGTGCATTCGATGGACGAATCGCCGTCCATTTCGCCTTCCAGGATGACGTTGCCGGCCTGGATGCGCACATTCTCCAGCCGCCCGGACGGCCGGATGATGACGCTGCCGCCGGTCTTGATCTCCTGCGACCACGGGCCTGCGATCACGTAGTCGCCCAGATCGATCTTCTCGCGGCATTTCGAGCAGTAGATGGTGCGCGTGGTCCCGGCGAGCTTGAACTCATAGCCGCATTGGAAGCAGCGAATGGTCCGTTTGGTTGGCTCGATCGTCTTGACGATATGCGGGCTGTCCTTGGGCATGGCCGTCGGCGGCAGATGCGCCGAGAGGTCTTCCGCGGGCCGGTGCGCTCCCGGCGCCGGCAGCACGCCGTCCTGCTTCGCCTTGGCCAGCGAACGCACGACGGAAAACCCGTCCATCATCCTGGCTTTTTTGTCCGCCACGTCCGGATGCTCCGGCCCGCGGGACCCCGTTCCGGAAAGAACGGCGCCGCCGGGGGCCACTGCGAAAACGGAATTCTACCGGACGGCGGGTCCGGCTTGCGGGGCGGGCGCCGGCTGGCTGTTCGGGTTGACTTCCGAACGGCCGACAAAGGTCACGCCATCCTCAACCGACAGCCGGCGCGCCTTGATGTCGCCATTGACGGTGGCCGAGGCCTTCATCTCGATTTTGTCCTTCGCCAGAATGTTGCCGTTGATCTTCCCTTCGATCGATACGGAAGTGGCGGTGACATTGCCCTTGACCTGGGCGTTCTTGCCCAGCACGGCATTGCCGCCGCACTGCAGCTCGCCTTCCAGCTTGCCATCGAGCCGGATGGATCCGTTGCTCTTGACGGTGCCGACGATTTCCACGTCTGCGCCGATGACCGATTCGTGGTTTTCATTGCTCATGGATGAATTCTCCCGGGTTGTTGTTTTCTTTCGGGGCAGTATGCCTGCCCGGGCCGGTCCGGACAAGTCCTGTTGCCCGGCGCCGGGAAAACCGTATGCTGGCCCCATGAACCGGAAATCCGCCGCCGTCCTCGCCGCGGGCCTGCTCCTGCTGGCCTTGGCGGCCTGGTGGGTGCCCACGCCGCGGCTTTGCCCTCCGCCGGATCTGCCCGACATTGCGCCATTCACGGCCGCCGATCGCGTGGCACTCGTCCTGCCGGATTCCGGAGCATGGCCGGCGCCGGATGCGTTTGGCCTCGTCCACCGCGCCCGGACCGCCGGCGCCGCCATACGCGTTTTTGCCCCGGGGGAATCCCTGGCGGCATTCGCACCCACCCGCATCTACGAACCCTGCCCGGGCCCCTTTGCGCCCACCGGCTACCACCCCGAGCAGTGGCCCGCCCTGCCCGCCGAAGAACGGAAACCCGGCCACGACTGGCACCAACTGGTGCTCACCCCCGCCGAACAAACCGCCCGGAACACCGCCGTGCTCGCCGCCGCCCAAGCCATCCGCGACAGCGGCTCCGACAATCCCCAGGGCTCCCGCGCAGCGGCCATGCTCTCCCGGGCCCGCCGCGCGGAAATCTACCGACCGTTACCGCCATAAACGCGCCCCGGCGTAGTCCGGGTGCGACCATCGTGTTGGTGAAACGGCTGATTATGGTCATCCGGGACACGGAAACGCCAAGGATTCCGGGCTTTCATTTTCAAAACGCGATGTATGTGGAGACCCCTTGGTTGCCAGGGGCGGGGGCCGCCGGATACTGCGGGCATGTTTTTATGACGGAACCGCAGGCGGAAGAATGGCGAATCGTACGAGTACTGGACGCTGGTGGAGACGGTGCGCACGGCGCGGGGACCGCGGCAGCGGCTCGTGGCAACGCTGGACAAGTTGCCGGGACTGGACGACTTCGGCCAGGTCAACGTGGCGCTGGCGCTTGGGCGGCGGTTGGAGCTGCATCGGTTTTTCGAGGAGCAGGCGCGGCGCGGACGGAAGAGCATCGACTGGGTGACGGCGGCCTGCAACCTGAGCGTGGGCCGGTTTTGCGAAAACGGGGTCAGACTCTAAATATTCACTTTCCGATCCGGAGGGATCGTTGCTCCCCGCCGCTTGTCTTCCGCGGCGGTGCCGATCTTGGGGCGCAGGGCGGATTCGGCGATGCTGCGGCCGTCGTGCAGGCGCGGAGTGACGCGGGGCAACCACATCATGCAGCGCTTGCCACGCAGGATCATGTGGTGCCGCGGCAGGAAGAAACACACGGCCACCCAGTCCGGCAGGCGCATCTGCCTAGCCAGCGGTCGAACCGATTGCTCAAGAGGTGCATCCCCTTCATAACTTGCGAGGGTGATCCGTGATGCTACAATGCGCGCCCATGAAGACGCACACCTCCTGGCTGGCCTCCGCCGTCATCTATCAGGTCAACCTCCGTTCGCTGGCCGCGCGCGACCCGCGCAACGCCATCGAAGCCGTTGTGGAAAAACCCCTCGCCGAATCCCCCCTGGCCTATCTGACCCGCCACCTGCCGCGCCTCCGCCGTCTCGGTTTCAATGTTCTGTACCTGCTGCCGCCCTACCCCATCGGGCACTTTGCCCGCAAGGGTATCGGTTCTCCCTACGCCTCGCGAGACTTCACCGACATCGAACCGGAATACGGCACCCGGGCAGAGGCCCTCGCCCTCATCCGGCGCGCGCACGAGCTCAAGCTCAAGGTCATCTTCGACATCACCCCCAACCATACCGCCCGCGACCACGTGTGGACCCGCGAACATCCCGAATACTACGTCCAGGCCCCCGATGGCTCCCCTTCCTTCGACTGTGACTGGTCCGATACCGCCAAGCTGAACTATACCCAGCCCGCCTTGCGCCACGCCATGACCCAGGTCTACGACCATTGGCTCTCCTGCCTGGGCCCCGGACCGGACGGCCAGCCCGACGGCATTGACGGCTTCCGGCTCGACATGGCCCATTTCATCAACGACAAATCGTACTGGGACGAAGCGCTCCCCGTCCTGCGCGCCCGCCATCCGAAACGCGACCTGCTGTTCATGGCGGAATGCTACGGCTTCCACAACAACCTCGATCTTTTCGGCCGCGGCCTGGATGCGGCCTACGATGATGATTTCTATAAACTCTGCCAGTACGCCTACGCCATCGACGAAGCCGGAAACTCTTGCCTGCGCCTCTCGGAAGACGCCCGCCACAACCACGGCTTCCATGCGATCCTCAATGCCTGGCAGGAGGGCGGCATCGCCGCCGCCGCCGCACGCGTCCTGATGCAGTACGAAGAGGCCGCCCCCCGGTTCGCCGCCCCCCGCTACACCGCGCGCTATACCGACAACCACGACGAAGGCCGCGGCCTCTACCGCTTCGGTCCCGGCGCCTTCCGCGCCATGAACATCCTCGCCTTCCTGGCCCCGCGCACCCTGCCCTTCCTGCTCACCGGCGAGGAATTCGGCGCCCTCGACCGCCCCTCCATCCATGCCCGCTGCCAGCCCTGCGACAAGGGCCGCCGCGTCCTGGCCCTCGACGGCCGCGAATACCGCATCGAAGGCATCGAGCTCGAGGGCAACTTGTTCGACCGCTCCCGCGACGCCCGCCAGGGGTGGTACCGGTTTTTCCGCGAACTGATCACCCTGCGGAAAAAAATCCGCCCCCTCACCGACGGCAACTGTGTCATCCTTGAGGCCGGCGAAGACGCTCCTGCGCTGAATCGCACCGTGGTGGCCTTCGACCGCAAACTCGGCCGGCAACTGATCCGCTGCGCGGTCAACCTCGGCCCGGACACCCGCCGGCTGGATCGCGCCGGAAATCTTTTCGTCGGACAAACCCTCTATGGCGCCCTCGATCCGGACGGCGCCCTCCCGCCCTTCTCCGCCGTCGTGGTCCAGGTTTCCTGAGCGGTCTCTGCATCCAAGCTATCTGTCGGTTCTGACGAATCCGTCGGCTGTTTGGAAGCGGCTTGAATTCCCGCCGCGCCTCCGTCATCCTTTCTGGCATGAGAATCCTCCTTTCCAACGATGACGGCATCCAGGCCCCGGGCCTCCACGCCCTGCATGCCGCCGTCAAGGACCTCGGCGAAATCCATGTCGTCGCCCCGGACGGCGAGCGTTCGGCTATTGGCCACGGCATCACCCTGACCCAGCCGCTGCACACGCGCTCCTGGCCGCCCGGTGGCCCCCACTTCGGCACCGCCGTCAGCGGAACGCCCGCCGACTGCGTCAAGCTCGCGGTCAGCCGCCTGCTCGATCCCAACCCCGATCTGATCCTCAGCGGTATCAACCTGGGCCCCAACGCCGGCATCAGCGTGCTGTACTCCGGCACTGTCTCTGCCGCCACCGAAGGCGTCATCATGGGCATCCCGTCGATTGCGCTGTCCCTCGACACCTTCACCGATCCCGATTGGGACAGCGCCGCGCGCGTGAGTCGCGCCCTGGTCGAACAGGTCATTGCCGGCCGCATGAAGATCGCCCCCGGCATCTTCTGGAACGTCAACATCCCCAACCTGCCCTACGAGCAGATTGCGGGCGTACGCATCACCCGCATGGGCGCCTCGCGTTTTATCGAGAAATACGAGGAACGCCTCGATCCGTGGGGACATCCCTACTACTGGTGCACTGGCGAGCTGTATGAAACCGGCGACGCGAACGGCACCGACCTCGAAGCCCTCCGTCAGCGCTGCGTTTCGCTCTCCCCCATCGGCCTCGACCACACCGACCACGCCGCCATCGACGCCCTCGCCGCCCACCCGCCGGAGTTGCCGAAATGAGCCCCGGAGCCCATTCTGACGGCTGACTCCTGAATTCTGAATACTTTCCCCCTTATGATCATCGATTTCCATACGCACGCCTTCGAGGACAGCCTGGCGGCCAAGGCCATCCCGTTCCTCGAGGAAGAAGGCAACATCAAAGCCTTCCACGACGGCCGCATCTCCTCGCTCCTGGCCGACATGGACCGCGCCGGCATCGACCGCGCCGTCGTCTGCCCCATCGCCACCAAGCCCACGCACTTCGAAGGCATCCGCCGCTGGGCCCGTGCCGTCCGTGCGGCCCATCCGCGCATCGAGATGTTCCTCTCCATCCATCCCGACGATCCCGAGGCCCTCGCCCACGCGGATGAAGCCGCCTCGGAAGGCTTCAAAGGCCTCAAGTTCCACCCCTACTACCAGAAATTCGTGCTCGACGATGAGCGTCTGTTCCCCCTGTATGAGCGCATCGCCGCGCGCGGCCTGATCGCCGTCTTCCACACCGGCTATGATATGGCCTACCCCCCCGACAAGGTTGCCAACCCCCTGCGCGCCCGGCGCGTTGCCGATGCCTTCCCCGATTTCAAACTCGTCGTCACCCATCTGGGCGGCTGGCGCGACTGGGAAGAATCGCGCCAATGCCTCATCGGCCGGCCCATCTATCTCGAGACCTCCTACTGCCTGCACGAAATGCCCACCGCAGAAGCCCGCGCCATGATCCTGGCTCATCCCGCCGATTACTTGCTCTTCGGCACGGACAGTCCCTGGGGCGACCTGGCCGAAGAACTCGCGCGCTGGCGCACCCTCGAACTGCCCCCCGATCTCCTCGCCGCCGCCCTCGGCGGCAACGCCGAACGGCTGCTGCAATAGCCGCGGATCGTTTTGGAGTGCGGGGACAACGACCAACGGGAGGCGGCCCCGCTTTGGCTGTTTGGTAAGGCGCGTTGGCTCAACGCGTCGAGTTCCGCTGCTGGGTCAGCGACCAATCCCTAAAGCGGCGTGGCGCTCGCCAAGCCTCGCTTCCCGCCGCAGTCTAAATTTGGTTGATCATTCTCAATGAAACAGGGATGCGCCCCATCAAAAGACGATTGCAGTCGCGGCAATCAATTCAGCCACCAGATGGCCCCATTCAAGGCCGTGGCGAAAGCCACCCAGGCGGCATAGGGCGCCAACATCAGGCCAGCCGGGCGATCCACCCGCCAAAAGGCCCGCCACGTCGCCAGCAGGGCCGCCAGCAGGATCACGATCTCCACCAGCGCCCAGGCCGGCTTGTGCAGCCCGAAGAACAGCGGAGTCCACAGGGCATTCAAGGCCCATTGGAGAATAAACAGGCCCAACGCGGTTTTTTGCCTTGCCCAGCCGCCCCGACGCCAGACCCGCCAGGCCGCCACGGCCATCAAGGCATAAAGGACCGTCCAAACCGGCCCGAAGAGCCATCCGGGCGGATTCCACGCGGGCTTGGCGAGCCCCGCGTACCAGCCGCCGGTGGAGACAAAGACCGCCGTGGCCGAGGCGCTGAAGGTCAGCAACAGCCAGCCAGCCAATGCCGCCAGGGATCGCCCCATGGAAGGCGCTGTTGGCGTTTGTGGTTCGACGGCGGATGGTCGGTTCATCATGCGGATCGATTATAGCCGCCATCCGCCAAAAGAAAAGCCGCCCGACTGATAAGCCAATAAAGACATGCCTGTGACGCGGAGATTTTCTGCATTGTGCGGAAAACTGCCGATCCGGCAGCAGCCCTTTTCTTACATCTTTTCTCCTTTTTGGGGTTCAAGTCGGCTCCCTTTCATGCCCTCTGTGGCCTGCCGGGATTCAAATCACCGTTTTTTCGCTTTTTTCGGGCCATTTTTTGCCATTTTTGATCATTTTTGGGCTTTTTTCTGGTTTTTTACCCTTTTTGGGGTGTTTTTCGCACGTTTTGTCGATGATCCGGCAGCGTGAATGGGACCTGAACGAACTTGGCGCACTGAAGGGGAAAACCACCGTTGACGGCCCATCCTTGCCCATGATACACGCAACAAGTCAGAGATCGCCTCAGGTCGGGGCGTAGCACAGACAGGTAGCGTCCCGACCTCTGCGAGTCGAGACTTGGGGTGCAAGATTTCAATCTTGAATCATGTTTCACGTGTATATTCTCCATAGTCCGTCCTTGGATCGGTATTACATCGGACAAACAGGGGATATTGGCAAACGGCTGGACTTCCATCGAAGCCAGTCAACCCCCTTTACCGCCAAGGCTCAAGATTGGCAGTTGGTATTTTTGGAGCCGGTCTCCAGCCGGCAGGAGGCGATGGCGCTTGAACGCAGGATCAAACGCGCAAAAAGCCGTCGGTCCATTGACCGCTATGTTCAAGACGAACGCAACCAGATAAAAGCTGGCAAACCCATCGAAGCTGGCTCCATGTCTGTTTTCCAGGGGCCGCCAACTGCCGCCAACTCTTGTCACGCCGGTCACGCCGGGAACACGGCCGTTGACGAAAGCGACCCCGCGTGGTAAATCCCCACAGGCTAATGGCCTCAGGTCGGGGCGTAGCGCAGACTGGTAGCGTCCCGACCTCTGCGAGTCGGGACTTGGGGTGCAAGATTTCAATCTGGCTGCCGTTTGAATGGCGATGGCACTTGAACGCAGGATCAAACGCGCAAAAAGCCGTCGGTCCATTGACCACTATGTTCAAGACGAACGCAACCAGATTCAAGATGCCAAACCCATCGAAGTTGGCTCCATGTCTGTTTTCCCGGAACCGTCAACTGCCGCCAACTCTGGTCGCGCCGGGAACACTGCCGTTGACGAAAGCGACCCCGCGTGGTAAATCCCCACAGGCTAATGGCCTCAGGTCGGGGCGTAGCGCAGACTGGTAGCGCGTTTGCTTGGGGTGCAAAAGGTCACGAGTTCAAATCTCGTCGCCCCGACCACTTTAGATTCGGCTTTTTTTCGGCCCAGTATTTCCAAGGGCCGACGAACTCCACGCACAGACGCGGCGGGAGGTTCCCCCTATTGCTCACCCTTTGCGACGACCACTTTTTCCCGGCGGCCAGATCGGGGGCGGCGGTATTTTCTGGCGCGGCGCGACGAGCGCGGGAGGCCCGAACTTTCAGGCTGGGGTACAAGGAGTTGCGGATCGGATCGGCGGAAGCGATGCGCGGGGGTTCCTGCGGGGTCGGGAGGTCGGCGCGTGCGGCAAGGCCGCCGCGCCGAGCGGCAGGGTCGGCTTTCTGGCCCGACCGTTCCGAAGGGGGGAGCATCCGGTTTTCGTCCTCGGTTTCCCCGGCTTCCGGGCGCTCTAAAAAGAGGTTCAATTGGAACCTCTGGAAAAATTCGCGTAATTCCGCATAGCTGCCAGAAATCGCCGTATTTTGGGCCAGATTCGCGGCTTTTACAAAATCGGCCAGAGGTTCAATCCAGCAGTTGCCTTGGGTCCTGATCCGGTCGATTTTCTCCCGTAGGCGGGTCTTCTCGGTAAAATAGTCCGCCTTGCGGGCGGCGTACTCCTCCCGCGTGATGGACCCATCAAGGAAGACATCCAGCAGGCGCGCCACCTTCGCCTCGATCTCCGCCAGTCGCTTATGATGGGCCGAAGCCTCCGCCGTCGCGCGGTCCGCCCCGTCGCGCCGCCATTCCTCGATCCGCCCCAGCATCAACTCCGCCCATTCGTCGGATATCCCCACGCGCAGGAGTTCCCGCCGCATCTGCTGGGCAAGGTATTCCTCGCGGAGGTATCCAACCAGGTCGCAGGAACCGAGTTTCTTGGCGCAACGGTAATAGTGATAGGTCTTGTGCCGCTCCACCGTCACCCAGGACCCGCACACCCGGCACCGCACGAAGCCCAGGAACGCCACCGGCTGCAACCCCTTCTTGGTGCGGTAGCGCCCCCGACCACGCTCCATCAAAACCCGCTGAACGCGCTCGAAAAGCTCCACAGGGATAATGCGCTCGTGTGTCCCCTCGTACTCGTCGCCCGCCCACGCGAAAAATCCGATGTAGAACCGATCCGAAAGAATCTGCGGAATCACGCTGCGGGCGATGGGCCTTTCCTGATGGCTCAAAAGCCCCCACTGCGTAGCCAGTTCAACCATTTGATCGTAGTTGTAGCGTCCCGTCGCATAGGTCTCGAACAATCGCCGGACCAGTGGGGCCTTCTGCTGGTGCACTTCGATGGTCCGCAAGCGTGGCTCGTTCACATAGCCCAGGGGCGGCTTGTGCGGATAGACACCCCGCCGAATCTTCTCCCGCATTCCTCGCCGCACATTCTCCGAGAGCGCATCCACATAATATTTCGACTGTCCGAACGCCATATTGAGCACGAATTTCCCCTGCGGCGTGTTCTCAAACCAGAATGTCGGGAACTTCAACGCCGTGATTTTTCCCGTATCCACCAGCCAGATGATTTTCCCGCCGTCCACGCTGTTGCGGGCGAGGCGGTCGGGATGCCACGCCAGCAGCGCATCCGCTTCGCCTTTCTCCACCCTTAAAAGCATGTCGTTGAAGATCGGTCGCCCCGGCTCCTTCGCCGTCATGGATTCGACAAACTCGCGGACAATCACCAGCCCCTGTTTCTTCGCGTACTCGCGCAATTCGTTTCGCTGCGCATCAATCGAGAGAATCTGCCGCTCTTCGTCGTCCGTGCTCTTCCGCGCGTATAGGAATACTTTCATTGCTGCCCCTCCAGTGAGAACATGAATACTATGTAGATAAAATCGCACATGTATGCTGTTCTTTCAAGCGTGAAAACCACAAAGGCAAACAAAGCCCATCGGCTAAAGCTGGGCTTGGCCCTGCGCAAGAGGCGGGAGGGGCTGGGGCTTTCGCAAGAGGAACTGGCCGAGAACATTGACTGCCACCGCAATTATGTCGGCCATGTCGAACGCGGGGAATACAATGTCACGGTGGAAATGGTCGCAAGGTTCGCAGAAGCCTTGGGATGTCGCGCCAGCGATGTGATCCGGGAAGCGGGATTCTAGCCCTGATCTAGGCACGCGATAAGTCCGGCGTAGATGCGAGGCGTCGAAAGCGATGCTGTAGATCACTACTGCGAGCCTTTCGCAACGACGCAGATGCGCTGGAATCGTCGCGCCCTTGGTAAAAATGGGTGGAATCATTCGGGGCGGATTCAAAGATGCTTCACTGCTGGATCATTCCGCCCATTTTTATGAGTAGATCAGGGAACGCGGCAAGGTCGATCCCGCTCCCGCCCGCGTGTGAGGAACGAACGCCAAGGGCGGGAAGTGGGGCGGCTTTGACGCTACCGACGGCGGCAAGCGAAGCGCGCAGGGATGCTCCCCCCTTCGGAACGGTCGGGCCAGAAAGCCGACCCTGCCGCTCGGCGCGGCGGCCTTGCCGCACGCGCCGACCTCCCGAACCCGCAGGAACCCCCGCGCATCGCTTCCGCCGATCCGATCCGCAACTCCTTGTACCCCAGCCTGAAAGTTCGGGCCTCCCGCGCTCGTCGCGCCGCGCCAGAAAATACCGCCGCCCCCGATCTGGCCGCCGGGAAAAAGTGGTCGTCGCAAAGGGTGAGCAATAGGGGGAACCTCCCGCCGCGTCTGTGCGTGGAGTTCGTCGGCCCTTGGAAATACTGGGCCGAAAAAAAGCCGAATCTAAAGTGGTCGAGCTTGCTGGACAGCCAAAGAAACTGTTTTGCGTAGCTCCCCCCGCTGCCGCACTGGATCAAGCCCCCTTTGCGCGGCCTAGCCTTCCCCCCTGCGCCCGCTTTCCCCCATAGCCCGGCCC
>Ga0209722_1000062_pt1 | contig 126292 bp, 115 predicted proteins | sample BioC12SIPDNA_2_FD_185745 | JGI IMG/M metagenome (GOLD analysis project Ga0209722, IMG submission 185745) | Anaerobic biogas reactor microbial communites from Washington, USA - Biogas_R1_A C12 SIP DNA (SPAdes) (version 2) | ecosystem: Engineered > Bioreactor > Anaerobic > Unclassified | place... | reverse complement strand
TGGCTGCCGATAGTCGCGGTCGAAGCGGCGACTACTACCAGCTGCTGGCGTACACAACCGCGATGGACCTGCCCGAAGGAATGCTGATCTACTGCAGGCGCCTGGACGACACCAACCAGAGCACCATGACGGTGAGAAACGCCGGCAAGAAGCTCCTACTTCGATCCCTCGACCTGAGTGGCCCCCCGGAGCAGACCGAGGAAGAGATCTCGGCGCTCGCCAACGCAATCACCAGAACAGTCCGGCAATGAAGACGCCGAGCATCAGGATCGGTGAATAGGAAAGCCAGGCAATACAACCCTCAAGCGCCCGCGCCCTCGCCTCGCCGTCGGCGAATACCTCCACGATTGGGTATCGCACCCACCCCTCAAGCCTGCTCGACGTCACCGCCGACGGCCTGCTCTGCCACGAGTGCGGCTGGCGCGGAGCCCACCTCGGCCTGCACTCCTGGAAAGCACACGGCATCACCGCTAGCGCCTACCGCGAATGTCACGGACTTCGCCGCTCCAAGGGACTCGTCGCCGCCGACCTCCACCAGAAGATGTCGGCCGGCTCAGCAGAGCGCCTCCCTGCAGCCCTGGTCCAGGCCCGAGATCCTCAACGCGCCACCTCAATCAGGCTCGCCAAGAAGCGTCCTGTCAGCGCAGAAGCCGCAGCCGACCGCGACCGCCGCATGGCCGAGCTCGCACGAGCCTCCCGCAAAGGCACCGTGGTCATCTGCCACGAGTGCCAAGCCGCGTTCTGTCCACTCCGAGCCGCCACCCGCAGACGCTTCTGCTCACGATCCTGCGCCGCCAAACACAACCGTCGTGTCGCGCTCGAACGCCGACGCCAGCAGTCGCCCGGGTCCTCATGCGACCGGTCATTCGATGCATATCCGATGCAACCCGAGCAAGAGAAAGGCCCCTGACCGGCATTTCCGCAGGTCAGGGGCCTTTTTCAATGGTGGGCGATACTGGGTTTGAACCAGTGACCTCTTCCGTGTCAAGGAAGCGCGCTACCGCTGCGCCAATCGCCCGGGGTGTTGGTGAGAGTGGATCACCAGAGTCGAGGTGGAGACGGGATTTGAACCCGTGTAAACGGCTTTGCAGGCCGCTGCCTCGCCTCTCGGCCACTCCACCGTGAAGGCGGTCTTCGAACCTTCCGAGCGGATGACCGGCCTCGAACCGGCGACCTCAACCTTGGCAAGGTTGCGCTCTACCAACTGAGCTACATCCGCACGCATCCCATCTCTGGGGTGCGTGGAGAGACATTAGCAAGTGGCTGGCGTGAATCCAAACCGGGGGTCGCATCAGCGTGGTTCTCCGCCGACATCTCGTGCACGACTGTTCTGAGGACGATCAGGATGACGCCCGGCACGCCGGTCACCAGTGCAACGGCCAGGCCTCGCAGAGGGCGGGCAGGGGGGTACGCGGAGGTCCTCACCGAAGCAGAGCTCGAGGTACAGAGCTCAAGGCACGGAAGGCCCACATCCTCGCGAGCGTCGGAGAGGCGACGTGCCATGTGCGACCGACGTCAGTCGCCGCCTCGCACCCGCGCCCGGAACCCGTTGACCATTCGGGCGCGCCGGGACATCACCTGCTGCTCGATCGCCCTCTCCTCCTCATCGGGGCTGAGGTCGGCGTCGCTCGAGGCCGTCGGTACCTCCAGCCAGTCCTCGAGGGACTCCTTCTGGTCGGTCTCGTCCGGCTGGCGTCGCACCCAGCTGCTCAGCCGCTCACGGAATGAGCGCTGGTCCTCGATCGGGTACAGGTGGCGCACAGCCGCGTTGAGGCCCGCCCCGATGAGGACAGCGATCGCGAGGAAGTACAGCCAGATGAGGATGACGATCGGCGCGGACAGCGGGCCGTAGATCGAGGATCCGCCGAGCGAGCTGGCAATGACTCCCCGCACCACGAAGGACGACAGGACCCAGATACCGAGGGTGAGGAGAGCCCCTGGGACGTCGCGCAGCCAGCGACCACGCACGGGCGTCGAGATGTGGTACAGGCTGGTCAGGCTCGCCAGCGTGAGGAGGGTGACGACCGGCCAGTAGAACCACCCCAGCCAGCGCAGCTGCTCGGGGAGGATCTCACCGAGCAACCCGGGACCGATGAGGACCAGCGGGATGGTGATGATGCCGACGATCAGGGCCACCACATACAGGGAGAACGACAGCGCCCGCTGCGGGACGATGCCGCGCACCCCGGACTGGCCGTACATGATCGAGATGGTGTCGACGAACACGTTGAGCGCGCGTGACCCCGACCAGAGCGAGAGGAGGAAGCCGACCGAGATGAGGTCGGCGCGCCCACCGGCCAGGACATTGTCGACGGTCGGGATGAGCGTTGAGACGATGACGTCGTCGGTGAGGAAGCGCTGGGCCCACTCACGGATGCTGAGCCGCACCTGCTCGACGGTGTCCTCACCCACCCAGCGACCCACATACCCGAGGCCTCCGAACAGTCCCAGGATCAGCGGCGGCAGGGAGAGCAGTGCGAAGAAGCCGGCCTCCGACGCGAGCCCTGTCACCCGGTAGCGCAGGCAGACCCGGATGGTCTCGACGAGCAGCTGCCAGGCTGCGGTCAGGCCCGGGAGACGACCGAAGGCCTCCCGCCCCGATCGCGCTGCAGTCCCGATCATGCCCACGAGGCTCAACGGTATGCGACGGTTCCGTCCGGATGCCGCAGGCGCACCTGCAGCGAACCTCAGGTCTCGGCGAGCAGTTGCTTCTGCTCCTCGACGTCGAAGTCGACCTCCGGCCACTGCGGATCGAGCTCCTCGAGGTGCTCGATGAGGAGGTTCATCACGGCGAGCCGTGCGTACCACTTCTTGTCGGCGGGCACGACGTACCACGGGGCCACGTCGGTCGAGCACTTCTCGATCGCCGCCTGGTAGGCCTCCATGTAGTCCGGCCACTCCCGGCGCTGCTCGATGTCACCCGGGTTGAACTTCCAGTGCTTGTCCGGCCGGTCGAGTCGCTCCATGAGCCGCTCCTTCTGCTCATCGGAGCTGATGTGCAGCATCACCTTGATGACCGTCGTGTCGTCGCCGACGACCTCCTGCTCGAAGGCGTTGATCTCTCCGTACCGCTGCCCCCACTCCTCCGGGGGCACGAGGTTGTGCACGCGCACGATGAGGACGTCCTCGTAGTGGCTGCGGTCGAAGACCCCGATCATCCCGGGCTTCGGCAGCGCCTTGCGGATCCGCCAGAGGAAGTGGTGGCTCAGCTCCTCCTTCGTCGGCGACTTGAAGCTCGTGATCTCGGACCCCTGCGGATCCATCGCGCCGACGACGTGGCGCATGATCCCGCCCTTGCCCGAGGTGTCCATCCCCTGGATCACGAGGAGGACCTTGCGCTTCCCGCCCAGCTTGCTCTCCGCATACAGGCGCTCCTGCAGATCACCCGCCGTCTCGGCGAGCTCCGGCATGAGCGCCTCCCCGGCCTCCTTGTCGCCGTCGAAGCCCGGGGTCGATCCGGTGTCGAGGGCAAGCAGGTCGAACCCTTCCCCCGCCCTCAACGCAGCCCGGAAGCTCCCGGTCGCGGCCGGAGCGGCCTCCTTCTCCTTCGCCTTCTTCGACTTCGCCATGACGTGAGTCTGGCACGCCGTTCCCTTCCGCCGCGCCCAGTCGCGGTGGGACACTGGCGGCGTGTTCCTCACCGAGCCCGGGGACGACGCACTGCGCAGCCTGTATGTGGTGCCCACGTCTCCCGGGAACCGCACCCGTCCCTTCGTGCGCGCGAACTTCATCATGACCGTCGACGGCAGGGTCACCGGCCGGAACGGGCGGAGCTCGTCGATCAACAACCCGGCCGACAAGCGGGTGTTCGACCTGCTCCGGACCGTGTGCGACACCGTCCTCGTCGGGGCGGGCACCATCCGTCAGGAGGGGTACGGGCGGATCGAAGCGGGACCCGACGGAACCGCGCCCGACCTGGTCGTGGTGTCCAACTCCGGTGATATGCCCGACACGGTGCTCTCCTCACCGACCCATGACGGCGGCGTCCCTCGTGGCCAGGCGTTCCTCGCGACCCACGCAGGTGCTCCGCAGGAGCAGCACGTCGAGAGACTCATCTGCGGGGAGGAGTCGGTCGACGCGTCAACCCTGATGCACCTGCTCTACGAGCGCGGCTATCGCTCAGTGCTCTGCGAGGGTGGGCCGCACCTGGTCACGACTCTGCTCCAAGCCGGTCTCGTCGACCAGCTCGCGATGACGACCTCACCGATGCTCGTGGGGACTGCCGGCGAGGTGCTGATGACCACGGCACCTCTCGAGACGGACCTGACCTGGGTCGGGGGCGCCACCATCGACGGCACGGTCTTCGCCCTGTGGGACGTCAGCTCGTCGGCGTGACGAAGGACGACACAGTCTTCGCCCCGTGGGGCGTCAGCTCGTCCGTCTGACGAACGACGACACCGCTTCCTCCCAGCGAGCGGGGTCGGTGTTCCACAGCTTGCAGTGGCGTGCCACGGCCCACTCCTCGAACGTGACCAGGTCGGGCCGCGCCTCCGCGACCGCTCTGGACGGCCCGATGGGTACGAAGTCGTCTGCAACCGAGTGCATCACGAGCATGGGCGTGTGGAGCTCATCGGCCCGCGTCACCCAGTCGGTCTGCGCCACGTCGACGGCCTCGGAGACTCCCGCCAGCCACCGCAGTGACTGGCTGCCCATCACGGCACGGCTGAGCAGGCCGATGGGGCTCGGCAGGTTGTTCACCTGGGCGTGGTGGCGTAGGACGTCGCCCCAGTCGAGGACCGGGCAGTCGAGGAAGACGCCGGTGACGCGGTCCGCCAGGTCCGACTGCGCGAGAAGCTGCATGCAGATCGCTCCACCCATGGACCATCCGCCCAGGGTGATGGTCCGGGCTCCGGCGCGTACCGCATACCTGATGGCGTCCTCGATGTCCCGCCACTCCGACAGGCCGAGCGTGTAGCGACCGTCCGGACCGCTGGGTGCGTCCCTGTCATTGCGGTAGGCGGGGACGAGGACTGTGAGCCCCGCGGCGTGGAGTGGTCGCACCCCGCGCACGCACTCGAAGCGGAAGGCGCCACGGCCGTGGACGAGGATGGCCCACCGATCACTTGGCTCGGCCGCGGGGACGAGCCACGCCGGCAGCTCCCCGATCTCGGCGTCGATCGTGACAGCCTCCGTCGGCAGACCGAGGGCCAGGTCGGGGGGCTGGGCGTAGTAGTGCGAGTTGAAGCGGGCCGGACCCGGCTTGGGATCTCCGTAGTCGATGCCGAGCACCTCGCGCGTCACGGTGGTGTCGGTCATCGCGCGGATCTCGCCCATCCGCAGGTGCGCACTGCGGTCCTCGTTCCACAGGCCGTAGCGGCCCATCACCTCGCTCTCGAGGGTGCGCGTGAGGGTCACGGTCTCCTCGTCGAGGTCGTGGATCACGTGGTCGGTCGGCCCCTCCCCCTCGGGGGTGAGGACCCGTCTCGCGAAGTAGGTGGCCGCCCCCAACGACGCCGCTCCGGCGACAGCGGCCGAGCCGACGGCTGCGCGAGCAGCGGTGCGCGCGATCCTGTCCCACTGCATAGGGCTAGAGCGCTCCCCGCAGCACGTCGCCCAGGTCGTAGGAGACCGGCTCGTCGAGCTGGTCGAAGGTGCAGTCGCGCGGGTCCTTGTCCGGCCGCCAGCGGACGAACTGGGCGGTGTGGCGGAACCGCGGGCCCTCCATGTGGTCGTAGCGCACCTCGACGACGCGCTCGGGGCGCAGCGGGATGAAGGAGAGGTCCTTGCCCGCCGCCCAGCGACTGCCGCCGGCCGACTGAGGGGTGCGCGTGCCCTCCTCGAGGCGACCCCAGGACCAGGGGTGGTCCTCCCAGTCCGCGGTGAGCGGGGCGAGCTCCTCGACGAGGGCGCGGCGGGTGTCCATCGGAAGGGCGCCGATGACGCCGACGCTCGCGAGGTTTCCCTCGTCGTCGTAGAGCCCCAGCAGCAGCGACCCGACCGCGTCCGGACCGGACTTGTGCTCCCGGTACCCCGCGACGACGCAGTCGGCCGTGCGCTCGTGCTTGATCTTGAACATGGAGCGCTTGTTCGGCTCGTACAGGCCGTCCGCGGGCTTGGCGATGATCCCGTCGAGTCCGGCCCCCTCGAACTGGGTGAACCACCGGGCGGCGACCGCACGGTCATCCGTAGCTGGCGTGAGGTGGATCGGGGGTTGGCCGTCGGCGAGTGCCTCCTCCAACCTCGCGCGCCGCTCCCGGAACGGCCTGCCGGTGAGGTCGTCGTCGCCCAGTGCCAGTATGTCGAAGGCGACGAAGCGAGCTGGGGTCTCCTGACTGAGTTTGCGAATCCGACTGGCGGCCGGGTGGATCCGTTGACTGAGCAGGTCGAAGTCGAGCCGGTCCGAGCCGGGGGTCTCGACGATGATCTCGCCGTCGATGACCGCCCGCTCAGGGAAGTTCGCCAGCACCGCCTCGACGATCTCGGGGAAGTACCTCGTCAGCGGCTTCTCGTTGCGGCTGCCGATCTCGACCAGGTCGCCTGAGCGGAAGATGATCGACCGGAACCCGTCCCACTTCGGCTCGAAGAGCAGGTCGAGGCCGGCGAGCGCCTTGGCCTCCAACCCGGCAACCGGCTTGGCCAGCATCGGCGGAACCGGCGGGACCACCGGCATACCCCACTGCTCACGGTGCTCGGCGTCCCGGTCCGCCTTGGGCGCGAGGTACTCCGAGTCGGCCTTGTCGGTGCGCCGCTTGCTCGGCTGCACCCGGGGCGGCTCGCCAGGCATCTTCGGGTAGTCCGGTGGGAAGTTCAGCTCGCCCAGACCTCGCTCGAGGTCGGCTTCCCAGAGCCTGTGCGCCTCGTCGATCCGGCCGGAGGCCGCGTCCAGGCCTTCCCAGGCATCGCCGTGCTGCTCGAGCAGCGCCGGCACCGTGTGGACCGTGAGCTCGCGCGGGTCGACGTTCTCCAGGTCGGCCCAGCTCACCGGCATGCTCACCGGAGCCCCCGGGATCGGCCGCGGGCTGTAGGCGCTGGCGATCGTGCGGTCCCGGCACGCCTGGTTGAAGTCGACGAAGACGCGCTCGCCGCGCTCCTCCTTCCACCACGAGCTCGTCACGAGGTCGGGCGCGCGGCGCTCCAGCTCGCGAGCGATGCCGATGACCGCGTGCCGCACGTCGAGGAACTCGTGCGTCGGCTCGATCCGGCTGTAGACGTGGACACCCCGGTTGCCTGAGGTCTTGGCCCACCCCGTCAGGCCGAGCTCGCTCAGCAGGTCCTTGAGGAGGTATGCGGCGCGCACCGCGTCCTTGAAGTCCCGCCCGGGCTGGGGGTCGAGGTCGATGCGCAGCTCGTCCGGGTTGTCCCCCGCCGTGCGCCGGCCCTCCGCCGTGGTGCCGGCCCGCTTGACCGGCCAGGGGTGCCAGGTGACGGTGTTCATCTGGATCGTCCAGACCGCCGTCGCGAGCTCGTCGATGACGATCTGGTCGTGGCGTCGCCCACTCGGGTAGCGGCAGCGCACGACGGCGACCCACTCGGGCATCCCCTTGGGCGGGTTCTTCTGGTAGAACTCCTCGCCCTCGATGCCGTCGGGGAATCGCTGCAGGGTCACCGGGCGGCCGCCGATGTGTCGCAGCAGGTGCTCCCCCACCGCGACGGTGTAGTCGGCGAGGTCGCCCTTGGTGATGGCCGGCTTCCCTTCGTGCGCCGGCCACATCACCCGGTCCGGCGAGCTGATCCGCACCTCCCGCTCACCCTCGGGCCCGGGGACCTGCAGGACGCGGGCTTCGTTGCGGGGAGCCATGCTTGGCACCCTATCGGCTCGGTATGGTCTGAGCATGAGCCTCGAACGACCTGTCGCACCGAACCCGTACGACCTGCTGCCCCCTTGCCTGTCCTTCACGGTGACCAGCCCGGACATCACCGACGGTGAGCCGCTGAGTGACGACCAGGTGGCCGCGCTCGGCAACACCTCGCCTGCTCTGTCCTGGGAGGGCGCTCCCGAGGGGACCAAGTCCTACGTCGTGACGTGCTTCGACCCCGACGCCCCGACCCCGAGCGGCTTCTGGCACTGGGCCGTCGTCGACATCCCGGCAGACGTGACCTCGCTCGAGCGTGGAGCCGGCGCCGAGGGCGGCGCCGCTCTGCCGGAGGGCGCCTTCATGCTCCGCAACGACGGCGGGTCGGCATGCTTCATGGGCGCGGCCCCTCCCCAGGGTGATCACCCGCACCGCTACTTCTTCGTCGTGCACGCCGTGAGCGAGGAGACGCTCGGCATCGGACCGGACGCCTCGAACGCCGTCCTGTCTTTCAACCTCGCGTTCAAGACCCTCGGACGCGCGATCATCCACGGCACCTACCAGCACTGAGGAGGCCACCATGGCCCTGGAGCCGAGCGGCCGCAAGTATGCGGTCGACAAGTCCGAGGACGAGTGGCGCGTCCAGCTCTCGCCGCAGGAGTACCACGTGCTGCGCGAGGCCGGCACCGAGCGCCCCTTCACCGGGGAGTACACCGACGAGAAGCGCGTCGGCGTCTACGCCTGCCGCGCCTGCGGCACCGAGCTGTTCCGGTCCGAGACCAAGTTCGAGAGCCACTGCGGGTGGCCCTCGTTCTACGCACCGCTCGCCGGTGACCGCGTCGAGTACCTCGAGGACCGCTCCCTCCCCGGGCGTCCGCGCATCGAGGTCCGCTGCGCAACCTGCGGCAGCCACCTCGGCCACGTCTTCGAGGGCGAGGGTTACGACACCCCCACCGACCAGCGCTACTGCATCAACTCGGTGAGCCTCACCCTCGTGCCGGAGGAATGAGCCGGGCTCGCAAGGCCGCACCTGACAACGTGTGAGGAGAGTGTCGCCATGGCGGCACTCTCCTCACTCGTTCGGTGCAGGGGCGATCGTTCGAAGACGTATCAGCGCTGGCGTGCGATGAGCTCGCGCACCTCGACGCGCGGGCCGGTGAAGAACGGGATCTCCTCGCGCACGTGCAGCCGCGCACGGGAGGCGCGCAGCTCGCGCATGAGGTCGACGATCCGGTGCAGTTCGTCGGCCTCGAAGGCGAGGATCCACTCGTAGTCGCCGAGCGCGAAGGAGGCGATTGTGTTCGCCCGCACATCGGGGTAGTCCCGCGCCATCTGCCCGTGCTCGCGGAGCATGTCGCGGCGCTCGGCGTCGTCCAGGACGTACCAGTCGTAGGACCGCACGAACGGGTACACGCAGACGTAGTTGCGCGGCTCCTCGTCGGCGAGGAACGCCGGGATGTGGCTCTTGTTGAACTCGGCCGGCCGGTGCAGGGCGGCGTTGGACCACACGGGCTCGAGGTGCGCGCCCAGCCCGGTCCGGAGCAGCCGGTGGTAGGCGTCCTGGAGGTCCTCGATCCGCTCGGCGTGCCACCACACCATGAGGTCGGCGTCCGCACGCAGCCCGGCCACGTCGTACCACCCGCGGATGACGACACCCTGGTCGGCGAGCTCCGCGGACAGCGCCTCCACCTCAGCGGTCAGGGCGTGGCGGTCGGCGTCCCCCAGCGGGGTGCCGACCTTGAACACCGACCACATCGCATAGCGGATCGACTCGTTGATCTCGCGCATGCGGGACGGGCTCGGCTTGGCGGGGGCGGGACGCTCGCTCATGGGACTGACCTCTCTTCGGACGATCTCGACGCCTGCAGCCGGTCCGCGGCGGCGCGGGCGGAGGCGATGACGGCTGGGATACCGACACCACGGTATGCGGCGCCACAGACCTCCAGTCCGGGCACCCCCTCGATGGCCGCCTCGACAGCAGCGATCCGCTCGAGGTGGCCGACCGCATACTGCGGAAGCCCGCCACCCCAGCGCTGGACGTGACTGTCGACGACGGGGGCGAGCGGGAACCCGACAGCCTGCCCGACCTCGCGGACCGCGACGTCGACGAGCTCCTCGTCGGAGACCTGGAGGGGCGCGACCTCTCCTGCCCGGCCGACCGAGGCGCGGAGGAAGACGACGTCGTCGCGCAGGTCGCCGACCCAGGACCACTTGTTCGAGCTGAACGTGCTCGCCTTGATCGTGCGCGCGTCGGTGGCAGGGACGAGGAAGCCGGACCCGGGCAGGACGTGACCCGCGGCGTCCAGCGCACGTCGGTCGACCGCGAGGGTGATGACGGCCATGGACGCGACCTCGATGCCGGCCATGGTCGCTGCAGCGGCCGGAGCGACCCCGGCGAGCAGTCGTCCCGCGGACGGAGGCGGCACCGCGAGGATGACCGATGTGGCCTCATGGACGGAGGGGCTGGGCACCGGCCCACAGGTGAGTCGCCATCCGGCCTGCGTCCGGGCCAGCTCGCGGACTGTCACCCCGGTCTCGATGCGGACCCCAGCGGCCCGCAGCGAGTCCTGGAGCTGCTCCGGCAGGCGTCCGAGACCGCCGACGATCCCGCAGAATGCCCCGGCCCCGGCTCGCGTACCTGCTCGAGCAGCGGCCGCGGCCTGGGCCGCGCCGAGCATGCTCTCGCCACGCAGTGCAGCAGTATGAAGAGCGGGGACGCTCGCCGCCATGGACAGCTGCCGGGCCTGAGCCGCATACACCCCTCCCAGGAGGGGCTCGACGAGCCGGTCCACGACCGCGTCGCCCAGGCGCGCAGCGAGGTACTCCCCCACCGCGACGTCACCGCTGAGCTCGACCGGCCACGGCCGCTCGTCACGCAGTCGGTCGACCTCCTCGTCGGTCAGGAGACCCCGGACCGCCTCCGGGTCCGCGGGTACGCCCATGAGGGTGCCGGTCGGCAGCGGCCGCAAGCGGTCTCGTGACCACACCGACGCGCTCGTGGTGGCAGGGGTGGTGAGCGCGTCCCCGAGCCCGACTTCGCGAACCAGCTCCGGAGCCTCGGGACGGACGGCGAGCATCGACTCGGCGCCCACATCGAGTCGGCTCCCGGCCACCTCGGCGAGGGCCAGCTTGCCGCCCACCCGATTCGATGACTCCAGAACTGTGATGTCGGTCGGCGGCGTCCCACTGGCCAGAAGGTGCCATGCTGCGGTCAACCCCGCGATGCCGGCTCCCACGACGATGACGGTCATAGCGACACTCTCGCCGTTGATCGAACCGTGACCAAATCGGGCGGACCCTTCCACCCGCTCGAGGCGTCATAGCGGAGTACGCCCCGGAGCGCGGTGCTCCCGCTGGAACCGAGTGAAAGGCCCACGACCATGGCTCAGCCCGACCTGACGCAGCACGTGACCAAGCCCGTCCCGGGCGCGCGGAGTCGGCGGCGGAGCGCCAGGCGTACGGTCCTCGCGGCTGCAGCACTGCTGGCCGTGCTGCTCGGCGGGTGCTCGGCACAGGACATGAGCGCCGGCGACAGTGGGGCGCCGGTCTTCGAGGATGGCGCGGTCTCCGACTACGACAGCTCTGGGGGCGGCGCCGGCGTCGTCGGGGATGTGGCCGGCGATCGTGACGCGCCGAGGCCGGGGACAGATGTCGGAGCGAGCGAGAGGTACCGCGTGCGCGAGGCCTCCCTGGGCCTGAAGGTCGACGACATCGCCGAGGCAGCCGAGCAGGTCCGTCAGGTGGCCGCCGAGGCAGGCGGCTCGGTCATCGACGAGCGGTTCGGCGACGAGTACTACGGCCCGGAGGGCACCTCGATCGAGCGCTTCGGCACCATGACGATCTCGGTGCCGAGTGAGCGTCTCGACGCGACCCTCGAGGACCTGTCCCGGGTCGGCGAGGTGCGGACCCGGTCGAGCAGCTCCTACGACGTCGAGGACGAGTACGTCGACGTCGAGGCGCGGATCGCGACCCTCGAGGCGAGCATCGACCGGATGCGCGCCCTCATGGAGCAGACCGAGGACATCGACCAGATCGTCTCCCTCGAGACCGCGCTCAGCGCCCGGCAGGCCGACCTCGACTCACTGCGCGCCCGCCTCACCTCGCTGCAGAACCGCATCGCGATGTCGCCGGTGCACGTCACACTGACGACGACCGACGACCTCGGACAGCCAGAGGGAGGTATCACGGGAGCGCTCAAGGACGCGTGGAACGCCTTCACCAGGTCCGCCGCAGTGCTCATCACCACGATCGGCGCGCTGCTCCCCTGGCTCGTCGTCGGCGGCCTTGCTCTGTGGCTGCTCACCGCCCTGATCCGCTGGGTCCGCGCCCGCCGGCACGGCCGCTCCAGCAGCGCCCCCACTGACGCAGCGCAGCGGCCCGTCCAGCCCGAGACCAAGGATCCCAAGACCTCCTGAGCGCTGCGGGTCGCTCAGCCCCGGCGGCTCAGCTCATGCACGTGCTCCACGACCCGGGTGAGGACCTCCGGGTCCGTCGTGGGGAGCACGCCGTGACCGAGATTGAAGATGTGGCCAGTGGCCGAGCGACCGGCACGCACGATCTGCTCGATCCGCTCGGCCAGGACCGGCCAGGGCGCGAAGAGCAGGGCCGGGTCGAGGTTGCCCTGCACCGCATACTGCGGCCCGAGCCGCTCGATGGCGTCCCGCAGGTCGACCCGGTAGTCCACCCCGACGACCTCCGCCCCGGCTGAGCCCATGAGCGTGAGCAGCTCACCGGTCCCGACCCCGAAGTGGATGCGCGGGACGTCGAGGTCGGCGACCGCCGCCAGGGCAGCCTTGGAGTGTGGGAGCACGAAGCGGGTGTAGTCCTCGCGCTGGAGCGCCCCGACCCAGGAGTCGAAGAGCTGGACCACGGACGCTCCCGCCTCTGCCTGCACCCGCAGGAAGGTGCCGGAGATCTGCGCCAGCCGCTCGCACAGATCGTTCCACAGCTCGGGGTCACCGTGCATGAGCGCCTTGGTGTGCTCGTGGTTCTTCGACGGCCCGCCCTCGACGAGGTAGGAGGCCAGGGTGAACGGCGCCCCGGCGAAGCCGATGAGCGGAGTGGGCCCCAGCTCGGCGACGAGGATCCGGACCGCCTCGGTGATGAAGGGAACGCGCTCCGGAGTCAGCTCCGGTATGCGGTCCAGGTCGGCCCGGGTGCGCACCGGCTCGGCGACGACCGGGCCCACCCCGGCGACGATGTCGAGGTCGATCCCGACCGCCTTCAGCGGCACGACGATGTCGGAGAAGAAGATCGCCGCGTCGACGCCGTGCCGGCGCACCGGCTGCATGGTGATCTCCGCGACGAGCTCGGGTCGCATGCACGAGTCGAGCATCGCGATGCCCTCACGCACCCTCTTGTACTCCGGCAGCGAGCGGCCGGCCTGGCGCATGAACCAGACGGGGGTGTGCGGGACTGGCTCTCGGCGAGCGGCGCGGACGAGGGCCGACTCGGCAGGGGTGCTGGGGTTCGCGGTCACCGCTCGATCGTATGCGCAGGCGACACGAGACCCCCGCAGCCTCCCACGAATGCCGGTTCCCACGACATACGCTCAAGGGGTGGCTTCTCACAGTGCGACCGGTGCTGGCTCGGCGGAGTTCGCCGCTGCCCTGGTCGACCTGCGCGCCGCTGCCCTCCGCCCGGAGATCAAGGTCACCGAGGTGCCTGCGCCCTCACGCATCGCTCCGTATGCGGTGGCCCTGACCGCGGACGTCCTGCAGACGGCGCATGACGAGGAGGCCCTGGCCACCGGGCGGTTCGTCCTCCTCCACGACCCCAGCGAGCCCGAGCCGTGGGGCGGCTCCTGGCGGGCCGTGACGTATGCGCGGGCCGAGCTCGAGCCGGAGATGGCCACCGACCCGGTGCTGGGGGACGTCGGCTGGTCCTGGCTCATCGACGCTCTCGACGCGCACTCGGTGGAGTACATCGCCGAGGCCGGAACCGTGACCCGCGTCGTCTCGGAGAGCTACGCCGGCCTGTCCGACCGGCCGGCAAGCGTCGAGATGGAGATCCGCGCCTCGTGGACACCGGTGCACGCCAAGGAGATCGGCCGACACCTCCAGGCCTGGACCGACGTCCTGTGCGCCATCGGTGGCCTCCCGCCTCTCCCGGAGGGCGTCGTCGCCCTTCCTGGGCGCCGCCGGTGAGCGGGCGCTTGCGCCTCGACTCGACCCGTGGTGAACGGGGCTCCCTGCACCGTCGGGGATGATGTACCGGTGAAGAGGCACGAGAGAGGCGGGTCGACAGAGACGGCCCAGTCGGAGGACACGGCTGCGGAGGCCGGGGCTACTCAAGCGCAGGGAACGGCTGGAGCCGCTGGGTCCGGCCCGTCGGCGGCGTCCCCGTCCTCCGCTGGATCGGCGCCCTCCGCCCCCTCCGCTCCGCCCCCACCCCCGCTGCCGGTTCTGCACACCCCTGAGGACGGTGTCCCCCACGTCGTCACCGACGAGCGCGAGCTCGACGAGGTCGCCGCTGCGATCGCCGAGGGCGAGGGCCCGGTGGCGATCGACGCCGAGCGTGCCTCGGGCTACCGCTACGGGCAACGCGCCTATCTCGTCCAGCTCAAGCGCGAAGGCTCGGGTCTGTGGCTCATCGACCCGACCGCCGTTCCCGATCTCATGCCCATCAACGCCGCCATCGGCGACGCCGAGTGGATCCTGCACGCCGCGACCCAGGATCTCGCCTGCCTCGCCGAGATCGGGCTGCGGCCACGACAGCTCTTCGACACCGAGCTGGCCGGCCGCCTGCTCGGGCTGCATCGGGTGGGGCTGGCCGCGGTGCTCGAGCACTACCTCGGCATCAGCCTGGCCAAGGAGCACTCTGCCGTCGACTGGTCCACCAGGCCGCTCCCCGAGCCCTGGCTCCGGTACGCCGCGCTCGACGTCGAGGTGCTCGGAGAGCTGCGCAACCTCATGGGGGCCGACCTGTGGCGGCAGGGCAAGTCCGAGTGGGCGCGTCAGGAGTTCGAGGCACTGCTCGGCTGGACCCCGCAGGTACGACCCGAACCGTGGCGGCGCACGTCCGGGATCAACAAGGTCCGCACCCGCCGTGGCCTAGCGGTCGTGCGCGAGCTGTGGGAGGCCCGTGACGCGATCGCCCGCGAACGGGACATCAGCCCGGGGCGCCTCATTCCCGACCAGATCCTTGTCGACATCGCGCTCGCCGAGCCGGACTCCCCCGCCGACCTCCCGCGTAACCGCGCCGCAGCGCGCTACCAGCGACAGTGGCTCAGCGCCGTACGCCGCGGACGCGAGCTGGAGGAGCGCTTCCTGCCCGAACGCACCCTCCCCAATGACGGTCCGCCGCCGGCGAAGGCATGGCCGGACAGGAACCCCGTCGCCGCAGCCCGCCTCGCAGCGGTGCGCGCCCTGCTCAGCGCCTTCGCCGAGGAGCACGTCATCCCCGTCGAGAACGTGTGCTCCCCCGACCCCCTCCGCCGCGTCATCTGGTCACCCCCGGGGACGCCCACCGAGGAGGCGTTCTCGCGGGCTCTCGCGTCCCTTGGCGTGCGGCCCTGGCAGCGTGAGATCGTCGCGCCGATGCTCGTCACCGCGTTTGCCTTCGTGACGTCGCGTTTCCCCAGTGGCGCGTGCCGCATACCTCGCCTCCTGACGTGTGCTGAGCTGTGCTCCGCCGCGGCTGTCCTGCCTGATGGAACGTGCCTTTATCTCATATGTGATCTAGACTGGCGACGTGACTCCTACCGACACCTACCTCATCAGGATCGGCGGTCTCATCCGGGACGCTCGTCGCCACAAGGGAATGACCCAGGCAGAGCTGGCGGATCTGTTGAACACCAGCCAGAGCGCTGTGGCGCGGATCGAGCAGGGCAAGCAGAACCTCTCCCTCGAGATGCTCGCGCGCATCGGCGAGAGCCTCGACAGTGAGTTCGTCTCCCTCGGATCGGCCGGCCCGCAGCACCTGCGGATCGTCGGCGGGAAGAAGCTCTCGGGCTCCATCCCCGTCAAGACGAGCAAGAACGCCGCTGTCGCCCTCCTGTGCGCCGCCCTCCTCAACAAGGGCCGCACCACCTTGCGCTCGATCGCCCGCATCGAGGAGGTCAACCGCATCATCGAGGTGCTCACCTCGATCGGCGTCCGCACCCGCTGGCTCCCGGGCAGCAACGACCTCGAGATCATCCCCCCGGCCCGGCTCGAGCTGGACCGCATCGACGTGGAGGCCGCCCGCCGCACCCGCACGGTCATCATGTTCCTCGGGCCGCTACTGCACCTGCACGACACGTTCCGCCTCCCGTATGCCGGCGGCTGCGACCTCGGGACCCGCACCGTCGAGCCGCACCTGACGGCCCTGAAGTCCTTCGGCCTCGACGTCATCGCCACCCATGGCTTCTACGACGCCAAGGTCGACCGCTCGATCGAGCCGAAGCGCCCGATCGTCCTCACGGAGCGTGGGGACACCGTCACCGAGAACGTCCTCATGGCTGCGGCTTGCCACCCGGGCACGACGGTCATCCGCAATGCCTCGCCGAACTACATGGTCCAGGACCTCTGCTTCTTCCTCGAGAAGGTCGGCGTGCGCATCGAGGGGATCGGGACGACGACGCTCACCGTCCACGGCGTCTCGGAGATCGATGTCGACGTCGAGTACTTCCCCTCCGAGGACCCGATCGAGGCAATGAGCCTGCTTGCCGCCGCCGTGGTCACCGGCTCCTCCATCACCATCGAGCGCGTGCCGATCGAGTTCCTCGAGATCGAGCTCGCCACCCTCGAGGGCATGGGCATGAAGTACGAGCTCACCGAGGAGTACGTCGCGCTCAACGGGCGCACGCGCCTCGTGGACCTCACGACCATCCCCGGACCGCTGCGCGCCCCCATCGACAAGATCCACCCGATGCCGTTCCCGGGTCTGAACATCGACAACCTCCCGTTCTTCGCGATCATCGCCGCGTGCGCCGAGGGCACGACGATGATCCATGACTGGGTCTACGAGAACCGGGCGATCTACCTCACCGAGCTGAACAAGGTGGGCGCCAACGTCCACCTGCTCGACCCGCACCGCGTCATGATCGAGGGTCCGACGCGCCGCTGGCGCGCAGCCGAGGTGGCCTGCCCACCCGCCCTGCGGCCCGGAGTGGTCATCCTGATCGCCATGCTCGCAGCTCCCGGGACCTCGGTGCTGCGCAACATCTACGTCATCAACCGTGGCTACGAGGACCTCGCCGAGCGGCTCAACACCTTGGGCGCCACGATCGAGACCTTCCGCGACATCTGATCCGCCGAGTCGCCCTTTCTCTCCCCGGAGGGAAAGGGCGACTTCGCATGGTCCAGGTAGCCCTGCGGAGACCGAGTTTCCCTTCCGAAGTGCCGGGCAGACCCCCGTATGCGCGCCCCTCGCCTCGGACTGTCCCCTCGCCTCAGGTCGTCGGCCTCAGCCCTCGAGGAGGGCTGAGGCGATGGCCTCCGCGGTGAGCCCGATCTCCTCGAGCACCTGACCGCGCGAGGCGTGGTCGAGGAAGCGCTTCGGGATACCGAACAGCCGCACCGGGGCGGACACGCCCGCATCGGCCAGGGCCAGCGAGATCTGTGTCCCCACCCCGGAGCTGACGAGGTTGTCCTCGATGACCGTCACCCGACCGGCGGAGCGGGCCAGGTCGACCACCGCGGGAGTGACCGGCAGCGCCCACACCGGATCGACGGCACGTACCGAACGACCTTCTGCCGCAAGCTTCTCCGTCACGGTGAGCGCTGTAGGCACCATCGACCCGATGCCGATGATGAGCTCGTCCACGGGCTCCTCGGAAGTCTCGACGAGCACGTCGACGCCGCCCACCGAACGCACGGCGGGGATGGTCGCCGGTGAGCTGCCCTTGGGGAACCGGATGATCGACGGCGCGTCGGAGATGTCGATCGACTCCCGCAGCGCCGTCGCCACGTGCTCGCCGTCCCGGGGGGCAGCGAGGTGCAGCCCGGGCACGATGGACGCCAGCGACATGTCCCACATCCCGTGGTGACTCGCCCCGTCCGGCCCGGTGACCCCGGACCGGTCGAGGACGAAGGTTACGCCCGCCTTGTGGAGCGCGCAGTCCATGAGCATCTGGTCGAAGGCCCGGTTGAGGAACGTCGCATAGATGGCGACGACGGGGTGCAGGCCGCCGAACGCGAGACCGGCGGCCATCGTCACCGCGTGCTGCTCGGCGATGCCGACATCGAAGGTGCGGTCGGGGTATGCGTCGGCGAAGTCCTTCAGTCCGACCGGGATCATCATGGCGGCCGTGATGGCCACGACGTCCTTGCGCTCTGCACCCAGCTCGACCATGGCGTCGCTGAAGTCGTCGGTCCACGACCGGCCGGCGATCTCGATGGGCAGCCCGGTCTCCGGGTTGATCACACCGATGCCGTGGAACTGGTCCGCCTCGTCATTGACGGCCGGGTCGTAGCCCCGCCCCTTCTGCGTGATGACGTGGACGAGGACCGGTCCGTTGAACGCACGCGCCCGACCGAGGGCGACCTCCATGGCGTGGATGTCGTGGCCGTCGACCGGGCCGATGTACTTCATGCCGACGTCCTCGAAGAGGCCTTGAGGCGAGATGACGTCCTTGAGCCCCTTCTTCACGCCGTGCAGCGCACGCTCCATCGGCTTCCCGATGACCGGCGTCTGACGCAGCCTGCCCTTGCCCCAGCCGAGGAAGTTCTCGTACTGCTGGGTGGTGCGCAGGGACGCGAGGTGGTCGGCGAGCCCACCGATCGTAGGCGCATAAGAGCGCTCGTTGTCGTTGACCACGACCACGAGCGGAAGGGTCTTGTCGGCCGCGATGTTGTTGATCGCCTCCCAGGCCATTCCGCCGGTGAGCGCACCGTCGCCGATGACCGCGACCGTGTGCCGGCCGCGCTCTCCCTTGAGCTTCCGCGCCTTGGCGATGCCGTAGGCCCAGGACAGTGACGTCGACGCATGGGAGTTCTCCACGACGTCGTGCTCGGACTCACTCCGGCTGGGGTACCCGCTCACCCCGCCCTTGGACCGCAGACCGGAGAAGTCCTGGCGTCCGGTGAGGAGCTTGTGCACGTAGGACTGGTGGCCGGTGTCGAAGACGATGGTGTCCCACGGGCTCTCGAAGACCCGGTGCAGCGCGATGCTCAGCTCGACGACCCCGAGGTTGGGACCGAGGTGGCCGCCGGTGCGAGACACCGACTCGACGAGATAGGAACGGATCTCCTGCGCCAGGTCGGGCAGCTGCTCCTCTGGCAGGGCCTTGAGCTCGGCAGGTGAGGAGACCCGGATGGGCTTTGCCACAGCGGCGCACGTCCTTTCGGCGACATGGAACGTCCCGATTCTACGTCCGCGGCACCCTTGGGAGTTCCCTGCTCGTCATCCCGCCAGCCGCCGATCGGCGAGCGCCTCCCCGATGAGCTGGACCCCACGTCTGGCGGCCCGCAGCCGGATGCCCTCGAGCTCGATATCGGTCATCGCCTGCTCGACCACGCCCTCCGGAAGTCGGTTCGTCAGCTCGGCCCGGATCGTGCGGTACGCCTGGCGCAACGCCACGAGCTGAGCCTCCACGTGGTGCTCGGCCAGCCACGCGAGCAGCACCAGGTGCCGACGCAGGCTCGGGTAGCCGCGAAACTCGGAGGGGCAGAGGTCGAGCAGCCAGGACGCCGCAGCCACCTGCCAGCCCGGGGTCCCTGCAGGCGGAACCTCCTTGGGCCAGCCGGGTGGACCGGCGCGCACCGCTCCACTCGGCCGATCCTCGAACATACGTTCGATGGTAGGTCATCGCCCGGACACCGCTGGCGGGTGTACCAGAACGTTCCTATTGGCACGTTCTGGTACGCGCATCCCACCGGTCGGGTGTACCAGAACGTTCCTATTGTCACGTTCTGGTACAGGCCTCCCACCGATCGGGTGTACCAGAACGTTCCTATTGTCACGTTCTGGTACGCGCATCCCACCGGTCGGGTGGAGGCGCTGGCGGGATCGTCAGCCGATGAGGATGCCCGCGATCGCCGCGCTCATCAGGTTGGCCAGGGCGCCGGCGAGGATCGCCCGGATGCCCAGCTGGGCGATCTCCCCGCGACGCTCGGGCGCAAGACTCCCGAGTCCGCCGAGAAGGATGCCGAGCGAGCCCAGGTTGGCGAAGCCGGTGAGGGCGAAGGTCACGACCGCCTGCGTCTTGGCGCTGTAGTCCTCGATGACCGGCGCGAAGTTCGTGAACGCGACGAACTCGTTGACGACGATCTTCTGACCGACGAAGCTGCCCGCCTCGAGCGCCTCACCCCACGGCACTCCGATGACGAGCATAATCGGCGCGAAGACGTAGCCGAGGATCCGCTCGAAGGTCAGATCCTCGAGTCCGACCAGCCCGCCGACCTGACCGAGGATGAGGTTGATGAGCGCGATGAGCGAGATGAAGGCCAACAGCATCGCGCCGATGGTCGCAGCGAGCCGCAGACCCTCCGCCGCTCCCCCGGCCGCCGCGTCGATGACGTTGCGGTGCCCGAGCCGGGCACCCAGCAGGGCATAGCCGACCAGGACACTGCCGGCCACCGTCGCCAGACCTCCGACCATGACGGCGAACAGTCCCGAGTGGGTCAGGCTCGAGATGTACGGCCGGATGACCAAGGGCGCCTCGATCTGCCCGACGAAGACGTTCGGGGCCGCGTTGACCGACTCAGCCTTGCGCGTGCCGAGGAGCTTGGCCATGCCTCCGCCGAGGATCTCGACGACCTTCTGAAGGATGCCCCAGTGGTAGAGCACCGAGGTCAGGGCGGCAAAGAACACGATGACCGGCAGCACCTGGAAGGCGAAGACGTATCCGTCCCCCCGACGAGGGGGCCGAAGAGGAAGCCGATCCCCGCCCGCGATGAGTCGATGCTCGCCTGGACGGCCTTCGAGGCCCACTCAAGGGCCGCCTTCCCCCACGGGAAGAACAGAACGAGGATGCCGAAGCCGACCTGGAGAGCCAGAGCACCCAGCACCGTGCGGAGCCGGATGGCCTTGCGGTTCGTCGACAGCAGGACGGCGATACCCAGGACGGCCACCATTCCCCCGATGCCCCACAGCACGTCGATCATCGCGTTCTCCTCTCGGCGGACCCCGTTGTCCGTACGACGAGACTCAACCTAGCCCCAGACAAGCCGGATCCGGCGGATAAGCCTGAGGGCGCGATGGCAACCGCGACTTGCTAGTGATGCCACAGTGATGTCATAGTGGTGTCATGGATCTGTCACCCTACCTCCAGCGTCTGGCCGATGACCTCGAGAAGGTCACCGCGCTCGCCGACGACTCGACCCGGGCAACCGCGAACCGGCTGCTCTCCGCCCTCGAGCCGGGCCTGCGGGCCGTGCTCGTCGAGGCGATCTCCGACACGGCGGCACAGGTGACCGCCGACCTCGACGGGGTCGTCGCCGTCGTCAGACTCGAGGGACGGGACCCGGTCATCGCGGTCGAGCGCACGGATGTCGGCGCCCCGACCATGGCGATCCCCACCCAGGACGAGGGCGAGGAGGACAGCGCCCGGATCACGGTGCGCCTGCCGCAGAGCCTCAAGCAGCGCGCCGAGGCCAAGGCAGCCGAGGCAGACCAGTCACTCAACACCTGGATCGTGCACGCCATCCGCCGCGCCACCCAGGAGGATCCCGGCTTCAACTTCCCCTTCCCCGGCCCCCCGAAGACCGGCCCCCGTCGGGTCACCGGCTGGGCCTGACAGGAGCTCAGTCATGACCGACACCAGCCGCACCGAGACCTTCAGCGGGGTCAGCTCTCTAGCCCTCGAGAACGAGCTCGGCAACGTCCGCATCATCTCCTCCACGACCGATGGAACCGCCCGGGTGACCCTGCACGCGAGGGGCGACGTCGACCTCGAGCCGGTGGCCCTTCGCGTCGACGGCGACACCCTCGTCGTCGATGTGCCGCCGCTGCTCGACAAGGACTCCTCCGGTGGCACGCGCTTCGCCATCAAGATCGGCCCCATCTCCTTCTCCACCCAGAGCACCCGCGTCGATGTCGAGGTCGAGCTCCCGCACGGCGCAGGCATCAAGGCCAAGACCAAGTCCGGGGACATCACGGTGACCGGCGAGGCCGGCGATGTGACCGCACGAACCGGCTCCGGGGACGTCAGCCTCGAGCACGCTCAGCAGGTCCACATCGCCACCGGCTCCGGGAATGTCGACGTGCGCTCGTGCCGCAGCGGCAACGTGACCACCGGGTCGGGTGACATCTCGATCCGGGAGGCGACCGGCGAGGAGCTGAACTGCCGAGCAGGCAGCGGCGACATCACGGTCCGGCACACGTCATCGAAGAGGACCAGCGCCGCCACCGGCTCCGGCGACATCTCATTCCAGCTCAGTGAGGGCACCTTCGAGGCCAAGTCAGGCACGGGCGACATCGACCTCACGGTGCCGAGAGGGTTGCCGGTGTGGCTGGACCTCGTGAGCGGCACGGGTCAGGTCGTCAAGGACATCGAGTCGGTCGGCGCGCCCCAGGAGGACCAGCCGTTCCTGAGCGTCAAGGCCAAGAGCGGGGTCGGCAGCATCCGGCTGCACCACTGAGCCTCAACTCGGTAGGCTCCCCTCTCGTGGGAGCAGGGACGCAGGGATCTCCGAGCCGACTTCGCGACCTGCGACTCCTACGGCAGGTGCGCGACCGGATCGACCGGGACTACGCCCAGCCACTCGACGTGCCATCGCTGGCGCGCCAGGTCCACATGTCCGCCGGACACCTCTCGCGCCAGTTCAAGGAGGCCTACGGCGAGTCGCCGTACTCCTACCTCATGACGCGGCGCATCGAGCGGGCGATGACCCTGCTCCGGCGCGGCGACCTCTCGGTCACGGACATCTGTTTCGAGGTCGGCTTCTCCTCTCTCGGAACGTTCTCCACACGATTCTCGGAGCTGGTCGGCATGTCACCGAGCCGTTACCGGCAGGACGCGGTGCGCCTCTCGATCCCGCCCTGCGTGACCAAGCGGGTCTCCAGACCGATCAGGAATCGAGAAGCGCCGCTCCCGCCGCAGCTCTAGCGTGAGACGCATGGACATCACCATCTCCTCCAGCTTCCTTCCCACCGACGACCCCGAGGCCTCGCTCGTCTTCTACCGCGACGTCCTCGGCTTCGAGGTCCGCGGCGACGTCGGATCCGGCACGATGCGCTGGATCACCCTCGGCGCGCCCGGTCAGGACGTCTCGATCGTCCTGCACCCTCCGGCCGCCGACCCCGGCATCACGGAGGCCGAGAGCGCCGTGATCTCCGAGATGATGGCCAAGGGCACCTATGCCGGGATCAACCTGCAGGCGAAGGACCTCGACGCGGCATTCGAACGCGTCCAGGGCAGTGGCGCCGACATCATGCAGGAACCGATGGATCAGGACTGGGGCGCCCGTGACTTCGCCGTCCGCGACCCCGCCGGGAACTCGGTGCGCATCTCGCAGGCCTGACGCTCAGGCCTCCCCACGACAACCCACCCCACCACAACGTATGCGGGCCGCACCTGATCAGGTGCGGCCCGCATACGTTGGGCTCAGTTCTCGGGCGTGGGCGCTCGCGCGTCAGCCCTTGAACAACGACGTTCGGATGAGCCGAGGCGAGTCGATCAGACGAGCGACCGCAGGACGTACTGGAGGATGCCGCCGTTGCGGTAGTAGTCCGCCTCGCCGGGGGTGTCGATGCGCAGTGCGGCGTCGAACTCCACGACCGAGCCGTCCTCCTTGGTGGCCACGACCTTGACGGTGCGGGGGCTGGGGCCCTCGTTGAGGGCGGTCACTCCCACGATGTCGAAGGTCTCGGTGCCGTCCAGCCCGAGTGACTCGGCGTTCTGGCCGGCGGGGTACTGCAGCGGCAGCACACCCATCCCGATGAGGTTGGAGCGGTGGATGCGCTCGTAGGACTCGGCGATGACCGCCTTGACCCCGAGCAGCGCCGTGCCCTTGGCCGCCCAGTCGCGCGAGGACCCGGAGCCGTACTCCTTGCCGGCGAGGACGACGAGCGGGATGCCCGCTGCCTGGTAGTTCTGCGAGGCATCGTAGATCGTCGTCTGCTCGCCGCCCTGGGTGAAGTCGCGGGTGAAGCCTCCCTCGACCCCGTCGAGCAGGAGGTTCTTGAGGCGGATGTTGGCGAAGGTGCCCCGGATCATGACCTCGTGGTTGCCGCGGCGCGAGCCGTAGGAGTTGAAGTCCTTGCGCTCGACGCCGTGCTCGCTCAGGTACTTGCCCGCAGGCGAGTCGGTCTTGATCGAACCGGCCGGGCTGATGTGGTCGGTCGTGACCGAGTCACCGAGCAGGGCCAGCACCCGCGCCCCGGTGACGTCCGTGACGGGCTCCGGGTCCTTGGCCATGCCGTCGAAGTATGGGGGCTTGCGGACGTAGGTCGAGGCGTCGTCCCAGGCGAAGGTGTCACCCTCAGGAGTCGGCAGCGAGCGCCAGCGCTCGTCACCGGCGAAGACGTCGGCGTAGTCCTTGGTGAACATCTCCTTGTTGATGCTCTCGGAGATGGTCGCCTCGACATCGGCCGGTGAGGGCCAGATGTCGCGCAGGAACACGTCCTGGCCGTTCTGGTCCTGACCGAGCGGCTGGGTCTCGAAGTCGAAGTCCATCGTGCCGGCGAGGGCGTAGGCAATGACGAGCGGTGGGCTCGCGAGGTAGTTCATCTTCACGTCGGGGTTGATCCGGCCCTCGAAGTTGCGGTTGCCGGAGAGGACGGAGACGACGGCGAGGTCGTGCTCGTTGACCGCCTGCGAGACCTCCTCGATGATCGGCCCGGAGTTGCCGATGCACGTCGTGCAGCCGTAGCCGACGAGGTGGAAGCCGAGCTTCTCGAGGTAGGGCCACATCCCGGCCTTGTGGTAGTAGCCGGTCACCACCTTCGAGCCGGGGGCCATCGAGGTCTTCACCCACGGTGCGACACTCAGGCCCTTCTCGACCGCGTTCTTGGCGAGCATGGCGGCGGCCATCATCACCGACGGGTTGGAGGTGTTGGTGCAGCTCGTGATGGAGGCGATGACGACGTGCCCGTGGTCGATCGTCACGTCCTGGCCGTCGATCGTGGCCGGTACGGCCACGCGCGGACGCTGGAAGTCCTCCGGCACCGGCGGGGAGTGGACCGGACGCCCTGCGGTCTCCGACTCCTCGTGCGCGTCGTGGGAGGGTGCGTCGGACGCCGGGAAGGTGTTCATCAGCTCGACGTCGACGCTGCTCTTCTCGATGCCCTTGCCGTTGACGACGTAGTTCTTCAGGTCGCTGCAGAACTGCTTCTTGGCGTTGCTGAGCTCGATGCGGTCCTGCGGGCGCTTCGGGCCGGCGATCGACGGCACGACCGTGGAGAGGTCGAGCTCGAGGTACTCGGAGTAGCGGGCCGGCTCGGCGTCCTGGTAGAGCCACATGCCCTGCTCCTTGGCATACGCCTCGACGAGCGCAACCTGCTCGTCGCTGCGGCCTGTGAGGCGCAGGTAGTCCAGCGTGACGTCGTCGATCGGGAAGATCGCACAGGTCGAGCCGAACTCGGGGCTCATGTTGCCGATGGTGGCGCGGTTGGCCAGCGGCACCTGAGCGACACCGTCGCCGTAGAACTCGACGAACTTGCCGACGACGCCGTGGTCACGGAGCATCTCGGTGATGGTGAGCACGACGTCCGTCGCGGTCGCCCCGGAGGGGATCGAGCCCTTGAGCTTGAAGCCGACGACGCGCGGGATGAGCATCGACACCGGCTGTCCGAGCATCGCCGCCTCGGCCTCGATGCCGCCGACGCCCCAGCCGAGGACGCCGAGGCCGTTGACCATCGTCGTGTGCGAGTCGGTGCCGACGCACGTGTCGGGGTAGGCGACCCCGTCGCGGACCATCGTCACCCGGGCGAGGTGCTCGATGTTGACCTGGTGGACGATGCCGGTGCCGGGCGGAACGACCTTGAAGTCGTCGAAGGCCGTCTGACCCCACCGGAGGAACTGGTAGCGCTCGCCGTTGCGCTGGTACTCGACCTCGACGTTCTTCTCGAAGGCGTCGGGGCGGCCGAAGAAGTCGATGATGACCGAGTGGTCGATGACGAGCTCAGCCGGCGCGAGCGGGTTGATCTTCGTAGGGTCACCGCCGAGGTCGGCGACGGCCTCACGCATCGTCGCGAGGTCGACGATGCAGGGCACACCGGTGAAGTCCTGCATGACGACGCGGGCGGGCGTGAACTGGATCTCGGTATCCGGCTCGGCGTTCTCGTCCCATGAGCCCAGCGCGCGGATGTGGTCTGCGGTGATGTTCGCGCCGTCCTCCGTGCGAAGGAGGTTCTCGAGAAGGATCTTCAGGCTGTACGGGAGGGTCTCGCTGCCCTCGACCGTGTCGAGCCGGTAGATCTCGTAGCTGTTCCCGCCCACCTCGAGGGTGCCATGGGCGTCGAAGCTGTTCGTGCTGACCACTGCTGCTCCTTTGCTAGGTCGTTGCCACGCGGCGATTTATCTTGACATCAAGATACATTCTGCCACATGGCCGCGGTTCCCACGAGCCTATCCGCGGTGCGAGGCAGGGCAACAGGGACCGGGTGACGCGGTCGACGTCAGTCGCGGACGAACAGGGCGATGCACTCCAGGTGGTGCGTCATCGGGAAGGCGTCGAAACAGCGCAGGCCGGCCAGCGCATACCCGGACTCGAGGAAGGTCGCGGTGTCCCGCGCCAGGGCGGCAGGGTCACAGGCGACGTATGCGACGGCTCGCGGCCGCAGGTCGCTCACCGCTCGCACGACCCCGGCTCCCGCGCCGGTGCGCGGCGGGTCCAGCACGACGAGGTCCGCGCGCTCCGGGAGCAGTGGTGAGCGCGCCGGTCCCCTCGTCCGCGGGCCGCGCCGGCTCTGCCGGCCCTTGACCCGGCGGGGAACCCCGAACAGGTCGTCGACACGGCCGTCGAGGACGAGGGCCTGGCGGTGCTCCACCAGGTTCTCCCGCGCGTATGCGGTGGCCTCCCGGTCGCTCTCCACGGCGATGACCTGGCCGAGCGGGCCGACCCGGTCGGCGAGGGCGACGGCGAAGAGGCCGACCCCGGCATACAGGTCCAGCGCCCGCTCCCCCGGCTGCGGGTCGAGCAGCTCCAGGACGACGGCGACGAAGGTCGCGGCCGCTCCCGGGTGCACCTGCCAGAAGCCTCTGGCGTCGAGGGCGAAATCCCCCACCCCGCGGACCTCCTCGACGATCCGCCGACGGCGCCCGGCCTGCGCGGGGAGCACGGTCACAACGACCTCGCCGTGGCTGGTCTCGGTGACGTCGACGCTCTCCGCCGTCGGCCACGAGCGTGAGGTGACCGCCGCATCGGTGACGCCGGGCGAGGCGATGAGACACCGTGCGATAGGGACGACCTCGTGGGACCGGTGCCGCCGCAGCCCGGCCGCTCCCGTGTCCGGGTCGACCGCGAACTCGACCCGCGTGCGCCACCCGAGGCCGTCCCGGTCCCCCGGCACCGGCTCGACCACCGGACCGAGACCCAGGTCGGCGAGGTCGACACGGGCCAGGCGGGAGAACTGCTCACGCACCACCTCGGCCTTGAGGAGCCGCTGCTCCACGAGGGCGACGTGCTGGAAGTCGCAGCCACCACAGAGACCGGCGTAACGGCACGGTGGCGTCACCCGGCCGGGCGCCGCGGTGAGGATCTCGACGGCGTCGGCACGCAGGAAGGAGCGGCCGGGCTCCCCCTCGGTGATCCGGGCCAGCACGCGCTCCCCCGGGAGGGTGTGCCGGACGAAGACCACCTGACCGTCCAGGCGGGCGACGCAGTGCCCTCCGTGGGCGATGGCGCCCACGTCGAGCTCGACCACGCGGCCGACGAGGTCGTTCCGGTCGTTCAGGTCGCTCATGGTCTCTTTCACGTCATTCATCGCCGCGCCTGACGTCTCCCGGCGCGGGCGCCCCGAGGAGCGGCTCCTGACCGGAGGAGGACCGCAGCTGCCACGGCACCGAGGCGACCATGACACCAGGCATGAAACGTAGCCGGGTCTTGAGCCGCAGGGCGCTCTGGTTGTGCAGCAGCTGCTCCCACCAGCGGCCGAGGACGTACTCGGGAACGTAGACGACGATGAGATCACGGGGGTTGCTCGAGCGCACCGACCGGATGTACTCGAGGACCGGCCGGGTGACCTCGCGGAAGGGGCTGTCGAGGGCCTTGAGCTGAACCGGGATCTCCAGTTTCTCCCACTCCTCCCGCAGGGCAGCGGTCTGCTCCGGGTCGACCGACACCGTGATCGCCTCGAGCCGCGAGGGTCGGGTGGCCCGTGCATACGACAGGGCGCGAAGCGCCGGCTTGTGGAGAGTGGAGATGAGGACGATCGCATGCACGCGGGAGGGCAGCCGTGAGACCTCGGTGACGGAGTCTGCTGCCGCCAACTCCTTCGCGACCCGCTGGTAGTGACCGGAGATGCGGGTCATGAGGACGAAGAGGACGACCATGGCCGCAACCGCGTAGCCGGCGCCGTGGGTGAACTTGGTGACGAGGACGACCGCGAGGACGACCGCGCAGATGAGCGCCCCGACTGTGTTGATGGCGCGACTGCGCTGCATCTGCCACCGGGTCCGGCGCTCCGTCTCCAGGTGCAGAAGCCGGTTCCAGTGCCGGATCATGCCGAGCTGGCTGAGCGTGAAGGAGACGAAGACGCCGACGATGTAGAGCTCGATGAGGGTGGTCACGGAGGCATCCACGATGATGACGAGCGCGATCGCTGCGCCGGCCAGGACGAGGATGCCGTTCGAGAAGGCGAGCCGGTCCCCACGGGTGTGCAGCTGGCGCGGCATCCAGCCGTCCCGCGCCAGCACGGAGCTCAGCACCGGGAAGCCGTTGAAGGACGAGTTCGCCGCCAGCACGAGCACCAGAGCGGTGACGACCGAGACGAGCACCAGCCCGGGAGCGAACCCGTCGAAGACGGCACGGGCGATCTGGCTGATGACGGTGTCCTGGACGTAGTCCTCGCCCACTGGCACGCCGTCGCGCAGGAGTCGGGCCTGCGGGTCCTCGGCGATCTGCACCCCGGTCCAGCGAGCGAGCGTCACCACCGAGAGCAGGAGGACGATCGCGATCGTCCCCATGAGCAGCAGCGTCGTCGCGGCGTTGCGGCTCTTCGGCCGTTCGAAGGCCGGGACGCCGCTCGAGATCCCCTCCACCCCGGTGAGCGCGGCGCTCCCGGTGGAGAAGGCGCGCAGGAGCAGGAACGCCAGGGCGAAGGTCGTGAGCGACTCCGCGCCCGGCGCGGGCACCAGCTCCAGCGACGCGCTCGGCGCCTCCGGGAGTGAGCCGGTGAAGTGGCGGTAGCCGCCCACGGCCGCCATGAGGAGGATGCTGCCCATGAAGAGGTAGGTCAGGGTGGCGAACAACCCGCCGGACTCGCGCACACCCCGCAGGTTGAGTGCCGTGAGCACGGCGATGATGACGACGGCGACCCCGACCTCGTGCCCGCGGATCGCCCCGAACGTGGCGGCCAGGTTGTGCACGCTGGCACTGATGGAGACCGCGACCGTGAGGACGTGGTCGACGAGGAGCGCCGAGGCCACCGCCACCCCGGCCCGGGGACCGAGGTTGACCGTGGCCACCTCGTAGTCGCCACCACCACTCGGGTAGGCCCGGACGTTCTGCCGATAGCTCGCGACGACGACGACCATGACGAAGGCGACAGCGGCCGCCACCTGCCAGCTGTGGGCCAGCGCGTAGGCGCCCCCCGCCAGGCCGAGGGTCAGGAGGATCTCGTCCGGCGCATACGCGACCGAGGACAACGGGTTGCTCGCGAAGACGGGCAGGGCGATCCGCTTGGGCAGCAGTCTCTGGTCCAGTCGCTCGCTCGCCAGGGCGCGACCGACCAGAATCCGCTTGAGAACCCGTCCCCGTGAAGGCACGCCGCAAGGCTACGCCCTCCGACCGACGCAGCGACGCCGCCCGAGCAGCGCCGAAGTCGCGTCCAGGTCTGGGTGCGCCCCCGACGTGTAGCGTTCAATCGTGCACTTCGTCATCATGGGCTGCGGCCGGGTGGGTGCCTCACTCGCCCGGGCCCTGGAACGCTCCGGCCATGACGTCGCGATCATCGACCAGGACGAGTCCGCGTTCCGGCGGCTGGGCAGCGAGTTCGGCGGCCGCAGGGTCACCGGGATCGGCTTCGACCGGGAGACTCTCGAGGCGGCCGACATCAAGCAGGCGTATGCGTTCGCCGCCGTCTCCAGCGGTGACAACTCGAACGTCATCGCCGCGCGCGTGGCCCGCGAGACCTACGGCGTGGAGCACGTCGTAGCCCGGATCTACGACCCGGGTCGCGCGGAGATCTACCAACGGCTCGGCATCCCGACCGTCGCCACGGTCAAGTGGGCCTCGGACCAGATCCTGCGCCGCATGCTCCCCCAGGGCCACGTGCCCGAGTTCACCGAGCCCTCCGGTCGGATCGTCATCGCCGAGGTGCCGGTCGCGACGTCCTGGGTCGGCCAGCGGCTCACCCGCATCGAGGCCGTCACCGGCTCGCGAGTCGCCTACCTCACACGACTCGGCGAAGGGCTCCTGCCCGACCGGGACACCGTGTACCAGGCCGGCGACCTGCTCCACCTCACCGTGCTCCGTGACCGGCTCGGCGCAGTCGAGCGCATCCTCGACACACCGCCCGCGGAGGATGAGTCCTGATGAGGGTCGTCATCGCCGGAGCGGGAAGCGTCGGGATCTCGATCGCCAAGGAGCTGCTCCGCAACGACCACGAGGTCCTCATCATCGACAAGCAGCTCAATCCGACCCACGTGGCCCGCACTCCCGGTGCGCGGTGGCTCGAGGCCGACGCGTGCGAGACCAGCGCGCTCGAGGAAGCCGGCCTGGCGACCTGCGACGTCGTCGTCGGCGCCACCGGCGACGACAAGGTCAACCTCGTGCTCTCGCTCATCGCCAAGACCGAGTTCGCGGTGCCCCGCACCGTCGCCCGGGTCAACAACCCGCGCAACGAGTGGATGTTCGACGAGACCTGGGGGGTCGACGTCGCCGTCTCCACCCCCCGACTCATGACGGCCCTCATCGAGGAGGCGGTCTCGGTCGGCGACCTGGTGCGGATCTTCACCTTCCAGCAGAGCAGCGCCACGATGGTGGAGCTCACCCTCCCCGACGACAGCCCGTATGCGGGGGCACGGGTCGGCGACGTACCGTTCCCGCCCGACACCGCTCTCGTGGGGATCATCCGCGAGCATCACCCGATCGCCCCGAGCCCCGACGACACGCTCGAGCCCGACGACGAGCTGCTCTTCATCACCGCGCCGGACGTCGAGCTAGACCTCGAGAACATGCTCTCCCCCGGCCACCACGTCAAGCGAGGCGTGGATGAGGGAGGCGTGGACGACCATGAGCCGGCGCCGACGGTGAGTGAGCCGGAGGACGCGGACGACTCCGAGGATCAGGCGCCCGAGTCGAAGCCCCCAGCACCGGCCTCCGGGGACCCGCACGACGACTCCGGGGCCTAGTCGCTACAGCCGCGGGCCCCTGGGATCAGGGTCGTCGGGGTGCTCGTCATGAACCGCCTCGTACGCGGCCACGACGTCCTCGGCCGGGTGCTCGGCGGCCAGGCTCAGCTCGATAGGCGTCTGTCCGCGGGCGAGCAGCCACCCCATGGTGGCCAGCGCTGCGATCCAGGCAGGCCAGCCGAGCACGACGCGCGCGACACCGAGCGCGGGCACGTTGCCCGCGAGATAGAGGGGCACCATGATCCCGAGCCGGACGATGTAGAGCGCGACGATGACGTAGGTGAGCCGCGTCGCCACCCGGACGATGCCGGGGTCCTGACGCCACGCGAACGGTTCCTCCCGCGCCCGCGGGTCCCCTGCTCCCACGATGAACCCCACGAGTGGCCACCGCGTGAGGATCGAGACGATCGACCCGATGCCGTAGGCGGTGGAGAGCAGGATGCCCGGGAGGAAGGCGTCCTCCGCCCGCCCGGAGCGGACGGCGAAGAAGGCCGCGATCGCGGTGGCGAAGAAGCCGGTCAGGACGTGCTGCATGGTGCCACCGTCGGCGGCCCGCAGCGCCGCGGCGAGCGCGGCGGTGATGAGGGCGGCCCCGGCCGAGAGGCGCACGTCTGAGGTGATCGTCCACGCGACGACGAAGACGATCATCGGCAGGGCGGTCTCGAAGGAACCGCGCCAGCCGCCGACCGCAGTGGCCATCCGGTGCCGGATCACGGCCTCGACGGTGGTGGCGGCGTCCGGGTGCTCGGAGGAGGAGTGCATGTGCACGTGCTGACCGTGCGGATCGCGGTCGCTCTGGCTCTCAGGCTGCTCGGAGCCCGGGGATCCGGAGCCGTCGGGTCTCATCAAGGGTTCACTCATCCGTCAGTGGTGGGTCGGGGGACGATCTCGTACGACGGGTTGTAGATGACGCGCATACCGTCCTTGACGCTGACCCGACCTTGGGCACGCATGACCACGCCGCACTCGATGCCAGGGATGGCCTTGCGGCCGAGGAAGACGAGTCGCATCGATCCGGTCCGGTCGGCGATCTCGACGATCAGGGCGGTCACGGAGCCCGCCGTGGGGAGGGTCAGCAGCCGGACCCGACCCTGGACAGTAGCCCGTTCCCGGTCCCTGGTGTCGGCGATCGGGGTGGTCCCGGGCGCCGGCTCGGGCAGCAGGTCCTCGCCGCTCGGGTCGTCGTTCGCGGCGACCCCACGGATGCTCTCGAGGACGCGACTGAACAGGCCCATGCGACTCGCTCAGCGGATCTCGGTGATCTCTGGACCACGCTTGAAGGGGTCGAGGTCGGTCTGCGTGCCTTCCTCGCCAGCTTCCTCACCAGCCGCCTCCGCCGCAGCTGCCGCCTCCGCCTGGAGCTGCTCGCGCGACTTCGGCAGAGCGAGGGGCAGGACCTCGCGCGGGGGCATGGGCACGTCACCGCGCACGACGACGATGTCGTCGATGATCTCGTAGAACCGCTCCGCGGCAGCGGCGTCGATGGCGGCCCGGCCCGACATCACCGCGCGGAAGAACCACCGGGGTCCGTCCACGCCCACGAAGCGGATGGGCGAGAAGACGGTCTGGCCGCTCTGGTTCTGGCTGGCCATCCGCACGTGCAGCTCGGTCCCGAGGGGCCCGTCGACCTCTTCCGCCGTGCCTCCGTTCGTCGCGAGGCTCTGGGCGATCTCGTCCCGGATCTCGTCCCAGATGCCGAGGGTCTTGGGCGCGGCGAAGACCTGGATCTGCATCTGGGAGTCACCGAGCACGACGTGGGCACCGACGACCTGCTGCCGCTCCCGGTCGGCCTCGAGACGCAGCTCCATGCCGGCGACACCACGCAGCCAGATCGAGCCGAGGTCGAGACGGCCCTCGGCGTCCTTCACCTGGGAGCGGTCCTTCGGGCCCCGAGTGGGCTCGCTCTCCTGCTCGGGTGCCTGGTCCTGGGCGGGAAGGGAGTCGGCGCCAGTGCTCTGCTGCTTGTTGCGTCGGAAGAGTGCCACGGGTCTCGATCAGTCCTTGCTCATGGTCAGGGTGCTCATGTCGGAGTGCGTATGTCTGGGTGCTCAGCGGTGCGGTACCCAGTTGGTGCGGTGGGCGGATAGAGATCTAGTGGCCGGGGTCCTCGGCCACCTCGGCGGCGGCGAAACCACCACTCGATCCGTGTCCAGTGTCACCCCGATCACTGTCGGGAAGCGAATCCACCCTCACGAAGCTCGCCGTGACGACGGGCACGATGAGCAGCTGGGCGATCCGGTCGCCGGCGCTCAGCTGCACGGGCTCCCTGCCGAGATTGACGAGATTGACGAGGATCTCGCCCCGGTACCCGCTGTCGATGGTCCCCGGAGCATTGACGATGCTCAGCCCGTGCCGGTGAGCAAGTCCGGAGCGCGGGTGCACCAGCCCCACATAGCCCGACGGGATCGCGACGGCCACGCCGGTCGGGACCAGGGCCCGCTCTCCTGGCTCTAGTCGCACCGCCTCGGTGGCCGACAGGTCAGCGCCCGCATCGCCGGGCTTGGCGTATGCGGGCGCGTGACCGCCGTCGAGGAGACGGAGTGGGATCTCGAGAGTCACGAGTCCATCGGCGCTAGGCCGCGCACTCGCGGCAGACCATGACGCCGTTCTTTTCCGAAGCCAGCTGGCTGCGGTGGTGGACCAGGAAGCACTTGCTGCAGGTGAACTCGTCCGCCTGGCGCGGCAGCACCCGGACAGACAGCTCCTCCCCCGAGAGGTCGGCGCCGGGGAGCTCGAAGCCCTCCGCCTGCTCGGCCTCGTCGACATCGACGCTGGACGACCGGGTGTCGACGCGTCGTGCCTTCAGCTCCTCGATCGAGTCCTCGGAGATCTCGTCGTCGGTCTTGCGTGGTGCGTCGTAGTCAGTAGCCACGATGGCCCTCCTTCACCCGAAGTTCGATGCCCGCCCCGTCCTCGCGGCTCATCATGCAGCGAGGCGGATTGTGCCGCATATTCAGGCCGATGTCACGTCGATGGCGCGCACGGCCTGTTCGAGGCGGTCAACGAACGAGTCGTGCAGTGCATTCCCGCCGGCGACGATCATCTGCGAGCCCGGTGTCGGCCTGGCCCCACCGCTCACCGTCCCGCCGGCCTCGGTGACCATGATCCAGCCTGCGGCGAGGTCCCACGGATTGAGTCCCCGCTCGTAGTACAGGTCGACAGTGCCCTCGGCGACTCGGCACAGATCCAGGGCGGCACTGCCCATCCTCCGGATGTCCCGGATGTCGGGGAGCAGGTCCGCCAGGACCGCAGCCTGCCAGGCCCGTCGGTCCGCCGCATACCCGAAACCCGTCGCCACGAGAGCCTGGGCCAGCTCGCCCTGCTCGCTCACGTGGAGGGGAACCTCTGGGCCGCCGCCCACGCTGCGGAAGGCACCCAGGCCGCGCCCGGCGCTGTACGCCTCGCCGGAGACCGGGTTGACGACCGCCCCGGCGACGGGCGACCACTCCCCTTCCACGAGCGGGTCACCGGTCACGGCAGCGATGCTCACGCAGTAGGCCGGGATGCGGTACAGGTAGTTGACCGTGCCGTCGATCGGGTCGACGACCCAGGTGATGCCGCTCCGTCCCAGTTGCGTCTCCCCCTCCTCCTCCCCGACGAAGCCGTCGTCGGGACGCAGGGAGCGCAGGGCCGTGAGGATGTGGTCCTGGGCAAGGTGGTCCATCTCGGTGACGACGTCCGTGGCCGTGGACTTGGTCTCCAGCGCGATCTCGTCGGGGCGACGGTCGACGATGAGCCGGCCGGCCTCCAGGGCCACCCGAAGTGCGATCTCGCGCAGCTCGGCGTAGTCGTGGTCGGACATGGCGTGGTCGGACATGGCGTGGTCGGACATGGCGTGATCGGACATGGCGTGATCGGACATGGTCAGTCCCTTCCGCACAGCGCCGGGCGGGCCGTGCGCAGGTTGGGGCAGCACCCGGGTGCGCAGACGGATGGTCGGATGTCGTCCCCGGCGAACTGCGGCATGTCCGGGTTCTCCCCGCGCGCCTCTGCGGCGCGCTCGAGCATGAGGTCGACCAGGCCGGCGACGAAGCGGGGATCGGTCCCGGCCGTGGGAGCGCGCAGGAGCCGCATGCCGAGCCGTTCTGCCGTCGCGGCGGCCTCCGTGTCGAGGTCGTAGACGACCTCCATGTGGTCGGAGACGAAGCCGATGGGTGCCAGGACGACCGTCGTGACCCCCTCTGCCGCCAGCTCCTCGAGCCGGTCGTTGACGTCCGGCTCGGTCCACGGCTGCTGCGGCGGCCCGGAGCGTGAGCAGTAGACGAGCTCTGCGGAGAGGTCGGGCAGGTCGAGCTCTGCGGCGACCCGCTCGGTGATCGCCTCGGCCAGCACCAGGTGCTGTCGGCTGTAGAGGTGCCCGTCGCCGTCCCCCGGTCCCGAGGTCTCGTCCATGGCGGTCGGCACGGAGTGGGTGACGAAGAGCAGGGTAGGCAGCTCCGCGGTCTCCTGCGCGGCACGCACGGCATCGCGCACCGCCGCGAGGTTCGCCAGTGCGAACCCGGGGTGTAGCGCATACGGTCTGATCTTGTCGACCTCGAGGCGCACTCCCGTTGCCTCCTCGGCAGCCGCGACTCCGTCGGCGATGTTCTCGCGGTACTGGCGGCAGGAGGAGTAGCTGGAGTATGCGCTCGTCGTCACCGCGAGGATGCGGCGGTGACCGGCCTCGGCCAGCTCGGTGAACGTCTGCGGGATGAGCGGATCGTAGTTGCGGTTGCCCCAGAAGACCGGTGCCTCCAGCCCTCGCGCGGAGAGCTCGGCCTCGAGGGCGGCGATGAGGGCGCGGCTCTGGGCGTTGATGGGGCTCACTCCCCCGAAGAGCGCGTAGTGGGCGCCTACCTCCTCGAGCCTGGAGTCCGGGATGTTCTTGCCGGCGGTGACCCGACGCAGGAACGGCAGAACCTCGTCCGGGCCCTCGGGGCCGCCGAAGGAGAGGAGGACGAGGGCGTCGTAGGGGCTCAGCTCAGGAGGAAGGGGCACCCAGGCAGTCTATTGAGGCGCACACCCGCGCCCATTTCGGCCACTCACCGCGTGGCCCCTTGGTCTGTGGCGTGACCTTTGGCACGCTCGCTGTCATGGGACAGGGCCAGATGCAGCTACGCCTCATCGGCGTGCACGACAGTGGTGAGCACCTCCTGCTCTCCGACGGGGACGGCGGCCGCTACCTCCTGCCGCTGGACGAGACGCTCAAGGCCGCTGTCCGGCGTGACCGCCCCCGCCTGGGGCAGCTGCAGATCGAGATCGACGGCGCGATCCGTCCGCGCGAGGTGCAGGCACTGATCCGCACGGGCCTGACCCCCGAGGAGATCGCGGACCGGACCGGCTGGAGCGTGGAGCGGATCCGGCGCTACGAGGGTCCCGTCCTGGCCGAGCGCGAGCACGCGGCCCGGCTCGCCCAGCAGGTCTATGTCCGCGTCGGCTCCGATCCGCTCACCCTCGGGGAGCGCGTCCGCCGCCGCCTGCACAACCGGGGCGTGGACACCGAGGGGGTCTCGTGGGACTCGGTCCGCTCGGAGGAGGGGAACTGGACCGTCTCCCTCACCTTCGCCGCCGGCGGCCGCGAGCGCACGGCGTCGTGGTACTTCGACCTGGAGGGTCGGAGTGTCGTGGCCGCTGACGACGAGGCCCGGTGGCTCAGTGAGGACGACACCCCGCGAGGCCCCATCCCCGCTCCGCACCCGCCCGCGCCCGATGACGACCTCATGGTGTTCGACGTCGAGGCTGACGGAGCAGTGGCCTCGAGGCGGTCCACCTGGCCGGAGCCGATCGACCTGATGCAGGCAATGCGCGACGGCTCGGCACGCAACCGTCGCCGACGCCGCCGGGGTGCAGGGCCCGCCGACCTGCCGCTCGAGCCGTCCCCGGATGCCCTGCCGCTCGAGGAGCTGTCCTACGACCCCGTCACGATGGAGGACCCGCCTGGCGCCCGCGGCCCGCACCCGGACGACGCTCGCGTGCCCACCTCCGCCGAGGTCCGACCGACTGCCCGACCGGACACCCAGCCGGATGTCCACCCCCGTGCCCGACCGGATCTGCGGCCACCGCTCGTGCCAAGTCCTCGGACTGATCGCCGGCCGTCTGGGCAGCCCGATCTCCGGCCACCTCTGCGGCCTGACGGCGCGCCAGGTGTCACACGGGCACACTCTCCCTCACCTGTCGTGGACGAGGGCGCGGCGTCCACCAAGGATGCGGATGCTGCTCAGCGGGAGGGGTCGGCGGACACCGGCGATCAGGGTGCGACCACCCGGACCCCCGACAAGCCCGGCACGCCGCGGTCGAGCCGACCGAAGCGGCCCTCGGTGCCGAGCTGGGACGACATCATGTTCGGCTCACGACCGTCGGACCCCACCGCCAGCGGCTGACCCACGCCGGCACATGTCGGGCGATCTTGCCTGGCACGGCGTCGCAGCAGGAACGACTCAGCCCGCGCACTCAGCGCACTCGTGCCGTACCAGAACATTCCTATTGTCACGTTCTGGTACGCGGGTATCCCTTCGAGACCGGTCCCGTACGGGCTACCGCCGCAAAGGACGTTCGGCTGGTCAGGACGGCTCGATGTGGCGGATCCCCGGCAGCGGGCACGCGTCCAGCTCGAACGGCAGCACGTCGTGAGAGGCCGCGGCCAGGACGGCGGCAGCGCTGTTCATCCGCCGCATGTAGTGCCGGCGGCAGAGCACCTCGTAGTCGACGACCGGGCCCGTGCCGTCCCCCGTGTCACCGACGACGACCTGCTCGCCCTCGACGACCATGACGCCGTCCACGATGCGCGCGTTGTGGGTGGCCCGGCGCCCGCACCAGCACAGTGCTGCCACCTGCATCACCTGCACCCGGTCGGCGAGCTCGATGAGGCGCTTGGAGCCGGGGAACAGCTCGGTGCGGAAGTCACTGGTGATCCCGAACGCGAAGACGTCGATGCCGAGCTCGTCGACGATCCGGGCCAGCTCCTCGACGTGCTGCGGCGTGTAGAACTGTGCCTCGTCGCAGATGAGGTAGTCGATGCGCTCCCCCGCCGTCAGCCGCGCGACCACCGTCTCCCAGAAGTCGAGCTCGTCGTCGACCTCTACGGCCTCGGTCGCCAGACCCAGTCGTGAGGAGAGCATCGCCTCACCGGCGCGGTCGAACTTGGAGAAGATGACGCCGCGGCGGTCCCGGCGTCGGTGGTTGTGGTCCATCTGCAGCGCGAGCGTGGACTTGCCGCAGTCCATGGTGCCGGAGAAGAAGACGAGCTCAGCCATGGTGTGTTCCGAGGATCCTCATCACGTGACGACCGACAACAGGGGGACGTCCATCTCATCTGCGGTGATCGAGCCGTGCACCCCGCGCAGGGCGATGAGCTCGGGACGGTGCACCCGTGAGTCGACGACGGAGTGACCGGCGCTCATGAGGACGACGAGATCGCCGATGCGTGGCAGCACCTCCTCGCGAACCTCCCCGAACAGCCCGGCGCTGACGGCTTCCTCACGGGTGAGGACGACGGCATCCGACCCCAGCCGCTCGCGCCAGCGGTCCCGCACCTCATCGACCGCGCCGTCCACCGCGAAGACCTGCGGGCTGCGGGGCTCGCCCGCGATCCGTGCCACACCCTCATGGAGCACCGGGTCCGCGGCGGCGTCGACGACCCCCGTGTCCGGCACATCGACCATGCCGTGGTCGGCGGTGATGTGCAGGGCAGTCCCAGGAGGCAGGGAGTGCGCGAGACGGTCCAGCTCGGCGTCGGCCGTGGCGAGCTCGTCACCCCACTGCCAGGACTCGCAGCCGTGGACGTGCCCCACCTTGTCGACGTCACCCCAGTACAGATAGGTGAGCGAGCGGGGCGCCGCAGCAACCCGGGCGATGGTCGCGTCGACGCGCTCCGCGAGGCTGGAGGCCACGACGAAGTCGCCGCCGCGCAGAGCCGCTCGCGTGAGTCCCGAGCCGTCGAAGAAGTGCGGTCCGATCCTGGCCGTGCTCACTCCGGCTGCCTGCGCGCGCTCGAACACCGTCCGGTGCGGCTGCCACTCCTCCGGCACCGGCCCGTCCTCCCAGGACAGCTCGTTGAGGAACCGGTCGGTGCCCGGCATCCGCACCTCGTATCCGACCAGTCCGTGCGCGCCCGGCGGCAGTCCGGTGCCGAAGGTGCCCATCGCACTGGCCGTCGTGGTCGGGAATCCGGACTGCAGCGTACGTCCTTGCGGCAGAAGGGATCTCAGGAAGGGGGCGTGACCTGCGCGGCGGCGCAGCAGCCGGTCCCCCAGCCCGTCGACGAGCACGACGACCGCTCGGTCGGCGGTCGGCAGGTCGATCAGGGGGCCACCCGGATAGCCGCCGGGGTATGCGTCGGCCGGCTCGTCGTGTGGGCCCGGCCCGATGAGCTGGGCGACGACGCTGGGCAGGACCGAGGCCAGCGACGGCCGCTCGTAGGAAGGCCAGACCAAGCCGGGTGCTTGATCGGCGCCGGTACCGGTCACGGTGGTCCCGACCACCTAGCGGGCGACGGGCAGGCCGGTGACCGCGGACAGGGCGTGCGCGAACGCCAGTGCGGCGGCGACGATGGGCTCCCCGTCGGCGTCGGCACTGACCCGCAAGGAGATGTCGTCGCCGGTGATGGTGCCGTCGTAGCCGTGGTCCGCGTCGCACGTGGGGTCGCCGCAGCTCGCCGGCCCGAGATCGATCCGGCTCACGGTTCCCCAGCCCAGGGTGAGGGTGACCTCGCGGCCCAGGGTGCCCGGCACATACCGACTCGGGTCGGGCACGACGTGGGTGACCATGACGCCACGCACGGCCGTGAGGGGGATCGTCTCGCTGGTGGCCGTGGCCACCGCGCCGACCCCGCCGCCCTCCTCGTGGTCGTCGGCGTGGACGATGACGAGGCTGGCGTCGGTGAGCGCGAGCACGGTGATGTGGCGGCGCACCGCGTCGCTGTCGAAGGTGGTCTCCTGGTGCACGAAGCTCGCCCGCACCTCGCGGGGGCCGACCGCGTGGGCGACGACGTCACTGACGAGGGCCGGGTAGTATCCGGCCCGCTCGATGGCCCCCCGCAGGTCGGCGGGCAGCGATGCGGGAGGTGAGGAGGGCGAGGAACGGCGCACCAAGCCATCCTAGGCTCCTTCGCCGACAACCGACGTTCCCGTCAGGTCAGCGACCGGCGGTTGTCCCTGCGCGACGGCGCCGGGGTGACCTCGATCTCGACACCGAGGGCATCCACCCCGTCGACGTGCGCCATGACCGGGTTGAGGATGAGCAGGGCGATCTCCGGGTGGTCCTCGGCCATCACCGAGACCCTCGCGATGAGGTCCTCGAGCGCCTCCTGGTGGACCGGCGCCGCGCCGCGGTACCCGCTGAGGAGTGGCGCGGCCTTGATCGACGTGATGAGCTCGCGCACGTCCCTGTCGGTCATCGGTGGGATCCGGTGCCCGATGTCGTCGAGCAGCTCCGTGGGCGGACCCGCGACCGAGAAGCTCACGACCGGGCCGAAGAGCGGGTCCTCCGTGCTGCGCACGACGCAGGCGACGCCGCCGGGGGCCATCCGTTGCATGACGAGGGAGTCCTCCTCACCCGGCAGCAGCGCCTCGCGCAGCGACTCGTATGCGACGCGCACCTGCTCCTCGGAGCCCAGGTCGATGCGGATGCTCGTGATCGACTGCTGGTGCTGGACCCGGCGGGCGGTCGACTTCAGCACCACGGGGAAGCCCAGCTCGACCGCCGTGGCCGCAGCCTCGTCGGCCGAGTGCACCGACCTCGTCGGCCAGACCGTGATCCCGTAGCTGCCGAGGAGGGTTGCCGACTCCTCCGGAGTGAGGTTCCGGCCCTCCGGCGACTCGGCCAGCACCTGGTCGATGAGCTCCTGCGCGGGCCGTTTCGAGATCCCGATCGGCGCGACCAGCTCACCCCGGTCGGTGGAGCGCCACTTCGCGTAGCGGGTCACCATGGCGAGCGCCCTTACAGCGTCCTCGGGCATGGAGTACACCGGCACCACCCGGTCGACTCCCGCAGCATCGGTGTAGCGCAGGTCGTCCGCGTCGCGGCGCATCCCCATGAGGGAGCCGAGCAGCGGTTTCCCGTGCTCGAGGGCGGTGGCGCGCACCGCAGCGGCCACCTGCTCATCGGCGAAGCGGAGCGGCGGGATGAACACCGCGATGACCGAGTCCACCGCAGGGTCCCGCGCCGCCTGGTCCAGGGCCTCGCGGAACTCCTCGGCCGTGGCCTCGGTCCGCAGTGCCACCGGCCCGTGCATGAGGCTCAGCCCCCAGCTCTGTACGTTCTGAGCGGCGAGCGACGCGAGCGGATCGGAGTTCGTCACGACGGCAACGCGCGGGCCGGCAGGCATCGGTTGACCGCAGACGAGCTGGGCGATGTCGAAGAGCTGGTGGGTGTTCTCGGTCCTGATGACCCCGGCCTGGCCGAACAGGGCGTCGAGCACGCTCTGTCCCACCCGTGACTCGCGCACCTGGTGCCCGGGCGGCAGCCCGTAGGCGGTGAAGCCACTCGTGGCGACGATGACGGGCTTCTCCACCGCGAGCTGCCTGGCCACCCGGGAGAACTTGCGCGGGTTGCCCATCGACTCCAGGTACAGACCCACGGCCCGGGTGGAGTCGTCGTCGATCCAGTACTGCATGAAGTCGTTGCCGGAGACGTCCGCGCGGTTCCCCGCCGTGGCGAAGACGGAGATGCCCAGCCCCCGCCGGGCGGCGGAGTCCAGGATCGCGATGCCGAGGGCTCCGCTGTGGGCGAACAGGCCGAGGCCGCCGGACTCCGGCAGTCGGGGCGCGATGCTCGCGTTGAGCCGCACCTTCGGGTCCAGGTTGACCAGCCCGAAGGAGTTGGGGCCCACGAGCCGCATGCCCGATCCCCGTGCGAGGCGGACGATCTCCGCCTGCAGGGCGATGCCCTCCTCCCCCGCCTCGGCGAAGCCGCTGGAGATGATGAGGAGGGACTTCACACCCTTCTCGGCGCACTGGTCGACCACGGAGAGCACGTTGCGGACGGGGACCGCGATGACTGCGAGGTCGACCTCGAAGGGCACCTCGCCGATGCGCGGATAGCTGGGCACCCCCAGCAGCTCGGTCACCCGCGCGTTCACGACGGCAACGTCGCCGGTGAAGCCGAAGCCGACGATGTTCTCGAGGATCCGGTGCCCGATCGAGTCGGGGTCGGTGCTCGCGCCGATGACCGCCACCGATGAGGGCGCCAGGATGTGGGACATGCTCTTCGACTCGGCCCGGTGCTCCCGGGCGAGCCGGACCGCAGCGGAGGCCTCGGTCTCGGCGATGTCGAAGCTGACGCTCACCACGCCGTCCTCGAACCGCCTCGTGACGACGTAGCCCGCTTCGTTGAAGACGGCGAGCATCTTGCGGTTCTGTGGGAGGACCTCGGCGACGAACCGCGTGATCCCCCGCTCCTGGGCGATCGCTGCAAGGTGCTCGAGCAGCACCGACCCGATGCCCCGGCCCTGGAAGTGGTCGCTGATGTTGAAGGCCACCTCGGCACTGGTCGGGCTGACCCGGTCGTAGCGGCCCACGCCGACGATGACGTCCCGCACCGTCGCCACGAGCGCCACCCGGTCGATGTAGTCGACGTGCGTGAACCGGTGGACGTCGCGCGGGCTGAGGTGCTTGAGCGGGGCGAAGAAGCGGAAGTAGATCGACTGCTCGGACTGGCTGTCGTGGAAGGCCTCGAGGAGCGGCCCGTCGGAGGGCTTGATCGGGCGGATGCGCGCAACGCTGCCGTCGCGGAGGACGACGTCCGCCTCCCACGCGGTGGGATAGCCGGGGGGCAGGTCGGCGACGGTCTCCGTCATGGGAACAGGATGTCAGACTCCCGTGTCCCACCGGAGTCCCCAGGGGTGCCCGCCAGGGGCCACCGCGACGGCGACGGGGTCCGTGCTGCAAGGTGGTGGCGTGGACGTGACGACAGCAGTACGCAGCCGGCGCATGTGCAGGCGGTTCGACCTGACCCGCCCCGTGCCGGACGAGGTGCTCGACGAGCTCCTCGACCTCGCGGTGCGGGCCCCGAGTGCGGGACACACCCAGGGCTGGGAGTGGGTCGTGCTCACCGATGCCGAGGAGCGAGCCGCCTTCTGGGCGGCCACGACCGACGGTGGCCCGCCCGACCGCTGGCTGCGCGGTGTCCAGGCCGCGCCCGTCCTTGTCCTCGCGCTCTCCGACAAGCAGGCCTACCTGGACCGGTATGCGGAGCCCGACAAGGGCTGGACCGACCGGTCCGAGGAGAACTGGCCGGTGCCCTACTGGGACACGGACGTCGCCATGGCTTCGATGATCCTGCTCCTCGCTGCTCAGGAGCGCGGGCTCGGCTCGTTGTTCTTCGGGGTGCCCGCTCACGCGCACACGGCGGTCAAGGAGACCTTCGGGATCCCCGACCGGCTGCGGATCGTCGGCGTCATCGCCGTCGGGCACCCCGACCCGGAGCAGCCGAGTCCCCGGAGCCCGTCTCTGCGGCGGGGCCGGCGGCGACTCGCGGACATCGTTCACAGGGGCCGCTACCGCGCTGTGTGAGGATGTGAGCCATCATGGCTCGCTCACGCACGACATCTCCCCCGCCGGCTGACGACTTCACCGAGAAGATCGTCGACATCGACGTCACCGAGGAGATGAGCAACGCCTTCCTCGAGTACTCCCTCTCGGTGATCCACTCCCGCGCACTGCCGGATGCGCGCGACGGCCTGAAGCCGGTGCAGCGCCGGATCCTCTACTCGATGTCCGAGATGGGGCTGCGTCCCGACCGCGGACACGTCAAAAGCAGCCGGATCGTCGGCGACGTCATGGGCAAGTACCACCCGCACGGCGACTCGGCCATCTACGAGGCCCTGGTCCGGATGGCCCAGGACTTCACCATGCGCCTGCCGCTGGTCGACGGCCACGGCAACTTCGGCTCCCTCGACGACGGACCCGCGGCCTCCCGGTACACCGAGGCCCGGATGGCCCCGGCGGCCCTGCTCATGGTGAGCGGACTCGACGAGGACACCGTCGACTTCGTCCCCAACTACGACGACCAGCTGCTGCAGCCCTCGGTCCTGCCCACCGCATACCCGAACCTGCTCGTCAACGGCGTGACCGGCATCGCCGTCGGGATGGCGACCAACATGGCCCCGCACAACCTCGTCGAGGTCATCGGCGCGGCCCGCTACCTCCTCGACCACCCGAGCTGCTCGCTGGACGACCTGATGAAGCACGTGCCGGGCCCCGACCTGCCCTGCGGGGGCCGGATCGTCGGCCTCGACGGCATCCGGGACGCCTACCTCACCGGGCGTGGCTCGTTCCGCACCCGGGCGACCGCCCGGATCGAGAAGATCACGCCGCGCAAGATGGGCATCGTCGTCACCGAGCTGCCCTACCTCGTCGGGCCCGAGAAGGTCATCGACAAGGTCCGCGACGCGGTGCAGTCCAAGAGGCTCCAGGGCATCTCCGACGTCAAGGACCTCACCGACCGCAAGAACGGTCTGCGACTCGTCTTCGAGATCAAGAACGGGTTCAACCCCGAGGCGGTGCTCGAGCAGCTCTACAAGCTGACGCCGATGGAGGAGAGCTTCGGCATCAACGCGGTCGCCCTCGTGGGCGGCGAGCCGCGCACGATGGGGCTCAAGGAGCTCCTCACCGTCTTCCTCGACTTCCGCACCGACGTGGTCCGGCGCCGCACCGCGCACCGGCTCGGGAAGAAGGAGCAGCGGCTGCACCTCGTCGAGGGGCTCCTCATCGCGATCCTCGACATCGACGAGGTCATCCAGCTGATCCGCTCCTCGGACGACGCCTCCATCGCCCGGCAGCGGCTCATGGATGTGTTCGACCTGTCCGAGGCGCAGGCGAGCTACATCCTCGACCTCCAGCTGCGGCGCCTGACCAAGTTCTCCCGCATCGAGCTCGAGAGTGAGAAGAGCGACCTCGAGCGCGAGATCGAGGCCCTGCGGGCCATCCTCGAGGACGAGCGACTCCTGCGGAAGACCGTCAGCACCGAGCTGGCCGAGGTCGCCAAGGCGCACGGCACCCCGAGGCGCACAGTTCTCCTGGAGTCAGCAGCGGTGCCCGCGAGCGCCGCCGGCGCCACGCCGCTCGAGGTGGCGGACGACCCCTGCTGGGTCCTGCTGTCGTCGTCCGACCTCCTCGCGCGCACGACCACCGCGGACCCGCTGCCCCGGACCGGCGGGCGGGCCAAGCACGACGCCGTCGTCGCCGGGGTGCGCACCACCGCCCGCGGTGAGTATGCGCTGCTCACCTCGGCCGGTCGGATGATCCGACTCGGCGCGATCGACCTGCCGACCCTGCCGCCGACGTCCAACGCGCCCAGCCTGGCCGGTGGCGCGCCGCTGGCCGCCTACGTCGACCTACCCCGCGGTGAGGAACCGCTCACGATCGTGTCGGTGTCGGCGGACTCCCCAGGGATCGCCCTCGGAACCGCGGCCGGCGTCGTGAAGCGAGTGGTTCCGGACTACCCCGGCAAGGGTGACTGGGAGATCATCAGCCTCAAGGATGGTGACCGCGTCGTCGGTGCCGTCGAGCTCTCGTCGGGCGAGGAGGACCTCGTGTTCATCACCTCCGACGCCCAGCTCCTGCGGTTCCGCGCGACCTCCGTCCGGCCGCAGGGTCGGACCGCCGGCGGCATGGCCGGCATCAAGCTGGCGTCCGGCCAGCGCGTCGTGTTCTTCGGGGCCGTCGATCCCTCTGACGACGCCGTCGTGGTGACCGCGAGTGGCAGCAGTGGCGCGCTCCCCGGAACCCAGCCCGGGTCGCTGAAGGTGACTCCGTACTCGGAGTACCCGGCCAAGGGTCGCGCCACGGGCGGGGTCCGGTGCCACCGGTTCCTCAAGGGCGAGGACACTCTGGTCCTCGCCTGGGCGGGCGCCGTCCCGGCCCGGGCAGCGGGTGCCGGTGGGGTCCCCATCGAGCTGCCGGCAGCGACGGGGAAGCGGGACGGCTCCGGCACTCCGGCGTCCTCCGTCATCACCGGGATCGGCCCTTCCCTGCCCGAGTGAGTCGCGCCAGCCACTCCAGTATCGCGAGATCCTCTGGTAACACTTTGGTAACGCGGTACACGCACATCTTCGGCAGTCACTGACAAGCCACCCCCGGGTGCGGTTGGATGAGTTTGGCTGGGCGCCTGCCCCGCGCTGGATTTGGAAGGAGTTCGAGCCAATGTCGGTTCGAGGAAGAAGCAAGACAACGGCACTCACGTCGGTCGTCGCGCTGTCGCTGCTGCTAGCAGCCTGCGGCGGGGACGACACGAGTGGCGAGTCCGACGGAGAGACGACCGGCAGCGAGGGGACCGCTGGCTCGTCCGAGATCGACTGCTCTCTCTACGAGCAGTTCGGTGACCTGTCCGGCACGTCCGTGAGCACCTACGCCAGCATCGTCACTCCGGAGAGCGAGGCCTACGAGGCCGCGTTCGTGCCATTCGAGGACTGCACCGGTGTGGATGTGCGCGGTGAGTGGTCGAAGGAGTTCGAGGCTCAGATCGTCGTGCGCGTGCAGTCGGGCAACCCGCCGGACATCGCGCTGTTCCCCCAGCCCGGTCTGCTCCAGACGGTCGTCAACGACACCGGCAAGGTGCTGCCGGTCTTCCCGGAGACCGAGGCCGTCGTCGACGAGAACTTCTCGGAGGACTGGAAGGCCTACGGCACGGTCAACGGGACCTACTACGGGTTCCCGAACTCGTCCAACTCCAAGTCCTTCGTCTGGTACTCCCCGGGTGCCTTCGCGGACGCGGGCTACGAGGTGCCGGAGACCTGGGAGGACCTGCTCGCCCTCTCCGACCAGATCGTCGCGGACAACCCGGACGGCGATGTCAAGCCATGGTGTGCCGGCATCAGCTCCGGTGACGCCACGGGCTGGCCGGTCACCGACTGGATCGAGGACAAGATGCTCCGCGACCAGGGTGCGGAGTACTACGACCAGTGGGTCGCTCACGAGGTGCCGTTCAACGCCCCCGAGTCCGTCGAGGTCTGGGACGCCGTCGGTAGCATCCTGCGCAACGAGGACTACGTGAACGGCGGCTTCGGCAACGTCCAGACGATCGCGTCGACCACCTTCCAGGACGGCGGCCTGCCGATCCTCGACGGTGCCTGCTACATGTACAAGATGGCCTCGTTCTACGCGGCGAACTGGCCTGAGGGCACCACGGTCGCCGAGGACGGCGACGTGTTCGCCTTCTACTTCCCGGCCAACGAGGGCGCCGACGAGAAGCCGGTCCTGGTCGGTAGCGAGTTCATCGCTGCCTTCGACGACCGCCCCGAGGTCCGTGCCTTCACGACCTACCTGGCCAGCGCCGACTACGCCAACCTGCGCGCCAAGGAAGGGTTCGGGTTCGTCAGCGCGAACCAGAACCTCGACGTGGCCAACGTCGAGTCCCCGATCAGCAAGCTGGCTGCCGAGCAGTTCCAGGACCCGGCGGCACTGATCCGCTTCGACGGCGCGGACCTCATGCCTGGTGAGGTCGGCTCCGGTGCGTTCTGGCGCGAGGCGACCGCCTGGATCGCTGAGGGCAAGGACACCAAGGCCGTCCTCGACGCCATCGAGTCGTCCTGGCCGTGACGTGGGTGACCTCGCGTCCCACCGGTAGTTAACGTCGGGCTGGGACCCTCGCGGTCGCGAGGGTCCCAGCCCGGACTCCTGTTCACCCCTACCTCACGAAGGTGGCTCCGATGTCTGGCATCAAGGCTCCTGAGCAGGTCGATGCGTCCTCGGCGGGCGCAAAGGTCAGCAGCAGCAGCACACCGATCAGCTACACCGCCCTGGCCGTGGGCGTCTTCATGATTCTGGTCTTCGTCGGAGTCGTGGGTCTCGTCGTGGCCAGCTTCTTCAACGCAGTTCCCGAGATCAGCTGGCCCTCGTTCCTCGTCGACAGCAACACCACCGTGAAGAAGCTCAGTCTCATGGTCTTCGTGGTGGCCCTGTTCATCGGGGTCATGGCTCTTCTGCTGCTGCTGGTCGACAGCCGCAAGAGGGTGCCCAACTGGACGGTCGCGATCACCTTCGTCGGCCCCGCCCTGGCCGCTCTGCTGCTCGGCCTGATCTGGCCGGGGATCAGCACGATCATCCAGTCCTTCTACGGGCGGTCCCCCTGGGCCGACTCCGAGCGCAGTGAGTTCGTCGGCTTCGACAACTTTGCGACGCTCTTCACGACGCCCGAGTTCCAGGTGGTTCTACGCAACACCCTGATCTGGGTCATCGTCGTCCCGCTGGTCGCGGTCGCGCTGGGCCTGATCTATGCCGTGCTCATCGACCGGACCCGTGGAGAAGCGTTCTCCAAGGGCTTGATCTTCCTGCCGATGGCGATCTCGCTGGTGGGTGCCTCGATCATCTGGCGGTTCATCTACGAGTACCGCTCCCCCGCGCGTCCGCAGATCGGCCTCGCCAACCAGCTTCTCGTGTGGGTGGGGCTCGAGCCGTACCAGTTCCTTCTGAACTCTCCCCTCAACACCCTCTTCCTCATCCTCGTCATGATCTGGATCCAGACCGGGTTCGCCATGACGATCATCTCGGCGGCGATCAAGGCGATCCCTGACGACATCATCGAGGCCGCCCGCCTCGACGGCGTGTCGGGAATGCGGATGTTCCGCTATGTCACCATCCCGAGCATCCGCCCGGCTCTCCTCGTGGTCTGGGTGACGATCACCATGACGACGCTCAAGGTCTTCGACATCGTCCGCACCATGACCGGCGGCAACTTCCAGACCAGCGTCGTGGCCAACGAGTTCTACACGCAGAGCTTCAGGCAGTTCAACTTCGGCCTCGGCGCGGCGCTGGCGGTCCTGCTGTTCGTCATCGTCATCCCGGTGGTCGTCTACCAGGTGCGCCAGCTTCGACTCTCGGAGGAGATCCGATGACAACCTCGAACCCTCCCGTGCCGGTCGCCCCGACGGCAGAGACGGGCACGCCGAAGCGCCCCCGGAAGCTGACCAAGGCCGAGCAACGGGCAATCGAGGCCAAGACCAGGCTTACCTCCCCGTGGGCCACGGGCATCGCCCTCGTCATGGCGTTCCTCTGGACGGTTCCCACGTTCGGCCTGCTCATCACCTCGATCCGACCACAGGCCTCGATCCAGAACAGCGGGTGGTGGACGTGGTTCACCAACCCGGAGTTCACCCTGGCGAACTACGAGACGGTCCTCACGGGCAGCAGCACGGCGTTCGCGACCTACTTCGTGAACACGTTGGTCATCACCATCCCTGCCGTGGTCATCCCGATCACCATCGCGCTGCTCGCGGCGTACGCCTTCTCCTGGATCGAGTTCCGGGGTCGTGACCTGCTGTTCGTTGCAGTGTTCGCACTCCAGATCGTCCCGCTGCAGGTCACCCTCATCCCGCTGCTGACGATCTATGTCGACGTGGGTCTCGCCGGCTCGTTCTGGACCGTCTGGCTCTCACACTCGATCTTCGCGCTGCCGCTGGCGATCTTCATGTTCCACAACTTCATGAAGGACATCCCGCGCTCGCTGGTCGAGGCTGCTCGGGTCGACGGAGCCGGACACGTGCGGATCTTCTTCCGCGTCCTGCTCCCCCTGCTCACCCCGGCTATCGCGGCGTTCACCGTGTTCCAGTTCCTCTGGGTCTGGAACGACCTGCTCGTCGCTCTCACCTTCGCCGGCGGCACGCCGAACGTCGCGCCGCTCACGGTGCGCCTTGCCGAGCTGTCCGGCTCGCGTGGCCAGGACTGGCACCTGCTCTCCGCAGGTGCGTTCGTGGCCCTCGTCGTGCCGGTGGCCATCTTCCTGTTCGGGCAGCGCTACTTCGTGCGCGGCCTGCTCGCAGGCGGGGTCAAGGGCTGATTCGCGCGTGGACCGGTCCCGGATCTACGGGACCGGTCCACCGGTCAGCCTGGTTCCGAGACAAGAAGGGGGGTCCTATGTCGGAGCACGTCCACCGACCTTCGGAGCAATCGGGCCCCAGCACCATCGTCGATGTCGCGAAGGCGGCCGGCGTCTCCGTGGCCACCGTCTCGCGGGCACTGCGTGGCCTGGACCGGGTCTCCCCCCAGACCCGGGCGCGCGTCGAGCGCATCGCGGCCGAGCTCAACTACGTCGCCTCCCCCACGGCAACGTCGCTCGCCTCAGGCCGGACCAGGATCGTGGGCGTCGTGGTCCCCTTCCCGGCCCGGTGGTACTTCGCCGCCATGGTCAGCGCGATCGGTCGGGCCCTGCGGGAGCGCGGCTACCAGGTCCTTCTCTTCGATCTCGAGCGTGATGTCTTCGACACCCGGCTCCGGCTGACCGGCTCCATGCTGTGGAAGCGCGTGGACGGGGTCATCTCGATCAACATCCCCATGACCGAGGCCGAGCTCGAGCTGCTGGCCGGTCTCCACGTGCCCGTCATCTCCCTGGGCTACCGGTTGCCCGGCCGCGCCACAGTCGCGATCGACGACAGAGCCGCGGCTGGAACGGCCACCGAGCACGTCCTCTCCCTGGGTCATCGCGAAGTCGCCTACATCGGGGTGGGGCGGGACGGAGCGGATCTGATCCAGACGCCGCTCGACCGGCTCGCCGGCTTCCGTGCCGCGCTGGCGGACCGTGGGATTCCGGTGCGTGAGGACTGGCTGCTCCCCAGCGACTGGACGGCCGAGGACGCCCGTGACCTGGCCCGCACCCTGCTGGCCAATCCCGAAGACCGTCCGACCGCTGTCGTCTGCGGCTCGGACGAGATGGCCTTCGGCGTCTTCATGGCCGCCCTCGAGCACGGGCTGAGCGTCCCGGCGGACCTGTCCATCGTCGGGATCGACGACCACTACCTCGCCGAGGTCTTCTCCCTCACCACCGTCCGCCAGGACGTCGAGGCCCAGGGTGAGCACGCGGTCGCGCTGCTGCTCGAGGAGCTGGCGGAGCCGGGGCGAGCCACCCGCGACCGCGACCGGATCCTGCCGACCGAGCTCGTCATCCGCTCCAGCACGGCGCTCGTGGGAGATGCGGACACGCCGGCGAGCTGAAAGGGCTCTCAGGCGTCGATCCGCTCGCGGTCCAGGGTGGCGGCCGAGGTGACGATGAACTCCTTGCGCGGTGCCACCTCGTTGCCCATCAGGAGCTCGAAGACCTCTTCGGCCCGAGCCGCGGCCTCCACGGTCACTCGCCGCAGGGTCCGGTGCCGCGGATCCATGGTGGTCTCGGCGAGCTGGTCGGCGTCCATCTCCCCCAGGCCCTTGTAGCGCTGCAGCGGCTGCTTGATCGTCTTGCCACGACGCGTGAGCGCACCGACGGTCTTGCGCATCTCGGCCTCGGAGTAGGTGTACAGCAGCTCGTTCTTCTTCGAGCCGGGGTTGACGACCTCGATGCGGTGCAGCGGTGGGACGGCGGCATACACCCGGCCTGCCTCGATGAGAGGTCGCATGTAGCGGAAGAACAGCGTGAGCAGCAGGGTTCGGATGTGAGCACCGTCGACGTCGGCGTCGGTCATGATGATGACCTTGCCGTAGCGCACCGCGTCCAGGTCGAAGGTGCGACCGGATCCGGCTCCGATGACCTGGATGATGGCGGCACACTCGGCGTTCTTGAGCATGTCGGCGATCGACGCCTTCTGGACGTTGAGGATCTTGCCCCGGATGGGGAGGAGTGCCTGGTAGTCCGAGCTGCGCGCGAGCTTGGCGGTGCCGAGGGCGCTGTCCCCCTCGACGATGAAGAGCTCGGTGCGCTCGGTGTCGTTGCTCCGGCAGTCCGCGAGCTTGGCCGGTAGCGACGAGGACTCGAGCGCGTTCTTCTTGCGCTGCGTCTCCTTGTGCTGGCGGGCGCTGATGCGCGCCTTCATCTCGGCGACGATCTTCTCGAGCACCAGCGCCGCGGCGGCCTTGTCGTCGCGCTTGCGTGACGTCAGGGCGGCGGTCAGCTCCCGCTCGACGACCTTGGCCACGATGGAACGCACGGCTGGGGTGCCGAGGACCTCCTTGGTCTGACCCTCGAACTGAGGCTCGGCGAGCCGGACGGTGACGACGGCGGTGAGCCCGGCGAGGATGTCGTCCTTCTCGACCTTGTCGTTGCCGACCTTGAGCTTGCGGGCGTTGAGCTCGAGCTGCTTGCGGACGACCTTGAGCAGGGCCATCTCGAAGCCGCTGAGATGGGTGCCGCCCTTGGGGGTCGCGATGATGTTGACGAAGGACTTCACGGTCGTGTCGTAGCCGGTCCCCCAACGCAGGGCGACATCGACATGACATTCCCGCTCGACCTCGGTCGAGACCATGTGCCCCTTGTCGTCGAGCACGGGAACCGTCTCGGTGAAGTGGTGCGTCCCCTCGAGGCGCCACACCGGGGTCACTGGCGGGTCGGTGGCGAGGTACTCGCAGAACTCGCTGATCCCTCCCTCATGGAGGAAGGTCTCCTCGTGAGGCTCCTCACCCCGCTCGTCCCGGATCACGAGGGCCAGGCCGGGGATGAGGAACGAGGTCTGCCGGGCCCGGTCCCTCAGGCTGACGTCGTCGAAGGTGGCGTCCTTCGTGAAGATCTGCGGGTCAGCCCAGTAGCGCACCCGCGTGCCCGTCACGCCCCTTCTGGTCTTGCCGATGACGTCGAGGGCACTGGTCTGCACGTAGGGGGTGAAGTCGTTCGTCGGCGAGGGCGCGCCCTGCGTGCCCGACACGTCCGAGAAGGCGCCAGGCTCGCCGCGGCGGAAGCTCATCGCATAGGTCTTGCCGCCTCGGTCGACCTGGACGTCCATCCGTGCCGACAAGGCGTTGACGACCGAGGCGCCGACGCCGTGCAGGCCGCCGGAGGCGGTGTAGGAGCCGCTGCCGAACTTCCCGCCGGCATGCAGACGGGTATAGACCAGCTCGACGCCGGTCAGGCCGGTGCGGGGCTCGATGTCGACAGGGACACCGCGGCCGTTGTCGCGAACCTCGACCGAGCCGTCCGCGTGCAGGACGACCTCGATCCGGCTGCCGTGCCCACCGAGCGCCTCGTCCACGGCGTTGTCGATGATCTCCCAGACGCAGTGCATCAGGCCGCGACCGTCGGTGCTGCCGATGTACATACCCGGACGCTTACGCACCGCCTCGAGGCCCTCGAGGACCTGGAGATGGTGGGCGGTGTAGTCCTTGGCGGACTTGCTCGTGGCTGCCTTCTTGGCGGCTCCGGCCTGCTTGGCGGTCGTCACTGGTGGTGCTTCTCCTGGGATATCAGGGTCTCGATGAACACACGGCGGCCCGGGCTCCCGGATGCGGGAAATGGGCCGGTTCGGGGTCTTGCAGCAGGCTATCCCGGGCCCACTGACAGCCTTGATCCCGCCACGCCCGAGGTAACGAATTGTGAACATCGCGAGCCCGGGAACATCGGAACGTGTTTGACTGTTGGCCTAGCCGGAACCAAGAATCGAGTGCGACGACGTATCGAAGTAGAGGTTGAACTTACGTGAACGCTGTGCTGACCCCGACTCCCCTGAGTGCTGCCGACCGCTGCGACCGCTGCGGTGCCCAGGCCTACGTCCGGGCGACCCTGCACGGCGGTGGTGAGCTCTTCTTCTGTGCTCACCACGCACGCAAGCACATCCCCGCTCTGCGTGAGCTCGCGCACATCCACGACGAGACCGACAAGCTGGTCGCCTCCGCAACTGCTCCGGTCGACGAGCTCTGACATCCACGCCGACCCACGAGCACCTGCCCCGAGCTCGCTCCTAGAGCACGGTTCTCCCCGCGATGAGTGAGACCGCGACCCTGGTCGTCTGCGCGCTCCTCATCATCGTGGGGGTGATCGGCATCGTCGTGCCGGTCCTTCCCGGTCTCCTTCTCGTCCTGCTCGCGGTCCTCGTCTGGGCCATCAGCACCGGAGGTGGGATCGCCTGGACGGTGTTCGCCGTGGCTGCTGCGGTCTACGCAACCGGTGTCGCAGCCCAGTTCCTGCTGCCCGGCCGCCGGCTCAAGGCGCAGGGAGTCGGTATGGGCACCTTGATGCTCGCCGTGCTCGGGGGCATCGTCGGCTTCTTCGTCATCCCCGTCGTCGGAGCCTTCGCAGGTTTCGTGCTCGCCATCTTCCTCGTCGAGCTGAGCCGCAGCAGGAGCCGTGAGCACGCCTGGACGCGGACGAAGGCGGCCCTGCGAGCGATCGTGCACAGCATGGGCATCGAGCTCATGACGGCCTTCGCCATTACCGTCATCCTCGTCGTCGGCGTGGTCGTCACGAAGGTGTGAGGTCGGGGAACAGGCTCCCAACCCAGAGGCCCTGGTCCAGGGGCAGCCGTCACCAAGGCGTGAGACTCTTGAGCCGAACTCTCTCGAAGGTGGGGCGTGGGAGGAAGACCTCCCTCGTGGCTGAGGCCTAGAAGCGGCCCTCGTCGCGCCGCTTCTCCCAGCGTCGCTCCATCTTGTCCATGAAGGACGACGATCCGCTCTTGCGGGCCTTGCCCTTGCCGCTTCCCGCGCTCGCTCCCGGGGTGGGCACCACGTGCAAGGTGGCCTTCCGCTCGGTCAGTGCGTAGACGACGGACGCGACCATGGTGGCGAAACCGAGCGCACCGATGATGACCTGAACGGTCATGACCTGCCCGAAGGTGATCCCGAGGAGGACGATCCCGAGTCCGAGCAGGGCCCCCCCGACACCGACGAGGACGCGTCGGCGGTTGCGGACCGTGCGCGGTCCCCCAGCGAGCGAGCTCGCGAAACGTGGGTCCTCTTCGAAGAGGGCACGCTCCATCTGCTCGAGCAACTGCTGCTCACGATCGCTGAGCGGCATATCGACCTCCGGATGACACGTCTCCAACCCCCGTCCAGGGTGGTTGCCATAACTCTAGGTCGTGTCCGGCTGCCGTGGGAAGTACGGGTCCGCTGAGCGGAGGAGCGCAGCCGAGGTCACGGCCTCCTTCCCGAAGCGTGCCTTGGCCCGGTCTATCGCGCGATCGGCGTCTCGCCACCCGAACTCCGGCTCATCGAGCAGTCCCTGGATCGGTGCGCGCTCGCTGTCGACGAGGGAGCTGACCCGCACGCCGACCAGCCGGATCCGGGCTCGCTGCAGGCCGAGCGCCCGGTACAGCTCGAGCGCCGTCGCGTAGATCTGACGGCTGACGTCGGTGGGGTCCGGGAGGGTCCGGGCTCTGGTGATGGTCGTGAAGTCGGCGAAGCGGACCTTCAGTGTCACGGTTCGACCGGAGAGTCCGGCAGCCCGCAGCCGGCCGGCCACGCGGTCACTGAGGCGGAGCAGCTCACGCTGGATGAAGGCCGGGTCGTCGACGTCGTAGGGGAAGGTCTCATCGGCGCCGACGCTCTTCTCCTCCCGGGTGGGCTCGACCCGCCTGGGATCCCGGCCCCACGACAGCTCGTGCAGGTGGGCGCCGGCGACCTCTCCGAGAGCACGCTGCAACGTCGGCTTCGGGGTGTGGGCGATGTCGGCCACGGTGCGCAGTCCGAGCCGGGTGAGCGACTCCTCGGTCTTCTCCCCCACTCCCCAGAGCGCGCCGACGGGCAGCTGGTGGAGGAAGGGGACGACGTCGGCGGCCGGCACGACGAGGACCCCGTCCGGCTTGGCCAGGCCCGAGGCGAGCTTGGCGACGAACTTCGTCGGGGCGACGCCGACCGAGCAGGTGATGCCCTGCTCATCGAGGATGCGGGCCCGGACCAGCTCGGCGATCTCGGTGGGACGACCGAGCAGTCGGAGCGCACCTGAGACGTCGAGGAAGGCCTCATCGAGGCTGAGTCCCTCGACGAGCGGGGTGATCGAGGAGAAGGTGGCGAAGACCGCCTTCGAGACCGCCGCATACCTCTCGTGCTCGGGAGGCAGCACGGTCGCCGTCGGGCACAGGCGCATGGCCCTGGACATCGGCATGGCCGAGGTGACACCGCTCGCGCGGGCCTCGTAGGTGGCCGAGAGCACGACGGAGCGGCCGCTCGTGCCCCCGACGATGACCGGGGTGCCCACGAGGTCGGGGCGGTCGAGGAGGGACACCGAGGCATAGAAGGCGTCCATGTCGACGTGCAGGATGTGGCATCCCGAGTCGTCCGGGGGTCCGGACGAGACCTGGGTCGGGGTGGCGAACCGGCGTCTGCTCATCGCCAGAGGGTCCGGACGTCAGGAGCGGCGGCGCGCCACGATGTGGGTCGCCGCGCCCAGCTGGGCGAGCAGCGGGTAGTCCGGATGCTTCGCCGCCGCCTCCTCGAGCTCGAGCAGGGCCCGGCGGCTCTCCTCGTTGTCGATGTATGCGGGGGGCACCAGATCCGAGAAGATCCGCACCCCGTGGACGTCCTCGACGGCGAAGCCGCACGAGGTGAGGAGCTCGATGAGGGCCTCGGTGTCGAAGCGCCGGGGCACCGGGTCGGCGTCGCCCCACCGCCCGTCCTTGCTCATCAGGGCCCGCTGGGCCTGGGCGAAGCGGCCGGCGAGGGCGCGGGCGAGCACTGCGGCGAGCCGCCCGGACGTGACGAGTGACAGGGCGCTGCCGGGAGTGAGGATCGCGGCAATGGCCCGCACGGTGGCGGCGGGGTCGTCGGTCCACTCGAGGGCCTCGTGGCAGCAGATGAGGTCGATCGGTCGTCCACCGACGAGCTCGCGCACCGCGGCGATGTCGGTGATCGTCTCGGCGTCGCCCTGGGAGGCTGTCACCGACCCCGTCGGGTGGGCCCCATTCTCGGACGTGCCCGGCTGCTCACCGAGTCCCTGCTCACCGAGTCCTTGCTCACCGAGTCCTTGCTCACCGAGTCCTTGCTCACCGAGTCCCTGCCCGCCGAGTCCCTGCCCGCCGAGTCCCTGCTCACTGGCGCGGCGCTGCAGGGAGGCCAGGGCGTCAGGGCTGGGGTCGAGGACGTGGACGTGGTGCCCGGCGAGGGCGAGGGGCACGGCGAGACCCCCGGTGCCGCCGCCGAGGTCGAGCACGACGAGGGGCCGGCCGAGCTCGCGTTGCCGCGCTGCTGCGAGCGCGTGCACGGCCTCCCAGATCGCTGCGGTGCGCACGTTGTGACTCGGCGCCGAGGCGCCAGGACGGCTCTGCTGCGACTCGGGGACCGGCATAGCAGCCACTCTAGTCAGGGTCGTTCCTGGAGTCCGGATCATCATCGGAGGCATCATCGACCTGAGCTTCCCGGGGAGGCGTGCCACACCTTGCGGGACGTTCCCGCCGGGACGATGTCCGCATACGGCGACTGGCGGAACCCGGAGGCGTGCAGGAGCACCCGCCGGCGTCGGCTGGAGTCCTCCGCCGGGAGGATGTCCGTCTGCGCGATGCGCTCCTCGACCGCCGCCAACCCTCCGGCGCGCCAGGCCTCCTCGAGAGCCGAGAGCTCCCACGCACCCGTGGCCCGTATCGAGAGACCACGATCGCCGGTGCGGCGGACCACTCCACGGACAAGGAGCATCCAGGAGTGGAAGACGACCGAGGCGTACTGCTCCTGGACGTCCTCGAAGAAGGCCGTGTCGGCCGGGCCGGTCCCGTCGTCGATGGTGAGGAAGACGACCCGCCGACCGGAGCGGACCGGTGGGGTCTGGGTGGCGACCTTGGTGCCCGCGATCCAGACCGTGGAGCCGCTGCGGCAGGAGAGCAGGTCGGCCGAGCGGGTGACCCCCAGGGCCCGGGTGAGCGGACGGTAGAAGTCCATCACGTGGGAGGTGGCGTCCAGGCCGAGGATGTCGAGCTCGGCGCGGACCCGCTCGACACCGGTGAGCTCCGGCAGGCCGTGACTGATCAGCCGGGGTGCGTCACCGAGGTCGAGGCTGAGCTGGACCCGGCCGGAGCCCGGCCCGCGGGAGGACGCCCGCGAGCGGCTGTGCCGGTCCAGCTCGCCGACATGGAGCAGCAGGTCCCGTCGGGTCACCTGTCCCCGCCGGGGCACCGCTCCTGTGCCGATGCCGTGCAGCCGGTCGAAGGCGCCGACGAGGACGAGCCGCTCGACCACCGGGCGACTCACCCCTGCCCGGTGCCAGAAGTCGTCGAGGTCGAGGAACGGCGCGGCCGCGACGATCCGCTCGACCTCGGCCTCGCTGATCCCCTTGACATCCGCGAGGCTGAGGCGGATCGCGTGGGGTGAGTCCGGCATACCGCTGGGTTCGACGGTGTAGTGCGCCTTGGACGCGTTGACGTCGACGGGGAGGATCTCGATCCCGTGGGTCCGGGCGTCGTCGAGGATGAGCCGCTTGGGGTACATGCCCGGGTCGTGGGTGAGCACCCCGGCCAAGAAGGCCGCGCAGTGGTGGGTCTTCAGCCAGGCGGAGTGATAGGTGGGCAGGGCGAAGGCGGCGGCGTGTGCTTTGCAGAAGCCGAAGGAGGCGAAGGACTTCAGCACCTCCCAGATCTCGTCGACCTCCTCGCGGGTGTAGCCGCGCGCGAGCGCCGCGGGACGCCACCAGGCCTCGATCTCCGTCTGCCCCTGCGGGGTCCCCATGGCCCGTCGCACCTCGTCGGCCTGGGCCAGGCTCACCCCGGTCGTCACGGCGACGATGTGCAGCACCTGCTCGTGGAAGACGACGACGCCCTCGGTCTCCTCCAGCGCCGGGACGAGGGAGGGATGGAGGTAGCGGGCGCGCTTCCAGCCGTGACGGCTCTCGAGGTAGGGCGTGATCATGTCCGACTTCACCGGCCCGGGCCGGAAGAGGGAGATGTCGACGATGAGGTCCTCGAAGCGGGTCGGGCCCAGCTTGCCGATGAGCTCACGCTGACCGGGGCTCTCGATCTGGAAGCACCCGAGGGTGCGGGTGGTGCGGATCATCGCGTAGGTCGCCTCGTCGTCGAACGGCACCTGCTCCTGGTCGTCGAGGTCGATCCGCTCCCCCGTGGTGCGCTCGATCTCGGCGACGGCGTGCGCCATGGCCGACTGCATCCGGATGCCGAGGACGTCGAGCTTGAGCAGGCCGAGGGTCTCGACGTCGTCCTTGTCGAACTGGCTCATCGGGAACCCGAGCAGGCTCGGCTCGACCGGGGTGCGGTCGAGCAGGCCGGCGCCGGAGAGCACGATCCCGCACGGATGGAGCGCGATGTGCCTCGGCAGCCCGTCGAGGCTCTCGACGAGGTCGAAGAAGGTCTGCAGGTGGGCCGCGCCGAAGCCCCTGGTGCGCAGCTCGGGCAGGTCCTCGATGGCCGCTCGGGCGTCCCGGGCACGGATGTGCGGGAAGGCCGTCGCGATCTCGTCGATGTCCTTCGGGGCCATCCCGAGCGCGGCCCCGACGTCGCGGATCGCGTGCCGGACCCGGTAGGTGTCCATCATCGAGACGCAGGTGACCCGCTCGGCCCCGAACCTGGCGATGATCGCCTCGTAGATCTCGATCCGACGGGCCGACTCCACGTCGATGTCGATGTCGGGCAGCTCGGCCCGCAACGGGGAGCAGAACCGCTCCATGAGCAGGTTGTAGCGGATCGGATCGACCCCGCTGATCCCGAGCAGGTAGTTCACCAGCGACCCGGCGCCGGAACCCCGTGCAGCGACCCGGATGCCGCGCTCCCGGATCAGGTCGGTCACCTCGGCGACGGTGAGGAAGTAGGTCGCATAGCCCAGCTGCGCGATGACGTCGAGCTCCTCGGCGAGCCGGCCCTGTACGCGCTGCCAGAGCGACTCGTCGGCCCCCGGGTAGCGTCCGGCGACCGCTCCCCGGCACCGGGCGGTGAGGACGGCCTGGGGGTCGGTGCCGGCCGGGATGCCGAGGACACCGGCCTCGGGCAGGTGGACCGAGCCGATCCCCAGGTCACGGCGCGGGTCCTGGGTGCACTCGGCCGCCAGCACCATCGTGTCGTGGAGCAGCTGGGCGGCCCGGACCGGGTTGTCGGCGACGATCTGCGCCACCCTTGCCATCGTCCCGGTCGTGGCCAGGTGTCCGGCATCGCTGGTCCGGTCCAGGTGCCTGGGGTCGAGGACGACGAGGCGGCGGCTGGCATCGAGGACATCGACCACCCTGGCCTGCTCCCGGTCCCGGTGCCGGACCGCGGCGCTGAGGATGGCCGGGGTCCCGGTCGCGTCGGCGAGCGCCAGCATCCGGCGGGCCTGGTCCCGACAGCCCGGTGTCCCCGGCGGGCCGTCGTGGCACACCACCTCGATGACGACCGCACCGGGCAGGCTGCGCCGCCAGGCGATCAACCGCTCCCGGGCCTGCCTGTCCCGGCGGGCCAGGACGGCCCGTCCGACATCGCTGTCCGGGCCGAGGAGCACCACGAGCGCGTCGCCCTCCCGGCTCCAGGACTCGATCCGCTCCCGGGAGGTGACCGGCCTGCCCCGGTCGTCCCGGGCGAGGGCATCGGCGTGCGCATCGCTGACGAGTCGGCACAGCGCGCGCCACCCCTGGGTATGCGCCGCCCCCGAGGCGATTCCCCGCGCCAGGACCGTGACCCGGGGCAGGCGAGGGTCGACATAGGCCCCACCACGCACCGGCGTGCGCTGGGTGGGCCGACCACCTTTCCCTCCCCCGGAGAGGAAGTCCGACTTCGCAGGAGAAAGGTTGTCTTGCGAAGTGCGACCTTCTCTTGTGAAGTCCTGCTGCACCACGTCGATACGTGTCAGATCGGCGCAGGCCAGATCCACACCGAGCACCGGCGCGATCCCTGCCTTGGCCGCGGCGGCTGTGAAGCGGACCGCGCCGTAGAGCCCGTCCCGGTCGGTGAGCGCGAGGGCTGACTGACCATGCTGGGCCGCCCGCTCGACGAGGTCCTCGGGCATCGATGCGCCGTAGCGCATCGAGAACCCCGAAGCGACATGGAGGTGGGCGAAGTCGAGGGTCATGGGGCGAAGCCAAGTGTCCTGAGGGCGAAGTGGGTGTCGTGGGATCGAAGTGGTGTCGTGGGATCGAAGTGGTGTTGGACGGATGAGTCGGCAGGGGCGCTCAGTGGGAGAGCGAGTGCGCGACGAGCTCGAGAAAGCGCTCGGCATCACGCAGCAGGTCATCGGCCTCCCGGGCACTGATCCGGTCCTCACGCCGGGCGCTGCACCGGGCGAAGACCCCGGACCACTCCGAGAGCTCGGGAGCCAGCGCGGGGATGAGGTCCCAGACGGTCACCATGCCCCGGATCGAGCTGCGACCACCCGCTGCTGGTCGGGAGCGTGCCGCGAGGACCGCTGCTGCAGCCCGCAGGGCGGCAAGGTGGGCGATCTGGTAGCGACGCTCGGTATGTGCCTCGTGCTGGGCATCGAGGAGGCTCTCCCTCGAGCGGTCGAGCAGGTCCAGGACGGCGGTGGCGGACATGCGGCGAGCTCCTTTCGTGAAAGTCGTGGGGGTGAAAGTTGTGGGGTGGAAGTCGTGGCGTTGACAGTGATGGCGGACCAGGGATGACGTGAGTCGATGACGCGAAGCCGATGGTGCGCAGCCGGTGTCGATCAGTCGTGGACCGCGACGATCTGCCAGGCACCGTCAGCGGCGCAGGCGAGATCGAGGACGCTGACCCCGCTGGCCATGCCGGCGGTGGCCTCGACCCGCCAATAGCGGCGCACCGGGCGGCCTGCCGTACGCCACCACGGCGCCTGGTCCAGCCAGGTGGCGATGACCGCCCGCACGCTGTAGTGCCGGTCCCGCCAGAGGAAGGCCTTCGGCGGGCCGGCGCCGAGCTCGTCGTCGGCCAGGAGCACGTCGTGGGTATGCGGCGCAGGGTCGGGATGGGCGATGATGGGTTCGGCGTAAGAACGCATGATGAGCTGGTGCCCCTGTCACTTTGGCGTGGCGGTGTGTGGCCACATGGCGGTTCGGTGTGGTTGCCGGTGCTGATGTCCGGGCGTACTTGTTCGAGCGTGACTGTTCGATATCGCGTGTTCGGATGTGCCTTTTCGAACACACGTTCGAACTACTCGAGAACGATACGCCACCCCCAAGCGTGGCCGTCAAGGGGTCTGGACGGACTGCCCACAGCCCGTCAGGCCAGAGCGAGCACCCGCAGCGTGCCCAGCGAGGGGTCGGCCGCATACGCGATCCGGACCCCGGCCTCCCGCGCCCGGGTGAGTGCCTCCACGGCCTCCGCCGTGACCTGCTCCCCCGGCGCCAGCACCGGGATCCCGGGCGGGTAGGGAGCGACGAGCTCACCACAGACCCGGCCCACCGCGGCCGACATCGGGACCGACTCGTGCTCGGCGAAGAAGGCCTCCCGTGGTGCGACCACTGGCACGGGGTCCACGCCGAAGGCCGCCGCCGGGACGACCGCGCGAGCAGGACCGCGGTGCCGCTCGATCGAGGTGATCACCGCTTTGGTCAGGGCGCCCAGGGAGGCCTCGGTGTCGGCGAGGGTGACGACGGCCACGATGAGGTCCCGCTCCGCCGCCTCGACCGGGATCCCCGCGCGCAGGAGATCGGCCTCGACGGCGATACCGTCGGCGCCGGTTCCGGGCAGCACGAGGGTGAGCTTGAGCGGATCGGTGCCCGGGCCGGCCACGATGACGAGACCGTCGACACCAGCCAGCGCGGAGCGGGCGGCCGCGGTCGCGGCGATCGCCGGACCGAGCAGCTCCGCCCCGTCCCGCTCGAGGAGGGCCCGCGAGGCATCGATGCTCGCCAGGATCGCCCCGGCCGGGCTCGTCGTCGCACTTGCCTCGACACCCGCGTCGAGGCGGGCCGGGTCGATCCGCTCGGTGCGGGCGAGGATGAGCGCTCCCTGGCTCCAGGCCGGCAGCGTCTTGTGGGCGCTGATGACGATGGCGTCCGCACCGAGCTCCAGCGCATGCTGCGGCAGGTCTGGATGGAACCCGAAGTGCGCCGCCCAGGCCGCGTCGACGATGAGCGGCAGGTCGCGTGAGTGTGCGACCTCGGCCAGCGCGGCAATGTCGCCGACCGTCCCGACATAGGACGGATCCCCGACGAATACCGCTCGCACGTCAGGGTTCTCGCGCAGCACCGAGGCGACGTCCTCGGCTGCCACGCCCAGGGGAAGGCCGGTCGCCGGGTCGATCCGCGGCCGCACCCAGACCGGCTCCAGACCGGCCAGGACGAGACCGCTGAGCAGGGAGCGGTGCAGCGTCCGGCTCACGACGACCCGGCCACCGTCACCACCGACGGCGAGCGCCAGCGCCTGGTTGGTATGCGTCGCTCCCCCGGTCGAGAACCGCGCCACGTCGGCACCCCAGAGTCGGGCTGCCCGGGCCTCAGCCTCAGCGAGCACGCCGGTGGACAGCTTCATCGTGTCGAGCCCGGCGTAGAGCGGGACGTCTCCGGCCAACACGTCCCCGACGAGGTCGTGGCGCTGCTTGTGCCCGGGAATGGTGAACGGAGTCGGCAGGTTCTCGCAGAAGCGCAGCCAGGCGTCGAGGAGCGGGGCCGAGCCGCGCAGGTCTCTGGGGTCAGTCGGCATCACAGCTCCAGTCGTGGGGGAAAGCCGAGCCGTGCAGGTCTCTGGGGTCAGTCGGCATCGTCGATCCAGCCCTCCGGGTCGGCGAGGACCTCGACAAGTGCCTCAGTGAACGCGGCCAGCTGAGCGATCTCCACCCACTCCACGTCGGCGTGCAGGCCTCCCCCGGACGGCCCGCAGACCAGAGTGGGACACACTGCCTCCCACAACGGTGCCTCCATCCAGTAGGGCGCGTCGAAGTCGGCCTGCGTACCGAGGGCGGCACCGAGCCGACGGGCGAGCGCTGCAGCAGGACCGGACGACGCGAGCCGCCAAGCCTCGCGTCGGCCGAGCAGGCTGAGCTGGGCGTTCCACTGTGGGTCGAGCAGCGCCTGAATCTCCTCCAGCACCCCGTCCGACGGTTCGCCGGGGACGGTCCGCCGCTCGATGAGGCACGTGGCCCGGTCCGGGATGACGAACGGTGAGCCTCCGCCTCTGACCGACGTCACCATGAGGTCGCCGCCGCCCGCGCGCACCACCGGCGCATAGGCGTCGATGGCGGTGAGGAGCCGACCGAGGTGGGTGACCGCGTTGACGCCCAGCTCGGGCTGAGAGCTGTGTGCGGCGACCCCGGGGAAGACCGCCTCGACGACCGCGAAGCCACGCAGCGAGCGGGCCTGGGCCAGGTCGGTCGGCTCGGCGATGAGGCAGACGTCGGGAGTGATCCCCAGCCCCTGGAGCGCAGCGATGACGGCCTCGCTCCCGACACTGGCGTCCTCCTCGTCGGCGACGAGGGCGAGGACCGGTCGCACGGGTGCACCGGAAGCACTCAGGTGCTCGGCGGCGACCACGAGGGCGGCCACTCCGCCCTTCATGTCCGCCGCCCCGCGACCGTAGAGCCGACCGTCGTCGATCCGTGCGGTGAACGGGTCCGTCAGCCCCGCAACGGGGACGGTGTCGAGGTGTCCGTTGAGAACGACGACCGGGGCCCCGGCCGGTCCCGGTCCGATGGCCACGAGACTGGGCCTCGGAACTCGCCCTCCAGATTCGTGTCCGGGTGGGTGAATGACGTGCGTGGAGAACCCTGCTCGCGACAATCGAGCCTCGAGGTGGGTGACGACGGCGGCCTCCCCGGCCCCATCGGCGGCCAGACCCGGGTTGACGCTGTCGGTGCCGACGAGCTCGGCGGTCAGCGTGATGACCTCATCCACCCGTACCTCGTCCACCCGGACACCCATGACCCAGAAGGCTAGTGCGAGGATGTGCGCGTGAACGCCGACCCCTCGCCCTTGCTGTCCCATCCCAGCGTGCGCGCCGTGATCGAGGCGCTCGACGCATACTCCCAGCGCTCGGGTGACCCGACGCCCGAGATCACCGTCCTCCCCGACGCGGTGCGCACGGCCGCCGCTGCCGCGGAGGCCCTGGGCACGACGTCCTCGCACATCGCCAACTCACTCATCTTCGTCGCGGTGAGCATGGACGGTCACCGCTCCCCCATCCTCGTGCTCGCATCCGGCGGGGCCAGGGTCGATACCGACATCCTCGCCGACTCCGCCGGCCTCGCTGGGGTCGAGCGGGCGGACGCCGAGTTCGTGCGCACCGAGACGGGCTTCGTCATCGGCGGGGTCGCTCCGGTGGGCCACCGCACCTCGACCGGGGAGCCGCTGCGGACGGTCGTCGACGTCGACCTGGCGCAGTACGAGCAGCTCTGGGCCGCGGCCGGCCACAGCCACACCGTCTTCCCGACCACCTACGAGCAGCTGCTCGCCATGACCGGGGGCGAGCCTCTCCGGGTGAGGTGACCTCGCCTCTATAGACGTCTACAGACGCAGGTTGCGGAACACCTCGAGCGTCGCCGTCGAGCGGTTCATGGTGATGAAGTGGATGCCCGGAGCACCCTCGTCGAGCATCCGCTGCCCCAGCTCGGTGGCGATCTCCACCCCGACCGCGCGCACAGCGGCGGGGTCGTCCTCGACGGCCGCCAGTCTCGAGACGACCGCGTCCGGCAGCGGGGTGCCCATGAGCTCACTCATACGCGCGATCTGCTTGAGGTTGGTGACTGGCATCAGGCCGGGCGTGATGGGCAGGTCGCGGTGGCGCTGGACCCGGTCGCGCAGCCGCAGGTAGGAGTCGGCGTCGAACACCATCTGGGTGACGGCGAAGCTGGCCCCTGCGTCCGCCTTGCGGATGAGCACCTCGACGTCGTGGTCGAGGCCGGGGCTCTCCGGGTGCACGTCGGGGAACGCAGCGACCCCGACGGTGAACTCACCGAGGGAGCGGACCAGGCGCACGAGCTCGTCCGCGTGGTCGAGGCCTTCCGGATGACGGACCCACGGGCCGCGCACGTTACCCGGCGGGTCGCCGCGGAGGGCGAGGATGTTGCGCACACCAGCCGCCGCATACGAGCCCACGACGTGACGCAGCTGGCTCACCGAGGCGCTGACGCAGGTGAGATGGGCCAACGGCGTGAGCGTGGTCTCCCGGGCGATGCGCTCGGTGACGCGGATCGTGCGGTCCTGGGTGGAGCCGCCGGCGCCGTAGGTCACCGAGACGAACGCCGGCCGGACCGCCTCGAGGCGACGGATCGCCTGCCAGAGGGCGGCCTCCGAGGCGTCGTCCTTGGGCGGGAAGAACTCGAACGAGATCGAGACCGCGGTGTCCTCGAGCATGGCAGGGATCGACGCGGTGACGTGCGACGGGCGCTGCAGGCGGGAGGGCAGACCGATGGCCATGCTGTCAAGGTAACCCAGGCCCAGTCACGTAGGCTTCGGGGATCCACGATGAGGAAGGATCCATGAGCAGCATCATCGACCGGGTGCAGGTCGTCGTCGACGCCGAGCTCGAGCGGCAGCACGGCGTGCTCGCCGAGCTGGGACCGGATGTCGAGGACCTCCTCGATGTCACGTCGGCCCTCCTGCGCGGAGGCAAGCGGCTGCGGGCGTCCTTCCTCGTCTGGGGATACTGCGCCGTTGCCGGCCTCGACGAGGAGCAGGCCCCGGACGACGTCATCGGGATGGCCGCCGCCATGGAGTTCTTCCAGGCGGCCGCGCTCATCCACGACGACGTCATGGACGGCTCGGCGACCCGCCGCGGTGCGCCTGCAGCGCACGTGGAGCTCGCGAGCCGGCACCGTCGCCGGGACTGGGACGGCTCTCCGGACACCTTCGGCCTGGCCGGTGCCGTGCTGGCCGGCAACCTGTGCCTCACGGCCTCGGACGAGCTCGTGGCCCGGGCCGAGCTGCCCGATCTGCGCGCCGCCCGTGAGGTCTTCGCGGTCATGCGCACCCAGCTCATGGCGGGGCAGTTCCTCGACGTCGTCGAGTCGGTGCGCCCGTGGCGCACCATGCCAGCCGCCGAGCGGCTCGAGCGCGCCGACCGGGTGATCCGCTACAAGAGCGCGAAGTACTCCGTCGAGCATCCGCTGCTCATCGGGGCGCACGCGGCGCACGCCGACCCGGACCAGATCCGGGCGCTGGGCTCATTCGGCCTCGACGTCGGTCGCGCATTCCAGCTCCGAGACGACCTCCTCGGCGTCTTCGGCGACCCGTCGGTGACCGGCAAGCCCTCCGGCGACGACCTGCGCGAGGGCAAGCGCACCGTCCTCATCGCCGCCACGCTCGACCGGGTGGGTGAGCCCGAGAGCGAGCGGCTCATGTCAGGGCTGGGTCAGGACGACCTCGAGACGATCGCGGAGCTGCAGGGCATTATCGCGCGCTCCGGCGCCGTCGACTGGGTGGAGCAGCGGATCAGCGAGCTCACCGACGGAGCCCTGTTCGCTCTGACACAGGCGCGGCTCTCCCCCAGGGGGCACGTCACCCTCGTCGAGCTCGCTCAGCAGGCGACCCAGCGCACGAGCTGAGCTGCGAGGACGTCCTACAGAGCGAGCTCCATAGCCCGCCGTCGGATCTCGGTCTTGAAGCCAGCGCGGAGGTTGTCGATCGGCGCACCGGGCGCCGGCAGCGAGGCATCCGGGGTGAAGAGCCACTCGAGGATCTCCTGATCGTCCATGCCGCCGTCAGAGAGCACAGTGAAGGTGCCCTTGAGGGCAGGGAGCGGTCCGTCGTCGTCGAACAAGGCCTCGGGCACCGCGATCGCGCGGTTGTCCCCCACCCGCGCGGCGAGCACCTCGCGGTCCTCGATCATCTGGCGGACGCGCGCCAGGGTGACGCCGAGCCGCTCGGCGATCTCGGGCACCGTGAGCCAGGCGGGCACGTGCTCGAGGAGCTGTGGGCTGGCCGGTTCGATCGAACTACTCACGGCTCGAGCGTAGTCGGACATCCGCGATGGAGGATGCGCCGTCAGGCGAGGTCCATGCGGTATCTTCGGCCCCAGGAGTCTCATTAGTCACATCAGCATCAGGAGTGCCCATGGCCCCTATCGTCGCTGCCGTCCCACCGCCCACGCTGACTCCCCCGGCCGCCGTCCAGCCGGTGGTCTCGGCGAGCGCTGACTGGGGTAGCTACACCGTCAAGAGCGGTGACAGCCTGCATCTCATCGCCCAACGGCACAACACGACCGTGGCGGCCCTGCTGCAGCGCAACAACCTTCCGAACGGTGGCCGACTCATCCACCCGGGTCAGCGTCTTCTCGTCCCCTCCACCGCCTCGACCCCCGCCGCCCCAGCCAAGCCGGCGGCACCGACCACGACGACCTACCGCGTCGCTGCCGGCGACACCCTCATCGGCATCGCGAAGCGGCACCGGACGACGGCGCGCGCCATCGCCGCTCTCAACAAGATCAGCGTCAGCTCCACCATCCGCGTCGGCCAGACGCTCAAGGTGCCGACGAACGGCGCGGCTGCGGCCAAGGCGACGGCCCGCAGCGCCCCCGCCCCCGCGACCACGACGACCTACACCGTCGTCGCCGGCGACACCCTCATCGGCATCGCCAACCGGCACAGGACCACCGCCCGCGCCATCGCCGCTCTCAACAAGATCAGCGTCAGCTCCACCATCCGCGTCGGCCAGCGCCTCACGCTCCCCGGGGCAGGGACCGCCCCCGCGGCGACGAAGGCTGCCGCGCCCTCCCCCGCGCCTGCAACCACGACGACCTACCGCGTCGCTGCCGGCGACACCCTCATCGGCATCGCCAATAGGCACAGGACCACCGCCCGCGCCATCGCCGCTCTCAACAAGATCAGCGTCAGCTCCACCATCCGCGTCGGCCAGACCCTCAAGGTGCCGACCAACGGCGCTGCCGCTGCCAAGGCCGCCAGCTCGAGCGCCTCTGCGAGCAAGCAGCCGGAGCTGAGCACCCCGTTCAACGCGGGTGGCTACTCCGAGCGCCACTTCCCCACGACCACCGTGGCTGCTGCTAAGAAGAACCACGAGGTCCTCGCGAGCCGGCCGGTGCCGACGCGCGAGCAGGCCAAGGCGATGATCATCGAGACGGCCAAGCGTCACGGGGTGGACCCGGCGCTGGCCCTGGCCATCGGCTACCAGGAGTCCGGCTGGAACCACCGCAACGTGTCCGTGGCCAACGCCATCGGGATCATGCAGGTCATCCCCGCCTCCGGCGACTGGGCCGGTCAGATGCTCGGCCGCGAGCTCAACCTCCTGGACCCGAGGGACAACGTGACGGCCGGCGTCGCGATCCTGCGGGCCCACCTGCGAACTGCAGCCGATGAGGAGACGGCCATCGCCGCCTACTACCAGGGCATGGCCTCGGTGCGGAAGAACGGCATGTACGACGACACGCGCGCCTACGTGCGCACCGTCCAGGCGCTGCGCGCCACGTTCAGGTGAGCCCGTTCCGGTGAGTGCCACCGGCTTCTCTAGGATCACCAGGGTGTCCGTCTACGAGCCCGGTGACCTGGTCGACGGTCGCTACCGCATCGTCGAGCAGATCGCTCGCGGCGGCATGGCGACCGTCTTCGAGGCGCTCGACACCAGGCTGGACCGGCACGTGGCCCTCAAGGTCATGCATCCTGCGCTGGCCACGGACGAGACCTATGTGGCCCGCTTCAGCCGCGAGGCGCGCGCCTCTGCCCGCCTGTCCCACCCCAACATCGTCGCCGTCTACGACCAGGGCGAGGACGCCCACCACATCTTCCTCGTCATGGAGCTGGTGCGCGGGCGCACCCTGCGCAAAGTCCTCACCGAGGACGGCCCGTTGTCGCCACGGGCGACCCTGGACATCGCCGAGCGACTTGCGGACGCCCTCGCGGCGGCCCACTCGGCCGGGCTGATCCACCGCGACATCAAGCCGGAGAACGTCATCATCCGCGAGGACGGCGTCGTCAAGGTGACGGACTTCGGCCTGGCCCGCGCGGTGACGTCGGAGACCGCCACCTCGGCGACCGGAGCCCTCCTGGGGACGGTGTCATACCTCGCGCCCGAACAGGTGGAGAGCGGCATGGCCGACGCCCGCAGCGACGTCTACGCCGCGGGTCTGGTCATCTTCGAGATGCTCACGGGCACAAAGGCCTTCACAGGCGATAACCCGATGTACGTCGCCTATCAGCACGTCCACGGAGGGGTGCCGGCCCCGTCGTCCAGGATTGCGAGCATCCCAGAGGCCCTTGACACCCTCGTCGAGCGCACCACCTCGCGCGACCCTATGGAGCGTCCCGTCGACGGCGGCGCCCTCAGCCATCTCATCCGCTCGACACGGGTCCGGCTCTCCCGGGATGAGCTCGACGACCGACCCTCGACACCGACCGAGACGCACGCGGCGACGCACACCGCGACGAGGGTGATCGCCCGCGGACTGGGCGGCGATGCCGGCGACACCCCCATCGCCCCGCTCGTCGTGCGACAGAGCGGAGCCGTCGTGCCGCCGGAGGAGCTGCCGGCCCAGCTCGGCGGTCGGCCCCGGCGGCGCGGCCGTGTGATCGCAACGGTTCTCGCCACCCTTCTTCTCGTGGCCGGCGCCGCCTTCGCCGGCTGGTACTACCTGGTCGGCCCCGGGTCGCCCACGACCGTGCCGACCGTGGGGACCGTCGCATACGAGGAGGCGGTGGCCACCCTCGAGGCCGCCGACCTGGCCGCCTCCCGTGAGGAGGTCTTCGACGAGACCATCCCTGTGGGGCACGTGGTCTCGACGGACCCCATCGCGGGCACGGAGCTGCCACGCGGCAGCGAGGTGGTCCTGCGGGTCTCCAAGGGCCCGGAGAGGTATGCGGTACCCGCCCTCGTCGGTACCCCCGCCGCGGACGCCGAGGCCGCCCTCAAGGCCGTCATGCTCACCCTGGGTGAGCGGACCGACGTCTTCTCCGAGACGGTCGCCGAGGGAGTCATCATCGAGATCTCCCCCGCAGCAGGCGAGAACCTGCGGCGCGGTGAGGCCGTGTCCATCGTCGTGAGCAAGGGACGCGAACCCATCCCGGTGCCCTCCGTCGCGGGTCAGTCCGTGGATGCCGCCACCGCCGCGATCGAGGAAGCGGGTCTGAAGGCAGCTGTCGTCGAGGCGCAGTACAGCGACACCGTGGCAGCCGGCCGGGTCATCTCGCAGAGCCCCTCGGAGGGCACGCTCTACCGCGGCGACACCGTCACGCTCACCCCGTCCAAGGGCCCGCAGACGGTGACCATGCCGAACCTCGTGGGCAAGCAGCTCGACGTCGCCCGCAAGGAGCTGGAGGCGCTCGGCCTCAAGGTCAACGTCGAGCGTGTCCTCGGCGGCTACTTCGGCAGCGTGCGGGCGCAGAGCGAGGCGGCGGGCACCCAGGTCCGGATCGGGAGCACGATCACTCTCACCATCGTCTAGCGCGTAGGGTTCGGGCGTGCCCACGCTCGCCCCCGCCTCGCGCGCCCGGATCGCCATGCTCCTGCTCGTGGTCGTCACGGCGGTGTGGGGCTCGACCTTCTTCCTCATCAAGGACCTCGTCACCACGATCCCGGCGACCGACTTCCTCGCCGTACGCTTCACCATCGCCGCCGCTGTGATGACGGTCGTGTTCTGGCGGCAGCTGCGCGCTCTCACGCGTCACGACGTCCGCGTCGGCATCGGGCTCGGTGCGCTCTACGGCTCGGCCCAGATCCTGCAGACGATCGGCCTGGCGCACACCGATGCCTCGGTCTCGGGCTTCATCACGGGGACGTATGTGGTGCTCACCCCGGTCTTCGCCGCCGTCATCCTGCGGGACCGGATCCCGGGCCGGGTGTGGACCGCGGCTCTCATGGCCATGGCGGGCATCGGGGTGCTCTCCCTGCGTGGTCTGGCGCTCGGCTTCGGCGAGACCCTCACGCTCGTCGCGGCCGCGATCTACGCCCTGCACATCATCGGCCTCGGCCGCTACGCCAGCGCGCAGGCCGCCGTCGGGCTGGCCACCGTCCAGGCGATCGCCATCGCGCTCATCTGCACCGTGGCCGCCCTACCCGGCGGCATCACGACCCCGACAGATGGTGGCGGCTGGCTCGTCGTGCTGTACATGGCCGTCGTGGCCGGAGCCTTCTGCCTGTGGGCGCAGACCTGGGCCCAGTCGCACCTCGCCGCGTCACGTGCGGCGATCGTCATGGCGCTCGAGCCGGTGTTCGCGGCGTCCTTCGCCGTGCTCCTGGGCGGGGAGTCGCTCACCGTCCGGATGCTCGTGGGAGGCGGCCTCGTCGTGGCCGCGATGTATCTCATCGAGCTCGCCCCTGACCGCAGCGCGACTGCCCGAGCGGTCGACGAGCCGCCCGCGGAGATGCTCCACCACGAGGCGCCCTAGCGTCCGCAGGCCTGGCTCAGCGCGCCCGAGGTGCTCTGGCGTGGAAGGTGGCTGTCGTGATGGCGACACTCACCTTCCCCACGAGGCCCGTCCCCTCAGCCGGAGGCGAGAACGTCCCGTACCGCGTCGATGGCGTGGTCGGTGGCCGAGTCGTCGACGTCGAGGTGCCAGACGAAGCGGAGTCGACGGGCGTCGACGGCGTAGGCACGCACCGACCGCTCCAGCAGCGCAGCCGCTGCCTGGGCGGAGCCGAGACCGCACGCCGCGACGTCGACCATGACGATGTTCGACTCCACTGTCGACGGGTCCAGGGCCTCGGGGGCGGCCTCCGCGACCGCTGCCGCGAACCGTGCAGCCCGGGCATGGTCGTCGGCGAGCCGTTCGATGTTGTGGTCCAGCGCATACAGTCCGGCGGCGGCGAGGATGCCGACCTGCCGCATCCCGGCGCCGTAGCGCTTGCGCCAGACCCGGGCCTCGTCGATGGCGGCCCGGCTCCCGACGAGCACCGAGCCGATCGGCGCACCGAGGCCCTTGGACAGGCAGACACTCACGGTGTCGAACTCGCGACCATAGCTCTCCAGCGGCACCCCGGTCGCCACGTGGGCGTTCCAGAGCCGCGCTCCGTCGAGGTGCATCGCCACACCGAGCCCGGTTGTCGCCGAACGCAGCTCACGAATGGTCTCGAGCGGCACGATGGTCCCGCCGCCGAAGTTGTGGGTGTTCTCGACGACGATGAGTGCCGTCTCGACCTGGTAGGGGCCGACCCCGACTGTGACGAGCTCCAGCGCAGCCGCGACGTCGAGTCGACCCCGCTCGCTGCGCCAGGTCCGGGAGGTGATCCCGGAGAAGGTCGCGGCGGCTCCCAGCTCGGCGCGCACGACGTGCGCGCCGCTGTCGGCGAGCAGCTCCTGCCCCGGCGACACGTGCAGACGCAGGCCGAGCTGGTTGGCGAGACTGCCCGTCGGCGTGAAGAGGCCGGCCTCGTGCCCGAGCAGTCCCGCGACGCGCTCCTGGAGCTCGAGCACGGTGGGATCCTCGCCGAAGACATCGTCACCCACCCGGGCGGCCGCCATGGCCGCTCGCATGCCCTCACTCGGGGTGGTGAGGGTGTCCGAGAGCAGGTCGGCCCGGAACTCGCTCACGTAGTCGGGGGGTTGCTCAGCATCTCGGCGACGAGGAACGCCAGCTCCAGGCTCTGCTGGTGGTTCAGCCGTGGGTCGCACACCGACTCGTAGCGCTTGTTGAGGTCGGCGTCGAGGATCTTCTCGGACCCCCCGATGCACTCGGTCACGTCGTTGCCGGTGAGCTCGACGTGCAGCCCGCCCGGGACGGTGCCCAGGGCGGAGTGCACCTCGAAGAAGCCGCGCACCTCATCGACGACGTCCTCGAAGTCGCGGGTCTTGAAGCCCGAGGCCGAGGAGAAGGTGTTGCCGTGCATGGGGTCGCAGATCCAGGTCACCTGGGCGCCGGACGCCGTCACCTGCTCCACGAGCGGCGGGAGGGCGTCGCGGACCTTGCCCGCGCCCATGCGGGTGATGAAGGTGAGCCGGCCCGGCTCGCGCTGCGGGTCGAGCATCTCGATGATCCGCAGCACCTCGTCGATCTCGGCCTTCTCGGAGAGCTTGACGCCGATCGGGTTGCGCACCCGGGAGACGAAGTCCAGGTGGGCCCCGTCGAGCTGGCGGGTGCGCTCACCGACCCAGATGAAGTGGCCGGAGGTGTCGTACAGCTCGCCGGTACGGCTGTCGATGCGGCTCAGGGGACGCTCGTAATCGAGGACGAGCGCCTCGTGCGCGGCGAAGAACTCGGTCGTCTTCATCGCCTCGAACTCGGCGCCACAGGCGGCCATGAAGCGCATCGCCTTGTCGATGTCCCTCGCGAGCCGCTCGTAGCGCGCGTTCGCCGCGTTGGCGACGAAGCCACGGTTCCAGTCGTGGACGTGCCGCAGGTCGGCGAAACCGCCCTGGGTGAAGGCACGCACGAGGTTCAGGGTGGCGCTGCTCGCGTGGTACGCCCGGACGAGCCGCTGCGGGTCGGGCTCACGGGCCTCCGGGGTGAACTCGTAGTCGTTGACCATGTCGCCGCGGTAGGCGGGCAGGGTCACGCCCTCACGGGTCTCGGACGAGCTCGAGCGCGGCTTGGCGTACTGACCGGCGAGCCGGCCGACCTTGACCACCGGAACGGAGGCGCCGTAGGTGAGGACGGCGGCCATCTGCAGGATCGTCTTGATCCGGTCGCGGATGTTGTCGGCCGTCGCCGAGGCGAAGGTCTCGGCGCAGTCACCGCCCTGGAGCACGAACGCCTCGCCGCGCGCTGCGGCGGCCATCCGGGTCTTCAGGACGTCGCACTCACCGGCGAAGACGAGGGGCGGATAGGTCGCGAGCGTCGCCACCGCCTGCTCGAGCGCAGCGGGGTCGGGCCACTCCGGCTGCTGGGCAGCCGGGAGGTCGGAAGTGACGGCCGAGGCCGTCAACGAGGACACGGTCGGGGTGGTGCTCACCCAGCCAGGATAGTTCGCCCGGCAAAATCCGGCCCCGAGGCCCGCATGGCGGTATGCAGGGGCCGCCGCATCGGTCAGCAGCGCGTCGGCCGTGCCCCGCATGACGGTATGCGCAGGGCGCCTGATCGTGCCGGGTCCCCCACCCGTCGGGTCCTCCCGGCATGACGGTATGCGCGAGGCGCCGGATCGGGACGGGCTCAGCCGCGCATCGGGTCCTGGCTCGCGGAATCCGAGGGGGCCTCCCCCGGTGTCTCGAGGCCGCGGGCGATGGCGAAGCGGACCAGCTCGACGCGGTTGTGCATGTGCAGCTTGCCCAGGGTGTTCTGGACGTGGTTCTGCACGGTGCGGTGGGAGATGAACAGCTCGGCGGCGATCTCCTTGTAGGACATCCCGGTGGCGACGAGCCGGAGCACCTCGATCTCGCGCTCGGTGAGCTCGGGGATCTTCGCGCGGTCGTCGTCCTCCTCACCGGGGTCACTCCCGTGATCGGCCTCCTCGTCGGCGAGCCGGGTGAACTCGCCGAGAACCAGCCCGGCCAGACCCGGGGTGAAGACGGCCTCGCCCCTCGCCGTCGCGCGGACCGCGTCGACGATCTCCTCCGGCCTGGCGGACTTCACGAGATAGCCGCTCGCTCCCGCCTTGATGGCAGCGAGGACGTCGGCCTGCTCCCCGCTGGCGCTCAGCACGAGGATGTGGGTCGGCAGGTCGGTGAGGGCCTGGCACACCTCGTCGCCTCGCAACCCCGGCAGGTTGAGGTCGAGGACGAGGACGTCCGGTGTCGTCGCCCGCGTCCTCCGTACGGTCGCCGGACCGTCAGCGGCAGTGGCGACGACGCGGAACCCGGCGGCGACGAGGTCGCGCTCCAGGGCACTCAGCCACAGGGGGTGGTCGTCGGCGACGAGGACGGTGATGGGGTCGGTCTGCTCGGTCACTGGCCTGCCTTCGTCACGGGCTCCACCCTGCCATGGCGCACCTGCGTGGGCACATCGAGCACGACGGTGCACCCCGAGCCGGGCCGTTCGGTCCACGTCGCCCGCCCGCCGAGCTCCTCGATGCGACCCCGGATCGAGGCCGAGGCCCCCAGCCGCCCCTCGGCGGCCGCGGCCTCGAGTCGACCCGGCTCCAGACCCCTGCCGTTGTCGCGCACGGTGACGCGCACGCCCTCGCGCGAGCCCTCCAGCAGCACCCACGCCTTGGCGTCCACGCCGGCGTGTGCCACGACGTTGTCCAGAGCGGCCCGGACCGCGGCGACGATCTCCTCCCCGACGTGGCGCGGGACGACGACCGGTGCGGCGGGGGTGACGACTGTGACGGTCGGTCCGCCTCCCGCTCCGTCCCCGGATCGCTCCAGCCGGGCCAGGCCCGCGGCCAGGTCCTGGTCGCCCCCTCCAAAGCCGTTCTGGTGCGAACGGGAGACGAGGTCGCGTAGGGATCGCTCCTGCTCCGCGGCCATCGCCGCGAGCTCGGCGCTCTCCCCGCCGATGTCGCTGCCGCGCCGATGGATGTAGGCCAGGGTCTGCAGGACGCCGTCGTGCACAGCCCGCGACAGCCGCTCGCGCTCCCGGAGCCGCTCCTGCTCGGCCAGCACCGCCTCGAGACGCTCCTGGCCCTCCCTCGCCAGGTCGACCGAGAGCCCGAAGAGCCCGCCGAGGAGGAGCAGCAGGACGATGTTGTGCAGGGTGTCCGAGGTGGGCGCGAAGCCGACGTGGAGCAGATCGGCCACGCCGATGACGACGGCCCCGATGAGTCCGCCGCGGACGCCGAGGAGGATGGCAGCGCCGACAACGCTCCCGGCGGGCCACATGCTCGGCAGGGTGGACACCCCCTCGGCGATCGCGGCCGGCGTGTCGACGAACCGTGACGCGACGATGGCCCCGGCCGCCAGCCCGAGCTCCGCGAGCGTCGTGGCCACGGTGCGCTTGCGGTACACGAGCATCGCCAGGCTCCACAGCAGCAGAGCGCCGAGGACGACAGCGGCCAACCACGGCCGCAGCATCTCGTCCTGGCGCCGCCAGGCGAGCTGGGCCGCATACAGAGCGGCAATCGGCCGGAACACATCCAGGCCGGCCCACGAGGCAACCGCGACGATCGGGTCGCGCCGGCCGCTTCCCCCCGTGCGGTCAGCTCGCAGCGCGGTCCACATCGGGGTTCCCGCCCGTCCCCGCGTCGGTCCTCGTCGGCCCGCTCCGATCGCTGACGGGGCGGCTCTCCAGCCCCCGGACTCTGGACCGGTCCCCCTGTGCCTGGTCGCCCGGGGTGTGCTCGCCCGTCCCTGTGGCCGGCGCCGCCTTCTTGGCCTCTTCCTTCGTGGTCCGGTCCTTCTTCGTGTGGCCGGCCCTCCGTCGGGCCTTCTCGCTCTTGAGCTTGTCCTTCATCGTCGAGGCGTACTCGTCGACGTACTCCTGGCTCGAGAGACGCATGAGCTCATAGAGGATCTCGTCGGTGACCGACCGCAGGACGAAGCGGTCCTCCTCCATCCCCTCATAGCGGGAGAAGTCCAGCGGCGCACCGATGCGCACTCCCACCCGGGTGATCTTGGGGATGATGCGTCCCGTCGGCTGCGCCTCGTCGGTCCCCACCATGACGACCGGCAGGACAGGCACCTTCGCCTCGAGTGCGAGGCGGGCGACACCGGTGCGTCCGCGGAACAGTCGTCCGTCGGGGCTGCGCGTGCCCTCCGGGTAGATCCCGAGGAGCTCACCGCGCCGCAGGACCTTCATCCCCGCTTTGAGGGCCGCGTTGCTGGCCTTGCCGCCGGAGCGGTCGACCGGCAGCTGGCCGACTCCACGCATGAAGGTGGCCGTGAGCCAGCCCTTGATGCCGCGTCCGGTGAAGTAGTCCGACTTGGCCAGGAAGGTCACCCGGCGCTTGAGGACCAGGGGCAGGAAGATCGAGTCGCTGAAAGAGAGGTGGTTGCTCGCGAGGATCGCGGGCCCCTCCTCCGGGATGTGCTCGGCCCCCTCGACCCACGGCCGGAAGAAGATGCGCAGAATCGGCCCGAGGGCGAAGCGCTTGAGGAACCAATAGAGCACGATCGAATGCTACGCCAGCACCAACGGGCCGGCCGATCGGTGGCTCTGTGGTGAGGCGTCGCGGAGCCGTGACGGCGGGCCGCAGGCCCGGATGACTCTGTATGCGAGGGCTGGCTCGGCCAGGAAGGAGACCGTGTCCCGACGCAAGGCGGTGACATCGGCCAGGACCGTGACCAGGACCGTCACATTGACCAAGTCCGTGACACTGACAGGACCGTGACACTGACGGGACTGTGACACTGCCCAGGACCGTGACATTGACCAAGGCGTGACAAGGAAGACGGCCGGGCCGTGGAATGATGCCGGGGTGAGCATCCCAGGCGCGATTCCCTTCCAGCACGACGGCGACTCCGGCATCGGCGTCCTCCTCAGCCACGGCTTCACCGGCAGCCCGGTGAGTCTGCGCCCGTGGGCCGAGGACCTCGCCGCGGCAGGGCACTCCGTCTCGCTCCCCCTCCTCCCCGGGCACGGCACGACGTGGCAGGACATGAACCGCACCACGTGGCAGGACTGGTACGCCGAGCTCTCCCGAGGCTATGCCGAGCTCACCGACCGTTGCGAGCAGGTCTTCGTGGCCGGCCTGTCCATGGGCGGCACCCTCGTGACCAAGCTCGCCGAGGACCACCCGGACCGGATCAGCGGTCTCATCCTCGTCAACCCCGCCTACCGCGCCGACGACCCCCGGCTGCGGCTGCTGCCGGTGCTGCAGCGGTTCCTTCCCTCACTGGGTGGGATCGGCAACGACATCAAGAAGCCCGGCCAGGACGAAGGCGCCTACGACCGCATCCCGCTCAAGGCGTTGTACTCCCAGACCCACCTATGGGCCGAGGTCGTCGAGCGGCTCGACACGATCACCATGCCGGTGCTGCTCTTCCGCAGCCCCGAGGACCACGTCGTCCCGCCGAGCAGCGCGGCGCTCTTCCTGTCGAAGATCGCGAGCGACGACGTGCACGAGGAGCTGCTGCTCAACAGCTACCACGTGGCCACGATCGACAACGACGCGCCGAAGATCTTCCAGATGACCAGGGACTTCATCGACCGCCTCACGCGTTGACCAGTCCATGATCGCCGACCAGCCAGCCGTGCCAGCAACGGGCCGCGAGCAGCCATGAGCGCCGACAAGCCCGGGCGGGACCTCGACAAGGAGTTCGAGGCCCTCATCGCGAACTGGCACGCGACGCCGACCGGCGACCCGGACCCGGCATCATCTCCGAACCCCGACCCGCCTCCGAACCCGCCCCCGCCCCAGACCCCGCCTCCAGGCGTGAACATCTGGCGCGGTCCGACTATCTGGCGACCTCCTCAGGAGGGCGCAGCGACCGGTTCTCCTGGCGGCGCCCACTCCGACGACGCCCGCACTGACGAGACCAGCACTGACGAGACCAGCACTGACGAGACCAGCACTGACGACACCCCCACTGGTGCCACCCGCTCAGACAACACCGACTGGGAGATGGATCCTCGAGTCGGTGCGGCGCCTTATGTCGAGGGTGACCTGGGGGACGACGAGGACGACTTCGAGCCCCTGCCCGTCGAGCTGCCTCCCCAGGAGGATCTGCACTTCTGGGGCATCGTCGTGGGACTCGTCGGCGGAGGCCTGCTGCTCCTCTACTGCGCGGTGACCGGGATGAGTCGGTCCTCGTGGTGGTTCCTCGCCGCGCTCGCGCTCTTCGTCGGTGGGTTCGTCCTCCTCGTGCTGCGCCAGCCGCACGAACGGGACCTCACCGACGACGGCACCCGCCTGTAGAGGTCAGCCCTGAAACCCGCCAGGGCGATCCTCAGAGCCGGTCGATGAGAACGAGCGAGTTCCGGGCCGGGTTGTAGTTCTTCCGCCGCTCCGCAGGCAGGTCGGAGGCGCTCCCCCGCACGAACCCGTGCTCGATGAACCAGTGCTGGGTCCGCGTGGTGAGGGCGAAGAGTCGTGAGAGTCCCTGGGCGCGCGCCTGCGTCCGGGCCCTGCGGAGCAGGACAGCCGCGAGATCACGGCCGCGGTAGTCCGGGTGCACGGCAACACACGCGATCTCGGCCGATCCGTCCTGGGGATAGGGCGTGAGCGAGTTGCACGCGATGACCGTGCCGTCACGGACGATGACGGAGAAGGTGTCGATGTCGAGCTCGAGCTGCTCGCGGGTGCGGGGCACGAGGATGCCCTGCCTCTCGAGGGGAGAGATGAGGGACATGATGCCTGCGACGTCGTCGATGGTCGCCTGTCGCGTCGACTCGTAGTCGTCCTCGGCCGAGATCATCAGCCCGCAGCCGTCGCGGGTGTACAGCTCGCGCAGGAGCGGGCTGGCGCCCTCGGTCCCGATGAGGTGCACCCTTCGCACCCCTGCCCTGCAGGCGGCGAGCGCGGCCCGGACACAGTTGCGGTCCTCGGCCGAGAGGCTACGCTCCAGCAGCTCGGCCTCGAGCGACTGCTCGGCCTGGCTGAGGGAGAGCTGGCCGGAGTCCCCGGCGTCGAGCGCCATGCGCCAGCTCCCGGGCTCGGACTCGATGATGAAGATCAGCTTGTCGGCGCCGAGACCCGTGGCGATCTCCTCGGCGACGTCAGCGTTGCGCAGGTTGAAGGTCTCCCCTGTCGGCGAGTAGCCGATCGGCGAGATGAGCACGACCCGATCGGTACTCAGCTGATCGCGGATCTCGGCGACGTTGACGCTGCGGACCACTCCGGTGAGGAGGTGGTCGACCCCGTCCTGGACCCCCACGGGACGGGCGGTCACCCAGTTGCCGCCCACGACGCGCAGCCGCGAGCCCGCCATGAGCGTGTTGCCCAGGCTGGCACTGAGCCGGGCCTCGATATCCATCCGCAGCGACCCGACGGCGGCCTTGACCGCCTCCATCGTGGGCGCGTCGGTGACCCGCAGGTCGCCGACGAACACCGACTCGATGCCCCGCATGGCCAGCTCGGCCTCGATCTGGGGCCGGACCCCGTGGACGAGGACGATGCGGACCCCGAGGCTGGACAGCAGCGCGATGTCCGCGAGCAGTCGGTCGGTGTCCTTGCGCAGGCAGATCTCGCCGGGGAAGGCGATGACGAACGTCTTGCCGTGGTGCAGGTGGATGTAGGGCGCCGCGCCGCGGATCGCCCGCACGAAGTCCTCGCCCTCGACAGCAGGCATCCACGGCTCCTCGTCAAGGCCGTTGGATGACCTGTTCGGTGGCCCGGTGTCCGAGGCCGAGGGCAGCACGCTCACGAGGGAAAGGGTAGTCGTGCCGACCCAGGGGTGCGCGCGTCCTGCTCAACCTGAAAGGCTGGTCCCTGGAACTCTGGTCAACAGAGCAAGCAATCCGTGAGCGAGACGACAGGAGCATGATGAGCACCGCATCCGAAGTCCGTACCTCCGAAGTGCGTACCTACGCGCTGAGCACCGAGGACCTGGCAGCCGTCGACGCCTGGTGGCGGGCCGCCAACTACCTCGCGGTCGCGCAGATCTACCTGATGGACAACGCACTCCTTCGTCGACCGATGTCCGAGGAGGACATCAAGCCCCGCCTGCTCGGCCACTGGGGCACCTCGCCCGGGCAGAACTTCCTCTACGCGCACCTGAACCACCAGATCATCCAGCGCGACCTGAACCTCATCTATCTCTCCGGACCGGGCCACGGCGGTCCCTCCCTCGTCGCAGCCGGCTGGCTGGAGGGCACCTACTCCGAGCTCCACCCCAACGTCGGACCCGACGAGCGCGGCGTGAACGCCTTGTGCCGCCAGTTCTCCTTCCCCGGAGGCGTGCCGAGCCACGCAGCGCCGGAGACGCCTGGCTCGATCCACGAAGGTGGTGAGCTCGGCTACGTGCTCTCCCACGCATACGGAGCCGTCTTCGACAACCCCGACCTCGTCGCCGTGGCCGTCATCGGTGACGGCGAGGCCGAGACCGGTCCGCTCGCGACCGCCTGGCACAGCAACAAGTTCCTCAACCCCGCGACCGACGGCACGGTGCTGCCGATCCTCCACCTCAACGGCTACAAGATCGCCAATCCGACCGTGCTGGACCGGATCCCGCGGGAGGAGCTCGAAGCCCTCATGGTCGGCTACGGCTACCGGCCCTACTTCTTCGAGGGCGGCTTCGACGGCGAGGACCATGCGGCCGTCCACCAGCGCTTCGCGGCCCTGCTGGCCGAGGTGCTCGACGAGATCGGCCGGATCCGCAAGGAGGCGGCCGACGGCAGCCTGCAGCAGCGGCCACGCTGGCCGATGGTCGTCTTCCGCACCCCCAAGGGCTGGACCGGTCCCGCCACCGTCGACGGGCTGCCCGTGGAAGGCACGTGGCGCAGCCACCAGGTGCCGCTGGCGTCGGTGCGCGGGAACGAGGAGTACATGCGCATCCTCGAGGGGTGGCTGCACAGCTACCGGCCCGAGGAGCTCTTCGATGAGGACGGGCGGATCGTCGAGGCTGTGGCCCGCAACAATCCGGCGGGTCTGCACCGGATGAGCGCCAACCCGCACGCCAACGGCGGCCAGCTCACCAGGGACCTCGATCTGCCGGACATCCAGGAGTATGCGGTGGACGTCCCCGCTCCAGGTGGCGCCACGGCGGAGGCCACCCGGGTCCTGGGCAACTGGATGGGCGACGTCGTGGACCGCAACCGGCAGACCTTCCGGGTCTTCGGGCCTGATGAGACCCTCTCGAACCGACTGAACGGGACGGTCGCGGAGGGCGGGAAGACCTGGCAGGCCGAGACCGTCGACACCGACGTCGATCTCTCTCCGACCGGCCGGGTCATGGAGATGCTCTCCGAGCACCAGTGCCAGGGCTGGCTCGAGGGATACCTTCTCACCGGGCGTCACGGGGTCTTCAACAGCTACGAGGCGTTCGTGCACATCGTCGACTCGATGTTCAACCAGCACGCCAAGTGGCTCGACGTCTCCTCGGACATTCCCTGGCGTATGCCGGTCCCGTCCCTCAACTACCTGCTGTCCTCGCACGTGTGGCGCCAGGACCACAACGGCTTCTCCCACCAGGATCCCGGCTTCCTCGACGTCGTCATGAACAAGACGTCCAACGTCATCCGGATCTACCTCCCGCCGGACGCCAACACCCTGCTCGCCGTCTACGACAAGTGCCTGCGCAGCCGCAACAAGGTCAACGTCGTCGTCGCAGGCAAGCAGCCCGGCCCGCAGTGGCTCACCATGGACGAGGCGGTCCTGCACTGCGCCCGCGGCATCGGCATCTGGGACTGGGCGGGCACCGAGGTCCCGGGAGAGAAGCCCGACGTCGTCCTCGGCTGTGCCGGTGACATCCCGACCATCGAGGCGATCGCGGCCGCCCGGCTGCTGGCCGAGCGCATCCCCGACCTGTTGATCCGGGTCGTGAACGTCGTCGACCTCATCCGGCTCCAGGACGCCCGGGAGCACCCCAGCGGCCTGACGCACCGCGACTTCGATGCGCTCTTCACCACCGACCGGCCCGTCGTCTTCGCCTTCCACGGCTACCCGTCACTCGTGCACCAGCTGACCTACCGCCGGACCAACCACGCCAACATCCACGTGCGGGGGTTCAAGGAGGAGGGCACGACGACGACGCCCTTCGACATGCTCATGATGAACGACCTCGACCGCTACCGGCTCGCCGCCGACGTCATCGACCGCGTCCCCGGACTGGCCGAGCGGGCGACCGGGGTCCGTCAGGAGCTGCTCGACCTGCGCATCGCCGCCCGCGCCTACACCCGCAAGTACGGCCAGGACGCCCCCGAAGTGGCGAACTGGGTGTTCAACGACAGCGACAACACCCAGGGGTCCGGAGCGCCCGGCTCCGACACCGGCGGGGACAACGAGTAGGCACGAGGAGCGCTCGAGCCACTCGCCTCACACGGCCAGGTCGACCCAGACCGGTCGGTGGTCACTCGCGGCCAGGACGTCGTCCTCGTCGAGGTCGATCCGAGGGTGCGGCAGCACCTCGAGGTCGGTCGAGGCGAAGACGACGTCGAGCAGGGTGCGCGGGCGCCTGGCCGGGTAGGTCGGCTCCGTCGGTGAGACGAGCCGCATCCGCGAGCCGATGAGCCGCCAGGCGTTGCCCGTGTCGAGCTCGTTGAGGTCTCCGGCCAGAACGGTGCGCTGGAGCGGCCCGGCCGACCCTGACGACTCGGCTGCCAGGTCGGCGAGGGCACGGACGATCTGGACGGTATGCGCATGCCGCTCCCCCGCGTGCAGGCTGAGGTGCACGCTCGCGACCACGACCGGCGGGCGACCCGGCAGGCGCACCCTCGCCACCGCATACCCCCTCGTCCGCGTGAGGACGGCCACGGAGAGCCGACGGTGCCAGGCGGCGTCGAGCTGCACCCGCTCCCCCAGAAAGATCGTCGTTCCGCCGCTGCCGCGGTGGGGACCGGCGGGGCGCAGCCCGCACTCCTGGGCGAACGCGGCGACGCGGCGGCTACCGAAGAGACGCCTCGGGACCTCCTGGAGGCACAGCACGTCAGGGTCGATCCGGCGCACCACCCGCGCCGCTGCACGCCGGTCGTCGAGGAAGTCGCGGGTGTTGTAGGTGGCTACCCGCAGCCGGGTCGCTCCTGGGGTCACCTGTCCTGGGGTCACATCACGCTCGAGCGGGCCAGGTCAGCTGCCCCGATGAGACCGGCGTCGTTGCCGAGCTGCGCGACCACGATGCTCGCCTCGGGACGGTACCCGCGGCCGGTCAGCTGGCGGGAGAAGGCCTGGCGGGCCGGCTCCAGGAGCAGGTCCCCTGCGGCACTCACCCCGCCACCGATGACGAACATCCCGGGGTCGAAGGCTGCAGCCAGGCTCGCGATGCCGACTCCCAACCAGGTCCCGATCTCGGTGAGGAGCTCGACCGCCATCCGGTCTCCCGCCTTGGCCGCCTCGGTGACGAGAGGCCCGGTGAGCCGGGAGGCGTCACCGTTGATGCGGGCGATCATGTCCATGGCGATCGGGCTGCGGGCGGTCACCATCGCCCTCGCCTCGCGCACGAGCGCATTGCCGGAGGCGTACTGCTCCCAGCAGCCCCTGTTGCCGCACTCGCAGCGGTGACCGTCGGGGACCACCTGCATGTGGCCGAACTCCCCCGCGATGCCGAAGCGGCCCCGCAGCACCTCCCCGTCGATGAGCAGTCCCCCGCCAATGCCCGTGCCGAGGGTGATCATGACCAGGTGGCTCTCCCCTCGAGCCGCCCCGAAGCGCCACTCGGCCCAGGCGGCGGCGTTGGCATCGTTGTCGATGAAGACGGGCTTCGTGATGCGCTTCCCCAGTCGGTCGCGCAGCGGCTCGTCGCGCCAGGACAGGTGGGGGGCGAAGACAACAGTCGCGCGGTCGGCAGCGACGAAGCCGGCGGCTCCGATACCGATCGCGAGGACCTGGTCCGGGTCGAGACCGCACATCAGCTCCTCGACGACGCCGACGATGACGTCCTCGACCACCGCCGGTGACGTCGAGCGGTGCGGGGTCTCTCGTCGCAGTCGCGCGAGGATCGACCCATCGGCGCTCACGACGCCTCCGGCGACCTTCGTGCCCCCGATATCGATGCCGATGCTCACCTGCTCTGTCGTCACAAGAGGTGAGCCTAACGATCCCGGCGCGCGCCGTCCGTGCGTGGACCCGGTGGGTGCAGCTGCGGAGCGGTCGGCGGGCGTCAGTCCTCGTCGAGGTCCGAGACCGGGATGTCCTCGCGTGGTGCGGCGGCCTGCTCGCTCTGGCGGCGCAGGTCGGCAGCCAGGGTCCGTAGGGTGATCTCCGCCTGATGGGCCAGGTCGGCGAGCGCGTTCACCGCCCCGGGGCTGACGGTGTGCAGGGCCGCGATGGCACGACAGACGGGACAGATCTCGCACGCGTCGATGGTGGTGTGGTCGCAGTCGCAGGTGCAGGTCTTCGCAGCCGCCGGCTCCTCGTCCTGGCCCTCAGCGGCCTCGTCGGCTGCGCCCGGCGCACGCGAGCGGGTGGATCCGGTGCCGCCGGTGGATCCGCCCGTTGACTGCTCGCCCATCCCCTCGCGGCGCCCGCCGGCCCGGAGGGCCTCTACCAGAGCCGCGATCTCCTCGGCCACCGAGCCGTGCTGACTGACGAACTCGTGCTCCATCACGCGGTCGCCTTGTCACGGTTTTGGCTGTCACGGTCCTGGTTGTCACGGTCCCGGTTGTCATGGTCCTGGTTGTCACGGTCCCGGTTGTCACCGTCCCGGCCGAAGCGCACGACGAGATGGCCCTCGCGGACCCCCGCCCCGCATACGCCCAGAGGCGCGAGCGCAGCCGGCAGCGTCACGACACGGTGCTGGCCGGCCACGTCGATGAGCAGGTCGTCACCGCGTCGGCCGAGGGAGACCTGGGCGGCCGAGACGAAGGGGACGCGTAGTCGCAGGGTGTAGCCGGCCGGGGTCTGCTCAACCTGGAGGGCAGGGGTGTCCGCCGTGCGTGTCAGCTCCGACGGCAGGAGCCGCACACCGTCGCAGGTGGCCGCGAGCTCTGCGAGCGCGTCGGCACCGATGGGTTCGGCCGGGAGGTAGGGCATCGGGACGACGGGGATACCCGAGAACGACTCGTGGACCTCCCGTAGACCCTGGGCCTGGGCCTGGTTCCAGCCCGCCAACCAGTCGGCACCGGCCGGGAAGACCCGGTTGACGTGCACGGCGTCGACCTCGAAGCCGAAGAGGGACAGTGAGGTCCACGTACGGCGGGCCTCAGCGATGACCACGCGCTCCGGGGTGGTGACGAGACGCACGGTCGAGCCCGGGAGTCGCAGGAGCTGCTTGAGATCGGTCATCTGGGTGTGCCACCGGGTGATCGCGTGCAGGACCTCAGGGCCGGGGACAGGGAAGCCCAGGGCGGCAGCGGCGGCCGGTCGCCAGGTCGATCCCTCGGGCAGCCAGCGACGCAGGTGCCAGGACAGCGAGTCGGGCAGGGCCAGCAGTCGGAGGGTCTCGGCGGTCGGAGCGCAGTCGACGATGATGACGTCCCACTTCTCGGCACGCACCCGCTCGCGAAGCGTCACCAGCGCAGCGATCTCATCCGCTCCGGGGAGGCTCGTGAGCTCCTCGGCGACCGCCGGGTCCACCCCGACGTCGGCCAGCAGACCGAGCAGGTAGTTCTGCACCACCCGCCAGGACTCCGAGAGACCGTGGGCAGCGCTCACGTGCTCGGCCGTGAGCCCCGGCTCCACCTCGACCGGGCCGGCGTGCAGGTCCGCGGCGAGGGCGTCCCCCAGCGAGTGCGCCCCGTCCGTGGACATGACGAGGGTCCGGGAGCCCTGCCTGGCGGCATCGACGCCGAGCGCGGCGGCCGTCGTGGTCTTGCCCACGCCGCCCTTGCCCGTGCAGAGGAGGATCCGGGGAATCATCTACGCGTGGCCCCGAGGACTGATCCTCGTCTCGGCGTGGGCCTTGAGCTGCTGGACCATGGACGTCACCAGGGCCTTCTCCGCTCGTCGCTTGAGGAGCCCGAGGATCGGGACGTTGACATCGAGGGCCAGTTCGTAGGTGAGCTCGGTGGCCCGGCCACCATCCTGGGACGTGAGCGTGAAGACGCCGTCGAGGGCGCTGAGCAGGTCAGAGCTCACGAGGGTGAACGTGACCTGGCCGGTCCCGTCGTCGTGGATGTCCCAGTCGTAGTCGACGGTGTACGTGTCCTTCAACGGCCCGCGACTGGAGGTGAACTCCACGTTGTCGGGCCATCCGTCTCCCTCGACGTTACGGATGGTGACCTCCGAGATGGTTCCGGTCCACCGGGGGTACTTCTCGACATCGGCGATGACGTCGAGAACGACCCCGGGAGGGGCCGCGATCTCGATCGTCGCACTCGTACCGATGGTCCGGACCATAGGTTCCAAGGCTAGTCGACAACGATCTGTGCTCGTGACCGCGCCTGCTCGCCCACTGAGCGGTCGGCTGCTGCGGCAGCGGGGGCCGCGCCGCGTGCGATCTGGCCGTGTCAGCCGACAGCGGCCCGCAGTGCGAGCTCAGTGTGCCAGCGCTCCTCAAGCCACTCCCCGGAGATCCCCACCCGCTGTAGAAAGCCTTGGGTGAGGGCCACGTCATCGGCCGACCGAGGCTGCTCCGACTCTCGGGTCCCGTTGCCGTCCGACGCTGTACCACCGGTGGGCCGCATCGCGTCGGTGACGTCGTGAAGCCCGACCTCATCAACGAGGATGCTGACCGCGAGCCATGCGGCGGTGTAGGCGTCAGCTCTCGTCTCGTTGTTCCCGAGCTCCGCGGGACCGGGGAGCGGACGCGTCCACCGGCCTTCGGACACAGCGGCCTCGAGGGCCTGCAGATCCGCGGCACGCTCGCTGCGCTCGTCGGTGACGCCCTGGTAGCCGATCCACTCCGCAAGCCCTTCGGACGCCCACAACGGGATCGGGGCGGTCCCGGTGCTCCTCATCGCGAGATGGGTCAGCTCGTGCCGCATGACGAGATCGAGACCCTCCGGGCTGAGCTGCGCCACGACCCCGGCGCCGACGAGCACCCGGTCCTCCTCCGCCGGATGATGGGACACAGCACGGCCCTCGACCTGGGCGGCGACGCCAGGAGCGAGCTCGGAGGTCGACACCACGATGGGGACATCACCCGTCCAGGCTGGCCAGAGCTCCTCGATGGTGGGCACCGCACGCTCGCAGGACTCGCGCAGGGCGTCGGCCTCGGCAGTCGAGGCCGCATCCATCACCTCGCAGCGAGTCCCCTGTCCCTGGGAGCATCCGGCAAGGACCAGTACTGCCAGCGCGGCCACGGCCATGGTGACGCCTCCACGTCGCACCCGAGAACGGGCTGTGCGCAGGGAGGTCCGAGACACCGCGTCAGTGTCTCATCCGCCGCGTCTTCTCCCATGTTCCTCACCCACGGAGGTCTCACCGGCCGGGCTACCCCCTGTGTCGCCCTGCCTGGTGTCGACCTGCCTCGCCTCACCCCTCGGGCGCTTCAGGCACCTCAGCCGGTCGCGCGATGCGCGGGTGCGTGCAGCGGCAGGCCACGGGTCGCCCCGTCCGGGGCATCGCGATCCTGCGCCGGCCACGACTCGACGACCCAGTCCGGCAGATCCGGGACTGCGTAGGCCTCGAGGGCATCCTCCTCGCAGACCAGCCCGTGCTCGACCAGCAGGTCGACCGCCCCCTGCTCGGCCGCGTCGAGGCGCAGGTGCACCGGACCGAGCAGCGCCACCATGCAGTCCCCGCACCCATGACCCGCGATCGGGCAGCTGTCGCAGTCGATGCGTGCCGTGCGGGATGCCGATGCGGACCTCGTGCGCACGGGATCCGGCCTCGGGTGACGCGGCGCTCGCGGCGGTGCGTGATGGACCCTGTCCCGCTCCTGGTACTGAGTCATCGTCATTGCCTCCTCGCTCGTCGTGTGACGTCGCTGGTGAACCATCTGTGGACGACGCTACGGACAGGCACTGACAGACCTTGGCTCGTCGCCGGCACCGATCCACTGTCATCGGTCACTGAGGGCGTTGGCGTCCCCACCAGCCGTGTGCCGCCCGCGGCACATCCCCCGCGCCCGACACACCCCAAGACGATTCCCCGCCAGCCGTGTGCCGCCCGCGGCACATCCCCCGCGCGCGACACACCCCACCGCGACCGCCCTCGTGAGCGCCGGCGACAGGCCGGGCGAGGCCGGGGTCCTAAGGGCTGTCGGAGGCTCTCCCTACCTTGGTCGCCATGACGATGACCCCGATCCAGAGTGTCCTGGACCTGGAGACGGCCGACGACCGTCCCCTCGGGACACCGTTGACCGACGTCACGTTCATCGTCGTGGACCTCGAGACCACCGGCGGCGCGCCTGCCGAGGCAGGGATCACCGAGATCGGCGCCGTCGCCGTGCGTGGCGGCGAGGTGGTCGGCGAGTTCCAGAGCCTGGTCAACCCCGGAGAGCCGATCCCCGCGTTCATCACGGCGCTGACCGGAATCACGACGACGATGGTCGCGCGATCACCCCGGCTGTCGGCGGCACTCCCCGCGTTCTTCGACTTCGTCCGCGCGCAGGGCAGACCGGTCGCCTGGGTCGCCCACAATGCCTCCTACGACATCTCCTTCCTCAAGGCCGGCGCGCGCCTCCATGACCTGGCCTTCCCCGATCACCCTGTGCTCGACACCGTCCACCTGGCCCGTCAGCTCCTCAACCGGGACGAGGTCCGCAACCACAAGCTCTCCACCCTCTCCACCCACTTCCACGCCCGCACCGTCCCCGATCACCGGGCACTCCACGATGCCCGCGCCACGGTGGACGTGCTCCACGGCCTCATCGAGCTGGTCGGCAACCGCGGGGTGGTCACTCTCGAGGAGCTGCGCTCCTTCTCCGCCCGGGTCCCGACCGAGGTGCGCGCCAAGCGGCGACTCGCGGCCGGGCTGCCGAGCGCACCGGGGGTCTATGTCTTCAGGGACGCAGCCGGGGACGCGCTCTATGTGGGGACCTCGAACGACATCCGGCGTCGGGTAGGCGCGTACTTCACCCGGGCGGAGACCCGGGCGCGGATGACCCAGATGGTGAAGCTCGCCGACTCGGTGACTCCGATTGTCTGCGCGACCGATCTGGAGGCCCGGGTGCGGGAGGTCCGGATCATCGCCTCGGAGCGGCCTCGCTTCAACCGCCGCTCGACCCGCCCGAACACCCACCTCTGGCTCAAGCTCACGAACGAGCACTTCCCGCGGCTCTCGATCGTCTCCACCGTTCGCGACGACGGCGCCCACTACATCGGACCCTTCCGCAGCCGGGTCCGCGCCACGCAGGCGATGACGGCTCTGCACTCGGTCTTCCCGCTCCGCCAGTGCACCCAGTCCCTCGGGGCGAACCCCACGAGACCCAGCGCCTGCGTGCTGGTCGAGCTCGGCTCCTGCGGAGCCCCGTGCATCGGCGCCCAGTCCAAGAGCGAGTATGCCGTCGTCGCCAACGCCGTCCGGCACGCCCTGACCCGTGATCCGGGGACCGTCGTCGACCAGCTCCGGGACCGGATGCTCGACCTGGGCACGACTGAGCGGTTCGAGGAAGCCGGTGAGGTGCGGGATCGTCTCGCCGCCCTCCTGAGCGGGGTGCAGCGCGTCCAGCGCATCGCCCCCCTCGCCGCCGTGCGGGAGGTCATCGCCGCTCAGCGCCATCCTCTCGGAGGTTGGGAGCTGATGTGCATCCGACACGGCCGGCTCGCCGGATCCTCCGTCGCGCCCCGCGGTGCCGACCCGATGCCCTTCGTGGCTGCCCTCAGAGCCAGCGCAGAGCATGTCTCCGCCCCCGCCACCGGCCTGCTTCCGGCCGCCATCATCGAGGAGACCGAGATCATCGCGCGCTGGCTCGAGTCCCCTGGCGTGCGACTGGTGGAAGTCGACGGGGAGTGGAGCTGGCCGGTGCGCGGTGGAGCCGCCTATGCCGATCTCACAGCGCGGATGGCATGACCACTAGGCTGACTGCGTGATCAGCGCCATCGTCCTCATCAATGCCGACGTCGACAAGATCCCCGAGGTCGCAGCCGCTCTCGTCGAGATCGACGGCGTCGAGGCGGTCTACTCCGTCGCCGGATCGGTTGATCTCATCGCCATGGTCCGGGTCAGGGAGCACGACCAGCTCGCCGACGTCATCGCCGACAAGATCGGCAAGGTGTCCGGAGTGACCGAGACCGATACGCACATCGCCTTCCGGACCTACTCCAAGGAGGACCTGGGCGCAGCATTCAGTCTCGGCGTCGAGTAGCCGCGACCCACCGCTGCAGCACCTCGGCGGCAGCCCCGCTGTCGATCGCCGCTCGCGCCGCCTCCAGGCCTCGCGCGATCGCCTCGGTCAGGTCGGGCGCGTCCCGCTCTTCGAGCAGAGGCAGGGCCAGGGCCACGGCGGTGTTGAGCAGCACCGCGTCCCGCGGAGCGCCGGAGACACCCGCGAGGACATCGCGCACGACCGCCGCGTTGAACTCGGCATCGCCACCGCGAAGGGCCTCCAACGGGCTGCGGGAGATGCCGAAGTCGCCCGGGTCGAGGGTGTGCGTGCTCACCGTCCCGTCCTTGACCAGCCAGACGGAGGACGTCGTCGAGAGGGTCACCTCATCCAGTCCGTCGTCACCACGCACCACGATCGCCGACCGCCGGCGTCGGGCGAAGACCCCCGCGATGAGCGGAGCAGCAGAGGCGTCGGCCACGCCCAGGGCGGCATACCTCGGCTGAGCGGGGTTGGTGAGCGGACCGAGAATGTTAAAGGCCGTGCCGACGCCGAGCTCACGACGGGCGACCGCGGCGTGTCGCATGCTCGGGTGGAAGGCCTGGGCGAAGCAGAAGGTGATCCCGGCCTCGAGAGCCACCGCCGCGACCCGCTGCGGGCTGATCGTCAGGTCGACTCCGAGGGCCTCGAGCACGTCGGCCGAGCCGCTGGAGGAGGACGCCGCGCGGTTCCCGTGCTTGACGACCGTCAACCCCGTCCCTGCCGCGACCAGCGAGGCCATCGTCGAGATGTTGACCGAGTGGTGCCGGTCTCCCCCGGTGCCGACGATGTCGACGGTGCTCCCGGGCACCTCGATGCGGATGGCGTGCTCCAGCATCTCGTCGGCGAGCCCGGTGAGCTCCTCCGTCGTGATGCCCTTGGCCTTGAGCGCCACGAGGAAGCCGGCAAGCTGGACAGCGCTGGCCTGTCCCTCCATGACCTCGCGCATGGCCCACCGGGTCTGACTGGCGCTGAGATCCTCACGCGCCAGCAGCGCGGTCAGCAGGTCCGGCCAGGTGGGCTCGGGGTCCGAGGTGGTGTCGTCCACCGGCTACCGCGTCGTGCGGGCGAGGTCCGCGACGGCTGTGGCGAGGGTGATGGGGTCGATCGGGTGCGGGACCGCCGCCTCGGCCTGGGACCAGGCTGCGAGCCACCCGTCCTGGGGGCGCCCGGTGAGGACGAGGATGGGTGGGCAGTCGAAGATCTCGTTCTTGAGCTGGCGGGTCAGCCCGAGTCCCCCCATCGGAGAGGCCTCACCGTCGAGGATGAGCAGGTCGAACCCACCCTGCTCGACCTCGGTCACGACCGCCTCGGGTGTCGCGCACTCCTTCCAGGCGACAACCTCGACGTCGCGGGCCGGCCGCCGGCCGACCGCCGCACGCACGGCGTCACGAGTCGTGAAGTCGTCGCTGTACAGCAGGATCGTGACCTGGTGCCGCTCGCCGGAGGCGGCGCTCGACGGGTCCGCAGCCGACGGGATCGGCGACGTCGAAGGGTGCACAGAGCTCATGGCACGGATCCTACCGGGGGTTTGTCGGGGGGTCGGGCACCGCCCGGCCGAAAGATGGTGCAGTATTGACCCCGTGGCGACTGCAGCGACCTTTCCTCAGGACTCTTCGAACGACGTGCGTCATCGTGTCGTTCCCAGCATCCCCGGGCACGGACCGGCGACCCGTCCCAATATGGTGGCGGTGGGCACCATGGTGTGGCTGGCCAGCGAGCTCATGTTCTTCGCGGGTCTGTTCGCGATGTACTTCACGCTGCGCGCCAACGTGCCTGCCCAGTGGGACGCGAACATCCCCAAGCTGAACTTCTGGTTCGCCCTGGCCAACACGACGATCCTCGTCATCTCCTCGGTCTGGTGCCAGCTCGGAGTCTGGAAGGCCGAGGCCGGCCAGGTCGCCCGCACCGGTGGCCTCTTCGAGTTCTCGAAGTGGGGCATGCGTGAGTGGTATGTGCTGACCTACATCTTCGGCGCGATCTTCGTCTCCGGACAGGTGCTCGAGTACGCCGAGCTGGTCTCCCACGGGGTGACGCTCGCCAGCGACTCCTACGGCTCGATCTTCTACCTCGCGACCGGCTTCCACGGCATCCACGTCACCGGTGGCCTCATCGCCTTCCTCCTCATCATTGGCCGTAGCTTCACGACACGCCGCTACACCCATGCGCAGGCCACCGGAGCAGTCGTGACGTCGTACTACTGGCACTTCGTCGACGTCGTGTGGATCGCCCTGTTCGCCACCATCTACCTGCTCCGTTAGCCCTTCCTTCCTTATCTGCTCCACCAGCCGTGACCCGACCGATCGAAGTAGACCCAAAGGAACTGACGTGAATGCACTAGCCGCCCGGCGCCGCCATCCAGCGGCCATCGCGCTGCTGCTGATGCTCGCCCTGGTGGTGACAGGCGGCCTGTACGCCGCGTTCGCCCCCAAGCCTGCGGCGGCCGCGGCCGTCACCGCGGACCAGGTGGCCCAAGGCAAGGCGCTCTTCCAGGCGAACTGCGCCAGCTGCCACGGCCTCAACGGGGAGGGCAACGAGGCCGAGGTCGGCGGCGAGCTGCGATCGTTCGGACCCTCGCTCGTGGGCGCCGGCGCCGCGGCGGTCCACTTCCAGATGGAGACCGGCCGGATGCCCCTGGCCAACCCCGGCGTCCAGGCCCAGCGCGTCTCCAAGATCAAGTTCGAGCAGGAGGAGATCGACTCGATCGCCGCCTGGGTGGCCACCCTCGGCCCCGGTCCCGCCCGCCCTGACGAGGAGTGGCTCGACTGGGAGGGCTCCGGCGACGCCGGTCGCGGCGGCACGATCTACCGCAGCAACTGCGCCATGTGCCACAGCTCGGCCGGTGCCGGTGGCGCCCTGACCCGAGGCAAGTACGCTCCGAGCCTCGAGGGAGTGGAGCCGGTCCACATCTATGAGGCCATGCTCACCGGCCCGCAGAACATGCCGGTGTTCAACGACACCAACCTCACCCCGGAGGACAAACGCGACGTGATCGCCTATGTCAAGCAGATGCATGCCGTCGGCAACCCCGGCGGACTGGGCCTGGGTGGCTTCGGTCCGGCCGCGGAGGCGCTCTTCGCCTGGGTCTTCGGTCTGAGCATCATGATCGGTACCGCTGTGTGGCTCGGACAGAAGGGAGCCTGACGTGGCAGACCCGACGAACCCCACCCCCGACGCGGATCGCCCGGACTCCGCGGGCGAGTACACCGAGGCCGACTACACCAGGGACCTCAGCACCGCGGTGAGCCTGGACGGCGACGTCGTCGGCACCGGTGGCCTGCCGGAGCGCTTCGAGGACCCCGGTCTGCCCCCGCACCAGCCGCGGATGTCCGATCTCGACGAGGCCGCGGCCACGCGGGCCGAGCGTCAGGTGGCCACCCTCTTCGGCATCTCGATCATCGGCACGCTGGGCTTCCTCGTCGCCTACTTCGCCGTGCCCGTCGAGAGCCGGATGTTCTTCCCGGGCCTCGGATCAACGGTCAGCACGAGCAACTTCCTGCTCGGAGTGACCATGGGTCTGTCTCTGCTGGGTATCGGCGCCGGCGCGGTCCACTGGGCCAAGACCCTCATGCCGGACGAGGAGGCGGTCGAGGAGCGCCACCCCATGCGCAGCGAGGAGGACGATCGCGCCCAGTTCGGCGAGATCATGCTCGGTGGCGCCGAGGACGCCGGCCTGACCCGTCGCCCGCTTCTCAAGTACGCGATGGGTGGGGCGCTCGGCCTGTTCGCCCTGCCGATGGTCGTCCAGGTCGTCGGCAGCCTCGGGCCGCTGGACCGGCCGTGGCGCCGCCTGGAGCACACCTTCTGGGACGGCGAGGAGGGTCCGGACGGCACGCGTGAGTTCACCCGCCCGCGCCTGGTGCGCGACCCGCAGAACACCCCGATCCGCCCCGAGGAGGTCACCATCGGGTCGGCCTACCACGTCCAGCCCGAGGGGCTGTTCGACCTCGACCCGCACCACCAGCTCGAGGCCAAGGCCAAGGCGTCGGTGCTGCTCATGCGGCTGCACCCCGATGACTTCGTGAGCGAGAAGGCCCGGGACTGGGGCTACGAGGGCATCGTGGCCTACTCCAAGATCTGCACGCACGTCGGGTGTCCCGTGGGGCTCTACGAGCAGCACACACACCACCTGCTCTGCCCGTGCCACCAGTCGACCTTCGACGTGACGGACGACTGCAAGGTCATCTTCGGACCGGCCAAGCGCCCGCTTCCGCAGCTGAAGATCACCGTGGACGACGAGGGCTACCTCGTCGCCGACCAACCTTTCGAGGAGCCCGTCGGGCCGAGCTACTGGGAGCGTGAGCGTCGATGAGCGAGACCACAGCCAGCCGTCCTGCGGCCGCGCTGCGGGCGGACGACAAGCCCATCGAGCGCGCGCCGCAGGGTGCCGTCGGGAAGCTCGGAGGGGTTGCCGGATGGGTCGACGACCGCACCCGGGCCGCGAAGGGCGTCAACTACCTGCTCCGCAAGGTCTTCCCCGACCACTGGAGCTTCATGCTCGGCGAGATCGCGATGTACTCGCTGATCGTCTGTCTGCTCACCGGCGCCTTCCTCACCTTCTGGTTCGTGCCGAGCATGGGTCAGACCGTGTACGACGGCTCGTACATCCCGTTGCAGGGTGTCGTCATGTCCGAGGCCTACGCCTCGACGCTCGACATCAGCTTCGACATCAAGGGCGGTCTGCTCATCCGGCAGATCCACCACTGGGCGGCGCTGATGTTCATCGTGTCGCTGTCGGTCCACATGATGCGTGTCTTCTTCACCGGTGCCTTCCGCAAGCCGCGTGAGCTGAACTGGGTCATCGGCACAGTCCTGGCGCTGCTCGCCATCGTCGAGGGCTTCGCTGGGTACTCGCTCCCGGACGACCTTCTCTCCGGCACGGGTCTGCGGGCGATGCAGGGCTTCATCCTCACTGTCCCGGTGATCGGTTCCTACATCGCGTACGCGCTCTTCGGTGGGGACTTCCCCGGCGAGATGATCATCCCCCGGCTGTATGCAGCCCACGTGCTGCTCATTCCGGCTATCCTGGTCGGGCTGTTCATCGTCCACGTCACGATGGTCGCGGTCAACAAGCACACCCAGTACCCCGGTCCGGGCAAGACCAACGACAATGTCGTCGGCTACCGGGTCATGCCGGTCTACGCAGCCAAGGCGGGCGGGTTCTTCTTCCTGGTCTTCGGTCTGACCGCACTCATTGCAGCCTTCGCGCAGATCAATGCCATCTGGGTGCACGGGCCCTACGACCCGTCGGCGGTCACCGCCGGCGCCCAGCCTGACTGGTACATGTGGTTCTCCGACGGTGCGCTGCGACTGCTGCCGGGCTGGATCGAGTTCACGGTGTTCGGGTTCACCTTCTCGCCGAACATCGCCATCGGCTCGATCATCCTGCTGCCCCTGGTCTACACGGTGCTCGGTGCCTACCCGTTCGTGGAGCGCTGGATCACCGGTGACGACCGGGAGCACCACCTGCTCGACCGTCCGCGCAACGCTCCGACCCGTACTGGTGTCGGCATGGCTGCGATCACCGGCTACACGGTTCTCGCACTGGCCTGCGTCAACGACATCATCGCGATCAAGCTGGGTATGTCGATCAACGACCTGACGAGGTTCTTCCGAGTCGCCGTCTTCCTCCTGCCCATCCTGGTCTTCTGGATCACGAAGCGGATCTGTCTGGGACTGCAGCGCCACGACCGCGAGCTCGTCCTCCACGGTCGCGAGACGGGCACCGTCATCCGCACCCCGGAGGGTCGCTTCTTCGAGCGGCACGAGGATCTGGACCCCTACACCCGGTGGCGCCTGGTGTCCTTCGATACCTACCGGCCGATCGAGCTCGAGCCGGCAACCGACGCGAACGGTCTCGTCCGCAAGGGTGCGAGGAAGGACCGACTTCGCGCGGCCCTGTCGCGGTTCTACTTCACCGACCAGATTCACCCGGTCACCCCTGCCGAGCTGGCTGCCGCGCACCACGACGGCCACGGCCACGAGGCTCTCGAGGGTGCCGCCGAGGAGGAGTACCCCGAGCAGATCGGTGCGGACCGCTAGGTCTTCCAGCGGGCACCACGACGGAACAGCTGTGCGGCTGAGTGTGCGGGTTCGCCCGGGCGCCAGCCGCACAGCCGTTGGTGGGCGCTACGGTGAGGACGAGATCCTCTGTGTCGCCGTCTCGGCCCGGGCTGTGGACGGTGCAGCCACCGATGCGGTGCTGCGGGCAGTCGCAGACGCCTTCGCACTCCCCCGCCGGGCCGTCACGCTCGTCTCAGGGCGCACAGCGCGCACGAAGGTCCTTGAGCTGGACGGAGACGAGCCGAGCCTGCGGCAACGCCTCCATGAGCTGCTGAGCGCCTGAGCGGGCCCGCAGCGCGCGTCAGACGTCTTCACAGTGACCCGCCGGCATCCCGGAGGACGACAACCGACGAGGAGAACCCACAATCGGTCTGACGATCGAGGAGCTGCCGGCCAGGCACGAAGACCTCGCGAGTGCGTCGCTCACGCCAAGATCACGCGCCAGCGGTATCACACGCAAGCGGTGCCTGAGCCTGAGGAAGGAAACGAGAGCCAGATGGTCGAGATCACCACAGCTGAGTTCGAGGAGGCCGTCAGCGCTGCCCTGGACGCGGTCCCGACGGCCCTGATGGACATGCTCGACAACGTCGCGTTCTTCGTCGAGCAGGAGCCGTCGAGCGACCAACCGGACGATCTGCTCGGGATCTACGAGGGAGTCCCGCTCACCGAGCGTGACATCGGGTGGGGCGCCATGACACTCCCCGATCGGATCACGCTGTTCAAGGGCCCCCTGAGTCGGCTCTGTGAGAGCCGGGAGGAGCTCGAGGAGGAGATCACGATCACTGTGGTTCACGAGATCGCGCACCACTTCGGCATCGACGACGACAGGCTCCACGAGCTCGGCTGGGGCTGAGGTCCGACAGCGAAGACACAAGAAGAGCGGGGCCCTCTCCCACGAAGGAGAGGGCCCCGCTCTTGCGGCCGAGATCAGCCAGTTACGTGGACCCGGCCGGACCGGCGATCAGTTGGCGTGCTGACCCTTGAAGTACTCGAACGTCCAGCCGATGAGAGCCGGCACGCCGATGACGGCGCCGATGGCGAAGATCCACCAGCCCATCGCGATGCCGAGGAAGAGCAGAGCCGCGGCAAGAGCCAGCACCAGCGGCCACCAGGAGTACGGACTGAAGAAGCCGTAGTCACCCTGATACTGCTCGATGTTGCCGCGGGGGTCATCCTCCGGGGCCGGGTCGAGGCTGCGGTCCGTGATGTGCAGGTAGAACGCGATGAAGAAGAAGAAGAACCCCGTGAGCAGCAGGGCCACCATGCCGGCCGGCTCGAAACGGTCCGGAAGGTAGTTGATGCCCCAGACGGTGTAGACCGTCGTCAGGAGGATGAAGAACGCACCGAGGAAGGTGAACAGCTTGACGGAGTAGCGCATCTGTCAGTGCTCCTTGCGTGCTGCGGCCAGGAGCTCGCGCCCCTCGGCGAGATCGGCACGCACGTCGTGCGGCGCCGCTTCGGGGTGGTTCAGGTCGAAGGCGGGCCGCTCGGAGCGGATCCGGACGATCTGGTCGAAGTTGTGCCGTGGCGGCGGGCACGAGGTCGTCCACTCCAAAGAGGCTCCGTAGCCCCACGGGTCGTTGCTCTCGACGAGCGGTGCGGTCTTCCACGTCTTCCAGACGTTCCACAGGAACACCAGCGTCGAGATGCCCAGCAGGAAGGCGAACACCGTCGAGATCTGGTTGAAGAAGCGGAAGCCGTCTTCCACGAGGTAGTCGGCGTAGCGCCGCGGCATGCCCCAGATGCCCAGGACGTGCTGGATCATGAAGGTGCCGTGGAAGCCGATGAAGAGCATCCAGAAGTGGATCTTGCCGAGCTTCTCGTCGAGCATCCGACCGGTCAGCTTGGGCCACCAGAAGTAGTAGCCGGCGAACATCGCGAAGACCACGGTCCCGAAGACGGTGTAGTGGAAGTGCGCCACGATGAAGTAGCTGTCCGAGAGGTGGAAGTCCAGGGCCGGCATGGCCAGGATGACGCCGGTGAGGCCACCGAAGAGGAAGGTGACGATGAAGCCGCAGACCCAGAGCATCGGCGTCGCCATGACGATCTTCCCGCCCCACATGGTCCCGATCCAGTTGAAGAACTTGATGCCCGTGGGTACCGCGATGAACATCGTCATGATCGCGAAGAACGGTAGGAGCACCTGTCCCGTGACGTACATGTGGTGGGCCCACACGGACATCGAGAGGGCCGCGATGGCGATCGTCGCGTAGACGAGCGTCTTGTACCCGAAGATCGGCTTGCGGGAGAAGACCGGGACGACCTCGGAGACGATCCCGAAGAACGGCAGGGCGATGACGTACACCTCTGGATGGCCGAAGAACCAGAAGAGGTGCTGGTAGAGCATCACTCCACCGGCCGAAGGATCGTAGATGTGCGCGCCGAAGCGCCGGTCCGCGCCGACGGCCAGCAGGGTGGCGGCCAGCACCGGGAAGATGAGCAGGACGAGGATCGAGGTCACCAGGACGGTCCAGGTGAACACCGGCATCCGGAACATCGTCATGCCCGGTGCCCGCAGCGTCAGGATGGTGGTGATGAAGTTGACCGATCCGAGGATGGTGCCGAAGCCGGCCAGGCCGAGGCCGAAGATCCACAGGTCGCCACCGAGGCCGGGGCTGTAGACGGAGTCGGAGAGCGGGACGTAGGCGAACCAACCGAAGGAGGCCGCGCCGTCCGGGGTGAGGAAGCCGGAGGCGGCGATGAGTCCGCCGAAGAGGTAGAGCCAGTAGGCGAACATGTTCAGACGCGGGAACGAGACGTCCGGGGAGCCGATCTGCAACGGCACCAGGGCGTTGGCGAACGCGGCGAACAGTGGCGTCGCGAAGAGCAGCAGCATGATGGTGCCGTGCATCGTGAACAGCTGGTTGAACTGCTCGGCGTTGTCGACGATCTGCAGGCCCTCGGTGTACAGCTCCGCACGGATGATCAGCGCCATCGCCCCACCGATGAGGAACCAGACGAACGAGGTGATGAAGTACAGGTTCCCGATGACCTTGTGGTCGGTCGAGGTGATCCAGCGCACGACCTGGCTACCCGGCGCGGACCTCGCTCGCGCCGGTGCCTGGTCTGCGGTGCGCAGGAAGGTCGTCTCGGAGGCGGTAGCCATCAGGCGTTCCCTTCAGGAATGAGGTCGAGGTCCTTGTCAAGGAGCTCTTCCATGTTGAGGTCGTTGTTGAGCAGTCCGGTCTGGCCCGCGTCGCGCAGCTCCTGCATGTGAGCCTCGTACTCCTCCGGCTCGACGACCTTGACGTTGAAGAGCATGCTGGCGTGGTAGGCGCCGCACAGCTCTGCACACTTGCCCTGGAAGGTCCCGGTCTGGGTCGGGACGACCGCGAAGCGGTTCACCCGGCCCGGAATCATGTCGAGCTTCTGGTGGAACTGGGGAACCCAGAACGAGTGGATGACATCGCGGGAGGTCAGCACGAACTCGGTGCGCTCCCCCACGACCATGTACATCGTCGGCAGAGTCTCCTCGACCCCCTCCTGACCGGTCAGGCGGGCCTGGGTGCCGGCGAGGTGCACGTCGTCGTTGACATAGTTGAAGTCGAAGCTCCACCGCTTGCCGACCACGTTGATGACGTTGTCCGGCGGGGTGGACGTGTCGAGCAGGATCTCCTCGTCACGCGCGGTGTAGAAGAACAGCACGAGCACGATGAAGACCGGGACGATCGTGTACAGGACCTCGATCGGCACGTTGTACCGGAGCTGCTCCGGGAGCTCGTCGTCCCCCTCACGGTGGCGGTAGGCGATCAGGCACCAGGCGAGCAGCCCCAGCACCAGCAAACCGACCACGATGGCGGTGATCCAGGTCCCCACCCACAATCTGGTGACCCGCTCGGCTCCCTCGGTCACCCCTGGAACGAGCAGGCCGTCGGACCACGAGGCCCGGCCACAGCCGGTGAGCATGACGACACCGAGCACGATGGCACTCAATGAGGCGACCCGGCGGCCCCCTCGCCGTCGCGCGGCGGCGTCGAGACGGTCAGACCTTGGCACAGAGCACCCTCTCTCAACACGTAAACATGGCACTGTCGCAGACACACTACTCCAGCAAGGACGCTGACGGAGGGCAGGTCCGCGATAGCGTCGTGGCGTGCCAGGTGTTGACCAGCTGAACCGACTACTGGACGCCGCTCAGGGGCCCCTTCACCCGGCTGCGAGAGACACGCTCATCGCCGCTCTCGACGCCGGCTGGGCCGATCCGCGGCGCTTGTATGCGCAGGCCAGGCGGGCGCGGGCCCTCCTGGACCAGTCGCGCGAGATCATCGCGGCCGGGCTCGGCGTGCGGCCGGCCGAGCTGAGCTTCCACTCCAGCGGCCCTGCCGCCCTCGAGGCCGGCCTGACCGGGCTGCTGCACGGCCGCCGGCGCCGAGGGACGGCGCTCGTGGCCAGCGCGGTCGAGCACAGCGTCGTCCTCACGCTGGGCCGGGCGCGCGCGGCGGGGGCAGCAACCGGCCAACCGGGGTCCGGACCGCTGATCGAGGTGCCCGTCGACCACCACGGACAGGTGGACCTGCAGGACTGGGCGGCGGCGGTGGCAGCCGAGGACACGGCCGCGGCCGCCCTGCAGCACGCGAATGCCGAGGTCGGCACCCTGCAGCCGCTGGAACAGGCCTACGCGCTCGCCCGAGAGGCGGGGGTACCTCTCCTCACCGACGCCCAGGCCTCCCTCGGGCGGATCGACCCGCCGAGCACCGCCGACGTCATCGTCGGCAGCGCGGCCAGCTTCGGCGGCCCGCCCGCCGTCGGGCTCCTCGTCGTGCGGGAGGGAACCCGCTTCGCCCTGCCGGGACGGGTCCGGGAGGCGGAGCACGGCCGGGCCGAGACCGATCCGTGGGTTCCGCTCGTCCTGGCCGCTGCGGAGGCCTGGCGCCAGGTCGAGGCGACCCGGGAGGCCGAGGAGCGCGAGGCATACGCGCTCATCGACGCCCTTCGCATCCGGCTGAGCCGGATCGAGGGCCTGGAGGTCGTCGGCCACCCCACCGACCGGCTGCCGCACGTGCTGACCGCCTCGGCCCTCTACGTCGACGGGGAGACCGTCGTGCACGAGCTCTCCAGGGACGGCTTCCTCGTCGCGTCAGGGTCCGCCTGCACCTCCAGCACGCTCGAGCCGAGCCACGTCCTGGCCGCCATGGGTGCCCTCAGCCACGGCAACATCCGAATCACCCTCCCCCTGGCAGCGCTCTCCCCCGGCCGCGCCCAGGACTGCGCCGAGCTGCCCGCGGTCCTCGAGGATGTGCTGCGCCGGGCCAGGGCCGTGATCCACACGACCGGGAGCGGTGCAACCGAGGTGGGCCAGGACACGCCGGAAGGGAGTCCGATGGAGGACGACTCTGCCCCTGACGAGGATGCCGCTGGCGCGGCTCAGCCCCGGACGGTGTCGGAGGACCTCTCCCGGGAGCAGCAGGCGGTCCTGGACTCGCGGGGCACCTTGTGCCCGCAGCCGATCATCGACCTGGCGCGCTGGTGGCACGCGCACCCGGACGCGGACTCGGTCACGCTTCTTGCCGACGACGAGGCGGCCAGGGTCGATGTGCCCGCCTGGTGCCGGATGACGGGCCGGGTGCTGCGTACGGTCACTGAGCGCTCCGATGGCGGCACGGCCTACGACGTCGGCTCGAGCTGAAGAGCCGCTCTCCGATCGCAGTGTTGGGCAGGTCGTTCGGGTCAGAGCGGCTCAGCAGGCAGGGTCAGGGCTCGCGCCAGTCGCTCGAGGTACTCCTCGCGTGGGATCGCGATGACCCCGAGCGAGGCCAGGTGCGGTGTCTGCCACTGGACGTCGATGATCCGGCCCCCGTGCAGGAAGCGCTCGACGAGCCCGAGGAGGGCCACCTTGGAGGCGTCGCTCTCACGGTGGAACATCGACTCTCCGGCGAAGAGGCCACCGATCATCACGCCGTAGAGCCCCCCGGCGAGGCGCCCGTCCCGCCACGCCTCGATCGAGTGCACCCAGCCGAGCAGATGCAGCTGGCGGTAGGCCTCGACGACGTCCTCGGTGATCCACCGTCCGTCACGCCGCGGGTCAGCGCAGGCGGCGATCACCTCGTCGAAGGCGGTGTTCACACGGATCTCGAAGCGACGGGCGGAGCGGGCCAACGAGCGGGAGACGTGCATGCCCCCGGGGAGCAGGACACCGCGCGGATCAGGCGACCACCAGCCGATCGGCGGGCCGCCGTGCCGGCCCACGCCCATGGGGAAGGCTCCGGCCCGGTATGCGGCGAGCAGCGTCCCGGGCCACAGGTCACCTCCGGCGGTGAGCAGGTCCTCGCCGGGTCGGGCGTGCCGCAGGTCGAAGCGCCACCGGGAAGGCGGCGGCTCGATCGGCGGCCACTGCGGTCCGGTGATGGCCAGGTTCATGCTGTCAGTGTGACGGCGTCGAAGTGAGGTGTCAGAGTAGGGAGGTGTCAGCGACGTGAGGTGTCAGAGGGATGTGCACGGTCGGAGGCAGGCGCGACGCTCAGGGTCGCGGGCAGCGGATGTGCGGCGCGATCTCCTCGGCGGACGTCGTGCCGTAGCTGCTCCGGACCCGCTCGAGGAAGGCGGCCGTAGAGAGGGTGTACTCCTGGGTGCCCACCGTCTCGATGACGTATGCGGCGAGCACCGAGCCGATCTCCGCGCACCGCTGGTGCGGGAGACCGTTGACCAGGCCCGTGAGGAACCCGGCCCGGAACGCGTCACCGACTCCTGTCGGGTCGAGAGGAGTCACCCCGGTGGCCACGTCGACGTGCACCGGCTCCTCCCCCTGGGTGTAGATCGTCGCGCCGTCCTTACCCTTCGTGGTGACCCGCGTGCGGACCCGGTCGGCGATCTCAGCCGCGGACCAGCCGGTCTTGATCTCGGTGAGATGTGACTCGTACTCGTTCGTGAAGAGGTAGTCGGCCCCGTCGATGAGCCGCCGGATCGTCTCGCCGTCGGCGAAGGCGAGCTGCTGGCTGGGGTCGGCGACGAACTGCAGGCCCCTCGTCCGGCACTCGTCCGTGTGCCGGAGCATCGCCTCGGGGTCGTCGGCGCCGATGAGGACGAGATCGAGGCCCCCGACCCGTGCGGCGACCGGCCCGAGCTCGATGTTGCGCGCCTCGGCCATCGCCCCGGCGTAGAAGGTCGCCATCTGCGCCATGTCGGTGTCGGTCGTGCAGACGAAGCGCGCTGTGTGGAGGGTCTCGGAGACGTGAATCGACTCGCAGTCCACCCCGTGCCGCTCCAGCCACGAGCGGTAGCTGTCGAAGTCCTCCCCCACCGATCCGACGAGGACCGGCTGCTGGCCGAGCTGGCTCATCCCGAAGGCGATGTTCGCGGCGACACCCCCTCGACGGATCTGCAGGTCGCTGGCGAGGAAGGAGACCGAGATCTTGTCGAGCTGCTCGACGACGAGACTGTCGGCGAAGCGGCCGTCGAAGGTCATCAGATGGTCGGTCGCGATGGACCCGCAGATGGCGATGCGCACGTTCGCAGAGGCTACCCGATGCACGACGACGGCCCGTCCCCACGAGTGCGTGGGGCCGGGCCGTCGCTCTTCAAGGGTTCAGATCCCGGCGGCGCCTCGAGGGAGGCGGTTGCCAGGGACCGGAGGTATGCGGTGATCGCCGAGGTCGGTCGCCGACCAGTGATGGGCGATCTGCTGACGTCGTCGGTCAGCCGAGGTGGCCGATCACCGAGGAGTGCCGATCAGCTGAAGCTGTCACCGCAGGCGCACGAGGAGCCGGCGTTCGGGTTGTCGATCGTGAAGCCCTGCTTCTCGATGGTGTCGGCGAAGTCGATCGTCGCTCCCTCGAGGTAGGGCGACGACATGCGGTCCACGACGACCTCGACACCGTCGAAGTCGCGCACGAGGTCACCGTCGAGGGTGCGCTCGTCGAAGTACAGCTGGTAGATGAGGCCGGAGCAGCCACCCGGCTGGACGCCCACCCGGAGGCGGAGGTCGTCACGGCCCTCCTGCTGCAGCAGGGACTTGACCTTAGCGGCGGCGACATCGGTGAGGATGACGCCGTGGGTGGCGGTGGCCTGGTCGGCGGTTGCCTGCTCAGTCATGAAGTTCGTCCTAACGAGTGTGCGAGGTGGGCGCTCGGCCGAGGTGGTCCGCTGCGCACAGGGCGCAACGTCAGGGGCAGAGCGGTTCATTCCCTGTTGAAACAGGATACGTCAGGATGCAGCGAGGGCCAGGGACGCTTTCGCGCGCCGGCCTCACGCAGCATCCTCCCGCAGCATCCTCATGCGCCGGTCGCACGCAGCTGTCCCGCTATGAGGCAGCCGGGGGCCGACGTGGCGACCACGTCCTGGCCACCCGTGCTGTGCGGCGGCGAAGGGAGCCCACCGGGTCCAGCATCGCGGCCTCGACCTGGGCCGGGGACTCCGCCACCGCATACATCCCGGAGAGCCCGAGCGACATCGCCTCCCGACGGCCGAGGGTCACCTGGCCGGCGATGACGATGCTCGGGGTCGCCACCTCGAGTGCGGTCTGGGCCACGCCCGCGACCACCTTGCCCTGCATGCTCTGCCAGTCGAAGGTTCCCTCGCCGGTGACGACGAGCGCCGCGTCGGCGACCTGCTCGCGCAGACCGACCGCCTCGATGACGAGCTCGACACCGCTCACGCGCCGGGCGCCGATGGCGAGGAGCGCATACCCCAGGCCCCCGGCGGCTCCGGCTCCCGGCGCACGGTCGAGCCGTACCGGGCGTCCGGTGAGCAGGTCCTGGGGTGCGTCCATCGCCCGCGACACCACCTCGTGGAATCGACCGAGCGCCCGCTCGAGCTCCTGGGCCTGCTCGGGCGTGGCCCCCTTCTGGGCCGCGAAGACTGCGCTGGCGCCCTGGAGGCCGAGCAGTGGAGAGGTCACGTCGGTCGCGGCGACGAGGTCGATGCCGCTCAATCGCTGGGTGACGGCTTCCAGGCCTGCGAGGTCCTCGTCGGCGAGCCCGATCAGGCCGGCCCCGCCGGCCCGCAGCAGTGGGGTGTCGCCGGCGCCGAGCGCCGCGAGCATACCTGCGCCCCCGTCGTTGGTCCCCGACCCGCCCAGGCCGATGACGATCCGCTCGGCGCCCGCCTCGATAGCCACCTCGATGAGCTGGCCGACGCCGTAGGTGGAGGTGATGGTCGGGTCGCGCTCCGCGGCGTCGAGCAGGTGCAGCCCGATCGCCTGCGCCGACTCGATGTATGCGGTGGGCACCGCGCCGACGACCCCGGCGGCTGCCCGGTCGATGAGCACGAGCGCAGGCACCGGACGCCCGAGCGGGTCCTCGACGGTGGCGATGACGGACTCGACGGCGTCGTCACCCAGGCCGGTGGCGATGACGTCGAGGAAGCCGGGTCCTCCGTCGGAGAGGGGAACCTGGACGACCTCGTCGTGGGGCGCCCCCTCGAGCCAGCCCTCGGCGATGGCAGCTGCCGCCTGGGCCGCGGTGAGGGTACCGGTGAAGTTGTCCGGGGCGATGACGACGCGCACGCAGGTCAGCCTACGGCGGGTGGACGGCGAGGACGTCCGAGCCGGGACGACCTACCATCGGAGAATGACCTCCACCGCGATGTCCACCTCCATGCCCCTGCCGCTGCTCGTCCTCGGCGCCGGAACGGACCTGCACACCGAGCGCGGCGTCGAGTGCCCGGGCGAGCTGCCGCCACCCTCGGACCCGGCACTCGTCGAGCGGGCGCGGGCCGCCAAGGCCGCTCTCGGCGACAGGGTGTTCGTGCTGGGGCATCACTATCAGCGCAACGAGGTCATCGAGTTCGCCGACGTCACCGGAGACTCCTTCAAGCTGGCCAAGGAGGCCGCCGCTCGTCCCGACGCCCCGTGGATCGTCTTCTGCGGCGTCCACTTCATGGCCGAGTCGGCGGACATCCTCACCAGCGACCAGCAGACGGTCATCCTCCCCGACCTCGCAGCAGGGTGCTCGATGGCCGACATGGCCGCCATCCACCAGGTCGAGGACGCCTGGGACGACCTCGTCGAGGCCGGGGTGGCGCAGGACACCATCCCGGTGACGTACATGAACTCCTCCGCCGCGATCAAGGCGTTCACCGGTCGGCACGGCGGGACGATCTGCACCTCGAGCAACGCGAAAACCGCGCTCTCCTGGGCCCTCGAGCAGGGCTCGAAGGTCCTCTTCCTCCCCGACCAGCACCTCGGCCGCAACACCTATGTGCGGGACCTGGGTGGCTCGCTCGAGGACTGCGTGGTCTTCGACCCGCACCGCCCGATGGGCGGCCTCACCATCGAGCAGATCCAGTCGGCGCGGATGATCCTCTGGCGGGGACACTGCTCGGTGCACGGACGGTTCACCGTTGACGCCGTGGAGACAGCCCGCCGCGAGATCCCAGGCGTGCGGGTCATCGTCCACCCCGAGTGCCGCTACGAGGTCGTGGAGCTCGCCGACGAGGTCGGCTCGACCGAGAAGATCGTCAAGACCATCGCGGCCGCCCCGGCCGGAACCAAGTGGGTCGTCGGCACCGAGCTCAACCTCGTCAAGCGTCTCGCCGAGCAGTTCCCGGACCAGCAGGTCTCCTTCCTGGAGAAGAACGTCTGCTACTGCTCGACAATGAACCGGATCGACCTCCCGCACCTGGTCTGGGCGCTGGAGTCGCTCGTCGAGGGTCGCGTCGTCAACCCGATCCGCGTCGACGACCAGGTCGCGCACTATGCGCGGGTCGCCCTCGACCAGATGCTCGCCCTGCCGGGTGAGACGCACAAGGACTAGTGGCGCAGAAGTAGTCGAACAAGCTCTGGCGCCGGTCCAGCGTCAGAGCCTGCCCGGATCAGGCCGTCGAGGACGGGACCCGAACCCGACCGGAGAACGGAACCGGGGGTAGGGCTAAGCCCGGACGAGACCGTCCTCCCCGATGTGCGGGTTGTCCACAGTCGGGACGCGCTCGGCCTCCGGCGGCGGACCGGGCGGGGTGCCGTCGCCGAACGGCCGGCCGCCCAGCGCCTCGCGTCCGTGCGGCTCGATCCACCCGGAGAGGTCCGGCCCCTTCGGCACGACCTGCGTCGGGTTGATGTCGGTGTGCACCTCGTAGTAGTGCCGCTTGATGTCGGTGAAGTGGGTGCAGTCCCCGAAGCCGGGCGTCTGGAACAGGTCCCGCGCGTAGGCCCACAGGACCGGCATCTCGCTGAGCTTGTGACGGTTGCACTTGAAGTGCCCGTGGTAGACGGCGTCGAAGCGGGCCAGCGTCGTGAAGAGGCGCACATCGGCCTCGGTGATGGTGTCCCCGACGAGGTAGCGCTGACCCGCGAGGCGCTCGCTCAGCCAGTCCAGCGCGGTGAAGAGCCGGTCGTAGGCCGCGTCGTAGGACTTCTGGGTCCCGGCGAAGCCACAGCGGTAGACCCCGTTGTTGACCTCGGTGTAGACCCGACGGTTCACGGCGTCGATCTCGTCGCGGAGGTGCTCGGGGTAGAGGTCCGGTGCACCCTCCCGGTGGTACTCACCCCACTGCGTCGTGAAGTCGAGGGTGATCGACGGGAAGTCGTTCGTCACCACCTTGCCGGTCGTCGTGTCGACGACCGCCGGCACGGTGATGCCCCGCGGGTACTCCGGATCGCGGGCGAGGTAGGCGTCCTTGATCCGAGGGATGCCGAGCACCGGGTCGACTCCGCCCGGGTCCTTGTCGAACGTCCAGCTGTCCGCGTCATGGGTGGGGCCGCAGATCCCGAGCGAGATGACGCCTTCGAGCCCCAGCAGCCTCCGGACGATGATGGTGCGGTTCGCCCACGGGCACGCCCAGGCGACCACGAGGCGGTAGCGACCCGGCTCGACCGGCCACCGACCTCCCGCGCCGTCCGTGGAACCACCCTCGGACACGATGCGGTCGGTGATGTAGGTCGTGTCCCGTTCGTAGGACTCCTCGACATAGCTGCCACGCCTGCCCTCAGCCACGCTCGCCTCCCTTCATCGCGCCGAGCCGGGCGAGCAGGATCGCCTCCGCGACGCATACCTTCTCGAACTCGCCCAGGTGGAGCGACTCGTTCGCCCCGTGGGCCCTCGCATCCGGGTCCTCGACCCCGGTGACGAGGATCGCGGCCTCCGGGAACTTCTCGGCGAAGGCGGCCACGAAGGGGATGGACCCGCCGACCCCGATGTCGACCGGCTCGACGCCCCAGGCGTCGGCGAAGGCGGCCCGGGCCTCGTCGTAGACCGCGCCGTTCGCGTCGGCGGCGAACCCCAGTCCGCGCTCCTCCAGCTCCACGGTCACCGCGGCGCCCCACGGAACGTTGGCGAGGAGGTGCTCCTTGACGCGCTCGAAGGCGGCCAGGTCGTCCTGGTCCGGAGCGAGCCGGACGGAGACCTTCGCCCGGGCCGTGGGGACGAGCGTGTTCGAGGCGGCCTCCACCGCGGGCGCGTCGATCCCGATGATCGTGGCGGACGGCTTGGTCCACAGCCGCGAGAGGAGGGAGTCCGACCCGATCGTCTGCACCCCGTCGAGCAGACCGGACTCCTCGCGCAGGCGCTCCTCGGAGTACTCGAGCTGGGCGGCGTGTCCCGACCGCAGCCCCTGAACGGCGAGGCTGCCGTCGTCATCGTGGAGGCCGGCGAGGAGCCGCACGAGGACCATGAGCGCGTCGGGCACGGCCCCGCCGAACATCCCGGAGTGCACGCCGTGGTCGAGGGTGGAGACGGTGACGAGGACACGGATCATGCCGCGCAGGGTCGTGGTGAGCGCGGGCTCCCCGATTGCCCAGTTCGTCGAGTCGGCAAGGACGATGGCGTCGGCGCGCAGCTTCTCACCGTGCCGATCGAGGATCGTCGGCAGCGAGTCCGAGCCGATCTCCTCCTCGCCCTCGACGAAGACCGTCACCCCGACGGGCAGATCACCCGCGTGGGCACGTAGGGCGGCGATATGGGCCATGATCCCGGCCTTGTCGTCGGCGGCGCCCCGGCCGTAGAGCCGGCCGTCGCGCTCGGTCGGCTCGAACGGCGGGCTGTCCCAGTCCCGCTCGTCGCCGACCGGTTGCACGTCGTGGTGGGCGTAGAGCATGACGGTGGGAGCTCCGGGCGGACCAGCGATCCGTCCGATGACGGCGGGCCGGCCCCCTTCCCGGACGATCTCGACGTCGAGCCCCTCGGCGCGCAGCAGCTCCGCGGTCGCCTCGGCACTGGCCTCGACATGCGTTTGGTCGTAGGCGTCCAGGGAGATGCTCGGGATGCGGGTGAGGGCCTCGAGGTCGGCACGCACCTGCGGCATGAGGGCGCGGACCCGCTCGGTGATCCCGGCCACCACCGGCGCGGACAGGGTCGGACTGCTGGATGGGTTGCTCACGCGTCAACCCTAGTCAGGCGCGAACCCCGTCCAGGGGCTGATGGCCAGTCCAGCGCCTACCTGCCCGTGCCGGCTGACGGTCCGGTCCCAGGCGACCAGATGGGTGACATAGAGTGCGAGGGTGTTCGGCCGGAAGAAGACCACTCAGGACGCGCCCGTGAGCGTCGCCCCTCAGAGGGAGCACGTCTATCGCGAGGGCGCGAAGAACCGTCCCACGCCCAAGCGCCGCGAGCGGGAGGCAGCGCGCAAGCGTCCCCTCGTCGAGGCCGACCGCAAGGCGGCACGGCGCAAGGCTCGGGACGAGCGCCGGGCGGCGGCCCAGGTCCAGCACCGCGCGATGCTCACTGGCGACGAGCGGCACCTTCCCCCGCGCGACAAGGGACCCGTCAAGCGCTTCATCCGCGACTACGTCGACGCCCGGTGGAGTGTCGGTGAGTTCCTCCTCCCGATCATGCTGGTCATGCTGCTCGCCTCGTTCTTCGGCGGGAACGCCCCGTGGGTGCTCTCGATCAGCCTGATGCTCTACATCCTCGTGATCCTCGCCGTCGGCGACAGCATCCTCACCTGGCGCCGCATCAAGAAGGCGCTGAGCGAGAAGTACGACGAGTCCGAGCTGCGCGGCGGGGGGTTCTACACCTTCGTGCGCATGTTCCAGCTGCGGCGCTGGCGGATGCCGCGCCCACAGGTTGCGCGGGGTCAGTTCCCCGTTCCCTGATCGGTCCCCACCTGCTGAGGCGTCAGCCGACTTCACCGACCCGGGAATGCGGTCCTGAGAGTCGTGACTCCTGCCGACCGACGTGTCCCTCGACCGGCGGAGGTCAGTCGGCCGGCTCCAGACTCATCGGCCCGTAGACGACGGCACCGTCCCGCATGAGCGTCACCGCCGACACCCCGATCTCGGGAAGGCTCTCCCAGCTCTCGGCGAACCAGGCCTCGGCGTCGGCCTGCGTGGGGAAGGCCGAGGTGACGAGATCCTCGTGCTCGACCTCGGACCCGTCGGCGTCCAGATAGATCCAGCGGTATGTCTCGCTCGCCATCTCACACAACCCCTCAGCTCTCGCGGACGGAGACGTCGACGAAGGGCGGCTTGACCACCTGCGCGGGCAGGTCGCGCCCACGCACGTCGATGACGACCTCGTCCCCGACGGCGACAGAGCGCTCAAGGAGAGCAAGGGCGATGCCCTGCTTCAGGGTCGGCGAGAAGGTTCCCGACGTCACCTCACCGACAACGGCGCCGGTCGAGTCCTTGACCTCGCAGTGCGCTCGCGGGATCCCCCGCCCCGTCGCGAGCAGTCCACGCAGGAGCCGCGACGCCTTGGCTGCGCGCTGGGCGACGAGAGCGTCCTTGCCCCAGAAGGTCTCCTTGTCCCACCCGACCGCCCAACCGGCCAGGGCCATCACCGGGGTGATGTCGGGGCCGAGCTCGTTGCCGTGCAGCGGATACCCCATCTCGGTGCGTAGCGTGTCGCGGGCGCCGAGCCCGCAGGGAAGGCCGCCGTACTCGGCCGCCGCAGCGAGGAGCGCATCCCACATCTTCGGCGTGCTCTCCCACGTGGGCAGCACCTCGTACCCTCGCTCACCGGTGTAGCCGGTGCGGCACACGATGACGGGCTCACCCTCCCAGGTGGCCTCGACGAAGCTCATGTACTCGTGTCCGACCGGAAGGCCGAGGGCCTCGAGCACCTCGTCGCTCTTCGTGCCCTGCACGGCGATGACGCCATACTTCTCGTGCTCGTCGGTCACCGTGATGCCGGCCGGTGCCGCGGCGCTCAGCAGCTCGATGACGCGGGCGGTGTTGGCAGCGTTGGGGATGAGGAAGACCTCCTCGTCGCTGATGAGGTACTGGATGAGGTCGTCGACGACCCCGCCGAACTCATCGAGACACATCGTGTACTGCGCCTTGCCCGGGCCGATCCGGCGCAGGTCGTTGGTGAAGCACGCGTTGACGAAGTCCGCCGCCCCCGGCCCGCTGACGCGGGCCTTGCCCAGGTGAGTGACGTCGAAGACCCCCACCCGCTCCCGCACCGCGGTGTGCTCCGCGACGACCCCGGCCCCCGCATACTCGATCGGCATCTCCCAGCCGCCGAAGTCGGCCAGCTTGGCCCCGAGGGCGACATGGCGGTCGTGCAGGGGCGAGAAGCGCAGCGCGTCATTGGCCATGGCCCCAACCTACCTGCGCGTAGTCTGGGGGACATCCCCTGCCGTCCCCCTCAAGGAGCCGTTGCTCTATGCCCACTGTCGCCCTCACCTCCAGCGAGCCTGCAACCCTGGCCGCTGACGCGCTCGTCATCGGGGCTGTCTCCGTGGACGGTGTCGCCACCCTCGTGCGTGACCACGGCCTGCCACGTAAGGCCGCGACCCACATCTCGTCCGGCCTGCAGACTCTCGGCGCAACGGGCAAGGCCGAGGAAGTCACCGGCTTCGTCGCCGTGCCGGGCGTCAAAGCCAAGCGCGTGCTCGTCGTCGGGCTCGGCAAGGGCACCCCGGCCACCGCTCCCACGAGCCCCGAGGTGCTGCGCCGCGCCGCCGGTGCCGTCACCCGGACCCTGAGCAAGAAGGCCGCTGTCGCCCTCGCTCTCCCGACCACCTCGGCAGAGGCCGTGGCCGCGGTCGCCGAGGGCGCATACGCGGGCAGCTATGCGATCAGGAAGCTCACCGCCAAGGACCCGGCCGAGCCCAAGGTCGAGCGGATCGAGGTCGTCACGTCCCTCTCGGACGCCGCGCTGGCAAAGCGCGTCGAGGTTCTCGGCGCGGCCCGCGCCTGGGCCCAGGACCTCGTCAACACTCCCCCGAACCTCCTCTTCCCCCAGTCCTTCGCCGAGCAGGTCACCGAGAAGGTCGCCGAGACCAAGGCGAAGGTGACGGTCGAGGTCCTCGACGAGAAGGCGCTCGCCAAGGGCGGCTTCGGCGGGATCCTCGCCGTGGGCCAGGGCAGCTCCCGCAAACCGCGTCTCGTAACGATGACCTACAAGCCTCGAGGTGCCAAGGCCTCCGTCGGGCTCGTGGGGAAGGGCATCACCTTCGACTCCGGTGGTCTGTGCATCAAGCCGCCCACCGGCATGGTCACGATGAAGTGCGACATGGCCGGTGCCGCCGCTGTCGCCGCCACCGTCATCGCCGCCGCGCAGCTCAAGCTGCCCGTCGCCGTCACCGGCTACCTGTGCCTCGCGGAGAACATGCCGAGCGCCGAGGCCTACCGCCCCAGCGACGTCGTCACCATGCGCGGCGGCAAGACCGTCGAGGTCCTCAACACCGACGCCGAGGGCCGGATGGTCATGGCCGACGGCCTGGCCCTCGCGAGCGAGAGCCACCCGGACGCCATCATCGACATCGCAACCCTCACCGGCGCGCAGATGATCGCTCTCGGCAACCGGGTGGCAGCCGTCATGGCGAACGAGGACTCGCTGCGCGAGCTCATCGCGGCGATGGGCACCGAGGCCGGTGAGCCGATGTGGCCGATGCCGCTCCCCGAGGACCTGCGCGCCACGCTCGACACACCCAACGCCGACATCGCCCACAAGGGCGACCAGTTCGGCGGCATGCTCACCGCCGGCATCTTCCTCTCCGAGTTCATCGGCGCACCCAAGAGCGGCAAGGACGACGAGCGGATCCCGTGGGCCCACGTCGACATCGCCGGACCGGCGTGGAACGACAAGGCGCCGTGGGGCCACACCCCCAAGGGCGCGACCGGGTTCGGCGTCGCCGGCCTGCTCTCCGTGCTGGAGTCCTACGCCTGATCGGCTGATCGGATCGGCCGGCCATCTGGGCCGGGCTGAACGGCACCACGACTGAGCGCCTGCCTCGGCAGGCGCTCAGTCGTTGCTCGGATCAGGGTCGGTCGGTCAGTCGTCGCTTGCGGTGCTGTCCCGCCGTGGGTCGTCAGCCGCCCGGCGACGCCGTTCGCGCTCGATGCGCTGACGGGCGTTCCAGTCCCTCATCCGCTGGGGGTACCCGGTGAGATTGACGTCGTAGACCGGGATGCCGAGGTCCTTGGCCAGTGCGACGCCTGCCCCCGGATGGGGAATCGCCCGCCTGGTCCACTCGCCCTGGAAGTCGATGAGCACCATCGTCGTCCCCGTCACGTTGGTCGCGGGCTCGATGTAGGCCTCGACCCCGACCCTGGTCCGCTCGAACTCGCGGAAGTGCGCGAGCACCTCGCTACGGCGTGATCCTCCGCTGCTCTCCGGCTCGGCCGGAGCGGACCCGGACGTGCGTCGCCGCCTCGAGCCGAGCCTCCACCACGCCATGGGAAGAACTCTAAGGTGCGGCGAGCGGGATGGCAGGATTGGACCCACCGCAAGCGACCCGTGGGCGGATCCACTCCGTCGCCCAGCACGCCACCGTTCCCAGCGCGGTCACCACCGCACCGAGCACGCGCTGGCTCACCAGCGCTCGACCAGACAAGGACGTCAGGCCACCCATGCCGCAGCTCCAGGACCAGCCCCAGCAGTTCGATCTCGTCATCCTCGGAGGTGGGAGCGGCGGGTACGCCTGTGCGCTGCGCGCCCGACAGCACGGCCTGAGCGTGGCTCTCGTCGAGAAGTCGAAGGTGGGTGGCACCTGCCTGCACCAGGGCTGCATTCCCACCAAGGCGCTGCTGCATGCGGCCGAGGTCGCGGACGCCGCGCGCACGGCGCCCCGCTTCGGGGTGCTGGCCAGCCTCGACGGCATCGACATGCCCGCCGTCCTGGACTACAAGGACAAGGTCGTCACCCGGCTCTACAAGGGTCTGAGCGGTCTCGTCTCCTCTGCCGAGGTGACCCTCGTGGAGGGTGAGGGACGTCTCGAGAGCCGACCCGGGCATACCCCCGTCGTCGTGGTCGGTGACCAGCGGCTGGAGGGCCGCTCCGTCGTCCTCGCGACTGGCTCCTATGCCAAGACCCTCCCCGGACTCGAGATCGGCGGGCCGGTCATGACGAGCACCGAGGTGCTCGCCCTCGATCATGTCCCGCAGCGGGTCGTCGTCCTCGGTGGAGGTGTCATCGGCGTCGAGCTCGCCTCGGTGCTGGCCTCCTTCGGGTCCACGGTCACCGTCATCGAGGCCCTCCCCCGCCTCGTCGCAGCCGAGGACGAGGCAGCCTCAGCGGCTCTCTCGCGCGCCTTCCGCAAGCGCGGCATCACCGTGCGGGCCGACACCCGGTTCGACTCCGTCCAGCGCACGGACGACGGGGTGACGGTCACCCTCGAGGGCGGCGACTCGATCGAGGCCGATGTGCTCGTCGTCGCCGTGGGCCGGGGTCCGGTCAGCGACGGCATGGGGTATGCGGAAGCCGGGGTCGAGCTCGACCGCGGCTTCGTCGTCACGGACGAGCGGCTGCGCACCTCACTCCCGGACGTGTATGCGGTGGGCGACCTGGTTGCGGGCCCGCAGCTGGCGCATCGCGGCTTCGCCCACGGACTCTTCGTCGCCGACGAGATCGCCGGGAAGGACCCTGCCCCGGTGCAGGACGTGCTCATCCCCAAGGTGACCTACTCCAGCCCGGAGATCGCGTCCGTCGGGCTCACCGAGGCGGCGGCCCGCGAGCAGCACGGGGACGCCGTGCGGACCTACCAGTACGACCTCGGCGGCAACGGCAAGAGCCAGATCCTCGGCACCCAGGGGTTCGTCAAGGTGGTGCGGCTGGAGGACGGCCCCATCGTCGGCGTCCACATGGTCGGCGAGCGGATGGGCGAGCAGGTCGGCGAGGCGATGCTTCTCGTCGGCTGGGAGGCCACGCCCGCGGATGTGACTCCGTTGATCCATGCCCACCCCACCCAGAACGAGGCTGTCGGCGAGGCCATCATGGCGCTGGCCGGGACACCCCTTCACGCTCACGGCTGAACGCGTAGGGTTAGGCACTGCAGGTCATACCGCCGAGCCCTACCGACCTGATAAGCATGATCCTGACAACACGACGTGAGATGAGTCGCTGCTGCTTGATCCGGCCGCGATGCACCCGACCGTCCGACAGATCCGACTCGCCCGATCGTGGGTGGGGAACGAAGGAGCGAACTCGATGTCCGAACGCGTGACGATGCCGGCCCTTGGAGAGTCCGTCACTGAGGGAACTGTCACCCGATGGCTCAAGAGTGTCGGCGACCGGGTCGAGGTGGACGAGCCGCTCCTCGAGGTCTCGACCGACAAGGTCGACACCGAGATCCCGTCCCCCGTCGCAGGGGTCCTCGAGCAGATCCTCGTCGAGGAGGACGAGACGGTCGAGGTCGGTGCCGACCTCGCTGTCATCGGTGACGGGTCCGGCGCCGGGGGCGCCGACGACTCCTCCGCTGGTCAGGAGCAGGCCGCCGAGCCGGAGCCGCAGCAGGCAGCCGAGCCCGAGCCGGAGCCCGAGCCCGAGCCCGAGCAGGCGCCGGCCCAGAGTGGGAGCGGCGGCTCCTCCGGCGGCGGAGAGGTCTCCGGCGGCGAGACCGTCACGATGCCCGCCCTCGGCGAGTCGGTCACCGAGGGAACCGTGACCCGCTGGCTGAAGCAGGAGGGCGACGAGGTCGCCGTCGACGAGCCGCTCCTCGAGGTGTCCACCGACAAGGTCGACACCGAGATCCCGTCCCCCGTCGCCGGCACGCTGACCAAGATCCTGGCCCAGGAGGACGAGACCGTCGAGGTCGGTGGCGCGCTCGCCATCATCGGCGGATCCGTGGACTCGGCAGCTCCCTCTGGCGCACCCGAGAGCGCCGAGGAGGCCGAGGAGGAGGCAGCCGAGCGCAGCGAGCCCAGCACCGAGCAGGCCGAGCCGGAGCAGGCAGCGGCCCCGAGCGAGGAGCCCCAGGAGGCGGAGCCGGAGCAGGCACCCGCCCAGGAGCAGGCCGAGCCGGAGGCCGGGTCGTCCGAGGCCGAGGCGGCCGAGGACGCCCAGGGTGACGCCGACGAGACCTCCACCCAGGTGGCGACCAGCCCCGAGCCCTCGAGCCAGGACCGGGGCGCGGATGCCGCTGCCTACGTCACCCCGCTCGTGCGCAAGCTCGCCGCCGATCACGGCATCGACCTGTCCTCGATCGAGGGCACCGGTATCGGTGGCCGGATCCGCAAGCAGGACGTGCTCGCGGCGGCCGAGGCCCGCACGGCGGAGGCAGCCAAGGCCGAGGCCCCCAAGGCCGAGCCGGCGCCGGCCGCGCAGGCCCCGGCCCGGACGGCGACTGCCGCTCCTTCTGCTGCGGCGGCGAAGCGCGGGACCACGGAGAAGATGTCCCGTCTGCGTCAGACGATCGCCCGGCGCATGGTGGAGTCCCTCGAGGTCTCGGCCCAGCTCACGACCGTCGTCGAGGTCGACGTCAGCCGGATCGCCCGCCTCCGGGAGCGCGCCAAGGAGGAGTTCCTCAAGCGCGAGGGCACCAAGCTGTCCTTCCTGCCCTTCTTCGCCCAGGCCGCCGTCGAGGCGCTCAAGGCCCACCCGAACGTCAACGCCTCGATCAACGGCGATGAGGTCACCTACCACGCCGCCGAGCACCTCGGCATCGCCGTCGACACCGTCCGGGGCCTGCTCGTCCCCGTGATCAAGGACGCCGGCGATCTCAACATCGCCGGCCTGGCCCGCAAGATCGCCGACCTCGCTGCCCGCACCCGTGACAGCAAGATCACTCCGGACGAGCTCTCCGGCGGAACCTTCACGATCACGAACACTGGCAGTCGCGGTGCGCTCTTCGACACCCCGATCATCAACCAGCCCCAGGTGGCCATCCTCGGCACCGGCGCCGTCGTCAAGCGCCCGGTGGTCGTCGAGGATGACGCCGGTGGCTCGACGATCGCCATCCGGCCCATGTGCTACCTGGCGCTCACCTATGACCACCGGATCGTCGACGGCGCCGACGCCGCACGCTTCCTGACGACCATGAAGGCCCGACTGGAGGAGGGGGCCTTCGAGGCCGACCTCGGGCTCTAGCCGCATGCGGGTCGCGATCACCGGGGCGAGTGGCTTCATCGGCTCCGCCCTCACCGAGCACCTGCGCTCGACCGGAGTGGAGGTCGTGCACCTTGTCCGACGGACGCCCCGGGCCGACCACGAGCGGTCCTGGGACCCGGACCGCAGGCGGCTGGACGTCGAGACGGTCGCGGACTGCGACGCGATCGTCTCGCTGCACGGGGCCGGAATCGGTGACAAGCGGTGGACGCCGGCATACAAGCGCGAGCTGCTCACCTCCCGGACCAACGGGGCGACCGCGATCGCTGGTGCTCTCGCGACCCTCGCCGACGCGGGTCACGCGCTTCGCTGGGTAGCCGGGTCTGCCGTGGGCTACTACGGCGATCGGGGCGAGGAGATCCTCATCGAGTCGAGCGCGCCCGGTGCGGGGTTCCTCCCGGAGCTCGTGGTCGCCTGGGAGCGTGCGACCGAGCCTGCCGCGGTGGCGGGGGTTCCCGTCGCCTGTGTCCGGAACGGGATCGTCCTCGGCCGCTCGGGTGGCGCGCTCGAGCCGCTGCTACGGCTGATCAAGCTCGGCGTGGGCGGCCCCTTCGGACGGGGCCGGGCCTGGTGGCCGTGGATCACCCTCAACGACGTCGTCCGCGGCATCGCGTTCCTCCTGGAGAGTCCACAGATCACCGGACCGGTGAACTTCGCCGCACCCGGCGAGGCGCGACAGGGTGAGGTCGTCCGCGCGATCGCCAAGGCCATGAACCGTCCGGCCCTGATCCCTGTCCCGCCGCCCGCACTGCGGATCGTCATGGGCGAGTTCGCGAGCGACATCCTCTCCAGCCAGCGGGTGCGCCCCGAGGTCCTGGTGGAACGTCGCTTCGAGTTCGAGCAGCCCGACGTCACGAGCGCTGCGCGGTGGGTCGCGGGTTCCTGACCCGCTACGTCGACACCTCCTCCACCTCGAGGATCCGCCAACCCCCGTCCCCCCGGGCAAGCGTGACCCGCAGCCGCGACGCCGACGCTAGGCGCTGCTCCAGTGCGCTCTCCCCCGCCATGCCATCTGTCCGGTTCCGCACCTCGTACCCAGACGTCGTCACGGTCGCCGCCACCACGATGCGGTCGCTGCTCTCGCTATGCACCCTCGTCTCCGAGGCTGTGAACGACAACCCCTCGTAGCGGAAGCCCGCCGCCTTCTCCAGCGCCGCCAGGTCGGCCGCGTGCATCGGCGCCCCCGGGGCGAACACCTCATCGAGGACCGCGCTCGACCCGCTCGACCAGGCCCGTGCTCGGGCCTCGAGGAGCTCCTGCAGGACAGCCTGGGCCGACGACGCCTCTATGCCTTCCTCCTGCGGTGGCGAGCTCTCGCGATGAGACGGCGGATCCGCCGCCGCGGACCTCGACGTCCGTTCCTGATCATGTGCCGGGCCCCGCTCGGCCGTCGCTACGGCAACGCCGGCAACTCCGAGAAGCACGGCGAGGACCAGGGTCGAGAGCACTCGCAGATGCGCTCCGCGGGACCTCTGGCGTAGCCGCTCCTGGTCCCGCATCGCCGTCCGGCGTTGCGATCTGGACATCGGGTCCGCTGGCTCGCCGGCCCCGGGCGCCTTGCCGGGGTCGGGACGGCGGGTCGGGTCGCGCGCGTCCCGATGGTCACGTGACGGGGGTCGTCCGGTGCGGGGTGTGTCGATCGACTCCCCAGCCTCGCGGTCGCGTCCCTTCTTCCGATCACGCCACCGCGACGCCTGACCCCGCAGGCCTTGACGATGCGGCTCAGCCGGTGCTCCCGCACTCGCCCTCGCCAGCTGCCTGACCCGGTGCGTGAGGAAGAGGGCCGGGTCGTCTCCGTGGACCATGCTGATCGGGGCTGCCCGGGTCGCTTCGTACACCGCGGTGGCCAGCTCCAGTGCCGAGCCCCGCTCCACGGGCTCCGGGTCGAGCGCCCGCTCGATCGCCTCCGCGAGCGCCGACGGCACCGAAGGCACGGCTTCGAGCAGGGTGGGGCGCTCGGAGGGGATCTCCGGCGGCTCACCGGTCAGGGCATACCAGCCGAGGGCGCCCAGCGCATACACATCTGATGCTGCCGACGGTGGTCCACCCGCCGCGATCTCCGGCGCGACGAAACCCGGAGTGCCGTAGACGTGCTCCCGAGGCGTGCCGATGACCGAGCTGACCCCGAGGTCCAGGAGCACCGGGCGGCCGACGGCGTCGAAGCCGATGTTGGACGGGGACAGGTCACCGTGCACGACCGCGCCCTCGTGCAGCAGCCCGACCGTGTGGGCCATGGGAGTGACGACGGTGACCACCTCGCCGGCCAGCAGGTGTCCCCTCGTCGAGACCAATCTGGCGAGGGTGCCGTGGCGCAGTCTCTCCATGACGATCGCCACTGCTGGACCGGGGTCGCTGATGGGCACCACGTCGTACACCTCGACGATGTGGTCCGCCCTCCCCCTGGTGCCGGCCAGTGCGGAGAGCTCGAAGGCGAGCGCCTCGGCGTTCTGCCCGTCGGGATACGGATCGCTCTGGGAGCTCGCGACGGGCACCACCTTGACGGCAACGTCCGCGTCACCATCGACCGGTCTCGCCGACCAGACTGTCGCGAAGGTGCCGCTGGCGATGAGGCTGCCCACCGCATACCCAGGAACGACGGGAGGTGTCACTGCACGATCCGCTGACGTCATGCCAAGCAGTCTGCCGCCACGCGACGCGGGCCCCCGGAAGTTATCCACAGGTCACGGAGGGGCTGTCTGCGAGGGCGCCCCCAACCTAAGGTGAGGTGCATGCCTGCCGACCAGCCCACCATCCTCGCCACATCAGGTGGCTACCGGGCGCACGAGCGCCTTGCCCTGGCGTTCAGCCCCCTCTTCCACCACGCCGTCGAGCTCTCGGGGGTGCACGGCCGTCGTCCGAAGGTGACCTACATCGGCACCGCTGGCGGTGACCAGCGCCATGTCAACGCGATGATCCACGAGGCGGCCCGGGTGGCCGGGTTCGACATGACGTGCCTGGACCTGTTCCCCATGCCCAACATCGAGGACATTCCCGGTCATCTGCTCGAGCAGGACGTGATCTGGGTGCAGGGCGGCTCCGTCGCCAACCTGCTGGCGGTCTGGGAGGTCCACGGCCTGGCCGGTCCGCTGCGTGCTGCCTGGCGGAATGGCGTGGTGCTGTCCGGTGTCTCAGCCGGGTCGATCTGCTGGTTCGAAGGCGGCTGCACGGACTCGTTCGGTCCGCAGCTGCGGGCGGTCACCAACGGACTGGGCTTCCTGCCGTACGGCAACGGCGTGCACTACGACAGCGAGGAGCGGCGCCGCCCCACCATCCACGCGCTCGTGGCGGACCGCACCCTGGGCGAGACCCACTGCACCGACGACGGAGTAGGCCTCGTCTACCACGGGACCACGCTGGTGGAGGCGGTGAGCGACGTCGAGGGCAAGGCGGCCTACATCGTGCGCAAGGGTGCCGACGGCCGGGCGCACGAGGAGCGGATCGAGCCTCGGATGCTGCCGGCGCACCTCGGCTAGCCTGGGTGGATGCGCATCGTCCACCTCGGGTTCGCCCCTGACTTCGTCGACTACGAGCAGGCCTGGGAGCGCCAGCGCGAGGTGCACGCCGAGGTCGTCGCGGGTACCGCCCCCGACACCGTTCTCCTTCTCGAGCACGCAGCCGTGTACACGGCGGGCAAGCGGACCGAGGCGCACGAGCGCCCGCTCGACGGCACGCCGGTCATCGACGTGGACCGCGGCGGGAAGATCACCTGGCACGGTCCGGGACAGATCGTCGGGTATCCCATCGTCGCGCTCCCCGAGGTGCCGATCGATGTGGTGGCCCACGTCCGTCGCCTCGAGGAGGTCATGATCCGCACGTGCGCGGAGTTCGACGTCGCGGTGGAACGTGTCGATGGCCGCACCGGGGTCTGGGTCCGGGAGGACGAGCGCGGTCCGGACCGCAAGCTGGGGGCCATCGGGGTGCGGGTCAGCCGCCGGGTGACGATGCACGGCTTCGCCCTGAACTGCGACAACGATCTCGGCTGGGCCGATGTCATCGTGCCGTGCGGCATCTCCGATGCCGGCGTCTCCTCACTCACGCTCGAGGCGGGGCGCCCGGTCTCGGTGCAGGACGTGCTGCCCTACGCCGAGAAGCACCTCATCGAGGTTCTCGGCCGGCAGGGGTCCTGAGCACCTCACCTAGACTGAACCGGTGACTGTCGCACCCGAAGGCCGCAAGCTCCTCCGCGTGGAGGCGCGCAATGCCGAGACCCCTATCGAGCGCAAGCCGTCGTGGATCCGAACGACGGCGAAGATGGGGCCCGAGTACTCGGCGATGAAGGGTCGGGTGTCATCCGGGGGTCTGCACACTGTCTGCCAGGAGGCGGGCTGCCCCAACATCTTCGAGTGCTGGGAGGACCGCGAGGCGACGTTCCTCATCGGTGGCGACATCTGCACACGTCGTTGCGATTTCTGTGACATCGCCACGGGTCGTCCCCGCCCCCTCGACCTGGACGAGCCGCGGCGTGTGGCGGAGTCGGTGCGTGAGATGGGACTGCGCTACTCGACCGTCACCGGCGTCGCACGCGACGACCAGCCCGACGGCGCCGCCTGGCTCTATGCCGAGACCATCCGCAAGATCCACGAGCTGAACCCGAACACCGGGGTGGAGATCCTGCCCCCTGACTTCGGTGCCGAGCCGGCTCTCGTGGGCCAGGTCTTCGACGCCCGCCCCGAGGTGTTCGCGCACAACCTGGAGACCGTTCCGCGGATCTTCCGCCGGATCCGTCCGGCGTTCACGTACGACAAGTCCCTGCGGGTGCTGACGATGGCCCGGGAGGCCGGGCTCGTCACGAAGTCGAACCTCATCCTTGGCATGGGCGAGATGGACAACGAGATCGAGCAGGCGATCGTGGACCTCCACGACGCCGGCTGTGACATCCTCACCATCACCCAGTACCTGCGACCCTCCAAGCTGCACCACCCGATCGACCGGTGGGTGAAGCCGGAGGAGTTCGTCCACTGGAGCGAGTTCGCGACCGGCGTCGGCTTCAAGGGCGTCATGGCCGGACCGCTCGTGCGATCGTCCTACCGTGCCGGCCGACTGTGGGCCCAGGCCATGCGGACCTGGGGTCGTCCCATCCCGGAGCACCTGTCCCACCTCGGTGAGAACCTCGACCAGCCGGCCCGCCAAGAGGCGGCCACATTGGTCGCCCGCGCCCAGCAGAACGTATCCTGACCGCTATGGCCTTCCGCAAGAAGTCGTCCTCTACCGACGGCGCCACACCGAAGCAGCCCGGCCGCATCGCTCAGATCCGGCAGGGCTACAAGGCGATCCGCAGCCTGGACCCGAACGTCGGCTGGTGGATGCTCGCCGCCGCCCTGGGCGCACTTGTGGTCTCGCTGCTCGTCGGCGGTCTCTGGCTCGGGCGACCCATCTGGGCCGTCTTCTTCGCGCTGCCGCTCATGATGCTGGCCGCGATGATCGTGCTCAACGTCCGCGCCAACAAGGCGATGTACGGAGCTATCGAGGGCAGAACGGGCGCGGCAGGCCAGGCGCTCTCCACGATCCGACGCGGGTGGTACTACTCCCAGGAGCCCGTCGCCGCCGATGTGCAGAACCGGCAGATGGACCTCTCGAACGCCGCCGTGGTGTTCCGCGCGCTCGGCCGCCCGGGTGTGGTCCTCATCGGTGAAGGCCCGAAGCCCCGGGTCACCAGGCTCCTCGAGGCCGAGCGCAAGAAGGTCTCGCGCGTGGCCCCCGGCGTGCCCGTCCACCTCATCACCATCGGTGAGGGCGAGGGCGATATCCGGGTCCGCAAGCTGGTCCGGGCGATGCAGCGGCTCAAGCCCGTGTTGACCAAGGAGGAGACCTCCGTGGTCAACAAGCGACTCAAGTCGCTTCCCGGTATGCGCGACGCCCTCCCCGCCGGCGTCGACCCGACCAAGGTGCGGATGAGCCGCAAGGCGCTGCGCGGACGGTAGTCAGCGCCGTCAGCGCACGCGGATGGTCATCGCGGCGGCGGCGCGGTCGTGCCATGCCCGTCCGTCCGCCGACGAGAGGACTGCGGGGAGGAACAGCGCCACCATGAGCGTGCGGATCGCAGTCTGCGTGGGTGTCACCGCACCTCCGTTCTGGGACCGCACCTCGATACCCATCACCCGGTGACCGATCGTCGTGCCGAGGGTTCCGACGAGCAGCAGGTGAATGAGGAGGAACACGCCGAGCGGGACCAGTGAGTCGATCCCGCCGGCGCTCGGTGACACGTCGAAGAGGCCGACCACGATGAGCAGGGAGAGAAGCCAGTCGATCACGGCCGCCAATGCTCTCCGCGGGAAGGAAGCGAGTGAGCCAGGGCCGGTGGGCCGAAGGCCGAGTGCGGCACCGGGGTAGTCGCCCGCTGGGGCGGCAGGGGAAGACGACACGAGAGCCAGCCTATGGGTGCCTTGCAGGGACCTTTCACACGGCCCAGGGCTTAACACGCGCGAAACACGCGAGTCACGGTCGCGATACCGACGCTCACTACTGTGGAGACCACCGCACCGGTTCGAGGGCGTCCTCTCCATGGCTCGCCAAGGTCCGTGCGCAATGCCCCACGTTTGGAAGGAACACCAGTGTTCAGCAGCCCAGAAGAGGTCCTGCAGTTCATCAAGGACGAGGACGTGCAGTTCGTCGACATTCGATTCTGCGACCTCCCCGGCATCATGCAGCATTTCAATGTCCCGGCACACTCACTCGACGAGGACTTCTTCACCGTCGGTCAGGCCTTCGACGGATCCTCGATCCGCGGCTTCCAGGCCATCCACGAGTCGGACATGAAGCTGCTGCCCGACGTGGCCACCGCATACATCGACCCCTTCCGCGCGCAGAAGACGCTCGTGATGAACTTCTCGATCGTCGACCCGTTCACCGACGAGCCCTACTCCCGCGACCCGCGCAACATCGCCGCGAAGGCCGAGGCCTACCTGAAGTCGACCGGGATCGCCGACACCGCCTACTTCGGCGCCGAGGCGGAGTTCTTCATCTTCGACGACGTCCGGTTCAAGACCGAGGCCAACGCCGGCTACTACTTCATCGACACCAAGGCCGCCGTGTGGAACAGCGGCGCGGTCGAGGAGGGTGGCAACAAGGGCTATAAGCCGCGGATGAAGGGTGGGTACTTCCCCGTCTCCCCCACCGACCACTTCGCTGACCTGCGCGACAAGATCTGTCTCAACCTCGCCGAGGTCGGCCTGACCGTCGAGCGCTCGCACCACGAGGTGGCCTCCGGTGGTCAGCAGGAGATCAACTACCGGTTCAACACCCTGCTGCACTCCGGCGACGACATGATGAAGTTCAAGTACATCGTCAAGAACACCGCCTGGGAGGCGAGCAAGTCCGCCACCTTCATGCCGAAGCCGATCTTCGGTGACAACGGCTCGGGTATGCACACCCACCAGTCGCTCTGGAAGGACGGCGAGCCGCTGTTCTACGACGAGCGCGGCTACGGCGGCCTCTCCGACATCGCCCGCTGGTACATCGGCGGTCTCATCAAGCACGCTCCCGCGGTGCTCGCCTTCACCAACCCGACGGTGAACTCCTACCACCGCCTGGTCCCCGGCTATGAGGCACCGGTCAACCTGGTCTACTCGGCCCGCAACCGCTCGGCCTGCATCCGCATCCCGATCGCGGGAACCTCCCCGAAGGCCAAGCGCATCGAGTTCCGCGTCCCGGACCCGTCGTGCAACCCGTACCTCGCCTTCGCCGCGCAGCTCATGGCCGGCCTCGACGGGATCCGCAACCGGATCGAGCCGCCGGAGCCGATCGACAAGGACCTCTACGAGCTGCCCCCGGAGGAGCACGCTGAGATCGAGCAGGTCCCCGGCTCGCTGCCGGCTGTCCTCGACGCGCTCGAGGCCGACCACGAGTTCCTCCTCGAGGGCGACGTGTTCACCAAGGACGTCATCGAGACCTGGATCGAGTACAAGCGCAAGAACGAGATCGACCCGATCCGTTTCCGGCCGCACCCGCACGAGTTCGAGATGTACTACGACATCTGAGCAGCGAGCGCGAAGGTAGGGGCCGAGGTACGAGGCACCTGCCGGAGCGTGAGGTGCCAGATGGCGTAGCAAGGAAACACGACATCTGAGCAGCGAGCGCGAAGGTAGGGGCCGAG